>Ga0207683_10000311_pt1 | contig 44062 bp, 35 predicted proteins | sample KBSM73metaG_FD_184333 | JGI IMG/M metagenome (GOLD analysis project Ga0207683, IMG submission 184333) | Miscanthus rhizosphere microbial communities from Kellogg Biological Station, Michigan, USA - KBS M7-3 metaG (SPAdes) (version 2) | ecosystem: Host-associated > Plants > Roots > Rhizosphere >... | reverse complement strand
GATTGTGGATGTGCAGCTGGTGATTGGCGCCGGAGCAGTCGGCACCGCTACTGCGCTGCTGCTGGCCGAGCGTGGCGGGCGGGTCCGGCTGGTCACCCGAAGCGGCGCAGGACCTGAGCACCCGGCCATCGAGCGCGTCGCCGCGGACGCGTCCGACGCGGATGCGCTCAGCGGTCTGGCCGAGGGTGTCGCCGTGATCTACAGCTGCGTGGGGCCGGCCTACCCGCGGTGGGTCACCGACTGGCCGCCGCTGGCTGCCGCGCTGCTGCGGGCAGCGGAGACCAGCGGTGCGCTGCTGCTCACCACCGGCAACCTGTACGGCTACGGCGCGGTCGACGGCCCGATGACCGAGAGCCTGCCGTTGCAGCCGAACACCGAGAAGGGTCAGGTGCGGGTCCGGATCTGGACCGAGGCGCTCGAAGCGCACCGGGCCGGCCGGATCCGCACGGGCGAGGTGCGCAGCTCGGACTACCTCGGCGCCGGTGCGGTGACGCCGATGACGCTGCTCGTGCTGCCGAAGGTGCTCGCCGGCAAACGAGCCTCGGCCCCGGCAGACCTGGACGCGCCGCACAGCTGGACCTACACCGGCGACGTCGCCCGCACCCTGCTCGCCGTCGCTGCGGACTCCGGATCGTGGGGCCGGGCCTGGCATGTGCCGACCGGACCGCCGAAATCCTTCCGCCAGGTGGCGACCCGGGCCGCCGAGCTGGCCGGCGTACCGACTCCGAAGCTGTCCGCGATGCCCTACCCGGTGCTCTGGGTCGGCGGCCTGGTCAACCCGATGGCCCGCGCGGCGCGGGAGACCCAGTACCAGTTCCGGAAGCCATTCGTGCTGGACTCCACGGCCGCCACCGCCGCGTTCGGAATCAAACCAACACCTCTGGACGACGCACTCCGCGAGACAATCGCCGACCTGCGCTGCCGGTCATGACACGGGAGCGAGAGGGTCCTCGAGCCGGCCCAGCAGGCTGCGGTCCTACCGTTGATCTTCTCCGGTTTGTTGATCGCGGCAGAGGCCGGCTTCGCCGGCCAGATTGCCGGCTTCGTGATCCAACAAGGGTCTGACAGATCGATCGATCCTTTCGACTCCGACGGTTTGGGGTGCCTCGTCGGCTTGGCGATGCTTGCAGTTGGGACGAGAGCGACGTCCGGTCCGTAGCTGCCCTGAGACGCGTTATGCCCGCTGCCTGCCGGCCGTTCCGGGCCTGGTACAGAGCGAACTGATAACGCAGGCTGGTGGGTGCTTTGTCGGGTCAGTGCTTCGGGCCGGCGATGGGCTCAGCGGGCTAACCGCGCATCCTCTCGCGACCAACTTACTTTATGCTGACCCCAGTTAATGCTCGCGGCAGCACCCCGGTTCGTGCCATCGTCGGCACGCAAGTCGGATCAGCGCGGCTCAGTTCGCGCGTCGGGTAGCAAGGCATCAAGGAGCACCGTGGATCAGGAAACGAAAGGTCAGGAGCGTCGACTGGTCGTCGTCACCGGCGGCAGCTCCGGGATCGGCCTGGCGTGCGCGGATCGGTTTCGGCGGGATGACGCAGACGTGCGAGTGGCCGACGTTCAGGATCGCGAGCACCCGGTCGACATCTCGGATGAAGCCGCCGTTGAGGCGTTCTTCGCCGGCTTGCCGAGCGCGCCCGCGGTGCTGGTGAATGCAGCCGGTATCGGCCTCGGTGCCCACATCCTCGATCTGGATCTTGCCACGTGGCGCAAGGTGTTCGCCGTCAACCTCGACGGCGCCTTTCTCTGCCTTCGCGCTGCAGCGCGGCGCATGGCGGCGGCAGGCGGCGGGGTGATCGTCAACGTCACATCGGTCAACGACCGTGTCCCGATGCGCACGCACGCGGCCTATTGCTCGGCCAAGGCCGCCTTAGCGATGCTGACGCAGGTCGCAGCGCTGGACCTGGGCGCCTCGAACATTAGGGTCGTGGCGGTGGCCCCGGGCGTGATCGACACGCCGCTGGTCACAGCTGCGCTGTCCATCCCCCAGGTTCGCGCGGCGATGCAGGAACGCACCGCCCTCGGCGACGCGATGGGCGCACCGACCGACGTCGCGAACCTGGTCGAGTTCCTGGCATCGGACCGCGCCGGGTGGATCACGGGCGAGACCGTGACCGTGGACGGCGGGCAGTCGCTGCTCGGCTTCCCGGACATTGCTGCCATCGTGGCCGCCGCGCAGTTGACGGCGAGCGGGGACGCCTCCTGATCAAGATCGAGAGTTGTTGCTGCCGTCACGGCGCGCTGTCATGCGTCAAGGAGGCAGGGTTTGATCTTGATTTAGCTGGGGGTCAGTACATGTACGTTTAGGCCCCGGCTAGTGAGACTTCACCGTACGGGTATCTCCAACACCGCTAGTCAAGGTGATGGCGGTCGGGGCGCCGGTGTCGGGTGTACGTGAGGGGCCCTTCCGTACGCAGCATCCGCTTGGCGAGGTGGTCAACCGGCCATCGGTGTGGCCTGACCGATGATTTCTCCGCGCCGTGCTGGTCTGTACGCCGAATACCGACTCACGGGAGGCTGACGCCATGCGGAAACTGACCTTTGGCATGAACCTGAGCCTGGACGGCTACATCGCCGCGCCCGGCGACGACCTCGGCTGGAGCGTGCCGAGCGACGAGCTGTTCCAGTGGTGGTCCGACCGGGTGGGGGCGACGGGCCTGGCGCTGTACGGGCGCAAACTGTGGGAGACGATGAGCTCCCACTGGCCGACCGCCGACCAGCAGCCCGGCGCCACCCCGGCGCAGATCGAGTTCGCCCGCCGCTGGCGGGACATGCCGAAGGTGGTGTTCTCCTCGACGACCAGCGCGGTCGACTGGAACACCCGCCTGGTCACCGGTGACGCTGCCACCGAGATCACCCGGCTCAAGACTGAGGATGGCGGTCCCATGGACATCGGCGGCGCCACCCTCGCCGCGGCAGCCATGCGGGCCGGGCTGATCGACGAGTACGTGATGGTCACCCACCCGGTCCTGGTCGGCGGCGGCACGCCGTTCTTCACGGCCCTGGACGACTGGGTGAACCTGGACCTGGTGGAGACCCGGACGTTTCCCGACGGCGTGCTCCTGACCAGATACGAGACCAGGCGCTGAGTCAGCCGCGGGCCTCGACCAGGCCGAGGCCGACCGGCGACGCGGTCCGGTGCACCGCGGTGACGGTGAACCCGGCGTCGGCGAGCAGCTCGCGATACTCGGCCTCGGTCCGCTCCCGGGCGGCGCCGAACAGCATGAGCATCGTCAGGTCCATCCGGATCGCCGCCGGCTGATCCCGGGCCCGCTCCGGCAGCAGCGCCTCGGCGACCAGCAGCCGGGCGCCGGAGGGCACCGCCTTGCGGCAGGTCGCGAGGATCCGGCCGGCCTCCTCGTCGGACCAGTCGTGCAGCACCCGGGACAGCACGTACGCGTCGGCGCCGGCCGGCAGGGCGGCGAAGAAGTCGCCGGCGACCACCGTAGACCGGTCGGCGAGCCCGGCCGCGGCCAGCCGTTCCCGCGCCGGCTCGACCACCGCCGGCCGGTCGACCAGCGTCGCGGTCAGTCCGGGCGTCGCCCGCAGCACCGCGCCGACCAGCACGCCGTAGCCGCCGCCGACGTCGACGAGGTGCCGGATCCCGCCGAAGTCGTACGCGTCGACCAGGTCGGCGGCCTCCCGGTCGGCCCGGCCGGCCATGGCCGCGGCGAAGACCTGCTCGTGCGCCGGGGTCGCGTCCAGGTGGTCGAAGAACCGGCGGCCGTACACCCGCTCGAACGCGGTGTCCCCGCCGGGGACCGCCGCCGGCAGGCCGGCCGCGGCGTCGAAGTAGAGCTCGCCGCGGACGAGCGCCAGCTCGCGCATGGACCCCGGTACGTCCGAGCGCAGCCAGGCGCCGGTCGCGGTGAGCCCGAACCGGCCGTCCGGCAGCTCGTCCAGCACCTGGTCGGCGGCGAGCCCGCGCAGCACCCGGGTCAGCGGCCCGACCGGCACCCCCACCGCCGCGGCCAGGTGGTCCGCGCTGCGCGGCCCCGCGGCCAGCTCGTCGGCGACGCCGAGCCGGGCGGCGAGGAAGAGCAGCTGCGTGCTGAGGTAACCGTCCATCAGCCGGCCGAGCCGAAGCGGGCCGGCCGTCTCGCTCGGGACCCCCGTCATCCAGGCAGGTAACCACGCCCGGTGGTCACCCGGCAGTGGCTTTGCCCCACGGGGCAGGCTCTCTCGACGCTGCGGGCAGCGCGGTCCGGCCGGTCAGCCGCTCCAGCCGAGCGTCCGGTCGCGCTGGTCAACCCCGAGCTCCCCGTACGGGTAGTCCGGCGGGTGCGGGTCGCTGGCCGCGTCCAGGGCCGCGGTCTCGGCCGCGGACAGGTGCAGGTCCGCCGCGCCGAGGTTGGCCCGCAGCTGCTCGGTGGTGCGGGCGCCGAGGATCGTCGCGGTCACCCCCGGCCGGTTGGTGACCCAGGCCAGCGCGACCTCGGCCATCGAGGCGCCGCGGGCCTCGGCGACCCGCTGCACCGCGGCGATCACCGACCAGGTCCGCTCGGTGCCGCGCCGCTCCCAGGCCTCCATGCCGCGGCCGGGGTCGTCGCCGAGCCGGGTGCCGGCGCCCGGCCCCTGCTCGCGGGTGTACTTGCCGGACAGGTAGCCGCCGCCGAGCGGGCTCCACGGCAGCAGCCCCAGCCCGGCGTCGACCGCGGCCGGCACGATCTCCCACTCGATCTCGCGCACCAGCAGGCTGTACTGCGGCTGCAACGTCACCGGCTCCGCCACCCCCATCGCGCGGGCCAGGTGCACCAGCGTGGTCAGCTGCCAGCCGGTGAAGTTCGACAGCCCCCAGTACGCGACCTTGCCGGCGCGGACGAAGCCGTCCATCGCCCGCAGCGTCTCCTCCAGCGGCGTCAGCGGGTCGTACGCGTGCGCCTGGTAGAGGTCGATCCGGTCGACGCCGAGCCGGGCCAGCGACGCGTCCAGCGCCCGGGTCAGGTGCCGGGCCGACAGGCCGGCCCCGTTCGGGTCGCCGGCGGTCGGGAAGCGGCCCTTCGTCGCCAGCACCACCCGGTCGGTCAGGTCGGCCGGCCGGCCGGCGAGCCAGCTGCCGATGATCCGTTCCGACTCGCCGCCGCCGTACACGTCGGCCGTGTCGACCAGCGTGCCGCCCGCTTCGAGGAAGACGTCGAGCTGCTCGTGCGCGCCGGGCTCGGCGGTCTCCACGCCGAAGGTCATCGTGCCGAGCGCGAGGGTGGAGACGGCGCAGCCGCTGCGTCCCAGGGTCCGGTAGTCCACGCCCCTGTCCTACCCCCTTGGCCGCGGCCGGGCCGCAGCCGGGCCGCAGTGACGTGGCCGATGAGGTGGCTCAGCCGACGAAGACGCAGAACGGGTGCCCGTCCGGGTCGCCGTAGACCCGCAGCGGCTCCTCCGGGTCGCGCTGCCGGGAGTCGTCCAGCAGGGTGGCGCCCAGACCGAGCACCCGCTCGTGCTCGGCGTCGAGGGCGGCGACGTCCGGCACGGTGAGGTCGAGGTGCAGCTGCTGCGGCACGCCCGGCCGCGGCCAGGTCGTCCGGGGCAGCTCGGCCACCCCCTGGAACGCCAGCCCGATGCCGCCGTCGGGGTTGCGCAGCACCAGCCAGTCCTGGCCGCGCGGGTCCGGCTGGCCGGCCGGCGGCGGCTCGTCGCCCGCCCGGTAGGCCCAGCCGAGGAGCTCCCGCCAGAACTCAGCCGCCCGGCGCGGGTCGAGCGAGTCGAGGACCGTCTGCCGCAGCGTCGCCATCGCGGCAGCGTAGTTCCAGACCGGCACCGGCGGCGATCATCCCCCGTGGCTGACCACCGCCGGTGCCGGTGGGCCCCGCATCACCATTGCAGCAAACCGCGGGATCATCACCCGCCGTTCCGGACAGGTTCCGGACGCTACCCGCCGTGACGCTGGTTGTACGCTGTCTGCGACGAGCTCGCACCGGACAACGTCGGACGAGGATTTGTGGTTGCGTCTCATCCGAACGGTCCCGTCGCGGATTTCTGTGCCGCGCTCCGGGACCTGCAAGTCGCCTCCGGCATCAGCCGCAGCTCACTGGCCCGTGAGATCCACTACGGACGGTCCCAGCTCTACGACATCCTCGACGGCCGGATCCGCCGGCCGCCCGAGTGGGACCGGCTGGTCGAGCCGCTGCTCCGCACCTGCCTGCGCGGCAAGCCGGACGTGGACCGGCTGGTGGCCGACTGGCGCACCCGGTACGAGGTGCTGCTGCGGGTGCACGACGAGCTGACCCGCCGGACCAGCCGGAACCCGGAGGTGGCCGAGGGCCGGATCACCGGCATGCGCACGAGTGAGGCGATGGTCGAGCACGCGGCCCACCTCTGGCCACGCCTGACCGAGCACCCGTTCGTCCGCGCGGTCGGCGCCGGCCACCTCACCGACGCCGAGTTCCGCAGGTGGATGGTCAACGACTACTACTTCAACGTCGAGTACCAGCGGTTCATCGCCAGCCTGGCCGGCAGCGCCCCGGACGACGCGATCACCGAGGTCCTCGCGACCGCACTGTCGGACACCCGGCTCGGGCTGACCCAGATCCGTCAGCTGGCCCAGCGGTTCGCGGTCGACGTCGGCGAGGAGCCGGCACCGGCGACGGTCGCGCTGGCGGCCTACCTGCAGGCCCAGCTCTGGCGCGGCTACGCGCCGTCCGTCACCGGGCTCTACGCGTGCGAACAGGTCTATTTCCACGCCTGGTCCGCGGTCCGGCCGCAGGCCGACCGGTCCACGCCGTACTGGCCGCTGGTCGACGCCTGGTCAAACCCGACGTACGAGATCTGGCTGTCCTCGCTCGGCCGGCTGGTGGACGCGACCACGGCGACACCGGAGATGCTGCGCACGTTCGAGTGGGTGATCCGGCTGGAGCTGCTGTTCCTGGACGCGCTGCACAACGGCGCCGGCTGGTGATCACCCGGCCGCCGCGCGGCGCACCGCGTCGACCGCGGCGGCCACGTCGGCGTCGTCGGTGGACCAGTTGCTCACCGAGACCCGCATCACGTCCCGGCCGCGCCAGCGGGAGCCGGACATCCAGGTGACCCCGTCGGCCAGCAGCCGCGCGGTCACCGCCCTGGTCCGCTCGTCGTCCCCGAACGCGGCACAGACCTGGGTGAACACCACGTCGTTGAGCACCTGCGCGCCGGGCACCGACGCGATCCCGGCGGCGATCGCCCTGGCGTTGGCGGCCAGCCGGTCGACCAGGTCGGCCACCCCGGTCCGGCCGAGCGAGCGCAGCGCTGCCCACACCGGCACGCCGCGGGCCCGCCGGGACAGCTCCGGCACGGAGTCGACCGGGTCGCCGGCGCCCTGCACCAGGTAGCTGGCGCGCATCCCCACCGCCGCCCGCAGCGCCGGCCGCCGGGCGACGACGATGCCGCAGTCGTACGGGACGTTGAGCGTCTTGTGCGCGTCGGTCGCCCAGGAGTCGGCGGTCTCGTGCCCGGCGACCAGGTGCCGCAGCCGCGGCGAGGCCGCCGCCCACAGCCCGAACGCCCCGTCGACGTGCACCCAGGCGCCGTGCTCGTGGGCCACCGCGGCCGCCGGGCCGAGCGGGTCGAACGCACCCGAGTGCAGGTTGCCGGCCTGCAGACAGACGATCGCCGGCCCGCTGCCGGCGGCCAGTGCCTCGGCCAGCGCGTCGGTCTCCAGCCGGCCCTCGGCGTCGGCGCGGATCTCGGTCGGCGCGCCGAGGCCGAGGTAGCGCAGCGCCGCGTCGAGCGTCTCGTGCCGCTCGGCACCGGCAAGCACCCGCACCCGCGGTCCGCCGGCCAGGCCGAGCCGGTCGGCGTCCCAGCCGGCCGCGTCGAGCTGCTGGCGCCGGCCGGCGGCCAGGCCGGTGAAGTTGGCCATCGTCGCGCCGGTGACGAAGCCGACCTCGGCGTCGGCCGGCAGCCCGAGCAGGTCGAGCAGCCAGCCGGCCGCGGCCTGCTCGACCGCGGTGGTGCCGGGCGTCGCGAAGCGGATCGCGGTGTTCTGGTCCCAGCTGCTGACCAGCCAGTCGGCGCCCAGCGCGGCCGGCAGCGTGCCGCCGATGACCCAGCCGAAGAACCGCCCGGACGGCATCGCCATCAGCCCGGGCTCGACCAGCTCGGCAAGCAGGTCGACGACCTTCCCCGGATCGGTCGGCCCGTCCGGCAGCGGCTCGGCCAGCTCGGCGGCCAGCTCGTCCGCGGTCAGCCGGGGCGGGATCGGGCGGTCCGGCAGCGACGCCAGCCAGGAGCGTGCGTGCCGCGCTGCCGCGGACAGGGCCTCGTCGTAGGCGTCAGGTCGCGCAGTCACGGCTCAGGCCGCCGGTTCCTCGGCGGCCTGCTCCGCCGCCGGACTGGTGGGTGCCGCCGGTGCACGCCGGCCAGGATGGGCGAGCGAGACCAGGAAGGCCGCTCCGAGCGCGATCGCCATGCCGATCAGCACGGCCCTGGTGGCGACCGCGAAGTCGGCGGCGACCGCGCTCTGGATCGCCTCCCGCAGCCGGGCCGGCACCGACGCCGGCACCCCGCCCGACGACTGGCCGACCGACCCGTTGGCGGCCGCCTCGGCGGCCGAGGCCGGCAGCCCGAGCCCGGTGAACGAGGTGGTCAGCCGGTGTGTCAGCACGGTGGTCAGGGCCGTTCCGAGCACCGCGATGCCGAGCGCGGAGGCATAGTTGCGGACGGTCTGGGTGATGCCGGTGACCTCACCGTAGGAGGCGCCGATCGCCCGGTTGACCGCGTCCGTGCTGGCGGGGCCCAGCAGCAGGCCGAGCCCGGCGCCGGCGATGACCACGTAGGGCCACTGCGCGTTGAGGCTGAGGTCGGTGATCTTCCAGGCCCACAGGGCGAACCCGGCCGTGCCCACCGCGCAGCCGAGCACCACCGGCCGCCGCGCCCCGCCGGCGTCCAGCATCCGGCCGCCGACCTGGGCCGCCGGGGCGAAGCCGGCGAAGAACACCAGCAGGTAGAGCCCGGCGTCGCTGGCGTCGTAGCCGAGCGAGACCTGCGAGTAGACGCTGGCGAAGAAGAAGATCGGGACGAACGCGATCATCGACAGGAACAGCACGGCGTTGTCGATGACGAACGCGCGGTCGCGGAAGACCTGGACCCGGATCAGCGGGTATTCGGTGCGGGCCTCCAGCCGGACGAAGAAGGCGAGCACGGCGAGGCCGCCGACGATGCACAGCCAGGTGCCCGGGTTGTCCCAGCCCCAGGTCGCCGCCTGCTCGAAGCCGAGCACGGACAGGCCCATGCCGGCGATCGTCAGCACCGCGCCGACCCAGTCGATCGGCTCCCGCTTGCGCGTGTCGGGGATGGCCGCGATGAACGTGAGCACCAGCGCGGCGACCGCCACCGGGATGTTGATCCAGAAGATCGCCCGCCAGGTCCACTGGGTCAGCCAGCCGCCGAGGATCGGGCCGATGGCGGTCAGCCCGCCGCTGACCCCGAAGAAGATCGCCAGCGCCCGGCCGCGTTCCTGGATCGGGAAGGCGGCGACCACGATCGCCAGCGCCGCCGGGATCATGATCGCGCCGGAGACGCCCTGCAGCGCCCGGAACGTGATGATCCAGGGCTCGGCGATCGACCCCTTCGGGGTGGCCCCGCACAAGGCCGAGAACCCGGCGAACCCGACGATGCCGATCAGCACCATCCGGCGCCGGCCGAGCACGTCGGCCAGCCTGCCGCCCAGCGCGAACGTCGCGGCCAGGGCCAGCAGGTAGGCGTTGACCACCCACTGCGTGCCGCCCCGGCTGAGCGAGAGCTCCGACTGGATGTTCGGCGAGGCGATCGCCACGATGGTCTGGTCGATGAACGTCATCGCGACCGCGAACATCATGGCCGCGAGCGCCAGGTTCTTCTTCGCCCGCAACGCGCCCGTGCCGGCTCCGGACTCGGTCATGCAGCTGCTCCCCGTCTCGACGGCCGGTGGCGCCGGCCTTCTCCCTCCTGCAGTCTCCCGCACCGTCCGGCGATCGCGAGCCCGACAGGCGCGGCGGTGGAAAACCCGATCGACGCCGGACGTACGGTCGCAGGCATGGTGACAGCCGCGTGGTGGTGATCGAGCGGGTGGTGCCCAACCGGCGCTGGCACGCGCTCGAGGACGACCAGGTGGTCGGCCGGGCGCACCTGCGCCGCCGGCCGGACGGCCGCGCGTTCGTCGCCGCCGACGCCTGGCGGGAGCCGGTGACCCGGGCGTTGCTCGACGCGGTCGCCGCCGACGTCCCGAGCGAGCTGTACACGCTCGCCGGCGAGGACGAGACCGACCAGCTCGCGCTGCTGGCCGCGGCCGGCTACCAGGTGGCGCGGCGGGAGGACGAGTTCGTCATGCCGGTGGCGGCGGTGCTGGCCGCGACGGCCGGTCCGGTGCCGGCCGGTGTGACGATCGTGCCGGCCGACGAGAAGGAGTCCGATCGGCTGGCGAGGCTGGACGAGCGGCTGCGCCAGGACGTGCCCGGCTCGGACGGCTGGGTCAACGACCCGGCCGAGTTCCGGGCGTACACGTTCGACGAGCACTTCGACCCGCGGCTCTACCTGGTCGCGGTCGTCGGCGGGGAGTACGCCGGGCTGGTCAGGATCTGGCGCGGCAACCGGGTGCCGCGGCTCGGGCTGATCGCGGTGCTGCGCTGGCACCGCCGCCGCGGGCTGGCCCGCGCGCTGCTGCACGCCGCGTTCACCCCGCTCGCCGAACGCGGGATCGAGCTGGTCAGCGCCGAGGCGGACGTGACCAACACGCCGTCGCAAGCGCTGCTCGCCTCCCTCGGCGCCCGCCGCACCGGCGGCTCGGTCGAGCTGCGCCGTCCGGGCGAGGGCTAGGGCGTGTCTCCCAATTGGCGGTGGATGCCGGCGGCGTCCAGGCGGCGTCCGGCAAGGCGGAGGGGTCGGCCGATACCGGGGTTGTATCGGCCGACCCCGACAACGCCGCCGGTCGTCGTCTGGGCGCTGCCGGCGCCGCCAGGCAGTTGGGAGACACGCCCTAGGGGTGTCGCCCGCCGGCGACTGCCGGGATGCCGGCGGGGTCAGGGCGCGAAGTGGTCGACACCGTCGACTGTGGTGTGCCGCAGCCGGCCCTGGGCGACCAGCACGAGCAGGTGCGCGGCGGTCTCGCAGACCGCGAGCATCCGGTTCCACGGGTCGAGGTCGGCGAACGCGCGGTTGCGCCGGGTCCAGCCCAGCGCCCTGGCCGCCTCGTACGGGGTGACCGCGCCGGCCCGGACCGCGGCCTCGGACGCGGCCAGCCGGTCCTCGTGGTGCGCCACCAGCTCGTCCACCCGCGCGTGCACCGAGTCGGCGACCGGGCCGTGCGCCGGCAGCAGCCGCAGGTCGGGCATCGCCCGGACCGCGGCCAGCGAGCGCAGGTAGTCGGCCAGCGGCGACTCGGTCGGGCTGGCCTCGAACCCGATCGAGGGAGTGATGTGCGGCAGCACGTGGTCGCCGGCGAACAGCAGCCCGGCGGCGAGGTCGGCGAACACGACGTGGCCGCGGGTGTGCCCGGGCGTGTGCACGGCGCGCAGCGTGCGCTCGCCGATCGAGAGCGTCTGCCCGTCGGCCAGCCAGTCGGTCGGCTGCTCCCAGTCGCTCGGGTCGATGCGGCCGCCCCAGCCGCGGGCGATCAGCTCGGCGAGCACCTCGCTCGCGCCGTACCGGCGCAGCTGCACGGCCTGCGCCCGGTCGTCGTACCCGCCGCTGTTGAGCGCGGCGAGCGAGGGCCGCTCGCCGATGCCGACGCTGACCCTGGTGCCGAACTCCCGCCGGATCGCGACCGCCTGCGTGTAGTGGTCCCGGTGCACGTGGGTGATCAGAAAGCGGTCGATGTCGCCGAGCCCGGCGTCGAGGTGCTTGAGCGACTGCTCCAGCTGGGTCCGGGACTCCGCCAGCGCCCAGCCGCCGTCGATCATCGTGATCGAGCTGCCCGCGGTGACCGCGTAGACGTTGACCGCGCGCAGGCCGTCCTGCGGCAGCGGCAGCGGGATCCGGTGGATGCCCGGGGCGACCGGGTGCGCGCCGGGCTCCTGCCAGTCAGCGGTCACCAGCTGATCCTCCCGCACCGCCGCCGGGCCCGCCGTGACGCCGGCCACGCCGACCCGCTCCTCCCGGCCCGACCCCACCACCCGCCGGCGCCCGCGCCGGCCGCGGGCTCAGGACGGGACGGCGAGCGGCAGCGGCGCGACCATCGCCACCGCCCGGTTCCACAGCGTCGGGTGCAGGACGGTGAACCCGGCCGAGCCGTAGAGTGCGCGGGCCCGGCGGTTCGTGGCGTCGGTGGTGAGCACGGCGTGCCGCTCCCTGGCGCCCTCGGTCACCGCGTAGAGCAGGCTCCGGCCGATCCCGCGGTGCTGCGCCGGCGGGTCCACGTGCAGCTCGGCGATCTCCAGGGCGCCGTCCAGCACCGCCCTGGCCCGGTCCTCGCCGATCGCCCGGCGGACCTCGCCGTTCCACCACTGCCCCGGCGCGCTGACGTAGCCGTAGCAGAAGCCGAGCAGCCGGCCGGCGTCCTCGGCGACCACCGCCCGGAAGCCGGCGTAGCGGAAGTGCCTGGCCATGATCTCCGCCCGGCGCGGTCCGGCGGGGCCGCTGGCCCGCTCCTCCAGCGCGAGCAGCTCGTCCTGCCGCGCGGTCGCCTCGCCGACCGTCAAAGAGCGCACGGCCGGGTACGTTACGTCAGCAGCCGGGCGGGCGGGACCCCTGCGGGCTCGTCCGCGACCCAGAGCGGGTTGCCGACGCCGACGATCCGGCCGGCGCCGTCCCGGACCACTGCCCGGACATAGCTGCCGGCGCGCAGGTCGAGCGAGTGGCGGCCGCCGCGGGCGGTCGCGGCGGTGACCGCCGGCTCCGGCGCGGCCCGGTCCACCCGGCCGGTGACGACCTCGAGCGCACCGCCGCGGGGCAGTTCGGTGGCGGTCACGGTCACCGGCACCGGGCGCCCGTCGGCCACCGCGACCGCGCCCATCGCCGGCTTCCCGGCGGCGGTCGCGTCCAGCGTCCCGGCCCAGCCGTCCGGCTTGTAGGCGAACGCCCGCCCGGCCCGCAGCGCCGCCTGCAGGTCCGGCAGCTCGATCGAGCGGGCCCACAGCCGGGTGATCCAGTTGGCCCTGCTGCCGTACCAGTCGGTGCCCTCGTGGTCGTCGGTGACGCCGCTGGCGGTGACGTGGATCCCGTTGCGGGCGCAGGCGTCCAGTACGTGCAGCATTCCGTCCACTGTGGACTGGTCCCGGCCGTAGGCCACCTCGACCACGTCGGCGCCGAGCGCGCGGGTGGCGACCATGTGCGCCGCGGTGGCGACCGGGTCGCCGCCGAGCGGGTGGTTGTACGAGGCGACGCCGCCGTGGCCCTGGATGAACCGCACCATCGCCTCGGCCGCACCGACCGCGTCGTCCTTGACCGGCGCCCGGTCGCCGTAGTCCGGCATCACCAGCTCACCGCCGAACCAGTTCAGGTGCCGCACCAGCGAGACCTCGAGCGCCGCGTAGTGCCGGCGGTCCGGGTAGCGCCGGGCGTAACGGCCCATCACGTCCCGCATGAGTGCGAGCGAGTCGGCGCGCCGGGCCCGGGTGATCGTCACCTGCCGGACGTCGGCGCTGCCGGTGCCGAGGACGCCGACCCGCAGCCGGAACAGCGAGTTGTCCTCGGCCACCAGGTCCGGCCACAGCGCCCGGATGTCCTCGACCGGCCGTATGTCCACAGTGGACCATCCAGCCGGCGCCGGTACGTCGACGACGCCGTGCGCGCCGGCGACCCGGCGGCCGCGGCCGGCGCCGCCGAGCCGGTAGCTGAGCCGGTAGCGCCCCGCGGGCCGGCCACCGCTCGCCGGCTGGTAGGACAGGTCGACCTGCAGCGCCGCGCCCGGCCCGGGCCGCAGCTCGACGCCGAGCGTGGTGTCCGCGAGCGACCCCGAGTACGTCGAGTTCCAGGCGTCGGCGTCCAGCCAGAACGCGCCGTCGCCGCGGGCGGTCAGCGCCGCAGCGCCGTCGCCGTACCGGACCTCCCCGGTGCTGCCGCCCTCGGACCGCTGCCGCCAGGTCAGCCGGACGCCGTGCTCGGTGTCGGTCGGCCCGGCCAGCCCGAGCCGGCGGCGGTAGCCCTGGGCGGAGACCCGGAAGTCGTGGTCGGTCCAGAACAGCACGTCGACGCCGAGCCGGCGGGCCTGGTCGAGGTGCGTGGCCATGCTGGCGGTGCCTTCGCTGAACGAGCTGTGCAGGTGCATCGCGACCGAGACCGGGTCACCGCTCGGTCCCGGGACCGGGTCGGGTGCCCGGGTGGGGCTGGTGCACCCGGACAGCAGCGGCACGCCGAGCCCGCCGACCGCGGCCGCGCGCAGCAGTGCACGGCGCGACAGCGTCGGCTCCCCCATCCGACGAGCGTAGATCGACCGAGGCGACCGGGTGTCAGATATGCCCGTCCGGGTAGGCCGAACAGGACTCCGAGAAGACGAGGTGTGAGACATGCGGATCGCGATCCTGGGTGCGGGCAACGTGGGCAGCGCGGTGGCGAGGGCCGCAGCCAAGGCCGGGCACCAGGTCGTGGTGTCGGCGCCCAGCGCGGACAAGGCGCAGGCGGTGGCCGCCGAGGTGGGCGGCACGGCCGCCGGGTCCAACCAGCAAGCCGTCGCCGACGCCGACATGGTCGTGCTCGCCGTCCCGTACGGCGCGGTCGACCAGGTCGCCGGGGAGATCGGCCCGGCCGTGCGCGGGAAGGTCGTCGTCGACGTCACCAACCCGATGCGCGCGGACGCCTCCGGCCTCGCCGTCAGTGACCGGTCCGGCGCCGAGGAGATCCAGGACAAGCTGCCCGGCGCCGCCGTGGTGAAGGCGTTCAACACCGTGTTCGCGGCCAACCAGGCCGCGCCGGTCGTCGACGGCACCGGCCTGGACGGCTTCTACGCCGGCGACGACGAGCAGGCCAAGCAGCAGGTCGCGCAGCTGCTCGCCGCGATGGGCTACCGGCCGGTCGACGCGGGCCCGCTGAGCGCGGCCCTCCCGCTGGAGCACATGGCGTTCCTCAACATCTCGATGAACGCCCGCAACAACTGGCCGTGGCAGTCCGGCTGGAAGCTGGTCGGCCCCGGGCCGCAGAGCTGACCCGATCCGGCGCCGTCATGCGGACACGTGCAGCACGGCGGCACCGGCGAACCGGCCCTGGGCGAGGTCGGCGAGGGCCCGGTCGGCCTGGTCGAACGGGTAGCCGACGGTGGTCGAGCGAATCCCGTGCCGGGCCGCCAGCCGGAGGAACTCCTCCCCGTCGGCCCTGGTGTTGGCGGTGACGCTGCGCAGCCGGCGCTCCTGGAACAGCTCGCGGTCGTAGTTCAGCGCCGGGATGTCGGTCAGGTAGATCCCGGCCACGGCCAGCGTGCCGCCGCGGTCGAGGGCTCGCAGCGCCACCGGCACCAGCTCGCCGACCGGGGCGAACGTCACCGCGCCGTCGAGCGGCTCGGGCAGCTCGTCGGCCGAGTCGCCGGCCGAGTCCACCCCGAGCGACAGCGCAAGCTGGCGGTTGGCGGCACCCCGCGTGCGCACGTGCACCCGCATGCCCTCGGCCAGCGCCAGCTGCGCGGCGAGGTGGGCCGAGCCGCCGAAGCCGTAGATGCCGAGCGCGCCGCCGAACGGGACCGCGGCCGCCCGCAGCGCCCGGTAGCCGATGATCCCGGCGCACAGCAGCGGCGCGGCGTGCTCGTCCGGGACCGCCTCCGGCAGCACGTACGCGTACTCCTCCCGCACCAGGCAGAACTCGGCGTACCCGCCGTCGACGTCCCAGCCGGTGAAGGTCGGGTGCAGGCAGAGGTTCTCGGCGCCGCGGCGGCAGAACCGGCAGGAGCCGTCGGTGCCGCCGAGCCACGGCACGCCCACCCGGTCTCCGGTGCGGAACCGGGTCGCACCCGGACCGAGCGCGTCGACCACGCCGACCACCTCGTGGCCCGGCGTCACCTCCGGCCGCGTCGGGGGCAGGTCGCCCTCGGCCAGGTGCAGGTCGGTGCGGCAGACGCCGCAGGTGCGCACCCTGACCCGGACCTGGCCCGGACCCGGCTCGGGTACGTCCCGCTCGACCAGCCGCAGCGGCCCGCCGTCGATCGGCCCCGGCCGCGCCACCACCCACGCCCGCACGAGTGGGAGCCTAGTGTCCCGCGTCAGAGGTTTCGTGCCGGTTCCGGTGCCGGCCCGGGCTCAGCGGGTGCGCGGGAAACCGAGGTCCACCGACGACGTCGCCGGGTCGGGCCAGCGCGAGGTGACCACCTTGCCGCGGGTGTAGAAGTTGATGCCCTCCGGCCCGTACATGTGCGTGTCGCCGAACAGCGAGCTCTTCCAACCGCCGAAGGAGTAGTAGGCGACCGGCACCGGGATCGGCACGTTGATGCCGACCATGCCGACCTCGACCTCGAACTGGAACCGCCGCGCCGCGCCGCCGTCCCGGGTGAAGATCGCGACGCCGTTCGCGTACCGGTTGGCGTTGATCAGCGAGACGGCATCGTCGTAGGTGTCGACCCGGACGACCGACAGCACCGGGCCGAAGATCTCGTCGGTGTAGACCGACATCGCCGGGGTGACCCGGTCCAGCAGCGTGGTGCCGAGGAAGAAGCCATCCGGCGGGAGGTCGCCCTGCCGCCCGTCGACGACGACGCTCGCCCCGGACGACGCGCCGGCGTCGATGTAGCCGGCGACCCGGTCCCGGTGCGCGGCGCTGATCAGCGGCCCCATCTCGCTGTCCGGGTCGGTGCCGGCGCCCACCCGCACCTTGGGCAGCCGGGACGCGATCGCCTCGACCAGCCGGTCGCCCACGTCGCCGACGGCCACCGTGACCGAGACGGCCATGCACCGCTCCCCCGCCGCCCCGTACGCGGCCGACACCGCGGCGTCGGCGGCCAGGTCGAGGTCGGCGTCGGGCAGCACGACCATGTGGTTCTTGGCCCCGCCGAGGGCCTGCACGCGCTTGCCGGCCGCGGTGCCGGTCTCGTAGACGTAGCGGGCGATCGGGGTGGAGCCGACGAAGCTGACCGCCGCGATGTCCGGATGGGTCAGCAGCGCGTCGACGGCCTCCTTGTCGCCCTGCAGCACGGTGAACACGCCGCCCGGCAGCCCGGCTTCCTGCCACAGCTCGGCCAGCCGCAGCGACGCCGACGGGTCCTTCTCGGACGGCTTGAGCACGAACGCGTTGCCGCACGCGATCGCGTTGGCGCACATCCACAGCGGCACCATGGCCGGGAAGTTGAACGGGGTGATCCCGGCGACCACGCCCAGCGGCTGGCGGATCGAGTAGACGTCGACGCCGGTCGCGGCCTGCTCTGAGTAGCCGCCCTTGAGCAGCTGCGGCACGCCGGTGGCGAACTCGACGTTCTCCAGCCCGCGGGCGACCTCGCCGGCCGCGTCGGCGAGCACCTTGCCGTGCTCGGCGGTGACCAGCGCGGCCAGCTCGTCGGCGTGCGCGTGCAGCAGCTCGCGGAACGCGAACAGCACCGCCGCCCGCCGGGACAGCGAGGCCGAGCGCCAGGACCGGGCGGCGGCGACCGCCGACGCGACCGCGGCGCCGACCTCGCCGGCCGAGGCCAGCGCGACCGCCCCGGTCTGCTCCCCGCTGGCCGGGTTGAACACCGGCGCGGTGCGACCCGAGGTGCCCGGCGTGCGCCGGCCGCCGATCCAGTGCCCGATCTGCTGTCCGGTCTGCGCGCTCATCCGCCAATCGTAGGTGTCAGTTGAACACGATGGTCTTGTTGCCGTGCACGATCACCCGGTCCTCCACGTGCCAGCCGACCGCACGCGCGAGCACCGCCCGCTCGACGTACCGGCCGGCACGGCGCAGGTCGGTGACGGACTGGCGGTGGTCGATGCGCACCACGTCCTGCTCGATGATCGGCCCGGCGTCCAGCTCGGCGGTCACGTAGTGCGCGGTCGCCCCGATCAGCTTGACGCCGCGCTCGGCCGCCTTCCCGTACGGGTCGGCGCCGACGAACGCCGGCAGGAAGCTGTGGTGGATGTTGATCGCCCGCATCGGGAACGCGGCCAGGAACGCCGGCGAGAGCACCTGCATGTAGCGGGCCAGCACGACCGCGTCGACCTGCCCCCGCAGCAGGTCGAGCTGCTTCTCCTCGGCCGCCGGCTTGGTCTCCGGCGTCACCGGGACGTGGTGGTACGGGATGCCCCAGGTCTCCACCACCGGGCGGAGGTCCTCGTGGTTGGAGATCACCATCACGATCTCGGCGTGCAGGTCACCGGCCTTGCGCCGCCAGAGCAGCTCCTGCAGGGCGTGGTCGGTCTTGGACACCATGATCGCCAGCCGCTTGAGCGCGGCCGCCCTGGCCAGCCGCCAGTCCATCCCGAGCGAGTCGGCCAGCGGCAGGAACCCGGCGCTGAGGTCGGGCTCCCGCTCGTCCAGGCCGCGCAGCAGGAACTCGATCCGGACGAACAGCCGTCCGCCGGACGGGTCGGTCGTGTACTGCTGCAGGTTGGTGATGTTGGCCCCGTGCCCGGCCAGGTAGCCGCAGATCGCCGCGCAGATGCCCGGCCGGTCCTCGCACGTCACCAGCAGCCGGCCGACGTCCTGGTCGGGCCCGGTGTCGAGCGGCTCGAACGACATCGGGCGGGTGGGGTGCAGGTCGATCCCGGCGGTCATCGGCGCGGCTCCTGTCCGGCACGTCCGCCGCGGCGGTCCCGGGCGCGCGCCGGCGCCCGGGCCGCCCACGGCTCAGTAGCGGTAGTGGTCCGACTTGTACGGACCGGCGACGTCCACGCCGATGTACTCGGCCTGGTCCTTGCGCAGCGTCGTCAGCCGCACCCCGAGCGCGTCGAGGTGCAGCCGGGCGACCTTCTCGTCCAGCAGCTTGGGCAGCACGTACACCTGCTTGGCGTACTCGCCGGGCTTGGTCCACAGCTCGATCTGGGCGATCGTCTGGTTGGAGAACGAGGACGACATCACGAAGCTCGGGTGTCCGGTCGCGTTGCCCAGGTTGAGCAGCCGGCCCTCGCTCAGCACGATCACCGAGTGGCCGTCGGCGAACGTCCACTCGTGCACCTGCGGCTTGATCTCGGTCTTGGTGATGCCCGGGACCTTCGCCAGGCCGGCGATGTCGATCTCGTTGTCGAAGTGGCCGATGTTCCCGACGATGGCCTGGTGCTTCATCCTGGCCATGTCCCCGGCCATGATGATGTCCTTGTTGCCCGTCGTGGTGACGAAGATGTCCGCGGTCTCGATCACGTCGTCGAGCCGGACCACCTGCAGCCCGTCCATCGCCGCCTGCAGCGCGCAGATCGGGTCGATCTCGGTGACGACGACCCGGGCACCCTGGCCGCGCAGCGACTCGACGCAGCCCTTGCCGACGTCGCCGTAACCGCAGACGACCGCGACCTTGCCGGCGATCATCACGTCGGTGGCCCGGTTGAGCCCGTCGATGAGGCTGTGCCGGCAGCCGTACTTGTTGTCGAACTTCGACTTGGTGACCGAGTCGTTGACGTTGATCGCCGGGAACAGCAGCGTGCCGGCCTTGGCGAACTCGTACAGCCGGTGCACGCCGGTGGTGGTCTCCTCGGAGACGCCGCGGATGCCCTCGGCCATCGCGGTGAACCGGTTCGGCTCGGCGGCGACGCTGCGGGAGAGCAGGTCGAGGACGATCCGGTATTCGTCGGAGTCGTCGGCGGTGGCCGCCGGCACCGCGCCGGCCTTCTCGAACTCGACGCCCTTGTGCACCAGCAGGGTGGCGTCGCCGCCGTCGTCCAGGATCATGTTCGGCCCGCTGTCGCCGTCCCAGCGCAGCGCCTGGTCGGTGCACCACCAGTACTCGTCGAGGGTCTCGCCCTTCCAGGCGAACACCGGCACACCCCTCGGGTCGTCCGCGGTGCCGTCCCGGCCCACCACGACCGCGGCGGCCGCGTGGTCCTGGGTGGAGAAGATGTTGCAGCTGACCCACCGGATCCGGGCCCCGAGCGCGACGAGCGTTTCGATGAGCACCGCGGTCTGGATCGTCATGTGCAGCGAGCCGGTGATGCGGGCGCCGGCCAGCGGCTGCGACGGGCCGTACTCCTCCCGCAACGCCATCAGCCCCGGCATCTCGTGCTCGGCGAGCCGGATCTCCCGCCGGCCGAAATCGGCGAGCGAGAGGTCGGCGACCTTGTAGTCGAATCCTGCCGGTGCGCGGTCCACGCTGGGCGTGGCGGTCATGCGGTCTCCTCTTGGTCGGTACGGCGGGGCGCGGCCGGGAACGCCCGCACGTCGGTGGCCGAATCGGCCCCGCACGTCCAGGCGACCCGGGACGGGAAGTCGTCGGCGTCGAAGGTGTATTCCTGGGTTCCGACGGACTCCAGCACGAAGCTTGTCAAAGTACATCCGATCTCCGCCGACCGCCTCATCCCGGGCCGCCGTGCCGGCGGGTGAGAAGGCCCGCCCGGTCAGGCCGTCCGGGACAGTCCGGCGGCTCGCCGCTCGGCCGCCGCGACCACGTTGGACAGCAGCATCGCCCTGGTCATCGGTCCGACGCCGCCGGGGTTGGGCGAGAACCAGCCGGCCACCTCGGTCACGTCCGGGGCGACGTCGCCGGCGATCTTGCCGTCCACCCGGCTCACGCCGACGTCGAGCACGGCGGCGCCCGGCTTGACCATGTCCTTGGTGACGAGCCCGGGCGAGCCGGCCGCGGCCACCACGATGTCGGCGCGGCGCACGTGCCCGGCCAGGTCCCGGGTGCGGGTGTGGCACAGGGTCACGGTCGCGTTCTCCGACCGCCGGGACAGCATCAGCCCCAGCGGCCGGCCGACCGTGATGCCGCGGCCGATGATGACCACCTCGGCGCCGGCGATCGGCACCTCGTAGCGGCGCAGCAGCTCGATGATCCCGGCCGGCGTGCCCGGCACCGGCGCCGGCTCGCCGAGCACCAGCGCGCCGAGGTTGAACGGGTGCAGCCCGTCGACGTCCTTGACCGGATCGACCCGGGACAGGATCGCGAACTCGTCGAGCCCGGTCGGCTGCTGCACGAGGAACCCGGTGCAGTCCGGGTCGGCGTTCAGCTCGTCGACGACCGCGAGCACCTCGTCCAGCGGCGCGGTCGCCGGCAGCTCGCGCCGGATGGAGTTGACGCCGATCTCCTGGCTGTCCCTGTGCTTGGCGTTGACGTACCACCGGCTACCCGGGTCGTCGCCGACCAGCACGGTGCCGAGCCCGGGCACCATCCCGGCCGCCCGGAGGGCCGCGACCCGCCCGGTCAGCTCCTCCTTGATCGCCGCGAGCGTGGCCCTGCCGTCCAGAGTTACCGCGGTCATGCGTCCGTCCCGTCGTCGACTCGTCCGACGACCCAGTATCGCCGCGCGCGCGGCGTGCTCGAGGGGCAGCCCGCCAGCCGTTCCGGCGGAGATGGGTTAGCCCTTTCGGCCGTAGCTCGACGCTGTTCGGCCCAGCGGCGGACGCCGTTCTCTGGTGCGAGTGCATATCAGCACTGGACCGTTTGCCTTCATTTGCATGCTCAAGCGCATGTACGCGCCCCGTCGAGAGCCGTTCGGCTCCCCGAGTCCGATTTCCTGGTATCCCCCATTGGGATGAGTCTTAGATTTCCATGGGTCCCCCGAGGATTAGGGGTTCGAACCCCTCAGCGAGGGTCTACCGGCCTCTCGCCGGACACCGGACCGTGCAAGTGCTATCCGTTCCGCTCCCGGGAGGGGACTTTCCTACATGCGTGCAGCCCAGTTGTTACGCGGATCGCCGCGGCGCAAAGCGCTCGCCGGCTTTGCCGCCGCAATAACGGTCGTGACCAGCTTCTTCGTGGTACAGGGCCTGGCCGGCGCAGATGTCGTCACATCGCCGCCGTCCAAGATGCTTGCCGTTGGTCCGACGAGCCCGGACAACGGCTTCCCCGTTTGGTACAAGGACTCCAACAACCTCAGCGTCGGGCTCTGCCTCGACGTGAACGTCCCGCAGTGCAACCTCGGCGCGGCTGGCCTTCCTGACCCGACCCAGCCGGTCTCGTTCCCGGACAACTTCCCGGACGAGACCTTCTATCAGCTGGCCCAGTCCACCATCACGCTGCCAGGCGGCGCCACGGCGGTGCTGAACGACAACCTGGAGGCGGCGTTCAACACGGCCACCCCGCAGGCCGGCCAGCAGATCACGTTCGGCCGGGTCCGCATCCGGCTGACCACGCCCACCACCGGCCACTACGTGATCACCCACCCGTACGGGGTGGACGCGTTCGACGTGACCGACACCGCGACCCGGAACATCAACTTCACCGAGGACGTCGGCATCGGCGCCCCCGGTGACTTCAAGGGCGCGCTGGGCTCGCGGGTGAACCCGTTCCTGCGCTGGGACACCGGCCTGATCAAGGGCCCGGACGGCGCGTCGTACCTCGGTGACGGCGTCACCGCGCACGCGATCACCGGTTCCGACCTCGGCACGAACTTCTTCCGGATCGACGGTCCGGACATCGGCGGCCCTGGCATCAACACGATCCAGACCAACCTGTTCACCCTGCAGGGCCGGGTCGCCACCAACTCGGGCGTCTCGCCGACGTCGGTGACCTACACCCGCACCGACACCACCGGCGGGGTCATCGACGCCTTCGCCACCTCGAACCCCGACCAGGTGATCCAGGTCAAGGGCACCGGCATCAGCACCACGACGCTGAAGGCCGGCGTCGTCGGCCGGTACTTCGGCCGGGTCGCCTACACCGGCGCCAACCCACCGGCGTCAGTGCAAGTCGTCAATACCTCGGACCGACCACCGACGGTGCAGACCGTGACGGTGACAGACCAAGTGGTCGTGACCAAGGCGGCGTACAACTCCGACACGGGCCAGTTCGTGGTCAACGCGACCTCGAGTGACACGGCCACGCCGCCGACGCTGACCGTCGTGGGCTTCGGCAACCTGACCGCGGGCGCGGCCACGTTCGACCTCACCGACCAGGTGCCTCCTGGCTTCGTCACGGTCAGCTCGTCCAAGTCCGGCTCCGCCACCGCCCCGGTGACGGTCACCGGTGCCGCGTTCGCACCCGAGCCGGTGACGGCGCAGGCGCCGGCGACGTTGACGGTGCAGCAGGGCCAGCAGGTGCAGCTCGACGGGTCGTCCTCGCTGAACGCGACCGGGTTCTCCTGGGCGCAGGTGGCCGGCACGCCGACGGTCACGCTGTCCAACGCGAACACCGCGATCGCCAGCTTCACCGCTCCGGCGACGGCGACCACGCTGACCTTCCGGCTCACCGTGCAGGGTCCGGGCGGACCGAAGACGACCGACGAGGTCGTCACGGTCGCCGCGATCGCCCCGCCGCGGGCCAACGCCGGCCCGCCGCAGACGGTTCTGGCCGGCTCCACGGTGACCCTGGACGGCTCCGGCTCGACCGGCGCCACCAGCTACCTGTGGAAGCAGACCGGTGGCGTCACGGCGAACCTGTCCAGCACGACGGCGATCAAGCCGACGTTCACCATGCCGAACACGCCCGACCCGGTGATCTTCCAGCTCACCGTCACCGGACCGGGCGGCACCGACGTGGCGACCGTGCAGATCAGCCCGGTGGCTGACGTGCTCGACACCAGCCAGGTCGAGTTCCGCCAGAGCAAGGCTGAGTGGCGGATCGTCGGCACGGCCACGGTGGTCACCGGCAACACCGTCAAGGTCCACCTCGGCGACGACCTGACCGGACCGGTGCTCGGCCAGGCCTCGGTGGATGCGCTCGGTGCCTGGAGTCTCCGCCTGGCCAACGGCCCCCAGCCGCCGGCCAGCCGGACGATCAGTCTCGAGTCCACCCGGGGCGGCGTGAAGCTCGCTATCCCGATCGTGGTGCGCAACTAACTAGCACCACCGTCGTATAACGCGGTGCCCCGCAGCCTCCGGGCTGCGGGGCACCGTGCCGTCCGGGCCCGGGTTAGCACCCCGGCCAGGGCTGGAGTAGGCCTGGGAGGGTGACTCTTCCCCGGCTGGCTCCCGCCCAGGAGGTCGCCGCCCGGCTCGGGCGGCGCCCCTGGTGGCGGCGGCTCGGCCAGGAGGCGCTGGTGCTGGGCGCGCTGTGGCTGGCCTACACGCTCGGTCGGGCGCTGGCCGGCCGGCACGTGGCCGGCGCCCGCGGGCACGCGAGCGACGTCTGGCGGCTGGAGCGCGAGCTGCGGCTGCCGGACGAGGCCGGCTGGCAGCACTGGGCGCTCGGGCATCCCGCGCTGGTCAGCGCCGCGAACGTGTACTACAAGTACGAGCACTGGGTCGCGCTGGGTGCCGTCGCGCTGTGGCTGCTGCTGTGCCGGGTAGGGCGGTACCCGTGGTTCCGCCGGGTGCTGGTGCTCACCACCGGGCTCGCCCTGGTCGGGCACGTCGCATACCCGCTGACGCCACCGCGGATGCGGCCCGACCTCGGCTTCGTCGACACCGGCGTCGTCCTGGGCCAGTCCGTGTACGGCCCCGACCCGCGCAACCACGGCCTGGTCAACCAGTACGCGGCGATGCCGTCGATGCACGTCGCCTGGGCGGTGCTGTTCGCGGTCACGGTCATCCTCGCGACCAGGACCGCCTGGCGCTGGCTCGCGGTCGGCTACCCGGCGGTGACCACCTCGGTCGTCGTCATCACCGGCAACCACTACTGGCTGGACGGCATCGTCGGCGTGCTGCTGCTGTGCCTCGCCGTCGCGGCGGTCAGGCTCGCGACCCGGCCCGCGACCGAGCCGGGACCGGCGGCCGCCGTGGCGACGGGCGCGGGACCTGGCCCGGGGCGGGGGCTGGCCGGGCCGGGTGCGGCCGGGGGATCATGACCGCGGACCGGGAGGTGCGCATGGCGGACCGGGAGCTGACCGGGGTGGTCGTGGCGGCCGGGCCGGACGGCCGGCGCAGCACGACCTCGCTCGGCCGGGCCGTGCTGGCGGCGGCGCTGCGGCCGGTCGACGAGCCGGGCGCCGCCGCGGTGGAGCGGTCGACGGCCTGGCGGTCGGACTACCCGGCGCACTTCCGCCGGCTGATCGAGGCCGGCCTGCCCGACCCGAAGAGCTGGCTCGTCGTGGCCGAGAGCGGCCTCGCCGAGCTGGACCGGCAGCTGCGGCTGGCGCGCGCCGACGGCACCGAGGACGCGCTGCCGGCGGCGCTGACCGAGCCGGCCGGACGGTCGCTGCGCACCGCCGAGGTGACCGGCGAGGGCGACCCGGAGGGCGAGTTCGTTCTGCCGTACCGCGGGCGGCGGCTGCGCGGGGAGGAGATCCGCCGCCAGGTCGAGGCGTGGATCGCCGCCGGGGTGGCCGAGCCGTCGCTGGCCGAGCCGGTCGAGGACGTGCTCGCGCACCCGGAGTGGCTGCGGCTGGACGGCGTCACGGTCGCCGCGCTCGGGGCCGGGGCCGAGATGGCTCCGGTGCCGAGCCTGCTGCGGTGGGGCGCCACCGTGGCCGCGGTCGACCGGCCCGTCCCCGCGCTGTGGGAACGGCTGCGGCGCACCGCCGGGGCCGGCGCCGGCCGGCTGCTGATCCCGACCGACGCGCGCACCGGTGCCGACGGCGCCGATCTGCTCACCGAGGTGCCGGCGGTCGCCGACTGGCTGGCCGGGCTGCCGGGCCGGCTCGTCCTCGGCACGTACGCGTACGCGGACGGCAGCCTGCACCTGCGCCTGTCCGGGGCGGCCGACGTGCTCGGCCGGCGGCTGCGGCAACGCCGGGACGACCTGGCGCTGGCGTTCCTGGCCACCCCGACCGACACGTTCGCGGTGCCGGCCGACGCCGTCGCGGACGCCATCCGACGGCACCAGCGGCGCTCGGCCGGCACGCTGCTGCGCCCGCCGCTGCGGGCGGTCAGCCGCGGCCGGCTGCTCCGGGCGCCGTACCAGCCGGGCGCGGATCCCGGGGTGAACGACAGCCTGATCCCGCAGCAGGGGCCGAACTACGCGCTGGCGAAGCGGGTGCAGCGGTGGCGGGCCGCGGTGGCGAGGGCCGCCGGGACGCCCGTCTCGTTCCACGTCGCGCCGTCGGCCCGGACCCGGTCGGTGGTGAAGCACCGGGTGCTGGCCGCCGCCTTCAACGGCGCGCACCACTTCGGCGTCGAGGTGTTCGAGCCGGCGACCGCCAGCACGCTGCTCGCCGCGCTGCTCGTCCGCGACCTCAACACCGCGCCGGCGCAGCGGGCGCACCCCTGGCAGGACGAGGCGTACGCGGCCGTCCACGGTGGACTGTGGCGGGCCGGGTACGCGCCGCGCAGCGTGCTCGGCGTCGCGTTCCTCCTCGGCGCCCTGCGCCGCACGCCGCGTTACTAGGGCGGCGTCGGCGCCGGGGGCGGCGCGCGCTACAGGAGTTCGGGGCGGGTCCAGGGTCGGCCGAGCACGTGCTGGGCGCAGAAGCCGAGCACGGTCTCGTACCAGATCTCGGAGTTGGCCGGGGACAGGATCCAGTGGTTCTCGCCGGTGAAGTTGAGGAACCGGTGCGGCAGCTCGGCCGGGTCGCCGTCCCACCGGCTGACCAGGTCCCACCACAGCCGCAGCGCCTCGCCGACCGGCACCCGGTAGTCCCGGTTGCCGTGGGTGAGGAGCATCGGCGTGCGGATGCGGTCGGCGAAGTGGTGCGGCGAGTTCTCCGCGTACCAGTCCGGGTGGTCGGCGGGCCGGCCGAACCAGCTCAGCCAGTTGTCCGCGACGTCGGCGGTGTCGTTCTTCTGGTCGAGCGCCCAGGTGCCGGAGTGGGTGACGATCGCGCCGAACCGGTCGGTGTGCCCGGCCACCCAGTTGGTCAGGTAGCCACCGAACGACGCGCCGAGGCAGGCGGTCCGGGCACCGTCCACATCGGACCGTTCGACCACGGCGTCGAGCAGCGCCTCGAGGTCGGCCCAGACCGGGCCGGCGCGGTGCGGCCAGGCCCTGGCGATGAACTCCGGCCCGTAGCCGGTGGACAGCGCCGGGTCGGGCATCAGCACGGCCCAGCCGTGCGCGACCGGAACCCACGGGTTCCACCGCCAGCTCCAGGAGTTGAACGAGGAGAACGGGCCGCCGTGGATCCACAGCATCAGCGGAGCCGGCCCGTCGCCGTCCGGTGGCAGGCAGAGCCAGCCGCGCACGGTGGCGCCGTCGACCTCGGTGGCCACCTCGGTCAGCCGGCCGGGCGGGGCCGGCGCCGGAGCCGGGGTGGGCAGCGTCACCGGCTGCTGGTCGTCGGCGGTGGTGTCGAGCCGGACCGGCGCCGGCGGGGCGTCGACGGCCGAGCGCAGCGCGTAGACCCAGCGACCGTCCGGCGCCGGGCAGAGCGAGGAGTATGACGCGTCGGCGGCGAGGCGCCGGCGGACCGCGCCGCTGGCCGCGTCGACCGCCAGCACCGCGCCGCGGCCGTGCAGGTCGCCGGCGACGTAGAGGGTCTGCGAGTCGGCCGACCAGACCCACTCCCCCGGCCAGAGGTCGCCGACCGGGACGGCGACCGGCGGCTCGCCACCCTTGACCGGGACGATCCGCAGCTCGAACTCCCGCGGCGTGTCGTACGAGCCCCTGGTCGTCGACAGCAGCGCGACCCGGGAGCCGTCCGGGGCGATCCGCGGGCTCGACTGCTCCCGGTCCGGCTGGTCGGCGAGCACGGTCCGCTCGCCGCTGGCCACGTCGACGAGCACCACGCCGCGCGAGAACGCGCCACCGGGTTCGCGGGTGCGCCAGGAGGCGGCGACAGTGACCGCGTCGGCGCTGATCGAGTAGTCGGCCTCGGTCAGCGCGACGCCGGCATCCGGGGTCAGGTCGCGCGGCCGCCCGTCCGGCTCGATGAGGAACAGCCGCGGGGACTCGGCGCCGAGCTCGTGGTCCCAGTGCCGGATCGGGAAGCCGGTGTGCAGGATCGCGGTGACCTTCCGGTCCTTGCGGGCGCGGCGCCGCGCCGCGTCCAGCTCATCCGCGCCGGGATCAGCGCCGAGGCTCGCCCCGCGGGCCGGATCGGCCGCCTGCCCGGCGGGAGCGGCGCGGTCCGTGCTCGGGTCGGGGTCGGTGCCGGTGAGGCGGCTGCCGGCGGCAAGCACGGCGCCGGCGTGCCGGGCCACCACCGGGCCGGACAGCCCACCCCCGGTGCGGGCCAGCACCCGCGGCTCCCCGGCCGGCGGCAGCAGCCACAGCGCCGTCTCCTCGTCGTCGCCGTCGCCGTCCGGCTCCGGCCGGGCCGAGGTGAACAGCAGCGAGCCGTCGGGCCGGAACGCCGGCGCCGACTCGCCCTTCTCCGACCGGGTCAGCCGGACCGGCTCGCCGCCGTCGAGCGGCACCTCCCAGAGCGCGGACACATACCGGGCACCCTTCGGATCGGGCCGCTGCACGGTGGCGACGAGCCGCGACCCGTCCTGGCTCAACGCCAGTCCGGTGAGGCGCGGCAGGGCGACAAAGGCCGAAAGGTCCGCGTAGTCGGTCACTCGCCCGACGCTACCCTCGGCTCCGGTCAGGTCCCGTGCCGCGCCTGCCGGTAGAGGTCGACCAGCTCGGTCGTGGTGGTCGCGTCCTGCGGGCCCTTGTCGTCGCGCCACCGGCCGGTGAAGCGCGGGAAGCGCATCGCCAGGCCGGACTCGGCCTTGAGCTGGCCCCAGCCTGCGGTCGCGTTGGGCGAGAGGGTCAGCTCGGCGCTGAGCACCTCCAGCACCAGGCCGGGCTCGAACCAGACGTCGGCCGGCTGCCGCGAGTCGACCAGGGCCGGCTTCTCGTCGCGCTGGTAGGGCGCCAGCCGGGTGGACAGCTCGGCCAGGTCGGCGTCGGAGAACCCGGTGCCGCACTTGCCGACCGTGCGGAACAGGTCGGCGTCCGGGTCGTACGCCGCGAGCAGGACCGCGCCGTAGAGGCCGCGGCGGCGGCCGCGGCCGGCGAACGCGCCGACCACGACGAGGTCGACGGTGTCGGACAGCTCGCTGCGGTAGTCGCGCTTGAGCTTGATCCACTGCCAGCCGCGGTTGCCGGCCCGGTAGGTCGAGTCGGGCCCGACCGACTTGCACATCAGGCCCTCACTGCCGTCGGCGATAGCCTGCTCGAAGGTGGCGTCGAGCGCCTCCGGCATCGTCACCTCGACCATCGTGGTGAGCCGGATCCGGTCGGACAGCGTGAGCGCGTCGGTCAGCCGGGACCGGCGCTGCGGGTAGGGCTCCCGGGTCAGGTCCTCGCCGTCGGCGTAGAGCAGGTCGAAGCAGAACAGGCTGACCGGCACGTCGCGGACGGCCTCGGAGATGCCGTGCTTCCGGCGGCGGAACATGACCTCCTGGAACGGGCGCAGCTCGTTGGCCGCCGCGTCGTAGGCCACCGCCTCGCCCTCGAGGATCGCGGCCCGCGGGCCGAGCGCCGCGTCGATCGCCTCGACCAGGTCCGGGAACTGGTTGTTGATCCGCTCCAGCCCGCGGGTGAACAGCTCGATCTCGCCCTCGGCGGTGCGGTGCGCCTGGATCCGGACGCCGTCGTACTTGTATTCGGCCGCGCACTCGCCGCCGAGCCGGGCCAGGATCTCGTCGGCCTCGGCCAGCCGCTGGGCGAGCATCACTTTGACCGGGTTGCCGGGGCGCACCTGCAGCGCCTCGACCGCCGGCAAGCCGCCGCGGGCCAGCGTCTCGGCCACCACGCCGAGGTCGGAGCAGATGTTGTAGGCGCGCTCCAGCACCGGGCGGTCGGCCTTGCCGCCGGCGTGCACCCGGACGAGCGCGTCGAGGATCGTCGGCGTGCCGATGCCGAGCCGCAGGTTGCCGGTGACCAGGCGCAGCACGTAACGCGCCTCCAGCGGGGTGGCCCGGCCCAGCAGCCCGGCCAGCAGGTCGAGCTTGCGGCCCTGGGAGCCCGTCCCCCCGGCCGCGGCGATCTCGTGGAGCGTGTCGACGACCTGGTCGACGGTCAGGCTCGGCGCGTGGTCGGGCAGCAGCGCCTCGGCCGCCTCGCCGAGGTCGCCCTGGGTGCGCACCGCGGCGGTGACCGCATCGGGCTCATTACCCACCGCCGAAGCCACCGCCCGGATCGCCATCTTCTCGGCCAGCCCGAGGTCGATCCCGGCGAACTCCGGCGCGATGAGGCCCTGGCACAGGTAGCACACCCGGGCCAGCTCCTCGTCCGGAGTCGCCCGGATCAGCTCGGCCAGCCGGTCGACCAGCGCCAGCCGGCCGGTCGCCGCCTCCAGGTCGCGATAGGCCTCGGCCACCGTCTCGTATTTCACGCGCCCCTCCCCTCACCCCGGATCATGATGGCCCCCGGCACCGACATTTCCTCGCCGCCGCCCGCGCCGTCGCCACCCGCCGTGGATCTTGTCGCCTGCCGGCTGCGGCTCGAAGACGTTGCCGTCGTGCCGGCCCGTCCTGGACCGGACGAGACCGCCGAGGTTCATCAGCGGCGTCACGAGGAGGTCGAAGAGCGCCGGCAGCGTACGGAAGCCGAGGACGGCGAACGGGTTGGCCAGCCCGACCGACAGGTCCCGGCGCGGGCGGTCGAGGCACCGGAGGACGGCGCGCGCGACCTTCTCCGGCGGGTCGACCGGCGGCGGCGGGCGGCCGTCGCGGCCCGAGTAGCTGGCCGCCTGCCGGTATACCGGGGTGTCGACGCTGCCGGGCGACACCAGGCTGATGTCGATGCCTGGCGTCGAGCGCGCCTCGACCTGCAGCGTGCGCGCCAGCCCCTGGACGGCCCACTTCGCCGTGACGTACGAGCTCATGTACGGCGTGACGATCTTGCCGAGCAACGACCCGACCAGGACGAGCTTGCCGCCGCCCTGCTGACGGAAGACCCGCAGCGCCGACCGGGCGACGTTGGCCGCCCCGGTCAGCGTGCTCGCGATGACCCGGTCGAAGGCGGCCGCCGGCACGTCCTCGAACCGGCCGTAGGCGACCACGGTCACCGAGTGGACCACCGCGTCGACCCGGCCGAAGCGCGCGACCGCCGCCGCCAGCAGCGCGTCGACGGCCGCCTGGTCGGCCACGTCGGTCGTCAGCACCAGCGTCTGCGCGCCCGCCGCCAGGCACTCCTGCTCGGCCGAGCGCAGGCTGTCCAGCGAGCGAGCCGCGAGCACCAGCCGGTCACCGCGGCGGGCGCAGGCCAGCGCGGTGGCCCGGCCGATGCCGCTCGACCCGCCGGTGATCACGACGACCCGGCCGGCTCCCATCGGGTCCTCCCGTCGACGACATCGGGTTCGGACCGTGTATACGCGACCGCGGCCGACCCCACCTGCCGAGCGGGCCCTGATGGGTGCTCAGCCGATCGCCGTGCTGGCGGCCGAGGCCGTGCTCCCCGTCGCGGTCGCTCCGCTCAGCGGGACTCCTCCGGCACCGCCGGCAACGCGGCGAGGAAGCCGAGCGGGGCGGCCGCCAGCACCAGCACGATCCCGACCGCCAGCAGGGCCGGACCGGGGCCGAACACGGTGAGCCCGGCGCCGGCGACGAAGCAGGCCAGCGCGACCCGGCCGAGCAGGCCGGCGCGGACCCGCCGGCCGGCCGGTATCGCCGCGGGCTCGGCCGGCCGCGGCCGGTCCAGCCGCCCCCCCAGCACCAGACCGAACAGCAGCCCGAGGGACGGGAACACGATGATCCCGCCGGCGACGACCGCGACCACGACCGCGACCAGGGTCGAGGTCGGCGCCGCGGCCTCGGCCACGGTCAGCCCCGGCAGCACGTCCGGCCGCTGGGCCACCGCCCAGCCGGCGACGATCGCGGCGACGGCCGCACCGGCCGCGAACCGCGCCGGGTCCAGCCGGCGCCGCCAGACCAGGCCGAGGGCGAGCAGTCCGAGCAGCACCGAGACGATCACGCAGGCCAGCCCGGCGCCGTGGGTCAGCCCGTGGAACAGCCGCGGCGCGTCGGCGTGCACGACCACGAGCCCGCCGACCGCGACCGCGCCGGCCAGGACCCCGCTGGCCAGCGCCCGGCGACGGAAGGCGGCCGCGGCCACGTCGTCGCCGATCCGCACCGCGTCGGCGGCCAGCTGTACGGCGGCCAGGTAGGCGCCCAGCACGACCGCGAGCACGCCGACCAGGATCGAGGTCGGGTTGAGCCAGCTGGTCCACTGGTCGCCGCCGCCACCGGGCGGCACCCGACCGGACGCGATCCCGCCCACGACCGCACCGAGCGCGAACGGCGTGAAGACCGACGACAACCCGAACACCGCGTCGATCTCCCGGTGATCGTCCGGCCCGTTCGAGGCGCCATGCAACGCGTACGCCGTCCCGCGCAGGATCAGCCCGACCGCCGCCAGGAACAGCGGCACCACCAGCGTGATGCACACCGCCGCGAACACGCTGGGGTACGCCGTCCAGAGCACGGTGAGCACGAAGATCAGCCAGACGTGGTTGGCTTCCCACACCGGCCCGATCGAGTCGTACACCCGGCTGCGCAGGCCGTGGTCGCGGGTGGACAGCTGCCAGGCGCCGGTGCCCAGGTCGGCCCCGGCGAGCACGGTGTAGAGGATGAGGCCGGCGAGGACGAACAGCAGGGGCAGCAGCTGCAGGAAGGTCACGTCGTCCCGACCTCCTCCGGCACCTCCGACGGCCGGTCGGGGAACGGCTTGCCGGCCAGCCGGCGCAGGATCCACCAGACCGCGGCCGCGCAGCCGGCATAGACCAGCACCAGGACGCCGTAGCCGACCGGGATGCCGCTGGCGCCGGTGACCGCGTCGGCGGTCCGCATCACCCCGTACACGACCCAGGGCTGGCGGCCGACCTCGGTGGTGACCCAGCCGGCGATGAGCGCGACCACGGCGGCCGGGCCGGCCAGCACGACCGCCCGGTAGAACCACGGCGAGCGCGGGGCCCGCCCGCGGCGGAACCGCACCCACAGGTAGCAGACCGCGAGCAGGGCCATCGCGAGCCCGAGCCCGACCATGGTCTGGAACGCCAGCCGGACCACGTTCACCGGCGGCAGCACGTCGGCCGGGAACGAGCTCAGCCCGCGGATGGTCGCGTTCGGGTCGTGCGCGGCCAGGATCGACAGCAGCCGCGGGATCGGCAGTCCGAAGTGGACCTCGCCGTCGGAGTACCAGCCGCCGACGTGCACCGGGGCGCCGGTGGTGGTCTGGCCGAGCCCCTCCAGCGCGGCCAGCTTGACCGGCTGCCGCTCCGCGACCGTGCGGGCGGCCCAGTCGCCGACCAGCACCTGTACCGGGGCGGCGACGGCGGCCGCGGTGAGCGGGATCGTCAGCGCGACCTGGACGTACCGGCTGGTGTTGCCGCGCAGCAGCGCGACCGCGTAGCAGGCGGCGAGCGCGAAGCCGGCCACGATGAACGACGCAAGGTACATGTGCACGAACTCGTGCCACATGAAGGTGTTCGCGAACAGCGCGTGCACGGGGCGCACGTCGGTCACCCGACCGTCGACGATCCGGAAGCCCTGCGGGTGGTTCATCCAGCCGTTCACCGCGATCACCATGAACGAGCCGGTGACACCGGTGATCGCGATCGGGATGCCGCTGGCCAGGTGCCAGCGCGGGGACAGCCGGTCCCAGCCGTACACGTAGATGCCGATGAAGATGGCCTCGACGAAGAACGAGAAACCCTCGATGGCGAAGCCGAGCCCGAACACCGAGCCGAACGTGCCGGTGAAGTGTGGCCAGAGCAGGCCCATCTCGAACGACAGGATCGTGCCGGTCACCACGCCGACCGCGAACAGCGCGACGAGCACGCGGCTCCACCGCCGGGCCAGGGTCAGGTGCACCTCGCTGCCGGTGCGCAGCGCCGTCCACTCGCAGAACAGGACCAGCACCGGGAACGCCATCCCGAAGCAGACCAGCGGGATGTGCACGGCGAACGACAGCGCCTGCATCTGCCGGGCCTGGTCAAGGTAGTGCTGGTCGACCGCCGCCAGTGCCGTGATGCCTCCCACGACCGCCTCCCGTCGGATCGCCTGCCCCATCCTCCGCCCGGCGCCGGGCCGTGTCTCGCCCGGTGTCCTCCCGACACACCAGAAACCCGTCCCCGGGGTGACGGGTCAGCCTCCTGTCCGCGCGCGAGGGCCGCTGCGACGGTGACCGCGCGGCCCGCACCCGGACCGCGGCGCCGGCCCGCCCGGCGCTCCCGCCGGCACCCCGGAGGCCGCGATGCGCTCGTCCCCCCGCCGACCGCGGTTCCTGCTCGGCGCGGTGGTCCTCGCCCTGCTCGGCGCCGTCCTCGCGCCGGTGCCGGCCGCCGCCGCTCCCGCCGCCGCTCCCGCCGCCGGAATCCGCTGGACGCCCTGCGGCGACCGGCTGGAGTGCGCGACCGTCCCGGTCCCGCTGGACTGGTCCCGCCCGCACGGGCCGGCGATCTCGCTGTCGGTGCTGCGGCACCTGGCCACCGACCCGGCGCACCGCATCGGCTCCCTGCTGGTCAACCCGGGCGGACCGGGCGACTCCGGGGTGGACGAGGTCGCCTCCCGCGGCGCGCGCCTCGACGCGCTCACCGGCGGCCGGTTCGACATCGTCGGCTGGGACCCGCGCGGCAGCCACCGCAGCACCCCGGTGTCCTGCTTCGCCTCCGCGGCCGACCGCGCGGCGTTCTGGGCGGACGTGGTGGTGCCGACGACCAGGGCGGACGAGCGGCGCTACCTGGCCAGGACCGTCGAGCTGGCGCAGCGCTGCGGCCAGCGCAACGGCGCGCTGCTCGCCCACATCTCGATGGCTGACCAGGTGCGCGACCTCGACCACCTGCGCGCGCTGGTCGGCGACCGGAAGCTGACGTTCTTCGGCGAGTCCAACGGAACGCTGATGGGCCAGACGTACGCGAACATGTTCCCCGACCGGGTGCGGGCGATGGCGCTGGACGGCATCGTCGACCCGGTCGTCTTCCGGCACGGCCTGGCGGCCGTGCTGGCCACCGGGCTGACCGACACCGACCTGGTGTGGTCGAAATTCCTGTCGCTGTGCCAGGCGGCCGGCCCGGACCGCTGCGCGCTGGCCGGGCACGGCCCGGTGGCGCCGCGGGTGGACGCGTTCCTGGCCGGGCTGCGCCGAGCGCCGATGGACACCGCGGCCGGCCCGCTGACGTACGGCGAGCTGGTGACGGCGGCGAAGTTCAACGTGCCGGCGTCCCCCGCCGACTGGCCGCAGGCGGCCGGCGCGCTGGAGCTGGCGATCGAGGGCGACGGAACCGTTCTCAAGCTGCTGACCGGCGACCTGAGCTCCGACCCGGTTCGACTGGCGTTCGAGCAGAACACGGCGCTGACCTGTGCCGACGCCCCGTCCCGGCAGACCGCCGCACAGTGGCCGGCGGTCGTGCACCGGCTGACCCGGATCAGCCGCATCGGCGGCACCGCGCTCGGCTGGGTGATCGGGGCCCCGTGCGCGTCCTGGCCGGCCCGCAGCGCGGCCCGCTACGACGGCCCGTTCGACCGGCACACCGGCACGCCGATCCTGCTGATCAACATGCGGTACGAGCCGAACACGCCGCTGGTGAGCGCGCGGATCGCCGAGCGCCGGCTGGGCAACGCGGTGCTGCTGGTCCAGGACGGGTACGGCCACCTCATCGCGAACGACCCCAGCGCGTGCGTCGACGCTGTCCTGTCGGCGTACCTGGTGCAGCTGCGGACGCCGGCGCGGGGCAGCCGGTGCGGCTCCGACCACGAGCCGTTCGACCCGGCCTTCGGCCAGCGCTGAGGCGGAGCTCAACGCCAGGCTGGGCTCGCCGTGCCACCGCGGGTGCTCATCGTCGACGACCACGCGCCGTTCCGGGACGCGGCCGGGCGGGTGCTGGCGGCGGCCGGGTTCGACGTGGTGGCCGGCGCGGCCGACGCCGCCGGCGCGCTCCGGCTGGCGCGGGAGCTGGGACCGGACGTCGTGCTGGTGGACGTGCAGCTGCCCGACTCGGACGGCTTCGCGCTGGCGCGGGAGCTGATCGCCGGGCCGGGGGCGCCGGTGGTGGTGCTCGTCTCCGGCCGGCCGCGGTCCGACTACGGCCGGCTGGTCGAGCGCAGCGGCGCGCTGGGGTTCATCGACAAGGCCGAGTTCTCCGGGCTGCGGCTGCGGGCCCTGCTGGGCTGAGGTGCTGCGGGCCCTGGTCAGGATCGCAGCACCTGCAGCACCGCGAGCACCCGCCGTGAGTCGGCCGGGCCGGCCGGCACGCCCAGCTTGCCGAAGATGCTGGAGACGTACTTCTCCGCCGCCCGCAGCGTGATCGTCAGCGCGTCGGCGATGCCCTGGTTGGAGCTGCCCGCGACCATCAGCGCGAGCACCTCACGCTCGCGGGGGGTCAGCCGCTGCAGCGGGTCGTCCCGGCGCTGCCGGCGCAGCACCGTGGAGACGATCTCCGGGTCGACGGCCGAGCCGCCGGTCCCGACCCGGCGGACGGCGGCGACGAACTCGTCGACGTCGCTGATCCGGTCCTTGAGCAGGTAGCCGGCGCCGTTGGCGGACTCGCCGAGCAACTGGGTGGCCAGGCCGAGCTCGAGGTATTGGGACAGCACCAGCACGCCGACGCCGGGCTGCTGCGCCCGGATCTGCAGGGCGGCCCGCATCCCCTCGTCGGTGTGCGTCGGCGGCAGCCTGATGTCCACGACGACCACGTCCGGCGGGTCGGTCCTGACCCGCACGAGCAGCTCGTCAGCGCTGCGGCACTGCGCGACGACGTCCATGCCGGCGCTGGTCAGCAGCCGGACCAGGCCGTCCCGCAGCAGCAGGCTGTCCTCGGCGATCGCCACCCGCACGACGGCCCTCCCCCGCCCGACCCGACCGGACCGTACCGCGCGCCCGGACACCAGAAAACCGGCCGCCGAGCCACCGGGCAGCCACCTGTCCAGCGGCCCGGGCGCGCTGCGACCGTGGTCCGGCCCGGCCGAACCCGACGGAGGAGTCGCCATGTCCGAGCCCTCGCTGCAGACCGGCGCGGCACAGCCGCCACCCGACCGCCCGCCGGCGCCGCCCGGCCGCCCGCCCGGCCCCCCGCTCGGCGCCGGGCGGATCGTCACCGTGGTCCTCGGCTCGCTGCTCACCCTGGTCGCGCTCGGCCTGCTGGCTGTCGGCGGCGCGGTCGCCTACGCGGGCCACTCCCGGGACGCGGCCGGCTTCGTCACCTCCGGTCCCGCGCCGGTCGACTCCGACGCGTACGCGGTCGTGGTGCGCAGCGTCGGGGTGGACCTGCGCGGACCGGACCAGGCGTACGCCCGCGACCTGCTCGGCACGATCCGGATCCGGGCCACCGGCGACGACCCCGGCCGGGCGGTGTTCCTCGGGCTGGCCCGCACCGCCGACGTGGACGGCTACCTGCGCGGCGTCGGGCACGACGAGGTCCGCGACATCGACGTGGACCCGGCCCGGGTCGACTACACCGACCGCGCCGGCGGTGCCCCGACCTCGCCGCCGTCCGAGCAGACGTTCTGGGAGCGCAGCGCCGCCGGCACCGGCACCCGCACGATCGACTGGCAGGTGTCCGGCGGCGACTGGGCCGTCGTGGTGATGAACGCCGACGGCAGCGCCGGCGTGCACGCCGACGTCGACCTCGGTGGCACCCTGCCGGTGCTGCGCGGCGCGACCATCGGGCTGTTCGTCGCCGGCGGCCTGCTGCTCGTGGGCGGCGTGCTGCTGATCGTGCTGCCGCTCCTCATCCGCCGCCAGGGCCGGCCGTAGCGCGTATGGTTCGACCAGCACGGCAGCGCGCCGTGCTGATCTGCGCCGGTTCCCGCGGGGAGGAGCCCGGCATGGCCAGCTGGCGGCTCGCCGCGGGACCAGGTCCCGGCGCGCCGCCCCGCGCCCTCCCCCTTGTCGGCCTCGGCCTCGCGACCGTGGCGGCCAGCGCCGCCGCGGTCGCGCTGGCGTACGGCGCGCCGGAGGTCTACCAGCGCGAGCTGCGGCTGGTGCTGCTCGGCTGGACGACCGTGCCGTTCGTCGTCGCCGGCATGATCGCGTGGCGGCGCCGGCCGGACAGCCGGTTCGGGCCGCTGCTGATCGGCGCCGGGCTGATCACCCCGGTGTCCACCCTGCAATGGTCGGACCAGCCGCTGCTCAACACCGTCGGCCAGCTCTGCGACCTGCTGCTGCCGGCGGTCTGGCTGCACGTCTTCCTCGCCTACCCGACCGGGCGGGTCACCGGGACGCGGCGGCTGATAGTCCTGGCCGGGTACGCCGCCGCGATCGTCCTGCAGGTGCTCGTGCTCGTGCTCGGCGGCTTCGACGAACGGCACCTGCTGGCCGTGGCCAGCCGCCCGGAGCTGGCCGAGTCGGTGCAGAACGTGCAGCTGCTGGCACTGGCCGGGCTGTGCCTGGTCGGCGTCGTCGCGCTGGTCCGCCGGGCCCGGGCGGCCGGACGGGCGCCGCGGCGGCGGGTGGCGCTGCTGGTCGACTCGTTCGGCGCCGCACTGGTGATGGTGGCCGCGCTGCTGGTGGCCGGCGCGTTCCAGCTGCCCGGCTTCGAGATCCTCCGGCTGGCCACGTTCGGGGTGGTCGGGCTGGCGCCGGTGGCGTTCCTGCTCGGCCTGCTCGACGCCCGGCTGGCCCGCTCGGGGGTGGCCGACATGGTCGTCCGGCTGACCTCGGAGCCCGCGCCCGACCTGCGGGAGCTGATCTCCGGGGCGCTGCGGGACGGTTCGCTCGCCGTCGCCTACTGGCTGCCCGAGCACGGCGGCTGGGCCGACGCCGACGGCGCGCCGGTCTCGCTGCCGGGACCCGGCGACGACCGCGGCGTGACCGTCGTCGAGCAGCACGGCGAGCCGCTGGCGACGCTGCTCTACCACCCGTCGCTGCGGGAGGAGCCGGAGCTGGTGGCCGCGGTGAGCGCCGCCGCCGCGATCGCGCTGGACAACGGCCGGCTGCAGGCCGAGTTGCGGGCGCGGCTGCAGGACCTGCGCGGGTCGCGGGCCCGGCTGCTGGTCGCGGCTCAGGAGGAACGCCGCCGGCTGGAGCGCGACCTGCACGACGGCGCGCAGCAGCGGCTGATCGCGCTGTCGCTGGAGCTCGGCCTGCTGGAGAGCTCGCTGAACGGCGACGCGGACGCCCGCCACCGGCTCGCCCACGCCCGGCACGAGGTGACGGTGTCCATGCGGGAGCTGCGGGACATCGCCCGCGGGCTGCACCCGGCGGTGGTCAGCGGGCACGGGCTGGCGGTCGCGCTGGAGTCGGTCGCCGCTCGCACCGCGATACCGCTGGAGCTGCGGGTCGACGGGCTGCCCCGGCTGCCGGAGCCGGTCGAGGTGGCGGCGTACTACGTGGTCTGCGAGAGCCTGGCCAACACCGGCAAGCACGCCGGCGCCCGGTCCGCGGTCGTCGAGGCGCGGCTGGCCGGCGGGGTGCTGGTCGTCGAGGTGACCGACGACGGGATCGGCGGCGCGGACCCGGGCCGCGGTTCCGGCCTGCGCGGGCTGGCCGACCGGGTCGAGGCGCTGGACGGCCGGCTGCGGGTGGGCACCGCCCCGGGCGGCGGCACCTGGGTGCGGGCCGAGATCCCGGTCGACCAGAAACCCGCCCCCTGGCCCGCCGGTCCGCCGCCTTCCCGGCCCGCCGGGCCGCTGCCATCGTCGTCCCCATGACGGCCGGCACGGACCCGAGGACCGGCCCGGACCAGGCGCCGGGCGGCGCGGCGGCCGGCCTGCCCGACGGCGCAGCCGGCGCGGCCACCGGCCCGACCGACGGCGCAGCCGGCCCGACCGACGGCGCAGCCGGCCCGACCGACGGCGCAGCCGGCCCGGCCACCGGGCCGGCCACCGGGGCGACCGCCGGGGCGACCGCCGGGGCGACCGCTGGTCCGACCACCGGGGCGGCCGCTGGGCCGGCCACCTGGCCGACCACCGGGGCGACCGCCGGGGCGACCGCTGGGGCGACCGCGGCCGCGACGGCCGCGGTGCGACCGCCGGCGCATCCCGGCCGCACCGCGGCGATCCTCGGCGCCGCGTGGTTCTTCCTGGCCTCGATCACCCCGAGCCTGATCCCGCGCGGCTGGTACCTGCAGGGCGTGGCCAGCGGCCTGAGCGCCGCGTACGGCTACGGCCTCGGCCTGGTCGTCGCCTGGGGCTGGCGCAAGGTCCGCGACGCGCTGGGGATCCGCGTCACGATGGCCCCGGGGCCGGCGCGGTGGTTGCGCCGGATCGGCTGGACCGTCGTCGCGGTCGTGGTCGCGCTGGTCTGGCTGCGCAGCCTGGACTGGCAGCGGGACACCGCCCGGTTCGTCGGCAAGTCCCCGCCCGGTCCGCTGACCTTGCTGCTCGGGCTGGCCGCCACCGTCCTGGTCTTCGTGCTGGTGATCCTGGCCGCCCGCGGGCTGCGGGCGCTGACCCGGCGGGGATCGCGGCTGGGCCAGCGCTTCCTGCATCCCTGGGTCGCGACCGCGCTGGCCGCGCTGCTGGTGACGACCGTGGTGCTGACGCTGTCCGACTCGCTCGTCTACCGCAAGGCGATGGGCTATGCCGCCGCGAAGGCCGCGGTGGTCAACGGCGTGACCCCGGCCGGCCGCACCGCACCCAGCTCGCCGCTGCGGTCCGGCAGCCCCGCGTCGGCCGAGTCCTGGCGGTCGCTGGGCCGCAACGGGCAGGCCTTCGTGGCGGACGGGTCCACACCGGCCGCGATCGGCGCGGCCACCGGGAAGCCGGCGATCGAACCGATCCGGGTCTACGCGGGGCTGTCCGGCGGCCGGTCGATCGACCAGGTCGCCGACGCCGTCGTCGCCGAGCTGCGCCGGACCGGGGCCTTCGATCGCAGCGTGCTGGCGCTGATGACGACCACCGGCCGCGGCTGGGTCGACGAGTGGTCGGCGTCCTCGATCGAATACCTGACCGGGGGCGACTCCGCGATCGCCGCGATGCAGTACTCCTACCTGCCCAGCCCGATCGCGTTGCTGTCCGACCGGCGCACTCCGGCCGCCGCCGGCCGGGCACTGCTGGCCAGGGTGGAGGCCGAGCTGTCCGGCCGGCCGGCCGCCGCCCGGCCCCGGCTGCTGCTGGGCGGCGAGTCGCTCGGCGCGTACGGCGGCCAGGCCGCGTTCCGCAACGCCGACGACATGCTGGCCCGCATCGACGGCGCGGTCTGGGTCGGCACGCCGAACTTCACGCCGCTGGCCCGGTCGATCGTCGACGCCCGGCGGGGCGGCTCGCCGGAGGTCGCCCCGGTGGTGGGCGACGGGACCCACATCCGGTACGCGACGCGGCCGGCCGAGCTCACCCACGACCTCTACGGCCGTGCGTACGGCAGCTGGGACGCGCCGCGGGTGCTGTACGTGCAGCACGCGTCCGACCCGATTCCCTGGTGGTCGCCGACCCTGCTGGTCGAGGAGCCGGACTGGATGCACGAGGGCGTCGGCGCCGACGTGCGGCCGATGCGGTGGGCCTCGTTCGCCTCGTTCTGGCAGCTGACCACCGACATGATGGTGGCCGGGTCGACGCCCGCCGGGCACGGCCACCGCTACGAGGGCGAACTGGTGCCGGCCTGGGCCGGCGTCCTTGGGCTGGACCCGGCCGCCGACTACACCCGCATCCAGCGGGCGATCGCGCGCGACTACCGGCCGGTCTGAGCTGCCGCCCGCTCGACCGCCGCGACGATGCGGTCGGTGTCCCCGGGGCGCATCCGCGGGTTGGTGATGCATGCCCGCAGCACGAACGCACCGTCCAGCTCGGTGCCGGTGAGGAACGCCTCGCCGCCGAGCTGGACCCGGCGCAGCACTTCGCGGTTGAGCCGGTCGAGCTCGGCCGCCGGCACGCCCGGCCGGACATGGCGGAAGGTGACCACGCTCAGCCCGCGGGAGGTCAGCGTCAGCTCCGGCGCGGCCTCGACCCGGGCGGCCAGCCGCTCAGCCAGGTCGAGGTCGCGCCCGATCGTCGCCGCGTATCCGGCGCGACCGTGGTGGGCGAGCGCGGCCCACACCTTGAGCGCGCGGAAGCCGCGGGTCTGCTGGGTGCCGTACTCGCTGAACCACGGCAGCCAGCTCACCCCGTCCGGGTCGCTGTCCTCGCGCAGGTACGCCGGCACCCGGCTGAACGTTGCCCGCAGCCCCTCCTCGTCCCGCACCAGCACCGCCCCCGCCTCGTACGGGACGGCCAGCCATTTGTGCGCGTCCACGGCGAGGCTGTCCGCGGCGGCCATCGGCGCCAGCTCGGCGGCGTACCGGGGATCGAGCACCGCCGGCGCGCCGTACGCGCCGTCCACGTGCAGCCAGACCCCGCCTGCCGCGCACACGTCGACGACCGCGGCCAGCGGGTCGATCGCGCCGGTGTTCACGGTGCCCGCGGACGCCACCACCGCCATCGGCCGGGCGCCGCGCTCGCGGTCGGTGGCCAGCGCGGCGGCGAGCGCGTCGACCGGCAGCCGGCGGTCCCGGTCGGCCGGCAGCACCCGCAGCGCGGCGGCGCCGAGCCCGAGCAGCTCGACCGCCTTCGCCACCGCACTGTGCGCCTGGTCCGACGCGTAGACGGTCAGCGGTGCGGTGGCCTGGTCCAGCCCGGCGTCCCGGACCGTGCCGCCGGTGGCGCGGTGCCGGGCGGCGGCCAGCGCGTGCACGGTCGCCGCCGACCCGCCGCTGACCAGCAGGCCGCCCCAGCCGGGCAGGCCGAGCAGCTCGCCGAGCCAGCGCACCACCTGCTTCTCCACGTACGTGGCGGCGTGGTTGCCGCCGGCGACGGACGGGTTCATCGCGGTCGCCAGCGCGTCGGTGAGCACGGCCACCGGGCTCGGCGGCCCGTTGACCCAGCCGGCCCAGCGCGGGTGTCCGTTCCCGAGCGGCCACGGCAGCACGGTCACCGCGATCTCGTCCAGCAGCTCGTCGGCCGGGCGGCCCTGCTCGGGCAGCGGCGCCGCGAGCCGGGCCTCCGCCAGATCCCGCGGGTACGGCCGGAACACCGGCCGGTCCGGCAGCGTGGTCAGGTGCTCGACGAGCAGGTCGACAACCCGGTGCCCGTGCCGGCGCAGCTCCGCGGCGTCCCACTCCCAGTCGGCCCCGGCCACGCCCGGCACCCTAGTGCCCCGCGTCAGAGGTTTCGTGCCGGTTCCCGGTGATCCAGACGGCGTCCGGCAAGGCGGAGGAGTGGCCGATACCGGGGTTGCATCGGCCGCGACGACAACGCCGCCGGTCGTCGTCCGGGCGCCGGGAAGCGGTGCGAGGACTCCTGACGCGGGGCACTAGTGTCCTGCGCCGGGGATCCGTGGGGTAAGTCGTAGACTCGGTGGGTGGCGCGGACGGGGCGGCCGAAGGCCGTGTTGGAGTTGGCCGAGGGTGAGCGGGATCAGCTGCTGCGCTGGTCGCGGCGGGCGACGTCGGCGCAGTCGCTGGCGTTGCGGTCGAGGATCGTGTTGGCCTGCGCGGATGGTCTGGACAACAAGCAGGTCGCGGCCAAGCTCGGGATCGTGCCGGCGACGGTGGGTAAGTGGCGGCGGCGTTTCGTGGAGCGGCGTATGGACGGGCTGCTCGACGAGCCGCGTCCGGGTGGGCCGCGCTCGATCAGCGATGAGCAGATCGAGGCGGTGATCGTGGCGACGCTGGAGCGGACCCCGAAGGATGCCACGCATTGGTCGCGGGCCTCGATGGCCGCCGAGACCGGGCTGTCGCGTTCGACGATCGGGCGGATCTGGCGGGAGTTCCGGCTCAAACCTCACCTGGTCGAGACGTTCAAGCTCTCCAGCGATCCGCTGTTCATCGAGAAGGTCCGTGATGTGGTCGGGCTCTACCTGGACCCGCCCGAGCGGGCGCTGGTGCTGTGCGTGGATGAGAAGAGCGGTATCCAGGCGTTGGACCGCTCCGCGCCGGTGCTACCGATGATGCCGGGCATGCCCGAACGACGCACCCATGACTACGTGCGCTCGGGCACCACGACCCTGTTCGCCGCGCTGGATGTCGCCTCCGGTCAGGTGATCGGCTCGCTGCACCGCCGGCACCGGGCCCTCGAGTTCCGCAAATTCCTGACCAAGATCGACACCGAGGTACCCGACGAGCTCGACGTGCACCTGGTCTGCGACAACCTGTCCACCCACAAGACCCCGGCGATCACGCGCTGGCTCGACGCGCACCCCCGCTTCCACCTGCACTTCACCCCGACCAGCTCGTCCTGGCTGAACCAGGTCGAACGCTGGTTCGGGCTGCTCACCGACAAGCAGCTACGCCGCGGCGTCCACAAATCCCTTCCGGCACTGGAGAAAGACATCCGCACCTGGGTCATCACCTGGAACGAGAACCCGCGACCGTTCGTCTGGCTCAAGACCGCCGACGAAATCTTCGAACGACTCAACACATATCTTCAACGGATTCCCGGCGCAGGACACTAGTGCCCCGCGTCAGAAGTCCTCGCACCGCTTCCCGGCGCCCAGACGACGACCGGCGGCGTTGTCGTCGCGGCCGATACAACCCCGGTATCGGCCACT
>Ga0207683_10000309_pt1 | contig 44202 bp, 37 predicted proteins | sample KBSM73metaG_FD_184333 | JGI IMG/M metagenome (GOLD analysis project Ga0207683, IMG submission 184333) | Miscanthus rhizosphere microbial communities from Kellogg Biological Station, Michigan, USA - KBS M7-3 metaG (SPAdes) (version 2) | ecosystem: Host-associated > Plants > Roots > Rhizosphere >... | reverse complement strand
CGGCAAAGTCGTCAAGGTCATCGAACAGCAAGCGCCGGCGGCAGTCGCGAAGAAGTCGTAGGCCGACGAAGAAATCGAGGATAGAAGATGGACGATCGAACATCGATTCCATCCTCCATCCTCGATTTTTCAACGTCAATCTTCTACCCTCCATCCTCGGCCCAGTCCTGAAATTTGCAATGAAGAAAAAAATGCGCGTCGCACTGCTGTTCGGTGGCAAATCCGCCGAGCATGAGATTTCGCTCGTGTCGGCGCGAAATATCGCCAAGGCCATGGACAAGGGAAAATATGACCTGGTCGCCATTGGCATCGATCGCCAGGGCCGCTGGCACCTCGATGAAGGGGCGCGCCTGCTCTTCGACGAAAAACGCACTACGGTCGAGTTCACAGAGCGAAAGACTCTGGCCGCGGTGCGGCCTGGAGAGAACTCGACGCCCTTGCTGCGCGAAAGCGGCGCTGGAGTTGGCGTCATCGACGTTGTTTTTCCAGTGCTGCACGGGCCGTTCGGCGAAGACGGCACGATTCAAGGGTTACTCAAGCTCGCGGATCTGCCGTTCGTCGGCGCTGGCGTTTTGGGGTCCGCCGTCGGTATGGACAAGGACGTGATGAAGCGGCTACTGCGTGATGCCAAAATCCCGACTCCTAAGTTTCTTGTTTTCGAAAAACGCGAAATAAATTCCATCCAGTTCAAAACCATCAAAAAAACCCTCGGTCTGCCATTTTTTGTGAAACCTGCAAACCTGGGCTCTTCGGTAGGAATCAGCAAGGTGAGCCGACCCTCTGAATTCCGCGCTGGTATCCACGACGCTTTCCGCTATGACAATAAAATTATTATCGAGGAAGCGATTCGTGGCCGCGAGATCGAATGCTCCGTGCTCGGGAATGACAACCCCGTCGCATCCCTGCCGGGAGAAATCATCGTCCAGCATGAGTTCTATTCCTATGATGCGAAGTATATCGATCACCAGGGCGCTCGGTTGGAGATCCCCGCGCGCCTGCCAAAAAAAATTATCACGGAGATTCAGCGGATCGCCGTGCGGACCTTCCGAGTGCTTTGCTGTGAAGGGATGGGCCGCGTCGATTTTTTCCTGCGGCCGAACGGCCAAGTGCTGGTCAACGAGATCAACACCATTCCCGGCTTCACCCAGATCAGCATGTATCCCAAAATGTGGGAAGTCAGCGGCTTGAGCTATGCACGCCTGATCGATCGACTCATCGGATTAGCGCTGGAACGATGGCGCAAGGAAAAGCGCCTGAGAACTTCCCAGTAATGCCGGATATCGTCGCGGTCGCAGAAACTCAGCTGATCTGCGCTGCTGGTGCGAGATTCGTGCGCAACAGGACACTCGCCCCGGATCGCTCCGGAGTCGCGTGCCCCATGACAAACCCATCGGGCACACCTTCGCCGCCGCCTCACCCAGTCACGACGTGACTAGGGATCCACCGGCACTCGAAACGCCAGCCGAAGCTAAATGCGGAGCCGCCGTTGAGGCGACTCGTCTAGTGCTCAGTCCATCTGCCGTCGCAAGAATGTCGGGATGTCGTACTTATCGTCCTCATCCTGATTCCCGGAGAACTCGAAATTGGTTTTACCCAATGTCACGGTTTCGATCTCCTCGCTGCCGGCCTTTTTGCGCTGCCACGTCGGTGTGTCGAGATCGTCGACAATGGTGCCAAGATGAACGACCTTGCGATTCTTCTGCGCCGCATTGGCGATGCTCGAAACGTTGGCGGACGGGGTTGGCGCTGGTGCAGGCGCAGGCTTTTTCTCCTCTTTCACTTCGCCGAATCCGGTAGCGATGACCGTGATGCGGATTTCATCGGTCATCGTCTCATCGATCACCGCGCCGAAAATAATATTCGCCTCGTCGTGAGCTTCTTCCTGGATCATCGACGCCGCTTCGTTAACCTCGTGCAAGCACAGATCGGGGCCGCCCGTGATATTGATCAGAACGCCGCGCGCGCCCTGGATCGAAATATCCTCGAGCAACGGGCTCGAGATCGCTTTTTGCGCCGCTTCGATGGCGCGATTCTCGCCTGAAGCCGCCGCAGCTCCCATCAGCGCCAAGCCCATTTCCGCCATCACGGTTCTCACATCCGCGAAATCGAGATTGATCAACCCCGGAGTGATGATCAGGTCGGAAATGCCGCGCACCGCCTGCAGCAGAACGTCATCCGCTTTATGGAAAGCTTCGAGCATCGTGGTGGTTTTCGCTGCAATGCTCAACAGGCGCTGGTTGGGAATCACGATCAAGGTATCCACGCTCGCCTTCAACTCCTCGATACCTTCTTCGGCCTGGTGCATGCGCTTTTTGCCCTCGAAGATAAACGGCTTGGTGACAACACCGACCGTGAGCGCGCCGACGTCGCGCGCCACTCGCGCCAGCACCGGCGCACCACCGGTGCCCGTGCCACCGCCCATGCCCGCTGTGATAAAGATCATGTCCGAGCCCTCGAGGTATTCTCGAATCTGCTCTTGATCTTCCAAGGCGGCGCGGCGGCCGATTTCCGGATTGGCGCCGGCACCCAAGCCTTTGGTCACCATGTTTCCCAGCTGGATGCGCACCGGTGCCTGGCTCGCTTGCAAAGATTGCGCGTCCGTGTTCGCCACCATGAAATCGACACCCGAGAGTCTCGAGCCGATCATCGTATTGACCGCATTACCTCCGCCGCCACCGATGCCGATCACCTTAATGCGTGCCGCGGCGAGACTATTCTGCTCCACGATTTCAAACATAGATTTCCCTCCTCACTAAAGTCAGTAAATTTGCTTCGCCCAATTAAAAAAAATCGCTCAGCCAGTCGGACATCCGATGCTTGACCTTCGACAATATTTTGTCCTCGCGCAGGCGAAAGACAGCGCTGCGATCGTGCCGCTTGACCCCATGCAGCGTGAGACCCACCGCGGCGGCATGGATCGGGCTATTGATGATGTCCACCAGCCCGCCAACGCGAGCTGGCGTGCCCAAACGAACCGGCAGACCAAAGGAGCGGTCAGCCATATCGACCGCGCCGGCCAAAAGCATCGTACCGCCCGTGGCGACAATTCCCGACGCTAATGATCCTTCGTATCCCGACTTGGTGACTTCCTTTTGCACGAGCTCAAAGATCTCCGCCAAGCGCGGCTCGACAATTTCACAGAGAATCTGTCGCGAGATGGTGCCGGCGCCTTTGCTGACAACACAGGGCACTTCAACTCTCTCACTGCTCGAGACCATCGATGCGGACGCGCAGCCATAGCGCTGCTTGAGGCGTTCGGCGTCGTTGAACGCGGTGCGTAATCCGGCGGCGATGTCATTGGTGATATGGTTCCCACCGATCGGCACCACTGCCGTGTGCTTCACCGTGCCGTCGTGATAGACCGCGATATCGGTGGTTCCCCCGCCGATGTCGACCAATACGACACCGAGTTCCCGCTCCTCATCGGTGAGCACGGCGGCGGCCGCGGCGAGCGGTGTCAAAACGATTTCAGCGACGTTGAGACCTGCCCGATTGCAACACTTAATTACATTTTGTGCCGAGGCGACTGCGCCGGTGACGATGTGCACCTTCGCTTCGAGACGAACTCCTGACATTCCCAAAGGGTCCCGGATGCCGTCTTGGTCATCGATGATATAGTCCTGCGGCAGAACATGGAGAACCTCGCGGTCCATGGGAATCGCTACCGCTTTAGCGGCATCGATCACCCGCTCCAGGTCTCGCGCCACGACTTCTTTGTTCTTTACCGCTACGATACCGTGGCTGTTGAAGGCTTTGATGTGACCGCCGGATATGCTCGTGAACACCGTGTGAATTTCGCAGCCGGCCATCAGACTCGCTTCTTCCACCGCTTTTTTCAGTGAATTCACCGTGGTTTCAATGTTGATCACCACGCCTTTTCGCAGTCCCTGCGATGGATGCAAGCCGATGCCGATGATCTCAAGACCGTGTTCGGTCATTTCACCGACGGCGGCGCAAACCTTCGATGTGCCGATATCCAAGCCGACGACGATGCTGTTTTTCTTTCCCATAGACGACTGACTTCGATGAATTAGCGCTGCACCCGGCGCAAACGGGTGACAATTTGATCTTGAAAACTCATGTCCAGTGAGGCGAGACGATTTTCATTGCCCTTCCACAGCATCATGAGTCGGTCCATGCGCTCCAATTTGTCCTCCCAGTCTCCCCAGCCCATGCGCAGGGCGACTGGAAAATCAGTGGTATAGACCACCAGCCGATCGGGTGCTTCAAAATGAATTTCCGAAAGCGAGTGCGAGCGGCGCGCCATCAGTTCGCCAAGCCGGATCGCGTCCTGGATCCGCCGCCGCCATAGAGGATCCGAGTTCGTCAACTCTTCGGCGCGAAGCCCGGTCAGCAACGGATATTTTACGTTTTCGCCCGGCCCGATTTCCTTAAATACCAAACCGTCGCCGTCCACATAGTAAAGCTTACGGACCGCAACGATCGCTTTCGGCACCCGTTCTTCGACGTCGATCACGATGCGCCGCGGAAATTCGCGCCGCGCCAAAACCTGGCGCACCCAAGGGTGTTTGGCGATTTTTTTCTCGATGGCTGCCAGATCGACCTTCCAGATGCTCATGCCGCGATGAAGCCCGGCAATGGCGACGATTTCGCTACCGCTCACTTTTTCGCCGCCATGCACCTGAATCTCGCGTACCGAAAAATAGGCATTGTCCAAAACGAAATCGTAAAGTGAAGCCGCGGCAATGCCGAACGGGCCGCTGAGTCGGTAGATCGCTGCCGCCAGAACCACTGCGCCTAGAACGGCGCCGACTTGTAGAAGCCGACGCCGCCACCGGCGCTGATCTTTTTTTCGATTATCCCGACGATAAACCGTGAGCTGCATAATCTCCTGTTACGATTCCCAATCGCCGAGCAATTTGACTTCGGGTACGAGCTCGATGCCGAATTGTTTGTGCACTTCACGCTGTGCGAGTTCCATCAACTGGCGCACTTCGATCGCTTTGGCGCCGCCGTGATTAACGATAAAATTGCCGTGCCGCTCGGAGATCTGACAAGCTCCCACGCGCGTTCCCTTGAGACCGGCGGCATCGATCAGCCGTCCGGCATAGTCCCCGGGCGGATTCCGAAACATGGATCCGGAGTTGGGCGAACCGGAGGGCTGGCTGGCTTTTCTTTTGCGCGCGAGGTCACGCACTCGGACGCTCACCTGAGCAGGCTCTTCCTTACGTAATCCCATACGCACCCGCATCACGACGGCCCCGGAAGGCAGATGGCAATCGCGATAGCTGAAGCTCATCTCGGCGCGCGTAAGGCAAACCGGCTCGCCGCGAGATGTCATGAGTTCCACTTGATCGACAACTTGTTCGAGCTCCGAGCCATAGGCACCGGCGTTCATATAGAGAGCTCCACCGACGCTCCCCGGAATTCCCTCGGCGAATTCCAAGCCGGCGTAACCGCGCCGCGCCGCATCACGCACCAACTTGCCCATTGAGACCGCTGCTCCCGCGGTGACCTTTGCCGTATCGGCTTCGTCCCAGCGAATCTTTTTGAATTCACCCGCAAGGCGAATGATCACACCGCGCACGCCCCCATCGCTGATCAAGACATTGCTGCCGTTGCCCAGGGGCCAGAAACTTTCCTGGTGCCGATTGAGAATTCGTAGCAGCTCCGCCAACGCCGCGTCATTTTCCGCCTCGGCGTAATAATCCGCCGATCCGCCCACCTTCATCGAAGTGTATCGGGCCAAGGGCTCCGCCATTTTTACTTTCAAACCGGAGACCTTGCTCAGTTCCGCCGCGAGCGGCGAATAATCACCTGCAGTGCTCATCGGAAACATCGATAATCGTGAGGATAATGGAGTGTTGCAGTACTGGAGTGTTGGGCTTCTCCTTTCTACCCAGTACTCCATTACTCCACCACCCCCTCACTCCATTTCTTCATCGGAGCGTCTCAACCAAAGCGTCCCCGACCTTGTAGATGTCGCCCGCGCCGAGAGTTAACACCATGTCACCCGGATTGAGCTTCCCGGCGATCTGCACCGCAATCTGGTTTTTGTCCGCCACGAATTCCAATTCCAGGTGACCCTTTCGTTTGATCGCTTGGTACAGCGCTTCACCCGTGGCGCCGGCAATCGGATCCTCTCCGGCGGGATAAATCTCCGTGAGGACCAGCCGATCGGCACCTTCAAAAGCGGTTAAAAATTCATCGAAGAGATCTCGAGTACGGGTGAAACGATGGGGCTGGAATATGACCGTTAGCGGACGCTTCCAGCTGTCGCGAATCGCGCCGATGGTGGCGCGAATTTCCGTGGGGTGATGCCCGTAATCGTCGATCACCATGATCCCGCGCGGTTCGCCTTTGACTTCGAAGCGTCGATGAATACCGGTAAACTCGGCGAGAGCGTCTGCAACACCGGCGAAGGGAATTTCCAGTTCATGAGCCACGGCGACTGCGGCGAGCGCGTTGGTCGCGCTATGACGGCCGGGAAGATGTAAACGCAAGTTGCCCAGCGGCTTGCCGTGATGCAGCACGGTAAATTCAACGCCGCCCAGGGACATTTGTAAGTTTTGAGCGGAAAAATCCGCTTGCGCCGAAAGTCCGTATGTCGCGAACCGTTTTCTGGTCTTGGACAGAAGTCCGTGCACGTTAGCATCGTCGATGCAGAGCACGGCCAATCCATAAAATGGAACTTTGTTGATGAAAGCGAGAAAGCTTTCAGTGAGCCGTTCCATGGTTTCATGAAAATCCATGTGCTCTCGATCGATGTTGGTCACCACCGCAATGGTCGGCGAGAGCAGCAAAAAACTGCCGTCGCTTTCATCCGCCTCGGCGACCAGAAACTCCCCTTGTCCGGTTCTGGCGTTGGTGCCGAGCATATGCACGCGGCCGCCGATCACCATCGTCGGGTCCAATCCCGCATTGCTCAAAACTGCCGCGATCATCGAGGTCGTGGTGGTTTTTCCGTGACTGCCCGCTACCGCGACGGCATATTTCATCCGCATCAACTCGGCGAGCATTTCAGCCCGGGGAATCACCGGAATATGGCGGCGCCGCGCTTCGAGAACTTCCGGGTTGGAATATTTGACCGCGGTGGAAATCACGACCACCGATGGGTTCCCGGCAAGATTCGCTTCTTGGTGGCCCATAAATACAGCGGCGCCGAGGTCGCGCAAACGCCGCGTCGCATCATTTTCTTGAAGATCCGAGCCGCTCACGATGTAGCCGGAATTAAGTAACACCTCGGCGATACCGCTCATACCGACCCCGCCGATGCCGACGAAATGAATTTTGTGCTTCTTCTGCAACATGAAGCTTCGATCGGTGTCAAAGGATTAAGCCTGCGTCAAAGCACAACACTCATCGACGATGCGTGCCGCCGCATCGGGACGTCCCATAAGCCGTGCCGCCGCGGCCATTCTGTCGATTCGCGCACGATCCGAGATATAATCACGAATGCGCTCCGCCAAGATTTCTCCCGTCAACTCTTGATCCAAAATCATGTCCGCGGCACCGCGATCTTTTAACGCCTGTGCATTACCGCGCTGATGGTCGTAAATCGCGTAGGGATAGGGCACAAGAATCGCGGCTTTGCCGAACGCGGTCAGCTCGGCAACCGTGGTCGCGCCGGATCGACACAAGAGCAGATCCGCCTGCGCGTAAGCTTTATCCATCGCATTGATGAATGGCGCGATTTCGGCTTCGAACGGCAATGCCGAGTAGGCTTCACGAACCGCGGTGTAGTCGAGCTCGCCGGTTTGGTGCGTCACAAAAAGCTCATTTTTAAAATCCGTTAATTGTTTCAACGCCTCGATGGCGGCGAAATTGATGCGGCGCGCGCCTAAACTGCCGCCGAAAACCAGCAGCGAAAACTTTTCTCTCGGCTTCACGGTGGGCAGCTGTTGCCAACGCACCGGGTTACCGGTCTCCACGACACGCGCACCGCGAAAAAACTCGGCGCTTTCGACATAGGCAGTGAACACGACGTCAACCCAACGGCCGAGCAATTTGTTGGTGAAGCCGGGGCGAAGATTTTGTTCCATGATCGCGCAGCGAACTCCGGCAATTTTTCCCGCGAGGAGCATCGGGCCGGAAGCATAGCCGCCAAGCCCGATAATTCGATCCGGACGAAATCGTCGAACAATACCGAAGGCTCCGATAAGGCTCAGCGGCACACCATAAGCAGCGTCGATCAAACCGCGAATGCCGCGTCCCTTGAGACCTCTGATCGGCAGTGTTTCCAGATTGAATCCTTCCTTCGGCAGCACGCGAAACTCGATTCCCCGTTGCGTTCCTACGAACAAAATTTGGTTTCGTTGATCTCGTCGCTGAAATTCACGCGCCACCGCCACACCCGGAAACAGATGACCGCCGGTTCCTCCACCGGCGAATAGAATCCGCATTGCTACAGTCGGCGGCGCGAAAGCCCCAGCAGTATTCCCGCCTCCATCAAATTGATCACCATCGCCGATCCGCCGTAGCTGATGAACGGTAAAACCAAGCCCTTGGTGGGCATCAATCCCATGACGACACCCATATGGATCAGCGCCTGAAGCCCGAGCAGCACCGTCAAGCCGAAGGCCAAATATTGATCGAACGGCTCCTCGATCTTGGCGGTGAGCTGTAGCCCACGCGTGATAATCACGCCGAACAGCGCCAGCACCGCGAGCGCCCCGAGGAGCCCAAGCTCTTCGCCGATCACCGAAAAAACAAAATCGGTATGGGCTTCGGGCAAATAAAAAAGCTTTTGTCGGCTCTCACCCAAGCCGCGGCCCCAGATCTGCCCCGAACCGAAAGCGATCAACGATTGAATGACGTGAAAGCCACTGCCGGCGGCGTCGCTCCACGGATCCAGAAAACTCATCAGGCGGCGAATCCGGTAATCGGCTTTGGTGAAAACATAGATCAGGACCGGCAGAGCCATAAGCCCGGTGCCGACCAGGTGGTGCACCCGCGCGCCGCCGATGAACAGCATGAAATAGAGCAGCATCGATAGCATCAGGGCCGTGCCGAAATCCGGCTCGAGAAGCAGCATGCCCGCAAACAGACCGAACACCATCAAATGGGGCAACACACCGACGGAAAAACTCCTGATCATCTGCTCCTTTTTGGCCATGGAGTGCGCGAGGTAGAAGACCAAAGCAAGTTTCGCCAGCTCCGAAGGCTGAAATGCGAAACCTGGAAACATAATCCAGCGTCGCGCCCCACCCCGATTCACCCCGACTCCCGGAACGAGAACCAAAACCAAAATAATAAAACTAAGCGCCAGAAGCGGATAAGCAAACCTACGGTACAGCGCGGAAGGAATCATCGTGCAGGCGATCAGCGCGACAGCGCCGGCTCCCATCGCGATCATTTGTTTGCGAAAAAAATAGGTGCCGTCGCCATAGCGTTCTTGCGAATAGAGATAGCTGGTACTCAAAACCATTGTCACACCGACGGCCAAAAGACCCACAACCGCGAGGAGCATCCACTTGTCCACGGTCAGACCGTCTCTCATAATTTCTGCACCAGAGTCTTGAAGGCTCTTCCCCGCTCAGCGTAGTTCTTGAACTGATCGAAGCTCGAGCAGGCGGGCGACAACAACACCACATCTCCCGGCTGCGAATGTATCGCAGCATCCCTCACGGCTGTCGCTAAATCTTCGACGATCACCGTATCAGTGAGCCCGCCCAGTGCTCGCGCGATGATCCCTTTGGCCGCGCCGAACAGGACCAGGCGGCGGACTCTTTCCTTGATTTGTCTTTCCAGGGGAGCGTAGCTGCCGCCCTTATCGACCCCGCCCGCGAGCAAAATGACCGGCGCGGAAAAACTCTCGAGTGATTTCACCACGGCACCGACATTGGTTCCTTTTGAATCGTTATAATAAGCGACGCCGTCCTTCTCGCGGACAAATTCCAGACGGTGTTCGAGACCGGGAAAACGATTCAAAACCGTTTGAATCGCATCGCACGCGACACCAATGCTTTTGGCCGCCGTCACTGCCGCCATCATATTTTCCAGGTTGTGTATGCCGTGAAGCTTGACGTCGGCCAGCGAAAATCGCTCTTCGTCGCCGTCGTCGCGCCAAATGAGCTCATTTGGCCCAGCAAACGCACCCTCGCCGACTTCGGCAAAGCCGAAGGAAACGACGCGCGGCTTGAGCCGCTTTCGCATTTCCCAGACGCTCGGATCGTCGCGATTGAGGATGGCCGTATCCGAGCTCGTTTGTGCTTCAAAGATGCGTGCCTTAGTCGCGCCATACTCGGCAAAGGACGCATAGCGATCCAGATGATCCTCGCTGAGATTGAGCAACACCGCGACTCGCGGACGAAACTGGTTCACCCACTCCAGTTGGAAGCTGCTGATTTCCAAAACGATCCAATCCCAATCGTCTGATACAGCGCTGATAAACGGCACACCGAGATTTCCGCCGACAAAAACCTTTTTGCCGGCCGCTCTGAGGATTTCGCCGACCAATGTGGTCGTGGTGCTTTTGCCGTTCGTACCGGTGATCGCGATGACCGCCGCGCCGCTAAATCGGTAAGCTAATTCGATCTCGCTTAGAATCGGGATCCGCCGCGCTGATGCTTCTTGCAGCAAAGCGTTCTGGCGCCCCACGCCGGGGCTCGGGATCACGTAATCAACTCCGTCGAGGCAATCCGGTTCCTCACCGCCTAAGCGATACTCGATTTCGACGTCCTGCAGCTCAGCCATTTCCGCTCGGAGCGCCGCCTCAGGATGTAAATCACTGACCAGCACACGCGCTCCTTGCTGCGCCAGGAAACGCGCGCTGTCCCGGCCGGTCCGGCCCAATCCGACCACCAGCACTGTCTTGTCTTTCAGTTCCACGCTTCATCACCGAAGCTTCAATGTGCTCAAGCCGACCACGGCGCATATAAAGGACAGAATCCAGAAGCGCACGATGATCTGCGGCTCTTTCCAGCCCTTGAGTTCGTAATGGTGATGGATCGGCGCCATTAGAAATACCCGCTTTCGCCGCAGCTTGTACGAAATCACCTGAAAAACCACGGAGAGCGCTTCCATCACGAACACACCACCGACAATAATGAGAAGAATCTCGTTCTTCGTCATCACAGCGACCACGCCGATTGCCGCGCCGAGTGAAAGTGAACCGACATCACCCATGAACATCTGCGCCGGGTAAGCGTTGTACCAAAGGAAGCCAAGGCCCGCGGCAACGACGGCGGCGCAGAAGACGCTCAACTCACCGACTCCGGCGACGTACGGAATTTGCAGATACTCGGCCAACTTCAGATGTCCGGTAACATAGGCGATCACGGCGTACGTTCCGGCGGCGATCATGACCGGACCAATGGCCAATCCGTCCAAGCCGTCGGTCAGATTGACTGCATTTGAAGTACAAACGATGACGAGCATCGCAAAGGGAACGTAAAACGGCCCGAGTTCGAAATGAAAAGTTTTTACGAACGGCACGGCGATATCCGTGCTGAACCGGGGTTGATAGTAGAGCGCCACGGCGACGATGAAAGCGACCAGCAATTGCCCGAGTAGTTTTCCACGAGGTGAAAGGCCCCGGCTGTTCTTCCGGGTCAGCTTCAGATAGTCATCGGTAAAACCGACCACGCCCGTACCCAGGGTGGCGAGAAGCGCGAGCAAGACATACCGGTTCGCGATATCAGCCATCATCAAGGTTGAGAAGAGCAGCGCCAGAATGATCAGCGCGCCGCCCATGGTCGGCGTTCCTGCTTTCACCGCATGACTGGCGGGTCCGTCATCCCGGATTTGCTGGCCGATTTGTTTTTGAGTCAAAGTGCGGATTAACCAGGGCCCGAGCAAAAAAGAGATGAGCAATGCGAGCAGCGCCGCCATCGCTGCGCGAAACGTGATGTAACGAAAAACATTGAAGCCCGAGTAAGTCATGGAAAGCGGAAACGAAAGGTAATAGAGCAACTCCAATCTCCTATGCCTTTCCGCTTTTAAGCTCGTGCAAAACGGTTTCCATTTTCATCCCGCGGGATCCTTTGACGAGCAGCCAGTCGCCCTTTTTCAATTCTTGCCGGAGCTGACGAGCGATGTCGGTATGATTCCGGCCAATCATAACTTGCTCCGGCCTCATGCCATGGGCAACGGCGGCGCGACGCGTCGTTGTCGCTTGCTTCCCGAGGAGATACAAACCGTCAATTGCCGCGCGCGCCGCCGCTTTACCGACCTCCCGATGCTCCTTCGCGCTGTGCTTTCCCAGTTCAAACATGTCTCCCAGCACGGCGATGCGCCGACCGCGGCAGGGTAATTCCGCAAGCGTTTGCAGCGCCGCGCGCATTGATGCCGAATTTGCGTTGTAGGCGTCATTGATAATCCCGACACCGTTCCACTGGTCGACTTCCATACGCATCGAAAAAGGCCGAGCCTTACCAAGTCCGCGCCGAACCGCTGCGAGATCGACGCCCGCACCCAGAGCCAAAGCCGCGGCGCCCAGGGCATTGCTGATATTGTGCTGGCCGAGATAATGCAGCCGTACATGAGCCGCATGACTGCCGGCTTGAAGCTTGAATTGCATGCCTTGCGTACCGCGCAGCCGCGGCGACAGCGCTCGCACCGAGCCCCGCTTGCCGTACGTAATCTTGCGGCCTGTGAAATTCGCGCCGAGCCTTCTAACCCAAGGATCATCGAGATTGACGGCGATTGCGCCATCGACACGAATGTTTCGATAAAGAGCGCCTTTTTCGCGCGCTACGCCGGCCAGACTGCGCAGCCCTTCGAGGTGAGCACCTGCAATCGAAGTGATGATTCCGCCACAAGGATCGGCGATTTCGGCAAGCCGCTGAATTTCACCCGGATGATTCGTGCCGAGCTCCACGACGGCGACCTTGTCATCTTCACGCAAGCGCAAGAGGGTCAATGGCAGTCCCACGAGATTGTTAAAGTTGCCCTCGGTCTTTAAGACTCGCCCACGCAAGCGCTTGCCGTTCAGGGATGCTTCTTCGAGAATGGCCGCAAGCATCTCTTTGGTCGTGGTCTTTCCGTTTGAACCTGTAATCGCTAAAACTTTGGGCGCTATCTGCGCGCGCCGATAATGCGCAAGATCTCCAAGCGCGCGAAGCGTGTCAGCGACTTTGATGATCGCCGCTTCGCCGGCCGGGATTTTCTTCGGCAAGCGCTGAAGGATCACGCACGTGGCGCCACGGCGCACGGCGTCTCCGATAAAGCGGTGTCCATCATGACGCTCGCCCTTCAAGGCAATAAAAACCGATCCGGCTTGAGCTTTGCTCGAGTCCGTCACAATCTCACCGAAGGCCATTTGCTTTCCATCGCGCAGGATCTTGCCGCCCGTGGCGCTGATCAGTTCTTGCTTCCCCCAGCCCATTCCTCGCGCTGTTTATACGCCGGCGCGCTCCTCCGCTTCTTCCCGGGCGACCTCCCGATCGTCAAAATGGATCCTCTCCCTGCCCAAAATTTGATAATCTTCGTGGCCTTTGCCGGCGATTAAGACCAGATCGCCAGGCTGCGCGATATTCAACGCGATCTCGATCGCTGCACGTCGATCGGCTTCCACGAAGTAACCGCGCTTGGTTTCAGGCCGCGGCTCTCGGGTTTCGGCGGCTCGAGACTGCAAACTCGAGACGCTAAGCTTGATGACTTCCGTTCGACACATCCCAGCTTCAACTTCGTTGAGAATCGCCATTGGGCTTTCGCTGCGCGGATTATCGGAAGTCAGCACCGTGATATCGCTCAACCGGCCGGCAATTTCGCCCATGACCGGCCGCTTGCCGCGATCACGATCGCCGCCGCAGCCAAAAACGGTAATCAGTTTTCCACGGGTGAGCGGCCGAACCGCACCCAAGACTTTTTCCAGCGCGTCCGGCGAATGGGCATAGTCGACTAAAATCGTAATACCGAGTCGATTGGGAACTTTTTCCAGACGACCCGGAACCGAACGGAGCTGATCAACGCCGTCGGCGATGGCTCGGGGATCCAGTTTCAGTGCCGAAGCAACGCCAATCGCTCCCAAAATGTTTTGCAAATTTGCCGCGCCCACAAGTGGTGAATCAAATTCGATGGTGGTTTTTCTCGCTTGAACCGTGCCGCGCAAACCCTTCACGTCTCTCTCGACCCGGAGCGGCCGCACATCCCATTGAGACCCTTCGCCATAGCTCCACAGTTCGATGTTCTTGCCGCGAAGCATTCCAAACAACTCTGGGGCACGCGGATCTTCGCCAAAAATTACCGCCGCTTTGTCCGGCTTGGGACTTGCGCTCAGGTAATCCGTGAAGAGCCGAGACTTGGCTAAAAAATAATCTTCCATGTCACGATGGTAATCGAGGTGATCGCGCGAGAGATTCGTAAATACACCGATGTCAAAAGCCAATGCGCGCACTCTTTCCTGCGCCAGCGCGTGAGATGATGCCTCCATGGCCACCGATCTGACACCGGCCCGGAACATGTCGGCGAGCATCTTCTGTAAATCGATCGCCTCGGGAGTGGTGTGGTGCGAGGGAAACTCACGCCCTTGGTAACGATAATTGACAGTTCCTATGACTCCCGGCTCGAGACCAGCAGCGTGTAAGATCGACTCCACAAGATAAGAAAGGGTAGTTTTGCCGTTGGTCCCAGTGACTCCGACAAGCGTGACGCTCTCGCTTGGCCGGCTGAAAAACTCAGCAGCCCAGAGAGCCATGGTGCGCCGAACGTTCTTGACTTGAATCGCTGCCGGCGCCTTGGGTGAGATCTCTTGACGCGAAAAAACCACGGCCGCCGCTCCCCGACCGACCGCTTCATCTATATAGTCGTGACCGTCGGTCTTTTCTCCCGCCACGGCAAAAAATAATCGGCCGGGGCCAGCCTGTCGCGAGTCGTAAGTTAGTCCGTTTATTTCCTGTTCGAGATCCCCGTCCGCCCGTTCTACTTTCTCGATCGCAAGAAACTCTCTGATGTGCATCGCTCAGCCTTGCAAATTCAACAAAACCACTTCTTCGTCGTTCGATCCCTTTCCGGGCGCTCGCGATTGCTTGACCACGTAGCCGTTTCCTTGGATGCGCAGCTTCAGTCCGAGCGTCTGCGCTTTTTCCAAAGCTTCCCGCAGGCTCAAGCCGACGAAGTCAGCTGTTCCCTCATTGCCTCCGGCCGGGAAATTCGCGCGCCGCGTTGACCGGCGATTGACTTTTTCTGGTTGGCTTTCGGCGACCGGAAGCGGTGAGGCTTTGTCGGGAGCGACCGCGAGACGGCGCAAAGCGCCTTGAGCAATATTACGGAATACCGGTGCCGCCACGATGCCGCCGTAAACATTCACCTCGGGCTCATCGATCAGAACCAATGCAACGAGTCTCGGATTATTGGCCGGTACAAAACCCACGAATGAACCGACGCGTTTTTTCGCCGCATAGCCGCCGTGTACCGGATCCGCTTTTTGCGCTGTGCCGGTCTTGCCGGCAACCTCGAAACCCTCGACGTTAGCCATGACACCGGTGCCGCCTTCACTGGTGACGTCCTGGAGCATGGACGCCAGCAGTTTGGCGGTTTTTTCCGAGATCACACGGCGCACGACATGGGGTTGATTTTCCAGGACCACGCTGCCATCGGGTGCGAGCACTCGCCGACCGACGTACGGACGCATGAGAAATCCCCCGTTGGCAATCGCGGCGTAGGCCATGATCAACTGTAACGGTGTCGTGGAAATGCCCTGACCAAAAGCATGCGTTGCCAGGTCAATCGCTGACCAACTCTCGGGCCTGCGCACCAGCCCCGGGACTTCCCCCGGCAAATCGATACCCGATAATTGGCCAAAACCGAATTTTTCGATGTATCGGTAATAACGTTCCTTTTTCACCTTCTCCGCCACTTTGGTGAAACCGATATTGCTGGAGACCTGAAGGATCTTCGAGAAGGGCAGCCATCCGTAAGGATGCGTGTCGTGAATGATTTTTCCAGCGTACGGGTATTTACCCATTTCGCAATAGAACAAGTCGTCTTTCCCGACAATTCCTTCCTCCAAAGACGCCGCGGCAAGAATCGTTTTGAACGTGGATCCCGGTTCGAAACTATCCGTCACCGCGCGGTTACGTCGCTGTTCGGGCGACTGTTTGGCGTAGTTGTTCGGATTGAAGGATGGATAATTTGCCAAAGCGAGCACTTCACCGGTAAATGGCTCGACGACAATGGCGACACCGGCCTTGGCGCGATATTTCATCACCGACGCCTCCAGCTCTTTTTCCGCCATGTACTGGATTGAGGTATCGAGCGTAAGGTGAATATCGCTCCCCGGTGGAATATGCAGGCCTTCGACTCCTTGGACGAGCACACGCCGCCCGAGCGCATCGCGCTCGGCCATGGACGAGCCGGTCTCACCGCGAATATAGTCGTTGTATTTGAGCTCAAGGCCTTCGAGTCCCTCGGAATCGCGCCCGACGAAACCGAGCAGCTGACCGGCCAACTGACCCTGCGGGTACTGACGGTGAGGCTCGTAAAACATGCCGATCCCATCCACATTGAGGGCTTGAATCTTCTCCGCTTCCGCTGATGACACTTGGCGCTTCATCCAAACGAATGGCTTCTCGGAAGTGATCTTTTGCTTAGTCTCGGCAAGCGGAAGATTCAGAATTGGCGCCAAACTGCGGGCAAGTCGAGTGGGATCTTGAATCCGATGCGGCCGGGCATAGACCGACTGCGATTCCATACTCAATGCCAGCGGCTCGCCGGTGCGATCGAAAACTGCTCCGCGCTTGGGCAGCACGATCCATTCCTTTAGATGCTGGCGCTGCCCAAGCCGCATGAGCTTGTCACCTTCCCAGAGCTGGAGTTGAATCGCGCGTCCGCCGATGGCCAAAAATAACACCGCGAACAAAATCTTGGCCGCGGCGATTCGGCGAACGTTGCGCTGCGTCGATCTTCTCATGGCAAAACAATGACCTGACCTTTCTCGGGAGGTGCAAGCCCTAATCGCCGGCGTGCCAGCGACTCGAGACGATCAGGTGAAGTCAAAGTGGCCAACTCGATCTGTAGTTCGCGGTTTTCTTGCTCTAAACGCGTCTGTAATTTGGTCGCGGTCGCGAGCACGTATCCGGTCTTTACGACCTGCAGGCGTAACCACACATGCACTAGAACCACGCCGACCAGAAGCAGTGCTAGCAGCGCGACACAGACAAACTGGCGCCGGTTGAGCTTGTGCTCACGGCGCGGTGGACGCTCTCGCTGCGCGCCGGGAATTCGGCGCGCCGGCGCACTGGCAACCCCCCGAGTCACGTCCTTAGATCCTTTCCACGGCGCGTAATTTTGCCGAACGCGCGCGCGGATTCGCGTGGACCTCGGCAGCCGACGGCACCACTGGTTTTTTGGTCAGCAACTTCACTTTTCGGCTCCAACCGCATTGGCACCGCAAGGTCCTCGGCGGGCAAAGACAGTCGCGGCTCCACTGGCGGAATTTCGTTTTCACCATGCGATCTTCCAGCGAATGAAACGAGATAATCGCCATTCGTCCCTGTGGCCGAAGCGTCTCGTAGCCGTTTTCTAGAAAGCGCTCCAGATGATCCAGCTCTTGATTGACAGCCATTCGCAGTGCCTGAAACACTTGGGTCGCCGGATGATGTCCGCGTCGGCCGCGGCCCTTGACCTTCTCAATAACCTGAACGAGATCAGCGGTAGTTTCCAATGGCCGAGTCTGTCGTTCTCTGACAATTGCTTGCGCAATGCGCCGGGCCTGCGGTTCTTCGCCGTAATCCCGAAAGATCCGTTCCAACTCGGCTTGCGTCGCTGAGTTGATGATCCGCTCAGCATCTAAATCCTGGCGGCGATCCATGCGCATATCCAGCCGCGCCGACGAGCGAAAACTGAACCCACGTTCTGGAGCGTCAATATGATGGGACGAAATGCCTAAATCCAACACGACTCCATCCGCCTGGTGCCAGCCGATTTCGCGCAGGATCGTCAAAGCGTCGGCAAAGCTCGCTTGTCGACTGATGAACCGGCGGTCAAACCGGCGCAACCGCTCCTGAGCAGCAGCGATCGCTTCTTCGTCCCGATCGAGCCCCAAGACTTTGCCGTCGGGACTGCTGGCCATTAAAATTTCCTCGGCGTGACCGCCTCCTCCCAATGTTCCATCTAGATACCGTTTGCTCGCTGCGGGAGCGAGCAACTCGATCACCTCCCTGACCAAGACAGAAACGTGCGCGTACACCTCAGTGGCTCGTACCGTCACCCTCCCAATCATCATCGAAACTTTCGATGGCATCTTCCAGAGACGTGTAATCCTCGAAGAAGCGGTCCATACCCACGACTTTAAAGATGTCGCGCAGGAACGGACTCATTCCCGCGAGCTTGAGGTCGCCGTTTAAATTTCTAAGTAGCTTCAGCCGCTCCAGTAACACACCGATGCTGAGATAGTTGATGTGATCCACCGACTTGAGATTGAGAACGACTTTGGTGCGCTCTTTTTCGATCAACGAACCGATCGCCTCTTTGATGCGGATCATCTCACGAAAATCGATATCGCCAGTGACGTCCAGCACTGAGATATCCTGAATCGGTTTTCGCGCTAGCATTCGTAACTCTCCTTTCGCCGCTCGGGAATCACGTCAGAGTCCCAAGTCACCGAGGAAATCTGGATCCTGCATTAATTTGTCTTCAGCCTCGACGAAAATTTGCTTCCATGCGTCGCGGTCCCAAACCCGAAACTTTTCCAGCGCCGAAACCAGAACGACGTCACGCTTGAGGTCAGCGTATTTTCGCAGAGTCGGTGGAATGAGAATTCGCCCGTGGTCGTCAGGGCTGCATTCGCAGGCCGACCCGAGATAGTAGTTTTGAAACCTGACCATGCGCGGATCGAATTTTGGCTTCTTGCGGATTTCATCCTCGAAGCGCAGCCATGCATCGACAGGATACACATCGAGGCAACGCTTGCCGTCGATCACGAAATTGGTCATGACGATACGCTCATCGCCCTTACCGACCAAAACGTCGCGGAACTTCGACGGAATGCTCAGTCTTCCCTTGTTGTCTATGGTGTGCTCAAAGCTGCCGCGAAACATAAATTTGAATTAGTTAGAGCGGGAAAATAGGGTTTTATCCCACCTTTTCCCACTAAGCGCCACTTATAGTTCGTTCGATTCCACCTGTCAATAAAAAAGACCTGAGTTTTAGGGGTTTTCGGAAGTTTTTTTGTTCGGCTGAATTCGCTCTCGGACCGATTAAAACTGAGCGTCGTTCAGAGACACAAAAACCCGAAGAGCAGGCTGCAAAATGTACGGGGAACCAAAAAAAACGGATGATTTAACCGTTATGAGAGAGCGGAGAAGACAGATCGGCGGGCTAAAGTGAATCGATAAGCCGGATTCTGTGGTGGCTCATAAAAAGAACCACAGCGATCATTCATCTTGCCCCTCGATTGCTCGAGGGGTCGAGCGACCATACCCGAGGGCTATGAGCGGACCACTCGACCCTCCTATTTGGCCTTGCTCCAGGTGGGGTTTGCCATGCGTTCGCCATTACTGGCGAACCGGTGAGCTCTTACCTCGCCTTTTCAACCTTACCAGCCACACAGGGTTGGCGGTATTTTTTCTGTGGTACTTTCCCCCGATCACTCGGAGCCGCCGTTAGCGGCCACCGCGTCCTATGGAGTCCGGACTTTCCTCCCCTTGCGCAAGCGCAAAGAGCGATCGCTTAATCCACTTTAGCCCGAGCGAATTGATGAGCGCTAGGTTTAGACATGAGCGTTACTTCAACCGATTGTCCAGCCTACGTTCTAGACAATACGTTACGACTAAGGCTGACGCAAATCGCGAGGCGAGCGCGCTCCGAATTGCGCTCGGCGAAACGCGTGAGCTCGCGTTCGGAAGGTAAGCTTGAGCGAAGAAGCGCTCAAGTTACGAAGTTAAAAAAAGCAAACGATCCGTGGTGTTTTTAACGCCGGCTATTCAGCGCGAGCCTTGACGAAAAGAATCCGCTGGCAGCTTGGACACAAATGAAGCTTTTCGTTCCGAATGATCTCATTCCATAATTGCGGCGGAAGATTCATGTAACAGCCTTGACAGATTCCTCCCGCTACTTCGACCACTGCCGTTCCGCCGCGACGCGAGAAAATTAGCTCATAACGCGAGATCAAATCACCTGTCACCTGCGCTGCGATGCTTTGCCGGCGACTTGCTGCCTCGGAAACAGCGGCGTCAATCCCAGTGATCTCTGATTGCAGCTCGTTTTGCTTTTTTTGCCATTCTTGCTGCATCGCTGCCATTTCGGATTCCTTCGTTTGCATTTGTTTTTTAATCTCGTCCATTTCCTGCATGATCTTGATGAGCTCCTCTTCGAGCTCACCGTTGGTTTGTCTCATGAGCTCGATCTCGCGCTGAAGAGCTTGCAGTTCCTTGACGTTCTTGATGCGATTCATGCGCATCCGTTTGTCCATTGCCTTTCGACCTTCGTCCTGCAACACGCGGTCTTTGTCGGCGCGGAACTTTTCCTTTTCGGCATGCACCGCTTTTAATCCGTCGATTTCCCCTTTCTTGACTAGGATCTGCTTTTCCATTACCCGCAACTCGTCGAGTAATTTCTGCTTTCGGCTGGTTTGCTCTTTGATTTCCCGATCAACAGTTTGTAATGATGCCAAAATTTCGATCTGTGCTTGCAAGTCTTAACCCTCCAAATAAAAAAAATGCACCCTTTGGGGTGCATTTCTATTGATGGACACTACCGGAAAGATATCGATTGAGTCTTAATCTGTTCACTCCAGACTACCTCTATTTATCTATATCGCTTTCCAGCCGTTGTCAAAGCCGGTTTTCACGCTCGTGCTATTCGATGGCAAGAACCGCTTCTTTGAAGATGAGCGGTTTCTTGCTTCTTTTTTAAAGACCCATCTTGCCTGGGTTCATGATATTCCTCGGATCGACTGCCCGCTTGATCTGACGCATGACTTCCAGCCCATAGCCATGCTCATTCGCCATCAGCGGCGCGAGCTTGATCCCGACACCGTGAGTATATTCCATCGAGCCGCCCATCTGCTGCGCAAGCCGAAGCAATGCTTCCACCGTCTCTTCAAGTGCCAACTGTGCGTTTGCCAAAGCATCATTTTCGGCAGCTAGCCTCATCGAAAAGAGCTCGGGTTGCACCCACAGGCCGCTCTCCTGGAGTACGACTCCACGCCGCCGGATTACTTCCTGCGCTGCCCGTCTAAATGGGAGTACCTTCGACCCTGGCAGCGCCACATGAATCCAGTCACGAAAAATTCCGTCGCGGCCTCGTTCACGTCGCTGCCGCCGATTTTCCATAAAGCGACGCGCGATATCGTGCCTTTCGCGCCAGAACTGTTCAGGCTCCTGTGGACTCAGCGATTTACCGCTATGGTCCGAGCAGATCCCGATTGCGAGCTGCGACTCCGCTGCGACAACTTGCTCATTACCTTCGAAAACTAGATACAAGAGCGCTCCAGGTTCGTGCTCATCTTCATCATCGCCGAAATCCAACAGCGCCGGCCGTACGCGTTTGTGAAACAATTTCTGGATCGCGACAAAACCCTGCTCGAACGAAGAAAAAACAAACCCGCAGAACACCCGCGTCTCGGGTATTGGAAAAATCCGAATCGTCGCCTCTGTAACAACACCGAAGCAGCCCTCACCGCCGATCAGAAGAGCGTTCAGATTAATTCCTACCGATCGCTTCGCTACTGGCGGCGTGCGCAGAACCTCGCCGTTCGGCAAGACCGCTTCCAAACCGAGCACCTGCTCGCCCATAGAACCATAGATACCCGCCCGATAGCCGACACTGTCGGTAGAAATCGCGCCCCCGATCGTGGCGACAGGCACAGTCCAAGGATCATGGCCGAGGATGAAACCCGATTGGCTCAACGTTGTGTCCAGCGATTCAAGAACGATACCGGCTTCGACCCGCGCCGTATGCGCTTCGGTGTCGATATCGAGGATGCGGTTCATCTGCCGCAGATCGAGTGCTATGCAGGGACGAATCGACAACGCGCCTCCCATCAACCCGGACCCGCCGCCGAACGGCACCACAGAGATCATTTCTGCATTGGCAAATTCAACGACTCGGTGAACCTCGTCGGTGGATTGCGGTTTTACAATGCAAGTCGGACGATGCAGCTCGGGTCGGTGCTGTGGGTGAATTCGTCCTTCGCTCAGAGCGTCCCAGGAAAGCTCGTCCAGCTGAGAAGGATCTACGGAAATCCGCTCCGTCCCTATGAGCCTCGCTAGGTCGCCGGCAATTCGATCCATAAAGACTTACAACTGTAAAAGAATCTTAGCCCAATCGTATAGAGCGGGAAAGCGGGCGGATCTACCGTACCAGAGGCAAACCGAATTGCTTGTAGAGAACCGCTAAAGCAATGTGCCGCTCAGCACTCCGGCGGCGATGCTGAAGTAAATTACCAGACCCGTCACGTCGACCAAAGTCGCCACGAACGGCGCCGAGGCGCTGGCGGGGTCGAACCCAAGGCCGCGCAAAATGAAAGGCAGGATAGAACCCGCCAATGAACCCCACAGCACAACACCGACCAGGCTCAAGGCAACAGTCAGCGCGACTAAAAAATAATGCTCGCCATAAGCATTGAACAAAAACTGCCACAGGAGAATGCGAACGAGACCGATGCAAGCGAGGATCGCGCCCAGTCCCAAGCCCGTCACGACCTCACGACGGATGACCCACCACCAATCGCGCAGCCGAACTTCGCCGAGCGCCATCGCGCGAATGACAAGGGTGGTGGCTTGCGAGCCCGAATTGCCGCCGCTGCTGATGATCAGCGGTACGAACAACGCCAACACCACAGCGCGGGCAATTTCCGTCTCGAATTGCCCCATCGCAGTGGCGGTGAGCATTTCGCCCAGAAACAACGCAGCCAACCAGCCGGCGCGTTTACGAATCATGACCAACAGCGGCACCTGGAGATACGGCCCTTCGAGGGTCTCCACGCCGCCGATTTTTTGAATATCTTCGGTCGCTTCCTCTTGCACGACATCGACGATATCGTCGACGTTGACGACGCCTTTGATTCGGCCCTCCGCATCGACAATCGGTATCATCAAGAGATGGTGCCGCATGAAAAGCTTGCTCAGGGCCTCTTGGTCTAAATCTTCGGGAGCGGAAATAACCTCGTTGCGCATGACATCGCGCACCAACTTGTCGCCCGGGGATACCAGCAGATCTCGGAATGAAACGACGCCGAGCAAGTGCTCTTGCGCGTCGACCACGAACACGTAGTAAACCGTCTTTTCCCGCATGCGTGCGTCTTTACGGAGATAACTAATCGCCTCGTCGACGGTCATATCGGCGCGGAGGCGAGAATACCGCGTATTCATCAAGCCGCCGGCTTCGTCTTCGGCGTAGTCCAGGAGACCCTTCACTTCCCTTCGGGTCTGCACGTCGAGCAACCCCAGTAAGCTTTCACGATCTTCGACAGGGGCCTCCTGGATCACGTCGGCGGCATCATCGGGCGCCAAGAGTCTCATCCATAGGCGCCGTTCGCCGGGAGGCAGCGCCAGCAGCAACTCGGCTCGATCGCCGGCGCTCAGTTGTAAAAAGAAGTCATCGGCGTCGTCCCGCTTTAAAAATTCAAATCCTTCGACACGCTCGTCCAGCGATAGAACGCGCCAAGCTTCATAGAGCTCCGAAGGTGAAAAGTTTCTGTCCGCCATAGTCAGTCGGGCGCAGCGCTCCAGCGCCACGCATAACTTTTTATTCGTACCACATCGACCCGGGAGGGCAAAACGAAAAACTGCGTTTTGAGCATTCCGAAGGTGGGTACCCAATGTCAGGTTCAGCAGGACGGGCAACTACGGGATGCGGCGGTCCGCCACATCAGCAAGGGTCTGCCAATAAACGCGACAGACCTTGTTAAATGGCGTTAAAGAGCAACTTGAACTGAGGCTCCCGGCGCGTGCGGCGGGCAACCAATCAGTTACAGCGCGAAATGCGGATCAGTAAATCGGCGGGATACTCTTGACCTGAAGCGGCTAACTTAAGGCGTGTCGAAACCATTATGACTTCTCTAGTGAAACATTCTTCCGCGATCGTCATCTTTGCCGCCGGTATGTAGCTGAAAGCGGCGCTTGAGCCGTGCAAGTCGCCGGCGATCGCGATAATCCTTGAACCATTCCCAAGGATTGAAGCCGCGGAGATACACGTAACCGAAGACCATCCCACCAAGATGCGCCAAATGCGCGATCCCTCCCTGGCTGGCGGTGATCGAAGAATAAAGCGCGATCGCACCGATGATCCACACGAAGTGTTTCATCTTGATTGGAAACAAAAAATAAAAGTAAATGATGCGGTTCGGATAGATCAAACCGTATGCGAGTAGAATGCCGTAAACGCCCGCCGACGCGCCGATGCTCGGTCCCATTTGATTGGGCACGAAAAGCGTATTGAGGATACCGCCGCCGATGACCGTGATGAAATAATAGCGCAGGAAAAAGCCACTGCCCCAGCGCCGCTCGAGATCACAACCGAACATCCACACGGCGAGCATGTTGAAAAGAATATGCAACAGTCCGCCGTGCAAAAACTGATAAGTAAAGAGCTGCCAAATATAGAACTCGTGGAGAACCAGTGGCGGCACTAAACCGAAATAAACCGTCAACTGGTAATCTGTCGCGGCGCCAAGGATTGTTTGTACGGCGAAGACAGCCGTGTTGGCGATCAGGAGGAACTTGACGGCCGGGGTCACGGTGCCCGGACCGAACATCATTTGTCGAGTCTGGTATTGCATTGCAGTTGAGTCTAACGTTTCATCATCACTCTTTAAAGACGCGCGATTTGTTATCCGCCGAGATAAGCTTGCCTCACCAAATCGTTACCCGCCAGCTCGCTCGCCGTGCCTTGCAGAGTGACGTGGCCGGTCTCTAGGACATAGCCGCGATGCGAGATGGCCAGCGCCATAGCCGCGTTTTGTTCTACCAATAAGACGGTTACGCCCGCTTGATTGATGGTGCGAATGGTTTCAAGGATCTGCTCGACAATTTTAGGCGCAAGTCCCATCGACGGTTCGTCGAGGAGCAAAAGCTTGGGCTTGGCCATCAGCGCCCGGCCAATGGCCAGCATCTGCTGTTCGCCTCCGGAAAGGGTGCCTGCATATTGTTTTTGCCGTTCTTTTAAGCGCGGGAACATTTGAAACACAAACTCGAGCTCCGGCGCTAGCGCAGCCTTGCGGCGGGCGTAGCCACCGATCATCAGATTTTCGAGCACCGTAAAACGTGGGAAGACTTTCCTGCCTTCGGGCACATGAGCAACGCCTCTACGAACAATTTCATGCGCTTCAGTTCTTTGTAGTGTCTGTCCCTCAAGAAGGACGGCGCCGCGCTTCGGCCGTAATAAGCCAGAAAGCGTTTTTAACGTTGTGGTTTTACCTGCGCCATTGGCGCCAATCAACGTCACGAGCTCACCGCGCTCGACCGTGAGCGATACGCCTTTTAGCGCGTGAATGGCACCGTAATAGACATGCACCTCTCTAATCTCGAGCATCGGGAGCCCACGTTGCTTGGCCGAGATAAGCTTCGATGACGCGCGGATCGCGCCGTACTTTGTCAGGGTCACCTTCCGCGATCTTTTCGCCGTAGTCCAATACATGAACCCAGTGCGAAATCCCCATGACAACTCGCATATTGTGCTCGATCAGCAGGATTGCCTTGACATAGTTTCCAATCAGCTCTTCGAAGAGAGCCATGAGGCTCTGCGCTTCCTGGGCATTCATCCCCGCAGTCGGTTCATCGAGGAGCAAAATTTCCGGCCCTGCCGCTAAGGCTCTGGCGATTTCCAAGCGCCGCTGCTCACCGTACGATAATTGCCCCGCCCACGTATGCTCTCGGCCATCGAGGCCCGTGAGCTCCACCAACTCCAGCGCTCTCAGCTGCGCCTGCTGTTCCTGCGTGTGAAACGCCTTGGATCTCAACAGGATGGCCGGCAAGCTGGTGTGCAGCCGTGCATGCATTCCGACGAGCACATTTTCCAGAACAGTCATATCGGAAAATAGCCGGATATTTTGAAACGTGCGGCTGATTCCTGCAGCGGTAATATTTTCCGGCTTGAGACCGACCAGCGAGCGTTCGCGAAAGATGATCTCACCCTTATCGGGTCGATAAAGACCGGTCAGAGTGTTAAACAGCGTGGTTTTTCCCGCTCCATTGGGTCCGATCAATGAAGCAATCATGCCCTCGTTCAATGCAAGGCTCACATTGGCCAGGGCTTGCAATCCGCCGAAACGTTTCGAGACGGCACGGAGCTCCAACAATGCCATGCTATTTCTTTCGCTCGTATCCGGGTGGCAGTATCCCTTGAGGACGGAAGATCATCATGAGGATCAGAATGAGACCGAACACCATCCTTTCATATTTCGCCGGCTCGAATTGAGCTGGCAACTGGCTGAAGGAGTAGCTGCCGAGTAGAGGAATCGTCAGCTCGGCACCCGATTGGCGCAAGTTATTGAGCCAAATGGACACACTTTTGAGCAGTTGCAAGTTGAGTATCGTCACGCCTGTGGCGCCGACAATCGCTCCCGGAATGGAACCCATGCCGCCCAAAATAACCATTGCCAAGACACCGATCGACTCCATGAAAGTGAAGCTTTCCGGATTAATAAAAACCTGCTTCGCGGCGAACAGCACGCCCACGGCCGAAGCGAAAGATGCGCCTACGGCAAAGCCAAGAAGCTTCATTCGCACCACCGGCACGCCCATCGCGCTTGCGGCGACTTCATCTTCGCGAATCGCTTTCCATGCGCGGCCGACGCGCGAGTTTTCCAAACGCCGGGTAACGAGAATGATCAAACAGACCATGATTAAAACGAGAAAATAAAAATAGAGTGGATACAGCGTGGCCTCGGTGACCTGGAGCCCAGCCCATTTGAGTGCCGGCTCAAAAAACAGCGGCGGTTTGCTGATCGGCGCGATCCCGCGCGGTCCATTGGTCAAATTGATCGGCTTGTCCAGATTATTCACCAACGCGCGCACCACCTCGGCGAAACCCAAGGTGACAATCGCGAGATAATCGCCGCGCAAACGCAGCACAGGAAGGCCCAGCAGCACTCCAGTCAGTGCGCCAACCGCAATACTCAGGAGCAGAAAAATAAAAAACCAATTCGGCGATAACGGAAATAAACCGCCTGAAATGAAAGCATTCGCCTGGGGCGAACCGAAAATGGCCCACAGATAAGCACCGATCGCGTAGAAAGCCACGAAGCCTAAATTGAGCAAGCCCACGAAACCGACGACAATGTTAAGTCCGAGCGCCAAGGCGACGTAAATGCCGATCTGAATCGCGACTTCGAGGTAATAACCGTTCACGAATCCTAGAATCGGCATCAATCCCACTAGCACCAGCGCGCCGAGAAAAGTCTTTAAGCTCTGCTCAATAGGCGCGTAATAGATCGCCAGCAAAGAACCTTCGAAGAGGAGAAAAGCCAACGCGGATTGGGGAAAATGAAGCGCCAGGAAAAAACTCGAAACGATTGCGACCCAGATCCCAGCCGTTGCGACGGGCCCCTTCACGCCTTGCTCTCCCGGACAGCCTCGCCCAATAGTCCGCTTGGGCGAAAGATTAAAATCAGGATCAATACCAGGAACGCCACGACATCCTTATATTCGGCGCCGAACGCACCGTTGGTCGCCAGCGACAAATAAGAAGCCGCGAAAGCTTCCAAGAGCCCGAGCAGCATTCCGCCCAGCATCGCGCCCGGAATATTGCCGATGCCCCCGAGAACGGCTGCGGTAAAAGCTTTCATCCCCGGAACAAACCCGCTGTACGGATTGACCAAGCTGTAGTGAATGCCGAACAATACGCCGGCGAGGCCTCCGAGAGAGCCGCCGACGAAAAAAGTGAGCGCGATCACCGAATGCACCGGCACACCCATCAATGAAGCGGTCTCCGGATCCTGCGCGACTGCCCGAATGGCCATACCTAATTTTGTTCGGTTCACGAAAAAATGCAGCCCGATCAGCATCAGCAATGCCGTCACGATGACCAGAACGGACTTGAGCGGGATCACCAGATCGGAGCCAAGCGGAATGGCGCGCTCAAGAAAATCAAGCGTCGGATAGGACAGATAAAAGGTATTTCGCCATAAGCTTTCAAATAACCGCAGCGCATCTTGTAAAAAAAATGAAGCGCCGATCGCGGAAATCAACGCCACCAGACGAGGTCCGCCAAGCAGCGGACGATAGGCAATTCTCTCGAGCGCCATCGCTGCCAAGCCGCTGATCACCATGGCCGTGGCCATCACGAGGAGAAGAATCACTACAGGATGAACGCTCGCCAAATAACCCGCGCTCTCGAGCAGCAGCAATGCTTCGACTCCAACAAACGCGCCGAGAACAAAAATCTCGCTATGGGCAAAGTTGATGAACTCCAAAACGCCATAGACCATCGTATAGCCTAGGGCGATCAGAGCATACATAAAACCCAACACCATGCCGTCGAGAAGGACTTGCGGCAGGATTTCGAGTGCGAGTTCCAAGTCGGTGCTGATCCTTCAGGCTCCGCATGCTAACAAATAGTTGCTGCCGTCGCTACCGCGAACATCGCGCGCGAGCTTCGAAACACTAAGACTCTGATGTCTTCCTAACGCGGATGTTTCTTGGAAACCGCGGACGATCGCGTATAATAACGGCCTGCGGATTCGACCGATGTCCGAGTCAGTCTCATCACCAACCCTCGCGCTTCCGACATGGCGCTGCATGCTTAAGAAGGCGGTTTGGATCGCCGTCGGCAGCATGTTTTTGTTGCTATTGGCGATTTTAATTGCGCCGCACTTTGTCGATTTGGGATATTTCAAGCGGACTTATTTGCCGCTCATCGAGGAATCTCTCAATCGCCGCCTCGATGTCGGCGAGGTCCGGCTGAGGCTTGTGCCGACGCCCTCGATTCAACTGTCACAGCTTAAGATCTTCGACAACGCACCGTTTGGAGATCACATGTTTTTTTCCGCCGAACAGGTCCGGCTGCGACTCAAATTCTTGTCGCTGCTTAGGGGTCAATTCGATATCACAGAATTGATCCTGGATCGGCCTGCGTTCAACCTCGTGAAGCAATTGGATGGCACGTTCAACTATACCGACATTGCCAACAAGAAAAGTTCGACTGTGACTCGGCGCGATGTCAGGAAGAAATCCGACGTCAGCAAGCCCGAAGCGCCCGCCGTGCCGGTTTTGCTCCCCAAAAACATCACTGTGAAAGCGGGTCAGATTAATTTTTTCACTCGCGGGCAAAATCCTGTCAAACTCGACGGCATTGATCTGACCTTGCGTGACTTCTCCAGCGATGCGCCGTTTCCCTTTCGCGCTTCGTTTAGTTATCCCGGCCTAAACACCGTCACATTGGAAGGGCATCTCAATTATCACGAGGAGAAGTCGTTTCTAGAGCTCAAAAACAATCGCCTCAAAGCTTACGATGTGACCTTTCCAGTTGAAGGTCAGATCGCCAACCCGTTTACCTCACCCAGGCTGAACCTAAGTCTTCGCGGTACCAATGTCGAGGCAAAATCGATTTTTCAGGTATTGTCGGCCTTCGGTTTCGCTCCGCCCGATACGGAGATCTCCGGTCCAATGGATCTCTTCATGAGCCTCATTGGACCCTCGCAGAGCCTCATCACACAGGGCCATGGGATCTTTAAGAACGTGAAGGTCAGCGATAAGCGTGCGCTGAAAGGAAATCTCAGCGGCGAAGTTTCCATCCGCTTGCCATCCACCTCTGGACCGGTAAGCCGGCGCTTGCAAGGTGAAGGCAAGCTTGCTGTTCGGGACGGCCAACTTACTAATGTCGATCTGGTCAAGAAAGTCGAGCGGGTTACCGGAATGATTGGACTTACGAAAACCGAGCAGCGCCAAGCGACATCGTTCAAAACCATGGAAACCGATTTCATCCTGCGCGGCGGCTATGCTGAGTTTAGCCGGCTTTACTTGTTGAATCCTCAACTAGAAGTCAATGGCTCCGGCACCATGACCCTCGACGAGCCGACATTGGATCTCGCCGTCAGCACCGCGCTTTCGCCGCAGGCTTCCGCGCGTGCCGGTCATGGCAGGGCTTCTACCTTTTTCAAGGATAAACACGGGCGTATTGTCGTTCCCTTGAAAATCAATGGCCCGGTGGAAAACCCATCGGTAAATTTGAATACCGAGAAATTAGTTGAAACTGGATTGCCGCAGAATGCTGAGAAAGGGTTCAGCTCATTTTTCAAGCGGCTGTTTCGGCGCTAGTGGACGCCTTCCGTGAACTCGAAGCGCCCGATGTCGCGATCAACGTCTGCAAAGTTTGTCCCTCCAAGGCCTTGCTTACCGACTGATCGAGTTTGAGGAGCAATTCATTCACTTCGCTTTCGTCCTGAAGTTCGTCGCTCAGCAGGTTGGTTTTCCTTCCTCCGTTTCTTACACAATCGAGGATTTCTTTTATGCTGATGGTTTGAGGATCGCGGCCAAGCACAAAGGATTCTTCATCCGTGAGCGGGATAAGCAGTTTGGTCTGGGTGAACAACTGCAGCAATTCCTTCACGATCCCCGCGGGTAGGCGCATCCGGTTGCTAAGCTCCAACACGTTCATCGGATCGAGGCCGCGATAAAAGTTCTGCCCAATGAGAACCAGCAGCTGCAAAGCCAGCTTCTCACGCCCCGCTGCGCTCTGCGCCAGCAGATCATGCTCGCGCTGATAAAAAAGAACATACTGATGCGAATAGGCGACTTGAGCCCCCAATAACACGATCACCCAACCCACGTGCAGCCACAGAAGGAACAAGAGGAGGATTGCGAAGCTAGAGTAGATGACGTAATAGCGAGTCGATGACGTAACGAATACCGCAAATCCCCAGCCAACCGTTTGCCATAATAGAGCGGCCACCAACCCACCGACCAGCGCCGAACGGAGCCTCACTCGGGTATTCGGAATAAATATATATACGAAAGTAAACGCTCCCCATAGGGTGATATACGGGATCAAGCGAAGGAGAAACAGAATGACGGCGCCGAGCGCCTGTAGGGAAGCAAGCGCGTGTACGATCGTATTGTTTTGCAGCGTCGCCGTAATCGTCACGGCAGCGAAAACCAGTACCGGTCCTACCAGAATCGCGCTCAGATAATCACTAAAACGCCGGGCGAGCTTACGCGGCGATTTTACGCGCCAAATATGATTGAACGCATCTTCAATGGTGCTCATCAATGATAAGACCGTGATGAACAGTGTGACCACTCCGACGCTACCCAGAGCACTCGCGCTCATCTTATCGACAAAGCCGATCAAGTGCTCGGTGATTTCCTGTCCTTTTTCACCGAGAGGCGCGAGTGCTTCGGCCAGCGCCGGCTCCATGTGGTTATGGACGCCGAAGGCCTTAAGCAACGAGAACACGACCGCCAACAACGGCGCGAGAGAAAGCAAGGTTTTAAACGCCAACGCCATGGCCCGAAGCTTCACCAGATTCTGCACGAAATCGCGCACCACCATCACGCCGATCCTGAGGCTCGAATGCAGCCAGCGCTTATAATGCGTGCGTTCCGACAATTCGGAATCGACAAAGTCATCGAACAGACGCGTTTTGATTTGTCGAATTGAGCGATTTCGCTGTTGGGCGGGACTCATAGGCATGCCATGCTATTGCAGCTAGGCTGGATACACTCCGGAATTGGCCCACCGGCAATCCACCGAGGAAGCCCGTCGGCACGGAACCACTTACGCAGCACTTGTGACGTGGCCGCAGTTGGGGCACGCACGCCAGTCGGCATTAATCGCATAGCCGCACTTTGCACAATGATGACGAGGAATAATCCGCGGCGGTTCGTCGGCAGTTGGACCGTCAGCCCAATAAACTCCAGTGAAAAGGCTCGTCTTACAGGTGGTGGAGATCGTGGCTCCGGAACGGTCCCGGTAAGTGACGTTATAATGGCGCTCATTTCGCTCGAAAAACCAACCCCGCCCGAACGGATTCCAGTTGATGGAAACCATCCGCCCGCCCTTCGCCTCAACCTCGTCTTTGATACGAGCTTTATCGAAGAAGTACATAGCGATGCGGATCGCCAAAGCAGCGACGATCGCCAGCAAGACTGCCGAGTTCATACCGCTATTCTGAGTGAACTAGAAAAGCGGCGCAACTGCAAAATCACCGGCTGTAGATGCGGCTGATGAAACCTTCTTTCTCGAGCTCAATCACGAGGCTGTCATCGACGATGTCATCAACTTTCAATGAGCTCGATGTTTTTCGTGCCAGCGCTTCTTTTAGTTGCATCTCCATTCCTTCGCGGTTGACCAGCGGAATTTGCTCAAAGAGCTTGTTGCTCGACTGATATGCACTCTCCAGGTAGGCTTCATTGTTCTGACGCGAATACTTCGCGAAGATCTTTTTGCTTTCTTCTTTACGAGTCTTATAGAAGTGCGTCGCCTCGATCAGCGCCATCAGCAGACGTTTCAAAGTATCCCGATTATTCTTCAAATAGGCCTTTGACGTTGTCGGACACACATACGGGAATGGAAATCCTTTCGGAAAATCTGCCGTGCTGATCAAGACCCGGTGCGGCATTCCTTGAGCCAGGTGGATCGTGCCGGGAGGAGACGGAAACGCAGCAATCCGGCCGGTGCGGAAGGCTGCTGCTCTTTCAGTCGAACCACCGACTTGCAGGATCGCGACGTCTTTATCCGGTTCGAGCTTCAACTCCTTCAAAAGCACGCGAGCCGCTACGTCGGAAGAGCTTCCGACTCGGCTGATCCCAACGCTCTTACCCTTGAGTTGCTGTGCCGAGCGAATCGATTCTTGCACGATCAGTTCATAGGGCAGCGTGTTGATGAAACACCCTACGGCAACTACACTCGCGCCTCCCACCGCCGCATTCGCCGTTGCGCCGCCGGAAATATTACCGACCGCAACGGAGCCGGCAACCACGGCTGAAATGGTCGTGGTGGAGGAAGGAATATAGATCAGCTCGGCATCGACACCGTATTTCTTGAAAAATTGCTGTTCCTTTGCGATGTACCAGTTGGCATTGGGTGAATCGACCGAACTAAAAGCAAGCGTTTGTTGTTGTGCATATGCACACGGCGAAAAAAGGCTTAGCACAATCAAAATCCAGAGGGCTATTTTCGCCTCAGGTGTGAGAGACTCCATAATTGACAGCCTTTCAGAACCGGCGCTGAAGCCAGATCTGCAATCGCGATGGTCCCTCAACACAGCACCGGTTTACTGCAACAAATCGCAAACTCTGAATCAGTCATACTCGCAATTCTACCTTCCTTCAGACCGCCGCAGCCGTCCTGCTGCGTTGTTTCTCCCAAAGAAAAATAACGTAGTTCAATAAACACGCCGGAGCTAACCAATAATACCAAAGCTCGTCGGCCACCCATATTCTCAAAAGGGCATGGCAAAGACTTATGACGATATAGGCACGAACTGCCCAGAAGCTGTACCACACGGCCGACTGTCGTTTGATCCAAATGGCCGCTTCGACGATTGCTGGAAAAAAAACGACTTGATCATACGTCCATGCAAAAAAGCTGGTCAGGACCGAAACCAGCACAACACTTGGCAACTGCTCCGGCCATTCCCAATGAGCCTTATGGCGGTACCAGTGAAACAGGATCCATACGACGCCGGCGATAGACGGCGCAAACTGCAGCCAAATATGATCGGGCCCGATAAACACCCTCGTTGCGGTGCGCAACGTAGGCGTCAGCCAATCCAGCGGTCTGGGTATATCGGCGATCCTATAGAGCGCAAAGTATTGAGAGTAGACTTGTGCATCGAATAACAGCGGAATCGTCGCGATAATCAAGCCTAGTAGCAATGCTCCTAAAACGATGCGCCATTGCCGCTCTCTCCATAGCCAGAGCGCAAACACAATCCAAAACAGATACAGAAGATGCGGCTTGATCGAAAGAATTGCCGCTGCTGCGCCAGCGGCAAAAAAACTCTTCCGGCGCTCAAAGTAAAGAAAGGCTGTCAATCCTGCCAAGATCAGCGGGCTGATCTGACCAATGATTAGGACAAAAACTGTTGGAACGTAGGCGACCGCCAGGAGCAAAGGAACGCGAGCTGACGCACCTGCGCCGCCGTAGATACACCAGAGTTGTCGCACCGAGAGAAGAATCAGACTGACGTGGAACAAAAGCCAAATAAATTGTCCTGTCGTATAAGTGAAAGGACCAAAAGGCGCGGTGAATGATAGTGTCCAAGGGGGATTCCACATGATGACCGGTACGGGATCCCTCCAGCCGGCTGCTTTTTGTAGCTGAAGAAGCTCTTCGGGCGAATAGGGATTGCCACCGTATAGGAGCAAACGACCAGCCGCCCAATATTCCATAAAGTCTCTCGCCCCCGACTCAATCGGTGACGATGAGGTTTGGGCGAAGGCAGCCTGGACACAAACAATTACGATCAGCCCGATCACGATGCTGACTTTCGATGGGAATACACTTAGCGAGTTTCTAGACAAATGGCGCCTTCTATGGCCGGATTAGAGGATACTCATCAGCGATGTTCAGCTCTGCTGCACACCGTAGCGGCGCGCAATCCAGTAATAAATGATTGCGACGGAAACCAGGATGGCCGACCAGATGACGCCGAATGCCGCTAGCTCGCCCACCTGCGCGTTCTCCCACAGTTCGAAAATCGCCACTGACACTACCGGTGTCTGCGGGCTCACTAGCAAAACCGACATGGAGAGCTCTTTAGCGGAGAGAAGAAAAATAAACACCCAGCCGCCCAAAAACGACGGCGTGATCAAGGGCAAGACGATGCGTCGCATCGATCTCGACCATGAGGCGCCTGAGACGTACGAGGCCTCTTCCAGTTCCTTGTGCAACTGCAAGAGCCCTGAATGCGTATAGCGAATCCCGTATGGAATGTAACGCGTGACGAACGCGATCCATAGAATCCATAACGTGCCGTACACCGGAATCGGTACAAACAGATAGAAGCGAAGAATCGCGAGCCCCATGACGATGCCGGGAAATAATAGCGGCAGCGTAGTCAGAAGGTCGAGGAGCCAGCGGCCGCGAATCTTGGTCCGAACCAGCAGCCAAGAAGCAAACAGGGTCAGCACCATGACCGCGCTAGCGCTTCCTAGTCCGAGAAGAATGCTGTTCTTGATTGAGTCGGTGATTTTTGGAAAATGCAGCGCGGTCATGTAATTTTTTAGAGTGAATTTGCCGACCGCTTCGAAGGATGGCTGAATGTAAAAAGGCAGGAGCGATGCCCAGAGGATGATCAGGAACGGCAGCACGAGCAGCACGACAGAATACAAAAACAATCCGCTCGCCGCGACGTAGCGCCACCGGCCGAGGTGAATCACAGCCGGTCGATACCCCTTTCCAGTGACGGTGTGGAAGCGGTCGCCCTCGCGGGTAATCCGAAAATAGAGATAAAGGGTAGCCGCCACAATGAACATGAGCAGAACGGAGAATGCGCCGGCATTGCCGTATTGCGGCGGCAGCTTTTGCGCATCGAGATAGATCGACGTCGTGAGGACGCGGATGTCCCCCGGCAAGCCTACCAACGCGGGAATTTCGAATGACTCGAACGACCGGATAAAAATCAGCAGAACCACCGAGAAAAAGGCAGGCAGCATCAAACGGAGCGAAACACGGCGCATGGTTTGCCAAACTCGCGCACCGCACACCGCAGAGGCTTCTTCGAGCGACGGGTCCATAGATCGAAAAGCGGCGGCAAGCATGAGAAATACAAATGGCGACCAGAGCAAGGATTCGATAAAGATCATGCCGAGCAGCGAGTAGACATTGATCACAGGGCCGCTCTGATCGAGCCAGGCTTTGAGCCAAGAATTGATCGGCCCTGCTTTGCCCAAGAGCAAAAGCCAGCCGATCGTGTATAAAATAAAGGGTGTTCCGAAGGATGCGAACGCAGTGAAATAACCCAACCCGCGGAGTGGCGCGTCCGTCCGCGTGACAATCCAGGCTGCGGAGCCACCGAGCAGCGTCGCCAGCAACGAAGTGCCGAGGGAAAAATACAGAGTGTTGAGAAGCGGACCGATGACGCGAAGCTCGCTCAGCAAATTCCGGTAGTACTGAAGCGTGAACTGGTCGATTTCACCGGTGAGCCGGGTAGTGAAAAGACTAGTTTGCACAACGGAATAAAGCGGCGGTAAAACCAGATACGCTGTGACGAGCAACACGGCGATCATGACGCAGGTCACGACGTCAAAATGAAGCGCTGCACCAAGCGCCGCAGCATTGCGCCTCGCCCGGCCCCGAGCCGATTTCAGCGAAAAATCGTAAGCCTGCGTCAAGGGTTGTTTCGCCACAAGGATTGCTGTGGTTATTTCATGAAGACGTTATTGAAATACTCGACCCACTCGTTGCCTTTGTCATACTGCACGTCGGGATTGATGTAATAGGCCTGTTTGAATCGCCCTCCACCTGGTTTGAGGTCTGCTTGCTTGGCTGGAACCTTGGGATGCGACGGTAAATAGTTCGACTGCTGAAACACCTTCTGGCCTTTCTCCGACATTACAAAATCGAGCAAAAGCATCGCCGCGTGCGGGTGCGGTGTATTTTTCGCCAGCGCGATCGTCTGAATGGTCGCCGTCACCGGTTCGTGTGGCTGCCAATCCACCGGTGCGCCGGCGGTTTTGCTGATGTAGGCATGGTGATTGAAGATATGCAGCGACAACGGATACTCACCGGCGATCGTCAGATCCAGAATCTGTCGGTTGCTGGCAGTGCTCTTGGCGACGTTTTGCGCCTTAAGTTTTTGCAGGTAGGCTTTGCCGGCCTCCGGTCCCATGGTGTTCAGAATGGTGCCGATCATAATGGGGGCGCCTGAACCGCGGCTCGTCGACCAGATCATCTGCCCTTTCCAGCGCGGGTTGAGCAGATCCTCGTACGTTTTGGGTACTTCGTTGGGCTTCACCATGCGCGTGTTGTAACCCGTGGCGAAAAAATACAAGTTGGTGCTGCCCCAATAGCCTTGGGAATCTTTCAGCTCGGCCGGATAATCGGCAAGCACCGGAGAATAAAACCGCTGTAATAAATTCGCCCGATGCACCATGGTCGGCGAGACCGTGCCATCGATGATATCGACGTCGTATCGCTTGGCCTGATATTCGGCGAACATCTTTTGCACCAAGCGCTCGGCATTGCCGCGAAAAAATTCGACCTGGAGAAACGGATACTCCTTCTCGAAGGCTTCTTTCACCGGCCGAACCACCTGATCGACGATGAGCGTCGTGTACCAGGAGATCTTCCCTTCCTTCTTGGCGCCTTCGAGCAGAATTTTTTGCCGGTCGGCGCGATTCATCAAAGCGATTTCTTCCACGCTTGCGGCGCCTGCCGCTCGGCAGACAGCAGTCAGTAGGAGCAGTCCTAAGAGAAACGTGCAATATGGAACTAGCGAACGCGTCGAGTCAGGCATCGATGATCTCCGCTGATTTCAAAAGTAGCCTCATGCTGACGCGAAAACTATTCTCAGCGTCCTCACTTGTCAAGGTAATACCGGCGGTCAAGAAGGATCGGCGCGACAGCAATTCAGCGCAAAAAATTATTCTCGAAATACTCCACCCAGGCGTTGCCTTCGTTCAGCTGTGAATCCGGCGTGAAATAGAGAGCTCGGGTAAATCGACCGCCGCCGGGTTTGAGATCTGCCTGTTTCGCGGGGATTTTGGGATGAGACGGAAGGTAGTTGACGGCTTGAAACACTTTCTGGCCTCTCTCCGACAAAATGAAATCAATCAGCAGCATCGCCGCGTAAGGATGCGGCGCACGAGTTACCGGAGAAATTGTATTGATTGTCGCCGAGGCGGGCTCCAGGGGGTACCAGTCGACTGGCGCGCCGGCGGTTTTGCTGATGTGCGCATGATGATTGAAGATATGCAGCGCCAGTGGATACTCGCCCGCGATGACCAGATCGAGTAGTTGGCGAGCGCTCGCCGTGGTCTTCGCGACGTTTTGCGCTTTAAGCCGCTGCAGATAAGCTTTTCCCTTTTCCAAGCCCATACTCTGAAAGACGTTGCCGATAAACATCGGCGCGCCCGAGCCGCGGCTGGTCGACCACATCATCTGGCTTTTCCATCTTGGATTGAGCAGATCCTCGTACGTCTTAGGAATCTCGTTGGGCTTGACCATGCGCGTATTGTACCCGAGAGCAAAATAGTAGACGTTGCTCACACCCCAATATCCCTGCGGATCTTTCAATTCCGCTGGATACTCGGCCAAGTACGGCGAGTAAAAGCGCTGCAAATAGCCACCTTTTTTGACCATCGGAGCCGTAACGGTACCGTCGACGATGTCCACCTCATAGCGCCTGCCTTGATACTCGGCGAACATTTTCTGGACCAAGCGCTCGGAGTTGCCACGGAAGTATTCCACCTGTAGAAACGGATATTCCTTTTCAAATGCTTCCTTGACCGGGCGGACGACCTGGTCGACGATCAATGTGGTATACCAAGAAATCTTTCCTTCCTTCTTCGCGCCTTCAATAAGGATTTTTTGGCGGTCGCTCTTGTTATAGAGGGCAATCTCTTCCACCGACGCGCCATGGGCGATTGTCATCGATGCCACTAGCCAAACTACAATACTGCCCAAAAACATTGACGTCGATTTCATCCAATCCTCCGCAATGGCTGTAGCGTCAATTAATGCAGTATCGTTTCAGCGAACTTGCCCGCCGGCACGCGCACGTTGGTATACTTATCTTCAAGATGATTTCGTACCCGATGGTATTCTTGCACGGTCAGCGCGTCCTTGGCTGCCGAAATGCCAAGATCCTTTAACCACTTTGTATTCACGTCGAGGCGCCGCGTACCGTTTTGCATGATTCGACTATACCAATCCTGCCCTTCTCGTCCGAGAAACCAGTTGACGAATAACTTTGTCGCGTTGACGTGAGGCGGATCTTTGATGACTCCAAGCACACCGAAGGCGTTGCTCGCAGGTAAGCCCTCTTTGGTGATGGGCGCCGGCTTAATCGGCAGCCCGGCTTTCACGAATGGCTCGGTTTGGCTGCGACCCAGACCGAAAGCGAGCGCGAGTTTGCCCTTGGCGAGAGCGTCCGCTAGCTGACGTAAATCGCGGGTCAAGAAAAGGTCCTGTTCGACCAGCTTCTTCAAAAACTCCTCGCCACGTTGTTCCCACATGAACGACCAGATCGACTGGCCGGAGCTGGGCACGCGCGGATCGCTAAAACCGATCCGCCCTTTCCATTTCGGATTTAGATAATCATCGAAGGCACGGAGCTCCTGCGGCTTAGCCAAGCTCGTGTTATACCAAGTGCTATGCGTGCTCACATCGGCGAGAAAAGAATAAAGAAATTTCTTGCTCCTAAGATTGTCCTCCCAGATGTGCCCACCCCACCATTGATTGGGATCTTTGACTTCAGGAAGGACCCAAAACGACTCGATCGGTTCGAGCATGCCATCGTAACCGAGTCCGACGGCGGTACCCGTGCCGCAGATAATCGCGTCAAAATAGTTCACTCCGGCTTTTTTCTCCGCCGCAATTCGGCTGGCGTTTTTCGGTCCGGGTGCAGAGATTAGCTCGGCTTCTAGGCCGAATTTTTGTTTTAGTAAAGGCTCGAGCGCCGTGCGTAACTCCGTGGCCGGTGGGATCGCCAGCACGATCTTTCCTTCAATCCTTGCCTCTTCTAACGCCTTGTCCCACTCCGGTAGTTTCTTGGATTCAGCGGCAATGGACGCCTCCGATCCCAGCGAGCTCAATCCAACGAATAGAAGGAGTATCGTCAATATTCCCATGATGGAATTCAGTGGATGCGAAACGTTTCCCGAGCTGTAAACGAAAGTGAAATACGAAGCATGTCCTGCCGCCTATGACTTATCGAACGGTGATGCTGCTTCAGGGCGAGTGATTTTTCGAATTAAACGAAGGTTACCGCACCACGGCTCAATTTACTTCTGTTGGTAGAGCCGCTTGATAAATCCGCTTTTATCCAGCTCCGCGATAAAGCTTGGGTCGACAAACTCTTCCGGTTTGTGTGTGTGGATCTCCGGCCGAGTTTGAGCGACGTAATCATAAGTCGGCTCCAGTCCCTTCGTGATCGGATAGGGTGCGGCGATGAAATCCTGCTTGAACATATTGTAGGAGCCTTCCAAAAACTCGGGATCGGTGGTTCTTACGTACTTGGTCAAAACTTTCAGACTGAATTCTTTGTTCTGTTTGTGAAAGGCGATAGCTTCGACATGTGAGCGCACGAAGCGCATCACGGTGTCGCGATCCTCGCGAATGGTTTTACGGCGAGTGACCACGGACGTGGTCGGAAACGTGATTTCTTTCCGGGCATCAATCAGCACGTGGTATCCCTTGCGCTCGGCCTGTACGTCAGCGGGATAAGCGACATCCGCACCATCGATCGCGCCCGTCAGTAAAGCTTGCAGACGCTCCGCATTGGTCCCGATGGAAAGCCAGGTAATCTCGCGGTCGGGATTTACGCCATACTTGCGCAATGCGTAGCGAAACAAAAAATCACCGAGCGAGCCGATGCTCGAAGTCGCAATCTTTTTGCCGCGGAGGTCTTCCGGCTTTTTGATCTCCGGTTTTACTACCAGTTTGCTGCTCGCCACGGCAATGGTATGAGCGACATTGACCAAGTCGGCGCCATTGAGATCTGCGAGCATCACCTGCGGCAAGGCCACCGGCGCAGCAAACAAGCTGCCGCCCAAGAGCGCCTGCGAGCTCTGGCCCGATCCGCGCAATAAAATGATTTCGACGTCGAGCCCGTTCTTCTCGTAAATTCTTGCTTCTTTAGCCAGCCAGGGTATCCACATCGACGCCGTCAACGCGGTCATGCCCCAGGTAACTTTCTTCAGCGGGCGATCTTGAGCAACGGCCGTGGAGTGCAGAAAAATGATAAGAATGATTAATGCTGATCCGCAGAGTCGCAGGCGCAAATGCACAGGCAATCCTTGTTCGAAAATAATTGTTGCGTTTTGGCTGCTGTCCGTTGGCTATTTGCCTTCGTACAGCCTCTTGATAAAGCCACTCTTGTCCAACTCGGCGATAAAGCTCGGATCGACAAAGTCTTCGGGTTTCCGGTTACGAATCTCGGGCCGGGTTTGCGCGACATAGTCGTAAGTGGCTTCAAGACCTTTGGTGATTGGATAAGGCACCGAGATAAAATCCTGCTTGAAAATCTCGTAGGAGCCCTCCAACAATTCTCGGTCGTTCACACGTAGATATTTGCTCAACACCTGCATGCTGAAGTCTTTGTGGGTTTTGAAGTATGCAATCCCTTCGACATGCGAGCGCACCATGCGCATGACCGTGTCTCGATCTTCCTGGATGTTTCTGCGCCGCGTAACGACGGACATGGAAGGATAAACCACTTCTTTTCGCGCATCGAACAGGACTTTGAATCCCATCCGCTCAGCCTGAGCGTCAACCGGATAGGAGAGGTCGGCGGCATCGACCACTCCCGCGGCAAGCGCCTGAAGCCGTTCCTGCGGCGTGCCGATAGAGATCCAGACGACATCGCGATTCGGATCCAGGCCGTGCTTGCGCATGATGTACTTGAATAGAAAATCTCCGAGGGAGCCCAAACTCGACGTGGCGACTTTTTTGCCTTTCAGGTCTTCGGCTTTTTTGATTTCCTCCTTGACCAGCAGCTTGCTTTGAACTCCGGGAACCGTGTGCGCGATATTGATGAGATCAGCGCCGCCAAGATCGGCGAGCATGACGGTGGGCAGCGCTACGGGCGCAGCAAACAAGCTCCCGCCGAGGATCGACGTCGAGGTTTGCCCAGAGCCCTTGACCAGAATCAACTCGACGTCCAGACCGTTTTTTTCATAGATCTTCGCGTCCTTCGCGACCCAGGGAATCCAGTTGGACGCCGAGAGCGAGGTCACCCCCCAAGTGATTTTCGTGAGTCCCTTGCTTTGGGCGAAACCTTTCGGCACCAGAAGAACGGAAGACAGGAGTGCCACGATAAATCCGGTTTGCGCGACCATTTTCATATTCATTTTCCTTCTCACGCAATCGCCGCCGTTCGGTTTCCCAGCATAGTATGTTGTCATCGTCATCGTCGACTCGCGAAGGCTTTGGTGAATCCACTCTCTTCGATTCGCTTGAGGAAACCGTTGTCGTAAAAATCTTCGGGGTTGGCGGTCGCCGCCTTCGGCTGGCTCGGCGCTAAGTTTTGCAAGACGCTTTTGATGCCCGCCGCGCTCGCATACGGCACGAGCGGCATCAAGTCGTAATAATAGTCGTAACCCTCCTCGGCACGAGAGCGATCGCTGAGCTTGAGAAACTTCATGATGCCGGCGATGGTTCGCTCTTTCTGTGACCGAAAGAAATAGAGTGATTCGACGTAACCCTTGAGAAAGTTTTCCACCAACTGCGGGTGAGTTTTTATGTACGGCACGTTGGCCGCGACAGAGTTGCCGGCATACTCGATGTCGGTCTTGCGCAAGTCGGCGAGCTCGCGGTAGCCGGCCTGCTTGGCGATGTTGCTGAACGGCGGCGCGAGCACGGTGCCCGCTACCGCACCGCGCATGAGCGCATTCATCCTGCCCTGTTGGCTTTCCGCCACAGAGATGAAGATCACATCCTTACCCGGCTCCAATCCATTTTTTTTAAGATAAAGACGCAGCGCGCTATCGGCGGATGCGCCGGGCCGTGTACCGGTAACGACTTTGCCTTTCAAATCCTGCACGGTTTTGATCTCCGGCGCGACAAAAACCGAATACTCGAGTTTGTTCGATTGCACCGAGAGAATCATGATATCGATGCCGCCGAGACGCGCCCCGACCGTCGCGGTTGCTCCTGCTGCGAGAAACTGCACCGAATTCGATGTCACCGCGGCGATAGAATTCATTCCGCCGCCGAAATAGATTGGCTCCATCTCGATGCCGTACTTTGGAAATATCCCCACTTGCTGCGCGATCGGAAACAAACTCGAACTGACTGAAATCGACCCTAAAGCGACCCGTATTTTCTCACGTTGCTGCGCCGACGAAATCTGCGGCAACACCATTAATGCGGACGTCAATAAAAAGATTTTCCAACGCATCAATTTGCGGTTTCCTCTTCCAACTGTTGCCTTTTCCCTACTCTTCGGCGTACTGCTCCTTTAATTTTGCCACCACGGTTGGATCGGCCAACGTCGTAGTATCACCGAGCGCAAGTCCGTCAGCGATGTCGCGCAGCAAACGACGCATAATCTTGCCGCTGCGCGTTTTGGGCAGTTCCGCTGCGAAAAGAATCTCGTCGGGCCGGGCGATCGCGCCAATCTTTTTCGCCACGTGAGCTTTGAGTTCATCCACTAAAGTGTTACTGCCATCGACTCCTGCCTTCAAGGACACAAAAGCGCAGATCGCCTGTCCTTTGATCTCGTGCTTCTTACCGATGACGGCTGATTCTGCGACTTTCTGATGATCGACCAGTGCGCTTTCGACTTCCATGGTGCTAATGCGATGTCCGGCGATGTTCATTACATCGTCCACCCGCCCGAGCAACCAGTAGTAGCCGTCTTTGTCTCTTTTGCAGCCGTCGCCGGCAAAGTATTTGCCCGGAAAACGGCTCCAGTAGGTCTGTACGAAACGCTCGGGATCACCGTAAATAGTGCGCATCATGGCCGGCCAGGGCTTGGTGAGCACCAGGTAACCACCGCCGCCCTTCGGGACCGAATTCCCATGCTCGTCGACCACGTCGGCTTCGATACCGGGCAAAGGCAAGGTCGCTGAGCCGGGCTTGAGTTTCGTGATAGCCGGAAGAGGCGTGATCAAAGGATGACCGGTCTCGGTCTGCCACCAGGTGTCCATCACGGGACAGCGCCCGCCGCCGATATATTTGTGATACCACACCCACGCTTCAGGATTGATCGGCTCGCCGACGGTGCCGAGCAACCGCAGACTCTTCAAATTGTGCTTGCCCGGAAATTCCGCGCCCCACCGCATAAATGTGCGAATCGCCGTCGGCGCTGTGTGGAAAATCGTCACGCCATATTTCTCCACGATGCGCCAGAAACGATCACGCTCGGGCCAGTCGGGCGTGCCTTCATACATCACCTGGGTAACGCCGTTGGCCATCGGGCCGTAAACGATATGCGTATGGCCGGTCACCCAGCCAATATCGGCAGCACACCAGAACACGTCCTCATCTTTCATGTCGAAAATCCATTTATTTGCCAAAGTCACGCCGGTCAGATAACCGCCCGTGGTGTGCACAATGCCTTTGGGCTTACCGGTCGTACCGCTCGTATAGAGAATATATAGAATGTCTTCGCTATCCATCTGTTCCGGTTCGCACCACAGTGGCGCGTCGGCCATGAGATCTGCCCACCAACGATCCCGGCCGTTTTTCATTTCCGCGCCAGAATCGGCGCCGACTCGTTTTACAACTACCACATGCTCAATCGATGGC
>Ga0207683_10000305_pt1 | contig 44345 bp, 44 predicted proteins | sample KBSM73metaG_FD_184333 | JGI IMG/M metagenome (GOLD analysis project Ga0207683, IMG submission 184333) | Miscanthus rhizosphere microbial communities from Kellogg Biological Station, Michigan, USA - KBS M7-3 metaG (SPAdes) (version 2) | ecosystem: Host-associated > Plants > Roots > Rhizosphere >... | reverse complement strand
GCCGCCCCAAGGCGCCCGCCCCCTGGGGGGAGGCGGCGCGAAGCGTCGCTTCGGGGGGATCAAATGAGCGCCGCAGGGCCGTTCTTCGACACGCTGGAGACGCGCGATCCGGCGGAGCGCGAGCGCGAGCAGCTCGCGCGCCTGCCGCGGCAGATCGCGCACGCCAAGGCGCACGCGCCGGCGCTCGCCCGCCTGCTCGCCGGTGTCGATCCCGCCGCCGTCACGTCGCGCGACGCGCTGGCCGCGGTGCCGGTGACGCGCAAGTCGGCGCTGCTCGAGCTGCAGCAGGCCGAGCGGCCGTTCGGCGGCCTCGCGGCCACGCGCTGGGGCGCGATCCGGCGCGTGTTCGCGTCGCCCGGCCCGATCTGCGAGCCCGAGGGCGCGGCGCCGGACTACTGGCGCTTCGCGCGCGCATTGTTCGCCGCGGGCTTTCGTCCCGGCGATCTCATCCACAACTGCTTCTCGTATCACTTCACGCCCGCGGGCTCGATGCTGGAGACGGGCGCGCACGCGCTCGGCTGCACGGTCTTTCCCGGCGGCGTGGGCCAGACCGAGCAGCAGGTGCAGGCGATGGTGGATCTCTCGCCCGACGGCTACGTCGGCACGCCGTCGTTCCTGAAGATCATCCTCGAGAAGGCCGACGAGCAGGGCATCGGGCTGCCGTCGCTCAAAAAGGCGCTGCTGTCCGCCGAGGCGTTCCCGCCGAGCCTGCGCGACGCCTTCGCCGCGCGCGGCATTCTCGGCTACCAGACGTACGCGAGCGCGGATCTCGGCGCGATCGCGTACGAGACGCCGGCGCGTGACGGGCTCGTCGTCGACGAAGGCGTGCTGCTGGAGATCGTGACGCCGGGCACCGGCGATCCGGTGGCGCAGGGCGACGTCGGCGAAGTGGTGGTGACCACGCTCCACACCGTCGACTACCCGCTGATCCGCTTCGGCACCGGCGACCTGTCCGCCATCCTGCCGGGCCCTTCGCCGTGCGGCCGCACGAACGCGCGCATCAAGGGGTGGCTCGGCCGCGCTGACCAGCGCACCAAGGTCAAGGGCATGTTCGTCGATCCGGCGCAGGTGGCTGCGATCGTGCGGCGTCATCCGGAGATCGCCCGCGCGCGGCTCGTCGTGGACAACCCCGGCGACGCCGACCGGATGACGCTGCATGTCGAGACGGCCGCGCCGGCGCCGGCGCTGCGCGATGCGATCGCCGCCTCGATCCGCGACGTCACGAAGTTGCGCGGCGAGGTCGCGTTCCAGGCGGCCGGCGAGCTCGCCAACGACGGCAAGGTGATCGACGACCGGCGCGTCTATCGCTGAGTCGTCGCTGTGATAGCATTTCCCCCCGCTGGTCCGAGCACGCCGCGACGACGATGCCAGATTCCAACGAAACCGTTCTGCCGCTAGAGTCGGATACGCTCAACGCGATCTCGGCGTCCGGCGTCACGCGCACGTTCCCCCGCAACTCGATCCTCATCAACGAAGGCGACGTCGGCGATTCGCTGTTCATCGTGCTGTCCGGCCGCGTCAAGGTCTTCGCCAGCAACGAGCAGGGCCGCGAGTTCATCATCGACTTCCACGGCCCGGGCGAATACGTCGGCGAGATGTCGCTCGACGGCGCGCGCCGCTCGGCCTCGGTGATCACCGTCGAGCCCACGACGTGCGCGGTGGTCAACCGTGCGCAGTTCCGCGAGTTCATCCTCGCGCATCCGGGTTTCGCGCTGCACCTGATCGAGCGGCTGATCCATCGCGTGCGCGTGACCACCGGCAATCTCAAGAGCCTCGCGCTGTCGGACGTCTACGGCCGGCTGGTCCGCCTGCTGAACGCGCTGGCGCTGCCTGCGGACGGCAAGCACGTCGTGCCCGAGAAGCTCACGCAGCAGGACATCGCCGATCGCGTCGGCGCGTCGCGCGACATGATCGGCAAGCTGATGAAGGACCTGATCGCCGGCGGCTACCTCGCCGTCGAGGATCGCACGATCACGATCCTGAAGAAGCTCCCCACCGGCTGGTGATCCGGACCTATTTGTCGACGCCGCCGAAGCACAGGTACTTCACCTCGACGTATTCCTCCACGCCGTACTTCGAGCCCTCGCGGCCGATGCCGGACTGCTTCATGCCGCCGAACGGCGCGACTTCCGTCGTGATGAGGCCGGTGTTCACGCCCACCATTCCGTATTCGAGCGCCTCGGCGACGCGCCAGATGCGGCCGATGTCGCGGCTGTAGAAATACGAGGCCAGCCCGAACTCGGTGCGGTTGGCGAGCTCGATCACTTCGGCGTCGGTCGAGAACCGGATCAGCGGCGCGACCGGCCCGAACGTCTCCTCGCGGAAGATCGTCATCGCCGGCGTGACGTCCGCCAGGATCGTGGGCTCGTAGAAGGTGCCGCCGAGCGCGTGCCGCTTGCCGCCGGTGAGCACGCGCGCGCCGCGCGCGGTCGCGTCGGCGACGTGCTCCTCCACCTTGTCGACGGCCTCCATGTTGATCAGCGGGCCCTGCGCGACGCCGGGTTCGGTGCCGGGGCCGACCTTCAGCGCCTCGACGCGCAGGGCGAGCTTCGCCGCGAAGGCGTCGTAGACCTTGTCGTGCACGAACAGGCGATTCGCGCACACGCACGTCTGCCCGGCGTTGCGGTACTTGGAGATGATCGCGCCGTCCGCTGCGGCGTCGAGGTCGGCGTCCTCGAACACGATGAACGGCGCGTTGCCGCCGAGCTCGAGCGAGATCTTCTTGACGGTCGGCGAGACCTGCTGCATCAGCAGGCGGCCGATCTCGGTGGAGCCGGTGAACGACAGCTTGCGCACGGTGGGATTCGCGCACATCTCGCCGCCGATCGCCGAGGCCTTGCCCGTCAGCACGTTGAGCACGCCGGGCGGAAAGCCCGCGCGATGCGCGAGCTCCGCCAGCGCCAGCGCGGAGAACGGCGTGGCTTCGGCGGGCTTGATCACCACGGTGCAGCCCGCGGCGAGCGCGGGCGCCACCTTGCGCGTGATCATCGAGCAGGGAAAATTCCACGGCGTGATCGCCGCGCACACCCCCACCGGCTCCTTGGTGACGACCAGCCGGCGGTCGTTGCCGATCGTGGGGATCACGTCGCCGTAGATGCGGCGCGCCTCCTCGGCGAACCACTCGACATAGGCGGCGCCGATCGACACCTCGCCTTTCGCCTCGGCCAGCGGCTTGCCCTGCTCGGACGTGAGGATCAGCGCGAGGTCGTCGATGTTGGCGAGCATGAGCTCGTACCACCTGCGCAGGATCGCGCCGCGTTCCTTGGCGGTCTTCGCCCGCCACGCGGGCCACGCACGGGCGGCGGCGGCGATGGCATTCCTGGTCTCGGCCGCGTGGAACATCGGCACGGTGCCGATGCCCTTGCCCGTGGCGGGGTTCGTCACCGAATGCGTGCCGCCGTCGTCGGCGTCGATCCATGCGCCGTCCACGTAGCACTGCTGGCGGAAGAGGGCGGGATCGTGGAGCGTGGAAATGCGTTCGAGCGTGTCCGGGGCCATGAATCTCTCCTTCGTCGAGCCCGTCATTCTAGTCTTCCGGCGCGCTCAGGCGGGCTGCGGCGCCTTGAGCGTGACCAGCAGGACGCCCGCCAGCACCAGCGCCGCACCGACCAGCTGCAGCGCGAACACGGGCTCGTTCAGGATCACGGCGCCGAGGCCGATCGTGAACACCGGACCGAGCGAACCCACGAGCGACGCCGCATTGGCGCCCATCCGGCGGATCGACTCGGCGATCAGCCACGTCGGCAGCACCGTGGAGAGGATGGCCATGGCGATCGCCAGGTGGTGCACGTGCGCCGGCACCGCCAGCGCGGACAGCGGCCGCGCCACCGCGAAATGCAGCAGCACGAAGACGGTGGAGGCGAGCATCGCCCACGCGATGAAGCGCGACGAGCCCAGCCGCGCGATCACCCGGCTCGAGCCGACGAGGTAGAACGCGTAGCAGAGCGCGCTCGCGAAGACGAGGCCGAAGCCCAGCGCCGTCGCATGCGTGCCGCCGCCGACCTGCAGGTTCTGGAACAGGCAGAGCGCGATGCCGGCGTACGACAGGACGAGCGCGGCGACCGCGCGGCGCGTGATGGCCTTGCCGAGCAGCAGCGCGGACAGCACCACGACGATCGTCGGATTCAGGAACAGCACCAGCCGCTCGAGCGCGGCGCTGATGTACTGCAGGCCGAGGAAGTCGAGGAGGCTCGACAGGTAGTAGCCGATGAAGCCGAGCGCGCCGAGCGCGCGCCAGTCGGCGGCGCCGATCGGCGCCTTGCCGCGGCCGCTCCACCACGCGATCGCGACGAAGAACGGCGCCGCGTAGAGCATCCGGAGCGCCAGCAGCGTGACGGCGTCGACGCTGCTGGCGCCGTAGACCAGCTTGATGAAGATCGCCTTGCCGGAGAAGCCCAGCACGCCGACGACGGCGCACAGCGGCCCGATCCACCGCGCGCTGCTCACTCCCAGCGCACCCACCCCGCGTAGGCCGTGACGAGGATCAGCGCGCCGAAGGCGATGCGGTACCACGCGAACGGCACGAAGTCGTTGCGGCTGACGTAGCGGATGAGCCAGCGCACGCAGAGGAACGCCGACACGAAGGCCGCCGCGAACCCCACTCCGAACGCCGGCAGGTCCGCCGTCGAGATCAGCGCGCGGTTCTTGACGATCTCGTAGCCGCACGCGGCGAACAGCGTGGGGATCGCGAGAAAGAACGAGAATTCCGTCGCCGCCTTGCGCGACAGGCCGAACAGCATGCCGCCGATGATCGTCGCCCCGGAGCGCGACGTGCCGGGGATGAGCGCCAGCGCCTGCGCGAAGCCCACCTTGAGCGCGTCGGTCCAGCGCATCGCCTCGACGTCGTCGATCCGCGCCATGCCGGGCACGCGGCGCTCGCGCCGCTCGACCCAGAAGATCACCAGCGCGCCGACGATGAACGCGAGCGCAACCGGCACCGGCGCGAACAGCACCGACTTGATCGCCTTCGACAGCAGCAGGCCCAGCACCGCCGCCGGCAGGAACGCGATCGCCACGTTCAGCGCAAAGCGCTGCTGCACGGGATCGGAGGCGAGGCCGCCCAGCACCTTCGCGAGCCGCGCGCGGAACTCCCAGCACACGGCCACGATGGCGCCGGCCTGGATGACGATCTCGAACACCTTTGCCTGCTCGCCCGTGTAGCCGAGCAGCGAGCCCGCCACGATGAGGTGGCCCGTCGACGAGATCGGCAGGAATTCGGTCAGGCCCTCGACGATGCCGAGGACGAGCGCGACGAAGAGCGTGGGATGGTCCAAATGCGGGCGGTGACGAGCGGAACGCGCGGGCGGCCGAAGCGGCGGATTGTCGCACGATTTGTCGGCCGGAATTGTCCACGTCGGCCCGGGCGGTGGACTACCATACGCGCGGCGCCGGTTCCCGCGCGCCGACACCACGGGAGACGCCGCAGGGCGCAAGCGAAGACGTGGCTCGGGTCGACATCCGCCACCTGACGTGGGGCGACACGCTGCGCATCGGCGTGCCGCTGCTGCTCATCATCGCCGCGGCGTTCTATGTGACGTCGCGCTTCGTGAAGCCGGCGCCGCCCAGTTATCTCGTCATGTCGACCGGCGCGCCCGGCGGCGCGTACGAGCGCTACGCCCGCCTGTACAAGGCGTTCCTGGCGAGGAACGGCGTCACGCTCGAGCTGAAACCGTCGGAGGGCGCGGTCGAGAACCTGGCGCGCCTCACGGCCGGCACGGTCGACGCGGGGTTCGTGCAGGGCGGTCTCGGGCCGCCGATCCCCATCGATTCCGACGACGACACGCCGTCGGCGATCTCCTCCCTGGGCGCGATGTACCTCGAGCCCGTGTGGGTGTTCGCGCGCTCGGGCGCGAAGCCGCTCGAGCAGGTGCGCGACCTCGCGGGCAAGCGCATCGCCGTCGGCGCGCCGGGCAGCGGCACCAACACGCTCGCGGTGCTCCTCCTCCGCGCGATCGGCGTGGACCCGTCCAACGCGACGTTCGTGCCGCTGACGGGCGAGGACGCGTCCGCCGCGCTCGGGCGTGGCGACGTCGACGCCGCGATGTTCGTCGTGGGCGTCTCGGCGCCGCTGGTCAGCACGCTCATCCGCCGGCCCGACATCGAGATCGTCAACTTCCTCCACGCGCAGGCGCTCGCGCGGCAGCATCCGTTCATGCTGCCGCTGACCGTGCCGCGCGGGCTCATCGACATACGCGCGGACTTGCCGAACCGCGACGTCACCACCGTCGCCGTGACCGCGAACCTCGTGGTGCGCTCCGACCTGCATCCCGCGCTGATGTACCTGCTGCTGGATGCCGCGTCGGAGATCCATGGGCGGCAGTCGCTGCTCGCCGACGCGCACACGTTCCCGAATCCTTTGCGGCAGGAGTTTCCCGTCGCCGACGAGGCGGAGCGCTTCTACAAGTCAGGCAAGCCATTCCTGCAGCGCTACCTGCCCTTCTGGGTGGCGAACCTCGCGGACCGGATGCTCGTGTTCCTGATCCCGCTCGTCGCGGTCCTGCTGCCGACGATGCGTTTCCTGCCGGACCTCTACGCGTACAGGCCCAGGGCGCGCATCGCCGCGCTCTACGAGAAGCTCCGCACGCTCGAGCGCGACGTGGCGGCCACGCCCGACCCGGCGCTCGTCACCGACTACATCGCCCGGCTCGACCGGATCGAGGCCGACGTGATCGAGTGCAAGCTGCCCGCTTGGTTCGTGCAGGAGACTTACGCGTTGCGTGCGGCGATCGATCTCGTGCGCGAGCGCCTCGGCCGGCCCGGCACCAAGGCCATACCGCGACTGCGTGGCTGACGCCGCCCGGAGCGCCGGAATCAGGTGCCGCGGCCGCGCTGGAGCATCGCCAGCGCCTCGTTCACGAGGTCGCTGTGGTTGTCCGGGACCTGCCCCTGCGGCGTCATCTGGTCGACGACCTGCGGCAGCATCTGCGCGAGGCCGCCCGCCGCCTCCTCCTGCGACACGCCGAGCTGCTGCGCGATCTGGCCGAGCTGGCCGTGGCCGAAGATCTGCGACAGCGCGCCCGCGTCGATCGGCATGTTCTGGCCCGTGCCGATCCACGACTGCGCCTGCTGGCCGTAGCCCGACTGCTGCAGCTTGCCGAGCACGCCTTGAAGCCCGCCGTTCTGCTGCAGCAGCTGCAGCAGCATCATGAGCAGGGGGCTTTGCGCCTGCCCGGGCAACGGCGATTGTCCGGGCATTTGCGTCTGCCCGCCGCCCAGCATGCCGCCCATCACCTGGCCCAGCAGTCCGTCCAGCAGTCCCATGATGCACCTCGCGCGCTACGGAAAAGGACGGCCAGTGTACGCCGCGGACATCAAGGCAGGAACGCCGTCGACTGCGCGCGAATGCCGACCGTCACCGACCAGTCCTCCGCGCCCCGGCCGAGCCGCGCCCCGTAGCTCGCGTAGGCCTCGAGCACGTTGGGCACCGCGGCGAAGCGCAGGCCTGCCTGGTACTTGCCGCGGCCGGGCGCGTCACGGTAGGTCTCCGCCAGCAGCTGCAGGCGGGGCACGACCGCGTATTGCACCGCGACGCCGGAGAGCGCGAACGTGCCCGTGCCGTAGACGTTCGCCGCGCCGGCGTTGAAATCCACTTCGGTGTCGCCGCGCGGGTACCACGACGCGAGCGCTTTCGCGTAGTACGTCTGGAACGCCGAGTGGCCGTGCGGCGCGCTCATGTCCCGCATGGCGCCCGCCGAGACGCCGAAGGCGACGCTGCCGTCGCCGCGCGGCAGCACCGTGGACTTGGCCTGCAGCGCCGCGGCGCCGGAGCGTCCCCCCGGCGGCGGCTCCGTGATCGCGCCGCCTATGGTGAGCTCGAGGTCGCCGGTGAAATTGCAGGCAGGCTGTGCCCAGTATTCGCGATCGGCATGGGAAGACTCCGCCCACGCCTCGAGCTGGCACGTCCTCGCCGCGACGATCGCGGCGTCGTCGGTCGCGAGCGGCTGGCCGGCTTCCGCCGCCGCGCTCACGCCGAGCAGCAGCGCGCAGAATCGCAGGGACGTGCGCCGCACGCGCCGCCACCCGTGGCCTTGCATGAAATTGCCGGTGTCCATGGGCGGACCTCTCGGGGCGGGGAGCGGGCGAGCCGGTCGCGCTGGCGGTGCGTCGATCCGAGCCGTTACATTAACGCACGTCGGCGAGAACGCCCGGTCGAGCCCTGGGCCGGCGCCGGCGTGTAAGGGCGGGGGCACGCCGCCGACCATAGTCACGGAAGGCCGTCGCCTTCCCCGGACAATCCTTCAACGACAGGAGATCTTCGATGAATCACCAGACCACGATCCAGGCCGCGCTCGCGGGCATCCTCGCGCTCGGTATCGCCACTGCCGCCGGGGCCGCCACCGGACCGGTCACGCCCAAGGCCGGCCAGGAAAAATGTTACGGCATCGCCAAGGCCGGACAGAACGACTGCGGCACGGCGAAGCACGCGTGCGCCGGCGAAGGCGCCAAGACCGACAACGACCCGAACGAGTGGAAGTACGTCGCCGCCGGCACCTGCCAGAGCATCGGCGGCACGGCCGCGCCGGCCAAGTAGCCGCAAGCCACGCGTCCATCGTCCGTCGGGTCGGGCACCCGGCCCGCGGCCTCGCCATGAGCGCTGCGACCCATCGCGTTCCCGCCGGCGCCGGCATCGGGCTCCGCGCCGCGCATGTGCGCGACGTGCTGAGCATGCGGCCGCGCACGCCGTGGTTCGAGGTCCACAGCGAGAACTATTTCGCCGACGGCGGCCCGGCGCTCGCCGCCCTCGCGCGCATCCGCGCCGACTATCCGGTGTCGCTCCACGGCGTGGGCCTCTCGCTCGGCTCGACCGATCCACTCGATGGTGCGCATCTCGCCAAGCTGCAGCGCCTGATCGCGCGCGTGGAGCCCAGCCTCGTCTCCGAGCACCTGTGCTGGAGCAGCGTGGACGGCCGTCACTTCAACGACCTGCTGCCGCTGCCGTACACGAGGGAGGCGCTCGATCACGTGTGCGCGCGCGTCAGTCGCGTCCAGGACGTCCTCGGACGCGAGCTGCTGGTCGAGAACGTCTCGTCCTACCTTGCGTTCGCGGACGCGACGATGCCCGAATGGGAGTTCGTCGCCGCGCTCGCGCACCGCACCGGGTGCCGGCTCCTTCTCGACGTCAACAACGTGTACGTCAACGCCGTCAACCACGGCTTCGACCCCGACGCCTACGTCGCGGCGCTGCCCGCCGCGGCGGTCGCCGAGATTCACCTCGCCGGCTTCGAGACGACCGCGGCAGGACTCGTCGACACGCACGGCGCACCGGTGGCGCAGGACGTGTGGGATCTCTACGCCCGCACGCTGGCGCGCCTCGGCCCGCGGCCCACGCTGATCGAATGGGATACGGCGATCCCCGCGTTCGCCGTGCTGGAGGCCGAGGCGGCGACGGCGCAGCGACATCTCGAGGCCTGCGATGCCTGCGCTGCGTGACCTGCAGCTCCGCTTCGCGGCGGCGCTGGCGGGCGACGTCGACGCCGCCGCGGTGTTCGGGAAGCCGGCTGCGGCAGGCCGCGACGAGGCGATCAACGGGCGGCGCCTCGCGATCTACCAGGGCAACAGGCGGGCGAATTATCGCAACGCGCTGGCCGCGACCTTTCCCGTCGTGGCGCGGCTGACCGGGCGCCCGTTCTTCAACGCAGCCGTCGACGCGTTCGTCCTCGAGCAGCCGCCGGCGAGCGGCGACCTCAACGTCTACGGCGACGCGCTGCCGGCGTTCCTCGGCGCCTATGCGCCGGCCGCGCGACTCCCCTACCTCGCGGACGTCGCGGCGCTCGAATGGGCGATCGACGAGGCGAACCGCGCCGCCGACGTGCCGCGCGCGCCGGCGGCCGTGCTCGCCGCGCTGGCGGCGGCACCCGTCGAGCGGCTGCCGCAGGCGCGCCTCGCGCTCGATCCGTCGTGCCGCATGACTGCCTCGCCGTATCCCATCCTTCGCATCTGGCGCGCCAACCAGCCGGACTGCGCGGGCGACGAGCGCATCGACCTCGACGAAGGCGGCGCCGCGCTGCTCGTCCGGCGCGATCCGCCGGGCGTGGCGCTGGAACCGCTGGCGCCTGCCGCGCATGCGTGGTTGCTCGCGCTGGCGCAGGGCGAGACCCTGGGCGCCGCGATTGACGCGGCGACGCGGGCCGACCCCGGCTTCGACCTCGGCGCGACGCTGCGCGCGCACATCTTCGCCGGCACCATCGTCGGCGCTGCGTTCGAATGATCCCGGCCGCCGCCAGCCTGTACACCGCGTTCGCGGCGCTGCTGGAGCGCCTGCAGCCGTGGGGGGCGCTGGCGATCCGCCTCTACGTCGGCAAGGTGTTCCTCGTGTCGGGCTGGCTCAAGCTCTCGCGCTGGGAGGCGACGCGGGCGCTGTTCGAGAACGACTACCACGTGCCGGTGCTGTCGCCGCACGTCGCGGCCGTGATGGCCACCGTCGGCGAGCTCGGCTTCGCGACGCTGCTGATCGCCGGCGCGGGGGGACGCGCCGCGGCGCTCGGCCTCTTTTTCGTCAACGCGGTCGCGGTGATCTCGTATCCCGAGCTCAGCGCCGCGGGAATGAAGGATCACGTGCTGTGGGGCGCGCTGCTGCTGGTCGTGGCGATCCACGGGCCCGGCAGCCTTTCGGTCGACCGCCGGCTCGGCTTGCGCTGACGCCTCGATCAGGCGCGAGGCGACGCGCCGCCGTCGTCGACGCCGAGCTCGCCGCACAGGCGCGCGACGGTGGCCTTGAGCACCGCCAGCTCTTCCTGCAGCGCGGCCACGTTGTGCTTCAGCGCGGCGATCTCCGACGCCGCGAGCGGATCGGCGTCGCCGCTGCCCTCGTGCCGGGGCTCGGCGGCGACGTCGGCGCTGACGGGACCCGCGAGCAGCTGTGCCCATCGCGTCTCGCGCGTGCCGGGCAGCCGCGCGAGCTCCACCGTGAGCGCGCCCGCCGGGCGCGCGGCAAGCTCGTGCAGGAAGCCTTCGACGGCCGAGATGTCGGCGAAGCGATGGAGACGATCGCAGTTGATGCGCAATTCGCCGGCGGTTTGCGGACCGCGCAGCATCAGCACGGCGAGGAGCGCCACCGATTGCGACGGCACGCCCAGCACGCGCTCGGCGTTGTGCGCATAGCGCATGACGCGGCCGCCGCTCGATTCCACGACGAGCGACAGCCCCTTCAGCGTGTCCACGGCCGCCTGGACGTCGGCGTCGGCCGCCGTCACGATCGGATCGCGGCTCGTCTTCTGGTTGCAGCCGGCGACGAGCGCATTCAGCGTCAGCGGATAGGTGTCGGGCACCGTTCGCTGCTTCTCGATCAGCACGCCGAGCACGCGCGTCTCCAGCAGGGACAAGATCGGCAGGGTCATCGTGGCTTGCGGCGGATTTCGGGCGACGAGTGTAACGCGTTCCCGTCGCCGCGCTTGCGCGGTGCTATCGTGTCGGGGCAATCCCCCGCATCCCGGAGTTCCCCGCATGGCCAATCTTCCCGACGTCACCAACATGGCGCTGTTCTGCGATTTCGAGAACATCGCGCTCGGCGTGCGCGACGCCCACTACGACAAGTTCGACATCGGCAAGGTGCTGGAGCGGCTGCTGCTGAAAGGCAGCATCGTCGTCAAGAAGGCGTATTGCGACTGGGAGCGCTACAAGACGTTCAAGGCGCCCATGCACGAGGCGTCGTTCGAGCTGATCGAGATACCGCACGTGCGACAGTCGGGCAAGAATTCCGCCGACATCCGCATGGTCGTCGACGCGCTCGACCTCTGCTACACCAAATCGCACGTCGACACGTTCGTCCTGCTGAGCGGCGATTCCGATTTCTCGCCGCTCGTGTCGAAGCTCCGCGAGAACGCGAAGACGGTGATCGGCGTGGGCGTCAAGAACTCGACGTCGGACCTGCTGATCGCCAACTGCGACGAGTTCATCTACTACGACGACCTCGTCCGCGAAAAGAAGAAGGCGCCGGCGCGACGCGCGACCAAGAGCGCGGCGCCGAAGGCCAGGCCCGCGGGCAAGAAAGCTGCGGGGCCCGTCGCCGATGCCGCTGCGGATCCCGCCGCTGCGCCGGAGAACGGCGGCGGCGACGAGATCCCGGCCGCGCTGCGGCGCGGCGACGACGAGCGCCGCGACGCAGCGCTCGATCTCATCGTGGAGACCGTCGACGCGCTCCTGTCGGAGCGCGGCGCGGAAGAAAAGATCTGGGGCTCGATGGTCAAGCAGACGCTCAAGCGGCGCAACCCGGGCTTCAACGAGTCGTACTACGGCTTCCGCTCGTTCAACGCGCTGCTCGAGTCGGCCGAGAAGCGCGGCGACCTCGTGCTCGACCGCGACGAGAAATCCGGCGGGTACATCGTGCGGCTAGCGCGGCACGACGACGAGGCAGGCCTGTAGGCCCTCAGACCGCGCCGCCGAGCGCCATCGCCGCCACCTGCGGCACCTCGAACACGCCGGCGAGCGAGAGGTCCGGCGCCAGCGAAATGGCGATCACCAGCGTCCAGGCGAGCGCGCACGCGGTGACGACCACCCACGCGATGCCTGCGCCGACGTCTTCGCGCGTGAGCCGCGGCGTGGCCGGGCGGATCGGCGTGTGGATCAGCGCCGACAGCGCAGCGCGCTGCCGCAGCGTCATCGGCGGCGCGCCGGGCGCGGCTTCAGGGCAAGGGCGGCGAACCGGCGGCGCGCCGGCGTCGCGGCGGGAAAGGCCCGGCACCCGGCCGGGTTGAAATGTGAGTTGAGTTGTCATGTCCATCTCCTGTTTACACGGCTGCCACGGAAGCAAGTCTAGGAGGATGGACGGAGCGGGACAATCGATTTATATTGCCTGCTATCCGCCAATTTTTCTCACACCATAAACCGTTGGACTCGCGCATTCCCCCTACGCAGGCGCTGCGCGCGCTCGAAGCCGTCGCCCGCACCGGCAGCCTCACGCGCGCCGCCGAGGCCATGCACCTCACCCATGGCGCCATCAGCCATCAGTTGAAGGGGCTGGAGGCGGACCTGGGGGTCCGGCTGATCGAGCGCCACGGCCGTGGCATCCGTCTGACCGACGAGGGCGAGCGCTTCGCCAGCCGCGTTCGCGCGGCGCTGGCGGACATCGCCGAGGCCGTCCGCGAGATCACCGAGCACAACAATCCGCGGCAGTTCAGGGTGAGCGTCATGCCTTCGTTCGCCGCACGGTGGCTGCTGCCGCGGATCGGCCGCTTCCTCGCCGCGCATCCGGACATCGATCTCGACGTTCGCGCCACGATGTCGCTCGTCGACTTCCGCCGCGACGACGTCGAAGCCGCGTTGCGCTACGGCGGCGGCAACTATCCCGGCGTGGTGTCCGAGCATCTGCTCGACGACGTCTACTACCCCGTCTGCAGCCCGCGGCTGGGCGACGGTCGCCTGCCCACGCGGCCTGCCGAGATCTCGCGCTATCTGCTGCTCCGCTCCGAAAACGAGTTCTGGCAGCCGTGGTTCCGGGCGGCCGGCCTCGATTGGCCGGAGCCCGCGCGCGGGCCGATCTACAACGACGCCTCGCACCTCATGCAGGCGGCGGTGGAAGGGCAGGGGATCGCGCTGGCGCGAAGCTCGCTGATCGGCAGCGACATCGCCAACGGCGTCCTGGTGCGGCTCTTCGATATCGAAGTGCCGTCGCCGTTCCACTACTACCTCGTCTATCCGCCGCGCCTCGCCGACACGCCCAAGCTCGTGCAGTTTCGCGCCTGGCTGCGCGAGGAGATCGCGCGCGACGAGGCCGTGCCGGCGGCGCCCGCCGCGCCGGCGCGCATCCGCCGCCGCCACCGCTGACCGCCTTATGCGGCCGGGACGCGCGCCGCCCTCCGCGCGAGCATCGCCGCGAGGCGCTGCGCGTTGCGCGGCGCGTGCTCCTTCGCCGTGTTGTCGAAGTAGCAGAACACGTCGCGCCGCGCGCGCCGCGGCGCGCCCGTGGCGAGGATGCGGCGCCCTTCGTCGCTCTCGCCGCCCCGCCGCCAGTGGTCGATGCGTCGCGCCCACGCGCGGAGCGTGGGATCGGAATAGCCGCTGGCGTAGAGCTCCTTCGCGCCGTGGAGGCGCACGTAGACGAAATCCGCGGTGACGTCCTCGACCTCGGGCCAGCGCCGGCCCGTGTCGGCGACGACCAGCGCTACCTTGCGCTTGCGCAGGAGCCGCACGAAGGCCGGATCGATGAAGCTCTCGTGCCGGACTTCCAGCGCATGGCGGAGCGGGCGCGGGGCGCCGAAGTCGACGGCGGCGCGCCCCTCGAGCCGCGCGTCGTGCCGGCGCGCGAGCGCCGTCGCCGCGTCGGTGTCGCCCGGCAGCAGCGCGAGGAACGCGTCGAGCGCGGCCGCGTCGAAGCGCAGGGTGGGCGGCAACTGCCACAGGAATGGTCCCAGCTTGTCCCCGAGCAGCGCGATGCCCGACGCGAAGAAGTTGGCGAGCGCCACGTCGGCGTCGCGCCCGCGCAGGATGTGCGTGATGTAGCGCGAGCCCTTGACGCTGAAGCGGAAATCCGGCGGCGTCTCCGCATGCCAGCGCGCGAAGTACTCGGGCCGCTGCAGCGAGTAGAACGAGCCATTCAGCTCGATCGTCGCGACGGCGCGCGAGGCGAACGCGAGCTCGTCCTTCTGCGGCAGGTCCTTCGGATAGAAGTCGCCGCGCCAGGGCGCATAGCGCCAGCCCGAGATGCCGACGCGCGCGTCGCCGAGACCTGCTTTCACGCCTTGCTGTAGATCTCCGCGCCCTTCTTCACGAATTCCACCGCCTTCACTTCCATCCCCTTCTCGAGCGCCGCCTCGTCGGAGACGCCGAGCTTGGCGGCGTACTCGCGCACGTCCTGCGTGATCTTCATCGAGCAGAAGTGCGGGCCGCACATCGAGCAGAAGTGCGCGAGCTTGGCGCCGTGCTGGGGCAGCGTCTCGTCGTGGAACTCGCGGGCCTTGTCGGGATCGAGGCCCAGGTTGAACTGGTCCTCCCAGCGGAACTCGAAGCGCGCCTTCGACAGCGCGTTGTCGCGCATCTGCGCGCCGGGATGACCCTTGGCGAGGTCGGCCGCGTGCGCGGCGACCTTGTACGCCATGATGCCGTCCTTGACGTCGGTCTTGTTCGGCAGGCCGAGGTGCTCCTTCGGCGTGACGTAGCAGAGCATCGCCGTGCCGTACCAGCCGATCATCGCCGCGCCGATGGCGCTGGTGATGTGATCGTAGCCGGGGGCGATGTCGGTGGTGAGGGGACCGAGCGTGTAGAACGGCGCCTCGCCGCACAGCCGCAGCTGCTCGTCCATGTTGTGCTTGATGAGGTGCATCGGCACGTGGCCGGGACCCTCGATCATCGTCTGCACGTCGTGCTTCCACGCCAGCTGCGTGAGCTCGCCGAGCGTCGCGAGCTCCGCCATCTGCGCCTCGTCGTTCGCGTCGTAGCCGGAGCCGGGACGCAGCCCGTCGCCGAGCGAGAACGCGACGTCGTACGCCTTCATGATCTCGCAGATGTCCTCGAAGTGCGTGTAGAGGAAGCTTTCCTTGTGATGGGCGAGGCACCACTTGGCCATGATCGAGCCGCCGCGCGACACGATGCCCGTCATCCGCTTCGCCGTCATGGGGATGTAGCGCAACAGCACGCCGGCGTGGATCGTGAAATAGTCGACGCCTTGCTCCGCCTGCTCGATCAGCGTGTCGCGGTACATCTCCCAGGTCAGCTCCTCGGCCTTGCCGTCGACCTTCTCCAGCGCCTGGTAGATCGGCACCGTGCCGATCGGCACCGGCGAGTTGCGGATGATCCACTCGCGCGTCTCGTGGATGTTCTTGCCGGTGGAGAGGTCCATCACCGTGTCGGCGCCCCAGCGCGTCGCCCACGTCATCTTCTCGACTTCCTCGCCGATCGACGACGACACCGCAGAGTTGCCGATGTTGGCGTTGATCTTCACCAGGAAATTGCGGCCGATGATCATCGGCTCGGATTCCGGGTGGTTGACGTTGTTCGGGATGATCGCCCGGCCGCGCGCCACTTCGCTCATCACGAACTCCGGCGTGATCACGTCCGGGATCGCGGCGCCGAAGCTCTGGCCCGGATGCTGGCGCATGACGATGGCGGGCTGCGTGCGCAGCATCTCCTCGCGCTTCAGGTTCTCGCGGATCGCGATGAACTCCATCTCGGGCGTGATGACGCCGCGGCGCGCGTAGTGCATCTGCGAGATGTTGGCGCCGTCCCGCGCGCGGCGCGGCCGGCGGTGGAGGTCGAAGCGCATGCCCTTCAGTCCGGCGTCGTCGAGCCGCGCGCGGCCGTAGGCGGACGTGGGGCCGTCGAGCTCGACGGTGTCGCCGCGCTCGGCGATCCAGGCGGCGCGCAGCGCCGGCAGGCCCTTGCGGACGTCGATCGCCGCCGCGGGATCCGTGTACGGGCCCGACGTGTCGTACACGACGAGCGCGGGATTCTTCTCGGCGCCGAAGGACGCCGGCGTGTCGGATTGCGCGATCTCGCGCATAGGCACGCGGATGTCCGGCCGCGATCCCTCGACGTGGATCTTGCGCGACGCGGGCAGGGGCTCGATGGCCGCCGCGTCGACGTGCGCGTCGCGGGCGAAGAACTGGTCGTTGGCGTTCATGGTGCTCCTCGTGGGGCCGGACGGCGGAAGAGGAGCGCGAAGGGAAGACTGCGGGCTCACGCTTCCCTGCGCCGGCATTATCCGAACAGGTTCCAAGGGTGTTCTCTCACCGACCCGCAGGTATCGCGGGAAGGACCCCTAGCGTCGGGCCGACGTTACGCCGAATGGCGTGCGGGGGCAAGCCGCGTCAGTCGCCCCTGGGCGCTGCCGGACGCTTGTCCGGGATCGACGGGCTGCGGGCGATCAGCATCAGGACGCCGAGGAGCACGAGGAGCGCCGGAATGATCAGCGACCAGCTCAGCCGATAGCGGTCGTTCAGCCACCACGCGGCACCCATCGCGATCAGGATCGGGCCGATGACGATCGAGTTCTTGTTGAGGCCGTCGATCACCATCACGGCGACGCCGCCGGCGACGAACCCCAGCGCGATCACCCAGTCGATGTCGGGGAAGAAGCGGAAATGCCACACGAGCCAGACGAGGCCGACGACGATCAGCGTGATCGGCAGCGATGCATCCTTCATGGCAGGCTCCTGGACGGCGGCGATGGGCAGCGGCGAGCATAGCAAAAGCCGCCGCTGCTCCGCGGTGTGCGTGGCAGAATGCAGCCGCGATCGTGATGACCGCTTCGAAGGCACGCACACGATGGCCGACCACGCCGCGATCTGCGCTCGATGCCAGGTGACCCTGCCGCCCGGCGCGAGGTTCTGCCCCGCGTGCGGCGCGCCGGCCACGGCCGCGCCGGCGGCGGCGTCGCCGCCCGCCGGCGAGCGCCGGCAGGTCGCCGTGCTGTTCGCCGACCTCGCCGGCTACACGCGGCTTTCGAGCACGCTGGATGCGGAAGAGGTCCACCGGATCCTGACCCGCTATTTCGAGCTCGCCGACGGCGCGGTCGAGCGTCTCGGCGGCACGATCGACAAGCACGTCGGCGACGCGGTGATGGCGGTGTTCGGCGCGCCGGTCGCGCACGGCAACGACGTCGAGCGCGCGCTGCGCGCCGCGCTGGAGATTCACGCCGGCATGGCCGCGCTGGCCGCGGCTCTCGGCCGGCCGCTCGCCGCGCACGTCGGCATCGCGAACGGCGAGGTCGTCGCCGCGGCGACCGGCAGCGACGCGCATCGCGCCTACACGGTCACCGGCGACGCCGTCAATCTCGCGGCGCGCCTCACCGACATCGCCGCCGCGGGCGAAACCGTCATCTCCGACGACGTGCATCGCGCCGTCGCGGCGTTCGCGGAAGTCGAGGCCGGCGGCGAGGTCGCGATCCGTGGCCTGCCGGCCCCGCAGCGCGTATGGAAGCTGCGCGCGCTGCGGGCGCGCGGCGCGGCACGCGCGCCGCTCGTGGGCCGGGACGCGGAGCGCAGGCGATTCGTGGCGCTGCTGCACGACGCGGCGGCGCGCGGCATCGGCGCGATCGTGCTCCTGAGCGCGGATCCGGGCATGGGCAAGACGCGGCTGGCCGAGTCCTTCCTCGCGGCGGCGCTGGCGGAGGGCGCTTTCTGTCACGCGGCCACCGTGCTCGATTTCGGCGCCGGCAAGGACGAGGACGCCGCGCATGCGCTGGTCGCGAGCCTGCTCGACGCGCCGCACGCGAGCGCGGCGGCGCGCCGCGACGCGCTCGGCGAGGCGATCGCGCAGGGCCGCGCCGCCGCGGACGACGAGCCGTTCCTCGCCGATCTCCTGGCGCTGCCGCAGGCCGCGGGCAGCCTCTACGACGCGATGGACAACGAAGCGCGCCGCCAGGGCAAGCTCGCGGCGCTCGTGGACGTCGTCGAGCGTGCGGCCGCGCGCGCGCCCTGCGTGCTGCTGGTGGAGGACGTGCACTGGGCGTCGCCGTGGGTGCTCGCATGCCTGGAGGCGCTGGGCGGCGTCACCGCGGACCATCCGGTCGTCCTCCTGATGACGACGCGGCGGGAGGGCGCCGCGGCCGGCGTCGCATGGCCCGCCGCGCGCACGACGCGCATCGATCTCGCGCCGCTCGCGGCTGCTGACGCGCTCGCGCTCGCGCGCCTCCACTTCGCCACGTCGGCGGACCTGGCGCAGCGGTGCGTGGACCGCGCGCAGGGCAATCCCCTTTTCCTCGTCCAGCTCCTGCGCAGCGGCACCGACGACGACGCCGTGCCGGCGTCGATCCAGAGCGTGGTGCTGGCGCGGCTCGATCGCCTGCCGCCCGCCGACAAGCGCGCCGTGCAGGCGGCGGCGGTGATCGGCCAGCACTTCGGCGTGGCGCTGCTGCGCACGATGCTCGACGCCCCCGATTACGACTTCGCCGTCGCGATCGAGCGCGACCTGGTGCGGCCGATCGACGAGGAGCCGGGGATGCTGATGTTCACCCATGCGCTGATCCGCGACGGCGCGTACGCATCGCTGCTGCATGCGGCGCGGCGGGAGCTGCACCGCGCGGCGGCCGACTGGTACGCGGGCCGCGACGCGCCGCTGCGCGCTCGTCACCTCGACCGCGCCGAGGACCCGGCCGCGGCGACGGCCTACCTGGAGGCGGCCCGCGCGGAGGCCGACGCGCTGCGCCTCGACGACGCGCTCGCGCTCGCGCGCCGCGGCAGCGAGCTCGCGGCGTCGCCCGCCGTCCGGCACGCGCTCGCGAAGGTCGAGGGCGATCTCTGCTGGGCGCTCGGCCGCGCCGCGGCGTCGATCGCGGCGTTCGAGCGCGCGCTCGGCGCCGCCGCCGACGAGCGCGAGCGCTGCGCGGCATGGATCGGCATCGCCGCCAGTCACCGCCTGACGAGCGCGGTCGAGCCCGGCCTGGCCGCGCTCGATCAGGCGGCGGCGCTGGCCGGCGACTCGGCCCCCGACGCCGCCCGCGTCCATTACCTGCGCGGCAGCTTCCACTTCGCGCGGGGCGATGTCGACGGCTGCCGGGCCGAGCACGAGCGCTCGCTCGCGTGCGCCGAAGCCGCAGGCGACCCCGAGGCGCAGGCCGAGGCGTTGTCGGGCCTCGCCGACGCGCTGTACGCGCAAGGGCGCTTCGTTTCGGCGCGCGCGACGTTCGAGCGCTGCGTCGCGCTGTGCCACGCCGCGGGGCTCACGCGCATCTCCATTGCCAACCGCTGCATGATCGGCTTCATCGACGCCTACTTCGGCGAGCCGGACGCCGCGCTCGCGTCGATCGCCGCCGCGCGCCGCGACGCCCGCGGCCTGCGCAATCGCGTCGCCGAAGTGATGGCCGTCGAATGCGAGGCGTCGGTCCTGGTCGCGTGCGGACGCTTCGCCGCCGCGCGCGAAGTCCTGGCGGAAGCGCTGGCGCTCGCGCGCGAGGTCGGCGCGCGCCGGTTCGAAACCTTCATCCTGGTATGTCTCGCCCGCGTGGAACGACACGATGGCGACGGCGAGGCGGCGCAACGCTACGCGTCCGAAGCATGGCAGCTGGCGCAAACGGTCGATCCGCATTTCGCGGGTCCGATCGCGCTCGCCGCCGTGGCGGCGGCCGCCGCGACAGCGGAGGAGCGCGCCCGTGCGCTGGCGGACGCCGAGCGCCTGCTCGCCGAAGGCTGCCTCGCGCATTGCCACATCGAGTTCTACGGCGCGGCGATCGACCTGGCGCTCGACGCCGGCGACTGGGCGGAAGTCGAGCGGTACGCGTCGGCGCTGGAGCGGTTCATGCGGCACGAGCCGCTGCCGCTCGCCACGTTCTTCATCGCGCGCGGCCGTGCGCTGGCCGCGGCCGGGCGCGGCCACGCGGACCGCGACGCGCTGGCCGCGTGCCGCCGCGACGCCGTCGCGCGCCAGTTCCTGGCCGGGGTGCCCGCGCTCGACGCGGCGATCGCCGCCTGTCCCTAAACCCCCGGCCCCGCGCGCTAGAATGCTCGGCGTCCTTCCCCGGAGCCCCGCCATGCGCCACGCCGTCCTTCTGCTCGCCTGCCTTCTCGTCCCCGCCGCTGCGCTCGCCCAGGGCACGACCTCGCGCCTCGACGACGTCGTGAAAAGCGGCAAGCTTCGCGTGTGCACGCCGGGCGACTACAAGCCGTTCAGCTTCCAGCGTCCCGACGGCGGCTACGAAGGCCTCGACATCGATCTCGTCGCCGCCTCGGCGAAGGCGCTCGGCGTCGAGGTCGAGATGGTGAAGACCGCGTGGCCGCAGCTCATGAAGGACTTCATCGACAAGTGCGACGTGGCCGTCGGCGGCATCTCGGTCACGACCGACCGCCAGAAGACCGCGTTCTTCACCACGCCGTACATGATCAACGGCAAGGCGCCGATCACCAAGTGCGAGAACGTCGCGAAGTTCCAGACCGTCGCCGACATCGACAAGCCGGGCGTGACGGTGATCGAGAATCCGGGCGGCAGCAACGAGCGCTTCGCCCGCGCCAGCTTCAAGCAGGCCAAGATCGTCATCTTCAACGACAACGTGACGATCTTCGACGAGATCCTGAAGGGCAACGCCGACGTGATGATCTCCGAATCGGTGGAGACGATCGTGCAGGCGAAGCTTCGTCCGGGGCTCTGCGCGGTGAACCCCGACAAGCCGCTGCAGTATGGCGAGATGGCCTGGCTGCTCCCGCGCGGCGACGCGGCGTTCAAGGGCTGGATGGACCAGTGGCTGCATCTCGCCAAGGCCGGCGGCGACTACGACCGCATCACCGCCAAGTGGCTGCGCTAGCGGGCCTTTAGTCCCCCGCGGCGCCGCGCCGCCGGATCGCGACGCTGCGCTACAATCGCCGCGCGACGCGGGTGTAGCTCAATGGTAGAGCAGAGGCTTCCCAAGCCTACGACGAGGGTTCGATTCCCTTCACCCGCTCCAGCTTGCGCCGGGCGTCGCCCGCGTCTTTGCTACGCGGCGCGCTTGTCCGCCGCGCTCGAGTAGCGGCCCCGCCCGCCCGATTTCGCCTGGTACAGCTTGCGGTCGGCGCGGCCGACCAGCGATTCCGGCGTCTCGTTGATGCCGTTCGAGAACGCCACGCCGATGCTCGTCCCGACTGTGAGGTGCAAACCTTCGACGTCGAACGGGATGCGGATCGCGGTGACGATGTCGGCAGCCACGCGCTCGGCGCGCTCGATCGTGGGCAGCCCGGGAAGAATCACCGCGAACTCGTCGCCGCCGAGGCGCGCGACGGTGTCGGTCGAGCGCACGAGCCCGCGCAGCCGCGTGCCGAACTCGCGCAGCACCGCGTCGCCGGCCGGATGGCCGTGCGTGTCGTTGACCTGCTTGAAGCGGTCGAGATCGAGGAACAGGACGGCCACGCCCGTTTGCGCCTCGCGGGCGTCGATGAGCGCCCGGCCGAGGCGGTCGAAGAACAGCGTGCGGTTGGGCAGGCCCGTCAGGACGTCGTTCTCGGCCCGATCGCGCAACTGCCGCTCGACCGACTTGATCTGCGTGATGTCGCGAGCGGTGACCGACACGCCGTCGCCGAGCTTCACCGCCTGGTGCGCCACCCACGTGGCGCCGGTGTCGGTGCCATCGGTGCGGAACTCCTCGGTCAGCGATTCGCCGGTAGCGACGATGCGGCGGTAGCGCTGGACGAAGTACTCGGCCTGTGCGGGCGGGAGGATCTCGCGCAGCGTGCGGGCGAGCACGTCCTCGCTCGCGCGGCGCACCAGCACTTCGCCGCTGGCGTTGAGATAGCACAGGCGGAAGTCGGCGATCTGCTGGCGCGCGTCGCGCACCGCTTCGAGGATGAAGTAGGCATCGAGGCTCGATTCCGCGGCCGCCTTGAACTGCGCGGCGACGCGGCGCGCCTCCTCGCGCGCCTCGACCAGCTCGAGCGTGAGGGGCTGCAGGCGCCGGCGCAGCAGCAACACGCCCACCGCGACCAGCACCAGCAGCAGCAGCGCGGCGCTGCCGAAGCGGCGGCCGAGCGGCTGGTTCAATTCCGCCGCGTCGATCTTGATGACCATGCCGAGGCCGGTGAAGCCGACCGGGCCGTACGCGGCGAGGACGCGATGCTGCCGGTAGTCGAGCGTTTCCGTGATGCCGCTTTCGTGATCGAGCGCGAGGCTCATCGGCAGCGCGCGTCCGCCCACCACGCGCGGATACCGGGCAACGCGCGGATTGGTCCGCAGCGGAAAGCACGCCATCGTGGCGCCTTCCGCCGCGCACAGCGCCATCTCGCCGGTCTCGTCCCAGCTGTCGGCCTCGAGCTTCAGCCGCGTCAGCTCGGGGAACCGCTCCTCGGCGACGATGTGCCCGATGACGTCGTCGCCGATCCGCACGGGCACACGGGTGCGCAGGTAGTAGCCGTCCTTCAGCAGCAGCTCGGTGTCGAAGCGGCCGACGAGCTTCAGCGCCATGTCGGGCGCGTCGATGAACGTCCCGGCCGAGGTCACCGGGCCCGCCGCGTCCTCGAAGCGCCAGCCGGAGAAGCCCCCGCGCACGAGCTCGCTCGCGGCGGCCTGCAGCCGGACGCGCGCGTCCCGCTGCTCGCGCGCGCCCGGGCGCGGCGTCAGCTCCGCGGCGAACGGCTGCGTGGCGATCCCCACCTGCTCGACGTGCTCGCGGATCGCGTACTCGAGGAACGCCCGCCGCTCGCGCAGCGTGCGCGAGAGGTCGGTGCGGACGACGTCCTGGTATTCGTACTGCGCGAGCGCGAACGTCGAGATGCCCGCCGCCACCGCGATCAGCGACAGCGTCCACACCGCGGTGAGAAGGATCGAGCGCGCCTCGTCGATGGCGCCCTGGCGCGGCGCCTCCTTCGCGCGGCAGAAGACCGCGCGGCAGACGCCGAGCCCGAAGACCATCAGCCCGAACGCGGTGACCGGCGGCAGCGGCGTGCTGCTCGGCCAGCTCACGAGGAACTCGACGTGCAACAGGTAGCCGGCGAGCGACGTCGTGCCGACGGCGGCGCAGGCCGCGGCGACGACCGCGAGCGCCACGCCGCCGCGGCGGCCGCTGCCCGTCAGCGGGAGCACGGCCAGCGCGAAGCCCAGCGCCGCGAAGGCGAGCGCCGCGATCGGCGCCATCCGGCCGGCTGTGGGCCCCGTCACCCCTGCGGCCAGGTGCAGCACCGTGAAGTCGACGCCGAGGTCGGCGCCGAAGAGCCGCTCGATTCCGGCGGCGGCCCCGGCCAGGCCCACGACCCCGCCGATGCCGCAGGCGAGCCAGCGGCTGCCCGGGCTGTCGGGCCGCGAAACCAGCATCAGCGCCAGCCCGCCTGCCAGCAGGCAGAGCGCGGCCAGGAAGACGATGGCGGGGTAGTCCGCGAGGGGACGCAGCAGCGCCGGCGCGTGCAGCGCGTAGCCCGCCGCGGCGGCACCGCCGACGAGGGCGGTGACGGAGCCGAGCGCGAACGTCAGTCGGTCGAACCGTGGCGGCATGGATTCCGGATGCGTCTCGACGCCTTCGCAGGTGCGGCAAAGACCCTCCGGGCGGACGTTTCCGGGCGAGCAATGCCCCGGAGCGGCCGACCGCGAAGCCTTCCCTGCATCCGCGGCGTCTGCCGGACCCTAGCGGCAAGCTCCGTGCCACATTGGTGCGCGGCCGGCGGCGGCGGTGCGGCAAAGCCGCCCCCGGCCGCCGGGCAGCGGTCACAATGGTGCCTGCCGCCGCCCCGCCGCGCGTTCCGTCTCCCTCCAAAATCCCTTCGCCCTTGCGCCTGCCGACCCTCCGCGACCTCCGCCTCGCTTCCGGGCTCGTGCTCTTCGCGTACGTCGCGAGCCACCTTGCCAACCACGCGCTCGGCCTCTTCTCGCTGGCAGCGGCGGAGCGCGGGCTCGCCCTCGCGGTCACGGTGTGGCACAGCCTGCCGGGCACGGTGCTGCTCTACGGCGCCGCCGGCGCGCACGTCACCCTCGCGTTCGCCGCGCTGTATCGCCGGCGCACGCTGCGGATGCCGCCCGCCGAGCTTCTGCGCATCGTGCTGGGGCTGGGCATTCCCATGCTGCTGATCGGCCACGCGATCGGCACGCGCATCGCGTGGGAGCTCTACGACGCGTCGCCGGATTACCGGCGCGTCGTCTGGGGCCTCTGGAGCTCCGACGGCGAGGGCCGCCAGCTGGCGCTGCTGGTTCCGGGCTGGCTGCATGGCTGCCTGGGCCTGCATTTCGCGTTCAACCGCCGCCGCCTGTACCAGCGCACGCACTACGCGCTGTTCGGCGCCGCGCTGCTGCTGCCCGTGCTCGCCGGGCTGGGCTTCCTGTCGATGGGCAAGGAGCTGGCGGCGAGCGCTGCGGACCACGCGGCGATGGTCGCGCAATTCGACGGCGACGCCGCGATGCGGATCCACGTGTCGCGCATGCGCGACGCCGCCCTCGCGATCTACTTTTCGCTGATCGCCGCCGTGTTCGCCGCCCGGGAGCTGCGCGCGCTTGTCGAGCGCCGCCGCCGCGCGCTGGTCACGATCGGCTATCCGGGCCGCGACGTGCAGGTGCCGCGCGGCTGGACCGTGCTGGAGGCGAGCCGCAGCTTCCACATTCCGCATACGTCGATGTGCGGCGGCCGCGCGCGCTGCTCGACCTGCCGCGTGCAGGTCACGGCGGGGCTCGACCATTGCCCGCCGCCGGAGGCCGACGAGGCCGCGACGCTCGCGCGGATCGGCGCGCCGGACGGCGTGCGGCTCGCCTGCCAGCTGCGGCCGGCGGGCGACGTCGACGTCGTCCCGCTGCTGGCGGCCGGCGCGGCCGCTGTGCGCGGCGCGCGCGAGGCCCCGGTGGAGCGCGACGTCGCGCTGCTGTGCGTGGACTGGCGCAATCGCGCGGCGTTCGCGCGCGCGCACCTGCCGCAGGACGTGGTGTACGCGAGCCGGCTCTTCGCGGAGCTCGTCGCGAACGGCGCCCGGACGTCCGGCGGCACCGAGGCCGATTTCGCCGGCGCCAGCGCGACGATCGTCTACGGCCTCGCGACGCCGCTGCGCGCGGCGTGCGAGGCGGCGCTTGCCGGAGGCCGCAGCATGGAAATCGCGCTCGACGACCTCGCGGGGCGGATCGGCCGCGAGTTCGGCGCGCGGCCGGATTTCGCCGTGTCGCTGCACGCGGGCCCCGCCGCGGTCGGGCACGTGGGCCTGCTCGAGGGCCGGCGGCTGATCGCGGCCGGGCGCGCGATCGACGTCATCGAACGCGTCCGCGGCTACGCCGCCGCGCAGCGCGGGAAAGTCGCCGTCACGCAGGACCTCCTGCGCGTGGCCGGCGAAACGGCCGGCTACGCGTGGGTGACGGTGCCGGCCGACGATCGCGGCGGCGCGCCGCTGGTCGTGGCCCTGGCGCCCGGCCTCATGGCCGCAGGTAGGCCCAGTGCTCCTGCTGGCGCCGCATGATCTCGACCACGCCGGCGGGCACGTAGCCGATGCCGTTCAGCATGTCCGGCTTCTCGAGCTTCTGCCCGCGCATCGTGTTCTCGCATGCGATCACCTTGACGCCGGCGCCGAGCGCCTCGCCGATGCGGTTGCCCACGACCGAATCGGCCTTCAGCATCCCGATGCCGGGCCCGTACGCGACGATCTCGATGTCGACGTTCTTCGCGCCGAGGTCGGTCTGCAGGTTCTTGGCGTTGTTGAGCGCGAGATTCCACTTGCCGGGATCGGCGTCGCTCACCTGGATGACGACGCGGCTCTCGGGCGTCTGGGCGGCGGCTGCGGTGGGAAGCGCGGCGACGCTCACCAGCGCCGCGACGGTGACGATGCGAAGGGCCTGGAACACGCGGTGGACGGACATGGCGCGACCTCGAAGGATGGACGGGCGGCGCGGCCCGGAGGCGGCGCGCGCCGCCGATTATGCGCGCATCCGCGCGTCCGGGCGTCAGCCCTTGACGGCGCCGGCCGTGATGGCGTTCACGAGGTGCCGCTCCAGCAGCGAATAGAGGACCATCACGGGCAGCGCCGCGACGACCGACGCCGCCATCAGCTCGTTCCACTGGACGCGGTACTCGCCCACCATGTTCGCGATGCCGACCGACAGCACGAACATCGACGCGTCGGTGGTGAGCACGAGCGCCCACACGTACGAGTTCCACGCGATCAGGAACGTGAACAGCGCGACGGCGACGAGGCCCGGGCGGGCCAGCGGCAGCACGACGCGGACGAACGTCTGCAGCACCGACGCGCCGTCCATCATCGCGGCCTCGTCGATCTCGCGCGGGATCGAGCGGAAGAAGCCGATCAGCATCCAGACGGAGAAGGGCAGCGCGAACGACGAGTACGCGAGGATCAGCGCGAGATGGGTGTTCAGCAGGCCCACGTCCGACATGAGCTGGAAGTAGGGAATGATCAGCAGCGTCTCCGGCAGCATCTTGGTGAAGAGCAGGAACATCACGAAGGGCGTCGCGCCGCGCGGGAAGAAGCGCGTGAGCCCGTAGGCCGCCAGCGCGGCGAGGAACACCGAAAGGACCGTCGAGCCCACGGCCACGATCAGGCTGTTGAGGAAATAGCGGCCGAGCGAGCGCGTGGCGAAAAGGGTGGCGTACGCGTCGAGCGACCAGTGCGACGACACGAACGTCGGCGGCGACACGAACACCTCGGACGCCGGCTTCAGCGACGTGTTGAGCATCCAGTAGAACGGAAAGATCATGATCGCCGCGGCGACGAGCGCGACGCTCCACAGCAGCACGCGGCGGGCCGGCGCAGGGCGGGTCACGACGCGCGCTCCCCTTGCTCCGGCCGCGCGACGCGCACGTAGAAGATCGCCAGCGCCAGCACGATCACGAGCAGCGCGACGCCGATCGCCGCGGCCTCGCCGAGCCGGTTGCCGCGAAACGCCGTGTTGTAGATCAGCACCGGCAGCACCTCGGTGGCGCCGGCGGGGCCGCCGCCCGTCATCACGCCGATGATGTCGTAGTGGCGGATCGTGTTGATGAGGTCGAGCGTCGACGCGACGACCACCAGGTAGCGGAGGTTCGGCCACGTGACGAAGCGAAACCGCGCCCACGCGCCGGCGCCGTCGAGCGACGCGGCCTCGTACTGCTCGGCGGGGATCGTCTGCAGGCCGGCGAGCATCAGCAGCATGACGAACGGCACGCCGCGCCAGACGTCCACCGCGACGACGGCCGCGAACGCGGTGCCGGGCTCGCCCAGCCACGCGACCGGAGCCGCGATGAGCCCCGCGGCGCGCAGCAGGTAGTTGACGACGCCGAACTGCGGCTCGAGGAGCCACAGCCAGATCGTGGCGCCGACGGCGGGCGCGACCATCCACGGCGTGAGGAAGACGATCCGCAGCGCGGTGCGCCCGGCGCGAAGCTCGTTGACGATGAGCGCCAGCCCCAGGCCCAGCGCCAGGTGCAGCACCACCGCGCTGCCCGTGAAGGCGAACGACACGCCGAGCGAATGCCAGAACGTCGAATCGCCGAAGATGCGGACGTAGTTGTCGGCGCCGATGAACGTCGAGTTGAGGCCGCGCACGCGGTGCAGGCTCGTCCAGAACGCATGGACGAGCGGGAACACGATCACCGCGCCGAGGAACAGCGCCACCGGCGCGACGAACGCGTAGCCCGCCCGGCGGCGGCGGCGGGGCGTCATCGGGCGCTCCCGTTCGCGCGGCTCAGATGTCGCGGAGCTTCTTGGTGACGCGCACGTCGAGGTCGCGGAAGATCTCGTCCGTCTTGTCCGGCGCGAGCAGCGCCTTCTGCACCGCGTCCACGATGTCGTTGGCGGCGATCTCGGCCCACACCGGCGACGGCAGCGGATAGCTCCGCGCGTTCTCGCCGATCTTCACGTATTGCAGCAGCATCGGATCCGCCTTGATCTCCGGATCGTCGGCCAGGTCGTTGCGGAGCGGCATCCAGTTCGCCACCTTGGCGCGCGCGATCGCCCACTTGCGGCCGGCGTCGAACTTGATGAACTTCCACGCCGCTTCGGGGTTGGGACAGGACGACGCGATGCTCGACGCCGTCACGGTTGCGAGCGTGGGCGCGTTGGGGATGTTCGCCGGCCCGGGGGCGACGAACGACTTGCCGGCCATCGCCGGGTTGTCGCCGACCACCTTCGCGATCGCCCAGTAGGCGTTGCGCATCGTCGCGATCTTGCCCTGCGCGTAGAGCGTCGTCTGCTCGAGGTAGTTCGTGGTGGTAGGGGCGGGCGCGGCGATGGCGGTCTTGCCCGCGAACGCCAGGTAGAACTTGATCGCCTCGAGCGCCTTCGCGTTCTTCGCGAACGTCGCCTCGGTCATGTCGGCGTTGAACGCCTCGCCGCCGTTGGCCCAGATCCACATCAGCAGCACGCGCGTGGTGGTGTCGGTCTTGCCGCCCACCACCGCGGTGGCCCAGTGATCGTTGCCGGTGAGCTTCTTGCCCCACGCCACGTACTCGTCGAACGTCTTCGGCGGCTTCGCCGGATCGAGGCCCGCCTTGACCACGAGGTCGCGGTTGTAGATCTCCGCGTACGTGCCGCCCCAGATCGGCAGGCCGTAGAGCTGTCCCTTCCACTTCGACGCCGACAGCATCGCGTCGCTCCACGCCTTGCGGAACTCGGGAGGCTCGGCGTTCCAGAACTTGTCGAGCGGCATCAGGTAGCCGTTGTACGCGGCGGTCGTGAGGTCGACCGAGACGATGCACGGCGCCTTCTTCGCCTGCGACGCCGCGACGAACTTGGTCCAGTGATCCTTGCGCGCGACCAGCACGGGCTCGACCTTGATGCCGGGATTGGCGGCCTCGAACTCGGCGATCGTCTGCTTCCACACCGGCTCGTACTGGCTCTCGGTCAGGTTGGCCGTTTGCCACTGCAGCACGATCGGCTGTTGCGCCGGCGCGGCGCCCGTCCACGCGAGCGCGGCAAGCGCCACGGCGGCGGCCTTCGTTGTCCATCGCTTGTTCGGCATGACTTCCTCCTCCAGAGGCTAGCGGTACAGCGTGTCGGGGCGCTCCGTGCGCGGCTGCGGGCGGAACGGATGGTCGGCGAGCGCGTCCAGGTCGGGCTCGACGCCCAGGCCGGGCCCTTCCGGCAGCAGGAAATGCCCGTCCTCGAAGCGGATCGGCACCGTGGATGCGCGATCCCGCAAGGCGCGCTGCGGCTCCATCTGCTCCAGCACCAGGAAATTGGGAATGGCGGCGGCGAGATGCATCGCCGCGGCGGTGCAGATCGGGCCGCCCGGATTATGCGGCGCGACGGGCACGTAATACATGTCGGCGAGCGCCGCGATCTTGCGGATCTCGGTGAAGCCGCCGGCATGCATGAGGTCGGGCTGCACGATCCGGCACGCGCCGTTCTCGAGGAGGTCGCGGTACTCGAAGCGCGACAGCAGCCGCTCGCCCGTGGCGATGGGCGTGCGTATGTCGCGCTGCAGCGCGGCCATCGCCTTCGGATTCTCGAACGGTATCGGCTCCTCGAACCAGCCGGGACGATAAGGGTGGAGCGCCTCGTCCATCATCACCGCGGTGCGCGGCGACAGGAACTCGCTGCACTCGATGTAGATGTCGGCGTCCGGCCCGGCGCCTTCGCGCGCGGCTTCCATGAGCGCGGCGGCCTTGCGGATCTCGGCCGCCGTGTTGTCGCGCAGGCCCTCGAACGAGAACGGCCGGCACTTGAACGCGGAAAAGCCGCGGCGGATGGCCTCGCGCGCGCCTTCGAAGGCCTTTTCCGGCGTGTCGGCGCCCTGGAGCCAGTGGCTGGCGTAGCCGCGCAGGCGCGTGCGGAACGGGCCGCCGAGGAGCCGCGCGACCGGCACGCCGAGCCGCTTGCCCTCGAGGTCCCACAGCGCGATGTCGAGCGCCGACAGCGCGGTCTGGAACACGGCGCCGCCGCGCCAGCGCCACGCGTGGTAGAGCCGCTGCCAGTGCCGCTCGGGGCCGGCGGGATCCTGGCCGATCAGGTGCGGCGCGTACTCCCGGATGGCGGACTCGACCGACTCGAGCGCGCCGTGCAGCGAGCCCTCGCCCCAGCCGGAGATGCCTTCGTCGGTGTCGATGCGCACGAACAGCCAGTTGCACCAGTCGACCCAGAATTTGAACGTTTCAACGCGCGTTATCTTCATTTCGCCACACGCAGTCTCATCCGGAAAGGGGCTCTGCCGCGGTGACCGGCCGGCCAGCGCTATTGAAACCTTTCATCGATTCGACGATACTCCAGCCGACGGGCGATGGCAAGCGTGCCCGATCGCTTCCGATGCCCGCCCCATGACCGTCTCCGCGAAATCCCCGCGCCGCGCCGCCGGCGCCGGCGCGGCCCGTCCGACGATCACCGACGTCGCGCGGCGCGCCGGCGTTTCGCTCGGCACCGTCTCCAACGTGGTCAACGAGCGCGGCAACGTGAGCGCGGCGCGGAGCGCCCGCGTGCTGGCCGCCATCGCCGCGCTGGGCTACGTCCCCAACGGCGTCGCCCAGAGCCTGCGGCGCCAGCGGTCGCGGGTGGTGGGGCTGTGCGCGCCGCTCACCACCAGCGCCTATTTCGCCGCGCTGCTCGACACGTTCGAGGACCTCGCCGCCGCCCAGGGCTACGAGCTGATGCAGGTGCTGTCGCGGCAGGAGCCCGCGCTCGAGCTGCGGCGCGTCGGGGCGCTGATCGCGCGCAAGGTCGACGGGCTGATCCTCATCCCGTCGGTCGATCCCACGTCGGCGTTCGACCTCGTCGCCCGCGCCGGCATTCCCACCGTCGTCGTCGACCGCGCGTCGGAGGACCGCCGCTTCGACTACGTCACGATCGACGACGCCGGCGCCATGGCGGAGGCCGCCGGCGCGCTGCTGCGCCTCGGTCATCACCGGCTGCTGTACGTGCTCCGCCATCCGGGCCTCGTCACCACGCGGCAGCGGATGCAGAGTTTTCGCGCCACCGTGGGCGGCGTGCGCGGCGCCACCGCCGAGATCTGCGTGCGCGACCCGGTCGACGAAGCCTTCGCGCGGCAGGTGGCGGCGATCATGCGGCGTCCCGACGCGCCGACCGGCATCGTCGCGTCGAACAGCGACATCACGCTCGCGCTGCTGCGCATTTTCATCGGCCTCGGCGTCCGCTATCCGCGCGACGTCTCGCTGGTGGCGTTCGACGCGCCGCCGTGGGCCGAGGTGCTCACGCCGCCGCTGTCGGTGATCGAGCCGCCGGTGGCCGCGATGGCCCGCAAGGCCTGGGCGCTCCTGCAGGCGCGGATGGAGGGCGGCGGCGGACGCCGGCGCCACATTTCGCTCGCCGCGACGCTGGTCGAGCGCGCGTCGCTGGCGCCGCCGCCCGCCGAGCCCGCGCGCCGGCGCGGCCCCCGCGCCGTGCGCGCGGCCTGACGCCGCGCGGCGCGCGACCGCGATGTCCGCCGGCCACGTCCCCACGTCCGCGGCGCTGCTGATCGTCGGCGCCACGCTGTGCTTCACGTCGCTCGACTCGATCGTCAAGCACCTGTCGCCGAGCTATCCGATTCCCCTGCTGGTGTGGGCGCGGTGGAGCTTCCAGGCGCTCGCCACCGCCTTGTGGCTCGGCCCCACGATGGGCCTCGGTCTCGTCCGCACGCGACGCCCGAAGCTGCAGATCGCGCGCGGCGTGATCATCGTAGCGTCCGGCCTCCTGTTCATGTCGGCGCTGAAGTACCTGCCGCTCGCCGATACGACCGCGCTCAACTACACGTCGCCGGTGCTGGTGATCCTGTTCGCGCGCGTCTACCTGAAGGAGCGGATGACGCCGGCGCGCATCGCGTTCGTCGTCGCGGGCATCGTCGGCATGCTCCTGATCGTGCAGCCGGGCAGCGAGATCTTCCGCGGCGCGTCGCTGCTGGCGCTGATGGCGGCCTGCGTCTACGCCGCCTACCAGATCATGACGCGGATGGTGGCCGACGACGACGCCCGCGTCACGCTCTTCTACCCGGCGCTGATCTGCGCGATCGTGATGACGCCGGCGCTGCCGTTCCTCGACCTCCGGCCCGATCTGCCGCTGCGCGACGCCGCGCTGGTCTGCGCGGCCGGCCTGCTGGGAACGCTCGGGCACTTCCTCTTCATCCTGGCGTTCCAGCGCGCGCCCGCCTCCGCGCTCACCCCGTTCACGTACATGCAGCTCGTATGGGCGATGCTGGTCGGCTGGCTGGTGTTCGACGACCTGCCTGACGGCACGTCGATGGCGGGCATGGCGCTCATCGCCGGCAGCGGGCTGCTCATGGCCATGGTCGAGCGCCGCAACGTGCGCGCGGCGACGCACGAGCCGCCCGCGGTCGACTGAACTTGGTATCGTTCTGGTTTTGTCAGGAGGGTGAACCATGGCAGCGGACAACAACAAGCCGAGAATCGGCTTCATCGGCGTGGGCCTCATGGGCCACGGCATCGCGAAGAACCTCGTCACCAAGGGCTTCCCCCTCACGGTGCGCGCGCACCGCAACCGCGCGCCGGTCGACGATCTCGTCGCCCAGGGCGCGAAGGAGGCGAAGACCTCGGCGGACGTGACGCGCGCCTCCGACATCGTGTTCCTGTGCGTCACGGGCGCGCCGCAGGTCGAGGAGAACGTGTTCGGCGATGAGGGCATCGCGAGCGCCGCCCGCAGCGGGCTGGTGGTGATCGACACGTCGACGAGCGAGCCCGCGACGACGACGAAGACCCGCGAGGCGCTGGCGAAGCAGGGCGTGAAGTTCATCGACGCGCCGCTCGCGCGCACGCCGGTCGAGGCGGAGCAGGGGCGCCTCAACATCATGGTCGGCGCCGACGACGCGACGTTCGCCGAGATCAAGCCGGTGCTGGCGGCATTCTGCGAGAACATCTTCCACGCGGGACCGGCGGGCCACGGCATCATCCTGAAGCTCATCAACAACTTCATCGCGCAGGCGATCTGCGCGGCGTCGGCGGAGGCCTGCGCGGCGGCCGCGAAGTCGGGGCTCTCCATCAAGAAGCTGCACGAGGTGATCTCCGCCGGGGCCGTGAACTCGGGGCTCTTCCAGATGACCGTCGGCAAGATGATGGAGTCCGGCGACCTCACGGGCCTCAAGTTCACGCTCGCCAACGCCGCCAAGGACCTCCGCTACTACACGCACTTCACCGAGTCGATGATGATTCCGTCGACGATGGGCGAGGCGGTGCACCAGAGCCTCGTGACGGCGAACGCGCTCGGCTTCGGCGACAAGTACGTCGCGTCGCTGATCGAGGCGCAGGAGAAGCTCGCCGGCGTGTCGATCGTCCCGCGTTGAGCGCCGACTTCCTCGAGTTCGCCGTCCGCGTGGCCGCGGCGGCGGGCGAGGCCATCCTTCCGCACTTCCGCGCGGCGATCGCCGTCGAGGACAAGGGCGGCGCGCGCGGCTACGATCCCGTCACCGAGGCCGACCGCGCCGCCGAGGACGTGATCCGCGCCGAGATCGCGCGCGCCTACCCCGACCACGGCGTGCTGGGCGAGGAGCAGGGCCGCGTCGCGGGCAAGTCGCCGTACACGTGGGTGATCGATCCGATCGACGGCACCAGGAGCTTCATCCTTGGCCAGCTCCATTGGGCGACGCTCATCGCGCTCTCCGACGGCACGCGGCCGATCCTGGGCGTGGCCCACCAGCCGTTCGTCGGCGAGACGTTCGTCGGCATGATCGACGACACCTCGGAATGGCGGCGGGGCGGCGAGCGGCGCACGCTGCGCACGCGCGCCTGCGCGTCGATCGGCGAGGCGATCGTCGCCACCACCGATCCGCGGCATTTCGCCGACGCCCGCCAGCGCGCCGCCTACGCTGGTGCGACCGACGGCGCGCGCCTCATCCGCTACGGCGGCGACTGCTACTGCTACACGCAACTGGCGATGGGCCTCGTCGACGTCGTCGTGGAGACCGGGCTGCAGCCGTACGACGTGCAGGCGCTGATCCCGCTGGTGCAGGCCGCCGGCGGCAGGATCACCGACTGGCAGGGCGGCCCGTGCGACGGCGGCGGCGACGTCCTCGCGTGCGGCGATCCCGCGCTGCACGCGACGCTCCTCGCGCGCATCGCCGCCCGATGAAGCTGCTCGTCCTCGGCGGCACCCGCTTCCTCGGGCGGCATTTCGTCGACGCCGCGCTCGCGCGGGGGCACGAGGTGACGATCTTCACGCGCGGCCGCACGCCGCCTCCGTGGGGCGATCGTGTCGCCGCGCTCACCGGCGACCGCGATCCGCGCGTCGGCGCGGGGCTCGCCGCGCTGACCGCGGGCGCGTGGGACGCCGCCGTCGACACCAGCGGCTACGTGCCGCGCGTCGTCGGCGCTTCCGCCGAGCTGCTGGCGCCGCGCGTGGGGCGCTACCTCTTCGTGTCGTCGGTGTCGGTGTACGAGAGCAACGCGCGGCCGGGCATCGACGAGAGCGCAGCGGTGGCGAAGCTCGCCGACCCGGCCACCGAGGACATCCTGCCGAACTACGGCGCGCTCAAGGCCGCGTGCGAAACGGTGGTCGCAGCGCACTTCGGCAACCGCGCCACGCAGGTGCGTCCGGGCCTCATCGTCGGTCCGCACGACGGCACCGACCGTTTCGGCTACTGGGTCGCGCGCTTCGTGCATCCGGCGCTGCTCGGCGACCGGCCGGCGCAGGCGATCGTCCCCGCGCCGCCCACCGCGCCGATCCAGGTGATCGACGCGCGCGACCTCGCCGCGTGGATGCTGAATCTGCTCGAGCGCGACGTCGGCGGCACTTACAACGCCGTGAGCCCCGCGGGGCGCTGGACGATGGGCGACCTCGTCGCCACGCTGGAGGCCGCCGCCGCCGCGCCGCCCGCACCCGCGTGGCTCGACGACGCGACGCTGCTGGCGCACGGCGTCGAGCCGTGGGTCGGGCTGCCGCTGTGGATTCCGGCGTCGGACCCGGACGCCGCGGGCTTCATGTCGATCGACGGCGCACGCGCGAGCGCGGCCGGCCTCACGCCACGCGGGCTGCGTCACACGGTCGCCGACACCGCGGCCTGGCTCGCCGGGCGCGACAACGCCGGCGCATGGAAGCTGGTGCTGAGCGCGGCGCGCGAGCGTGCGATCCTCGCCGGCGCGGCCCCGTCGGGCTTGGGCTAATATCGGCGGTCCGACAAAGGCACCAGCGAGGGCCCACATGGCGAACGCGACGACCACCCCGGCGGCGAATGCCGCGTCATCCGCGCCGGCGCAGGACCTCTGGGACAACCCGCTCGGCACCGACGGCTTCGAGTTCATCGAGTACGCGGCGCCGGATCCGGCCGCGCTCGGACGGCTCTTCGGCGAAATGGGCTTCACCGCCGTCGCCAGGCACCGCTCCAAGAACGTCCTGCTCTACCGGCAGGGCGACATAAACTTCATCGTGAACGCCGAGCCCGATTCGTTCGCGCAGTCGTTCGCGCGCGTGCACGGGCCGTCGATCTGCGCGATCGCCTTCCGCGTGCGCGACGCGGCGCGGGCCTATCGCGCCTGCGTCGACCTGGGCGCGTGGGGCGTCGAGAACCATCCCGGACCGATGGAACTCAACATCCCCGCGATCAAGGGCATCGGCGATTCGCTGATCTACCTCGTCGACCGCTACCCCGGCTCGGCCGCGAACGCCGGCTCCGACGTCTCGATCTACGACATCGATTTCCAGCCGCTGCCCGGCGTCGACCAGCATCCGGCGGGCGCCGGGCTCACCTACATCGACCACCTGACGCACAACGTCCACCGCGGCCGGATGGACGAATGGGCGAGCTTCTACGAGCGGCTCTTCAACTTCCGCGAGGTCCGCTACTTCGACATCGAAGGCAAGCTCACCGGCCTCAAGTCCAAGGCCATGACGAGCCCTTGCGGCAAGATCCGGATCCCGATCAACGAAAGCGCCGACGACAAGAGCCAGATCCAGGAATACCTGATCGACTACCGGGGGGAAGGGATCCAGCACGTCGCCCTGGGCACCGAGGACATCCACGGGACGGTCGAAGCGTTGCGCGGCCGCGGCGTGTCGTTCCAGGACACGCCCGACACCTATTACGAGGCGCTGCCGGTGCGGCTGCCCGGTCACCGCGAGGACGCCGGGCGCCTCGCGCAGAACCGCATCCTGATCGACGGCGCGCCGGCCGACGACGAGATGCTGCTGCAGATCTTCACGCGCACGGTCATCGGCCCGATCTTCTTCGAGATCATCCAGCGCAAGGGCGCGCAGGGCTTCGGCGAAGGCAACTTTCGCGCGCTGTTCGAGTCCATCGAGCTCGACCAGATCCGCCGCGGCGTGCTTCCGGACGCCTGACGGCCACGGCCCGGCGGCGTGCCGGGCGTTCCGGTCCGCGGCTCGGCGCTCGGCTCGGGTGCTGCGGCTGCCGCATTGAATTCGTCCGGAGCGCCCTAACATGCACCAAACAGGGGATTCGTGCAGGTGCACAAACCCCTTGGACATGATAAAGTCTTCGGCTTAACGCCCGCGAAGTAGGTTTGTGCTCACTCCGCTTGGATTCTCGCTCCTGCGCCAGCTTTCGGACGGCGCCTTCCACTCCGGCGAAGATCTTGCCGCCACGGTGGGGCTGACGCGCGCGCGCGTCTCGCAGCTCCTGAAGCAGGCCGAAACCGCCGGACTCTCGCTCGAGCGCGTCCGCGGACGCGGCTACCGTCTCCTCGCCACGCCCGATTTCCTCGACGCCGCGGCCGTCCGCGCCGCGCTCAAGTCCTACGGCGTGGAGGTCGCGCCGCCGGATGCCCGGCCCGCGCTGCCCGCCGCCAACGACGACGACATCGCGTTGCCGGTGTCGGCGCTGCCCGTCATTCCGCTGAAGCCGCCCATCGCCGTCGAGGTCGTCGACCAGATCGACTCGACGTCCAGCGAGCTTTTGCGTCGCGCGGCCCGCCGCGACATCCACGGCGCGCTGCTGGCCGCCGAATGGCAGTCGGCCGGGCGCGGCCGCCGCGGCCGGGCCTGGTCCGCTGTCGCCGGCGGCAGCCTCACGTTCTCCCTCGGCTGGCGCTTCGAGCAGGGGGCGGGCTTCATGGCGGGCCTTTCGCTCGCCGTCGGCGTCGCCGTCCTGCACGCGCTGGAGCGCGAGGGCATCGCCGGCGTCGAGCTCAAGTGGCCGAACGATCTCATTCACCGCCACCTCAAGGTGGGCGGCATCCTGGTCGAGCTGAACGGCGACGCCCTCGGCCCGTCCACCGTCGTCGTCGGCGTCGGACTCAACGTCCGGTTGCCGCAGGCGATGAAGCGCGACATCGCGCAGCCCGTGAGCGACCTCACGGCCGTCGCGGGTCGCGGCGCGCCGCCGATCGACCGGAACAAGCTGCTCGCGCGGCTCGCCGCCGAGCTCGCCGCCACGCTGGGCACGTATTGCGCGCACGGCTTCGCGCCGTTCGCCGCCGAATGGCAGCGCCGCCACGCCTACCAGGGGAAGCTCGTGCGGCTGCTCCTGCCGGACGGCGTCAGCGTCAAGGGCACGGTCGCCGGGGTCGACGGCACCGGCGCGCTGGTGCTGGCGGACGGCCCGCGCCGCGTTCGCTTCCTCGCCGGCGAGATCTCGCTCCGCCGCGCCTGACGCGGCTGGTCCTGCCGCGGGCGCCGCCCGCATCGCGCCCCCGTCGCCGGCACGTTGCCCCGCGACGTCCCAATCGGCTATCGTCGCCGCAATGATCCTGGTCATCGATGCCGGCAACAGCCGGATGAAATGGGGTCTCCACAGCCCGGGCGGATGGGTCGCGCAGGGCGTGGTGGCCAACGCCGACCTCGGCACCCTGGCGCTTCGCGACTGGCAGAACCTGCCGCGGCCTTCTCGCGCGGTGGGGGTCAACGTCGCCGGCGAGGCGGCGAGGGTGCGGGTCGAGGGACAGCTCGCGCGCTGGCGGCTCCCGGTCGAGTGGCTGACGGCGACCGCCGAGGCGGCCGGCGTCATCAACCGGTACGAGCGTCCCGCGCAACTCGGCCCCGATCGCTGGGCGTCGCTCGTTGCGGCGCGCCGCCGCGCAGTGCGCGGCGAGCTCCTGCCGTCGCCGTGCGTGGTCGTGAACGCGGGCACGGCGGTCACCGTCGACGCGCTCGACGCCGACGGCGTGTTCCGCGGCGGGCTGATCCTGCCCGGGCTCTCGCTGATGCTGCGCGGCCTCGCCGACAACACGTCGGCGCTCAAGGTCGCGCCCGGCGAGTTCCAGGCGTTTCCGACCAACACTCCGGACGCCCTCTATTCCGGCGCCGTGCAGGCCGTGTGCGGCGCGATCGAGCTCGTGCGCGCGCGATTGCGGCGCGACGATGCCGATGCGAAATGCTTCATCGCGGGCGGCACGGCGCACGCGATCGCGCCGCATTTGGCGGGTCCCGTCGAGGTCGTGGATAATCTCGTGCTCGAAGGCGTCCTCGTGCTGGCAGGGTGAGGGCGGCACGTCCCTTACGCATCCCGCGGACCATGCGCATCGTCGTCCTGCTGCTCCTTCTCGCCAACCTCGCGCTGCTCGCCTACACGCGTCTCGACGCCGCGGCGGTTGGCGAGGGCGCGCGCCTGTCCAACCAGGTCGACCCCGACAAGATCAGGTTGCTGACGCCGCAGCAGGTGGCGTCGCTCGGCCCCGCGAAGATGGCGGCGCTGGTCGACGTGTGCGCGGAGTGGGGGCCGCTGTCGGACGCCGAGCGCGTCAAGGCGATGGCCGACCTCGATGCGCTGCAGCTCGGCAAGCTCCTCACGCAGCGCAAGGTGGACGTCGACAGCGCGTTCTGGGTCAACGTCGGTCCGTTCGCGAGCCGCGGCGCCGCCGAACGGCGCGTGGCCGAGCTCCGCAACCAGGGCGTGACCGACATGTCCGCGGTCGACACCGGCCGCGGCCAGTACGCCGTCTCGCTCGGCATCTTTCGCACGGAAGTCGCGGCGCGCGCGCGGGCGGACGCGCTCGGGCGGCAAGGCGTCACCGCCGCAAAGGTCGAGCCGCGGCAGCAGACGTTCTCGCAGACGATGCTCGTCGTCCGCGATCCGCAGCAGCCCGCCGTCGCGCGGCTCAAGGACCTGCAGTCGCAGTATCCCGGCAGCGATCTCCGGTTCGGCGCATGTCCGGCGGCGAGCTGATCCGGCAGGCGGCGAGCGCGGTCGAGATCGCCGGCGCGCGCACGCTGTTCGAGGAATACGCGGCGTCGATCGGCGTCGACCTCTGCTTCCAGGGCTTCGACGCGGAGCTCGCGGGACTGCCCGGTTACTACGCGCCGCCGCAGGGGCGGCTTCTCCTCGCCGGCCGGGAGACGTCGCCGCTCGGCTGCGTCGCGCTGCGGCCGCTGCCCGGCAGCGCGCCCGCCGATGTCGCCGGCGAGATCAAGCGGCTGTACGTGCGCCCCGAGGCGCGCGGCACGGGCCTTGGCGCCGCGCTCGCGCGAGCCGTCATCGCGGAGGCGCGCGCCATCGGCTATCGCGAGTTGAAGCTCGACACGCTCGCCGCGATGACGGCCGCGCAGGCGCTGTACGCGTCGCTGGGATTCCGCGAATGCGCAGCGTACTATCACAACCCGCTCGGCGGCACCGTGTACATGACGCTCGCGCTGTAGCGCCGCCGCGCCGTCTGGCGCGGCGATCAGGGGGAGAGGTCCGGTGCTGCTGACGCCGCAGGAAGCCGACGCCGTCGAGGCGCGCATCGCCGCGCTCGAGGCCCGTACGGGCGCGGAGGTCGTCACCGCGGTCGTCGGCCGCAGCGACGCGTATCCCGACATTCCCTGGAAGGCCTTCGCGCTCGGCGTAGTGTTCGCCGCCGTGATCGTGGTCGCGCTCGATTACCTGCAGCCGGAGTGGACCGGACTGCACGCGACGTGGTTCAACCTGGCGCCCGTGCTGGCCGCAGGCGCGGTGAGCGCGATCGTCGCGATCGCCGTCCCGGAATACGGACGCCTTTTCCTCGACCGCGCGCGCAGCGCGGGCGAGGTGCGGCAGTACGCGCAGGCGATGTTCCTCGATCGCCGGCTTTTCCGCACGACCGCCCGCAACGGCGTGCTCGTGCTGGCGAGCCTGTACGAGCGCCACGTCGAGATCGTGGCCGACATCGGCTTCGACGGCCGCGTCGACGCCGCGGCGTGGGCGCGCGTGATCGACGCGATGACGCCGCTGCTGTCCGACGCACGACCCGCGGCAGCGCTGCGGGTGGCCGTGGAGCGCATCGAGACGCTGCTCGTGGAGCGCGCCTTCGCGGGCAGCGGCGCCGGCGGCGAGCTCGGCAATCGTCCGATCGACGACGAGGGCGCGCGATGAGCGCGCTTTGCGCCGCCATGCCGCACCGTGCCGCGCGGGCGGCCGCGTTGGGCCTGCTGGCCGCGGCGCTGCTGGCGCTGCTGCCCTTTGCGGCGCTCGCCGCCGACGTGCCGTACCTATCGGGGCGCGTCGTCGACGACGGCGAGATCCTGTCGGCGGCCACGCGCCTAACGGTGGGCGAGCGCCTCAAGGCGCACGAGGACAAGACCGGCGACCAGATCGCCGTGCTGACGGTGCAGACGATCGGCAACGACAGCATCGAGGGATACGCGACGCGCGTGTTCGAAGGCTGGAAGCTCGGGCAGAAGGGGAAGGACAACGGCGTGCTCGTCGTCGTCGCGGCCAGGGACCGCAAGATGCGCATCGAGGTGGGCTATGGACTCGAAGGCACGCTGACCGACGTTGCCGCCGCCCGCATCATCCGCAACGTGATGACGCCGGCGTTCAAGGAAGGCGACTACGACAAGGGCGTCACGCGAGGCGTCGACGCGATCGTCGGCCAGCTCGAAGGAACGAGCGACGTGGCGAAGCTCGCCGACGTTCCGTCGGCGGCGCGCAGCAACGGCTTTCCGATGTCGATCAACGATCCGTCGCTGCCGCCGTGGCCGATGCGCATCCTGCTCGCGTGCTTCATCTTCGGGATCATCGGGCTCTTCACGTTCATCGGCGTGATGACGCCCGGCGCGGGCTGGTTCCTCTACTTCTTCCTCATTCCGTTCTGGGCGATGTTCCCGATCATCATCCTCGGCGTCCGCGGCGCGCTCACGCTGCTCGGCGTCTATGTCGTCGGGTTCCCGATCGCGAAGCTGATCGTCTCGCGCACCGCGTGGTACGAGAAGGCGAAGAACGAGATCAAGACCAAGGGCACCACGACGATCGGCGGCATGACGATGTCGAGCGGCGGCAGCTCCGGAAGCTGGTCGTCCGGCGGCAGCAGCGGTGGCGGCTTTTCGGGCGGTGGCGGAAGCTCGGGCGGCGGCGGGTCGTCGGGAAGCTGGTAGCGGCGCGACCTGTCAGTCCCGACGCCCCACCGGCGTGCCGACGGCACGGTACTCGTCGCGAACCTGGCTCGTCGTCCGGTACCTGGGGAGGATGTTTTCCTCCGGCGTCACCGGCGCGGGTACCCAGAGGTACTCAATGGGCGGCATGACGAATTCGGGGGGCGCCTGCGGGGCCAGCCTCGTCAGCCGATTCGGCCGATCCCTGAATCGATGGAGGTCGTGCGCCGAGCAGCGCCCGACGCGGTAACAGGACGGAACTGCGGGAGCGACGTCGGGCGCCGCGGAGAATTCGTCGGGATAGGGGATCACGCGAATCATCGTCGGCTCGGTCCGGACATCGATGACGAACGGCGGCGGATCGGATGCGATGGCGAGCTGCGCCGCCGCCGACAGCATCAGCGCGGCGATCGCGCGTGGAACGACGCCGGTCCTGGGATCTTTCACCGTTCGCCCAAAGTGGCGCGGCGATGGCAGCGGGGCTAATATCCGGCCCAGGAGGTGCGCAATGTCCATCTACGTCGGGCGGGCGTCCAAGACAGCCGAGGACGACCTGCAGGAACGCGCAACCAGCGATCCGAAACGCACACCGGCCACGCCGATACGTACGGGGCGCAACAGTCCCGGCGGAATGGTGGCCGTGTTCATGCTGATCGGGTTCGTGATCGTCGCCGTCGCGCTGCTCGCCTGAGCAGGCGGACGGAAGGCCGCGGGATCACGGCCCGACACGGACGCGCGTCACTTTCTTGTCGTATTCGGCCTCGTCGGCGCGGGTGATCTCGCTGCCGTCGGCGGCGTAAACGCGTCCCCCGTTGCTGCGGCAGGCGTTGCGCGCACTCTGGCACGGTCCCATCTCGGTATGCCGGCGGCAGAGCGCGGCAACTTTCTCGTCGAGCGCGATCGGGACGAGCTTCCGGTCCTTGCCGCTGCCGGCGGCGCAGACGTAGACGGCGCCGGCCGGAATCGAGGCGGCGGGGAGCTTGTCGGCCATGGCCGGGGGGCTGACCACCGTGATCACCGCGCCGAGGCCCGCCAGCAGGAGCAAAGCGTGCAAGGCAGATCTCATGAGAACCTCCAGGCGAAGCGCTCGACCCGACCGATGACGTCGGGGCCCCGCGGGGGCGCCGCGAGCCAGGCGACCACGACGCCGATGGCCTCCGCGACCATGTCGGCCACTTCGAACGTGCGGTAGTCCGTCAGCCCCTGCGCCCACTCCAGCACGACACCCAGCGCGACGAAACCGATGGCGTACAGCAGGCGCCGGCGGTGCCGCGCCTCGATCTGGGCGAACCAGAACATCAGCGCCGCGTACGCCGCGAAGTGCGCGAGCTTGTCGCCCTGCTCGACCGGAATCTCGATCGGGCGGGGCGTGAGCGACAGCCACACGACGAGGACCACGAGGCCGCAGCCAATCGCGCGCCAGGCGCGGCGCAGGGGTATCGAAGAAGCGGGCATGAGCGATCCGGTGCCTGTCGCCGAATGTCTGCGACGCGGTATCCCGGCGATGGCGCTGGACACCCACGCAGGCCCACGGCAACATCGAGCTTCAAAGCGCAGAAACGACCGCCCGTCGACGCCCGGCACGGTGCAGCGGACATACCTTACAGTACGGTCTTTGATCGGTGTCCCTGCTGGCGTCGAGGATTTGCCTGGCGGCGCCTTGGCGACGCGCGAATCGTTCCGGTACGTTACTCTTTTGGCCAAGCCACCGTCGAGCCTCCGATAACGTCCCATGCCGTCGGCCGATTTCCATCCATGCCCACCGACATGTCGCCGGCACCGGGTCATCGTGGTGAGATGCCCTGTGCGGGAGTTTCGTCCAGGGCCGGGCTTCCGCCTTAATCTGCAGATCAGGCGCTGCCGCAGCGGGGCTTTCGGCTCCACTGCGCGCGCAGTCATCCCCATTCGGAGGAGCAGTTGATGAAGGAATCGACTTCGATCGTGGCGCGCAAGCGCGGGACCCGCGCGACGGCGACCGGTCCCGGGCCCACAGCCATTGCAACGCCGGCGCCCCCGGCCTTCGACGAGCGAGCGCTGCTCTCGGCGTTGCGAGCGGTGGCTGCCGGCGACTTCACCGTTCGCCTGCCGGGCGACCTCGTGGGCCTCGAAGGGAAGATCGCCGACACGTTCAACGACATCGTCGCCGCGAACCAGATGATGGCGGAAGAGATGGCGCGCGTCGGACAGGTGGTCGGTCACGAAGGCAAGACGCGGCAGCGCATGCGCGTCGGCCGCGCGGGTGGCGCCTGGGCCGCGATGCAGGTGTCGTTCAACACGCTCATCGACGACCTGGTCCGCCCCATCACCGAGGTCACCCGGGCGGTGACGAACGTCGCCCAAGGCAACCTTCTTCAGACCGTGCGCCTGGACGTCGAAGGACGACCGCTCGAGGGCGAGTTCCTGCGCTCGGCCTCGATCGTCAATTCGATGATCAAGCAGCTCAGCGTGTTCACCTCGGAAGTCACGCGCGTCGCCCGCGAGGTCGGCACCGACGGCAAGCTCGGCGGCCAGGCGCAGGTGCCGGAGGTCAGCGGCGTCTGGAAGGACCTGACCGAGAGCGTCAACCTCATGGCCAGCAACCTCACGGCGCAGGTGCGCAACATCTCCGAAGTGACGATCGCGGTCGCGAGCGGCGACCTGTCGCGCAAGATCACGGTGGACGTCCGCGGCGAGATCCTCCAGCTCAAGGAAGCCATCAACACGATGGTCGACCAGCTGCGCTCCTTCGCCTCGGAGGTGACGCGCGTCGCCCGCGAGGTCGGCACGGACGGCCGCCTCGGCGGACAAGCCGTGGTGCCGGGCGTCGCGGGCACCTGGAAGGACCTGACCGACAACGTCAACCTGCTGGCCGCCAATCTCACGACCCAGGTGCGCAACATCGCCGAGGTGACCACGGCCGTGGCGCGC
>Ga0207683_10000304_pt1 | contig 44491 bp, 43 predicted proteins | sample KBSM73metaG_FD_184333 | JGI IMG/M metagenome (GOLD analysis project Ga0207683, IMG submission 184333) | Miscanthus rhizosphere microbial communities from Kellogg Biological Station, Michigan, USA - KBS M7-3 metaG (SPAdes) (version 2) | ecosystem: Host-associated > Plants > Roots > Rhizosphere >... | reverse complement strand
GCGTACATGCTGTTCGACGTCCAGCGCGTGGTGAATGGCGGCGAGACGAACTACATCAGCGCGACGCTCGCGATCTACCTCGACCTGTACAACGTGTTCACGAACCTGCTGGCGCTGCTCGGCATTTTCGGCGGCAACCGCAACTAAGCTTCGGTTCTTGCCGAGGCAATAAAAAAACCGGCCTGGTACAAGCCGGTCACTGTTGCGATTACAGTAAATATTACTTTACAGAGTCAACAAGATTCTTAAATGTTTCGGGATTGTTCATAGCAAGATCAGCAAGAACTTTACGATCGAGCTCTATTCCCTTCTTATGAAGTTTGTTGATGAATTCAGAATAAGTCAAACCTTCGGCACGTACCGCTGCATTGATACGGGCAATCCATAACTGGCGGTAAGATCTTTTCTTCAGTTTACGACCCACATACATGTAGGTCATACCTTTTTCTACTACGTTTTTGGCAACTGTATAAACGTTTTTACGCTTGCCGTAAAAACCTTTTGCCTGTTTTAATATTTTTTTGCGACGAGCCTTGCTTGCTGCCGAATTAACTGAACGTGGCATATCTTAATAAGTTTAAATTTTAAAATTGAATAGTATCAGTCATGATTGTCAAATAAGTCATCCGAATCAGGTGCAGGTGTCGTATAACAAATCACCTGGCGTGTTTGACTAATTTGATCGTTTATGACTATTTCAGTCTTAAGAGACGTTTTACAAAATCCAAATTGGCTTTTGATACTTCTCCGTCTTTGCGCAGATTGCGTTTGCGCTTTTTTGTTTTCTTAGTAAGAATGTGCCGTTTGAAGCTTTTCTGGTGAGTTATTTTTCCGGTCGCCGTCACTTTAAAGCGTTTTTTGGCGCTGGAATTCGTTTTTACCTTGGGCATTTTACATGCTTTTATGTTACATCTTTGAGGCGTTCCTGAACAGACAGGATCCTTAGCGGGCCTCTTCAGACAATAAACCTTGAATTAAATCAAAAGGTTTTAAGGAGCGCAAAGGTAAGGTGTGAATACGGGATTACAAAACCTGAATAATCTGACTCCTTTTTGTGAAGATCTATTTCTCCAGGTACATTACTTCTTTGACCAGTTTTACAGTACGTGCAATGTCTGGCAGAGCGGCAGCAACAAGATTAGGCGCATAATGTAAAGGAGCATCTGCGGCAGTAATACGGCGGATCGGTGCATCAAGGTAATCAAACCCTTCTTTTTGAATGCGATAGGCAATTTCAGAAGAAACTGAGCACATAGGCCATTGCTCGTCTATAATAACCAGGCGGTTCGTTTTCTTTACACTTTCAAGTATTGTCATCCAATCCAAAGGACGTATTGTACGAAGATCAATTACTTCGGCGCTTATGTTTTCTTTTTCTAATTCCGCAGCGGCGCCATTAGCTACTTTCATCATCTTGTTGTATCCAACAATCGTCACATCTGCTCCCTGCCTGGTTACATCAGCTTTACCTAATTCGATATAATATTCTTCTTCCGGTACTTCGCTTTTCTCTCCATACATTACCTCGCTTTCCATAAACATTACCGGGTCTTCCTCGTAGCGTATAGCTTGTTTCAAAAGGCCTTTCGCATCATAACCATTACTCGGCGACACAACCTTGATACCGGGAATGTTTGCATAATAACTTTCAAAGGCTGTGGAATGCTGTGCTCCCAACTGACCTGCAGATCCATTTGGTCCGCGAAATACAATCGGGCAACTTACCTGCCCGCCACTCATCGCCAGCATTTTGGACGCGGTATTCAAAATCTGGTCCAATGCCAATACCGCAAAGTTCCAGGTCATAAACTCAATAACGGGTCTGAGACCACTTTGTGCCGCGCCAACGCCAACACCCGCGAAACCTAATTCTGAAATAGGCGTATCAATCACTCTTTTCGGACCAAATTCTGCCAGCATGCCCTGGCTCACTTTATAAGCACCATTGTATTCAGCTACCTCTTCACCCATGAGAAATACGCGGTCATCCCGTCTCATTTCCTCACTCATTGCCTCTCTAAGCGCTTCGCGAAAAGCTATTGATCTTGCCATTGTAATTTTTTTAAAAAAGCGGAGCAAAAATATCGCAAGCACATCATAACCCCAAATGTTGTTTATTCAGCAGATTTCTGTATGTGAATTGATCAATGAAATTTGATGGTTCAGCAAAGGCAACAAGAGTAGTTTATTCTGCAAGAAGGGACATTGCGCAACATTGATCACTCATTTCAATTCACCCGGAGTGAATGCAAAGGGAAGTAAAACCCGTGAAGTATCTAAAATAAACACACGGCCTTTCTGACCGGCAAGTATCAACCGGATTGGTTTTTTTGTTCGTTCTTCATATTCCAGTAAAGCCTGCCTGCACATACCGCAAGGAGATATCGGGTGGTCGCTTTGTATATCAACACCGTCATAGCTGACAGCTATGGTTTCAATAGCTACGCCGGGATATAATGTTGCTGCAGTGCCCAGTAATACTCTTTCCGCGCATATTCCAACGGGATAAGATGCATTTTCCTGGTTAGTACCCGCAACAATCTGGCCATTGGAAAGTTTTGCCACTGCACCTACGTGAAATCGTGAATATGGTGCATATGCATCCTGAGTTACCTCTTTTGCTTCATTCAGCAACCATGCATCTTCTTTATTCAGCTCATCGATACTGCTGTATACTTCATAGCTGAATTCATACTTCTCTTCGGGCATAATTCAATTTACAAAGTTCGAAGATAAGTTTAACCGTTTTAAACAGTCAAAATTTAAAAAGTTGAAGTGATAACAAAAATCAATCAGTTATGAGAAACTTTAAACTATTAAACATTTAATCTCACCTTACCATTCTAAACAATCTGTTCCAGCGCGGTCCTTTATCCCAGCTAAACCAGATCATCCATGCTTTGCCTACGACTCTGTCTTCCGGAACAAATCCCCAGAATCTTGAATCCTGTGACCCATGCCGGTTATCTCCCATCATCCAGTAATAATCCATTTTGAATGTATAGGTTGTTGTCTCTTTACCATTCAGAAAATATTTTCCATCCTTTTGGTAAAATTCATTGTGTTCGTATACTCTTATTGCTCTTTCGTAAATGGAATAATTCGAAGAGTCGATTTTCAATGTGCTTCCTTTTTTGGGTATCCACAGCGGGCCATAATTGTCAATCGTCCATTTCTTATTAATTACAAACATGGAGAATGCAGGATCCATACTGAATTCATCGATCACATTCATGTTCATACTTTTTACAAAATCACTTTTCTTCATTTTTTCAGCCGCAGTTGCGGTCAGCATCATAGCAAACCTGTTACCACCCAGCGCCTGGAACTCCTGCTCGTTACCCATATCTACATTAAACTCTTCCTTCATTATATCTTCACTCAGCGGTTGGCCTTTGGTCTCCACCGTGTAAAAAACTTCTGATCTCGGCGGGAGTTCTGCAGTAGCGCCATTGACAAATACCGTTCCTTCCTTTATCTGCAATGTGTCTCCGGCAATAGCAATACAACGTTTGATATAATTATCTGTTTTATCCGGCGGATGAATAGCAAGCGGGTATGTATCAGGGTCACTTAATATCGCCGTTCTTCCCGCGGTTTCATTGAAATTGCCAACCTCGCGTAAATATTGATAATAGGGGTGAAATGATTGGCCGCGGTCCCCATCTAAATTAACAACGGTATCACCTGCAGGAAAATTGAATACAACAACATCGTTCCGTTTTACGGGTGCAGAGAACCATCGTATATAAGGAAGTTTGAGCAGTTCCGAATAGGACTTCATTCGGGTACCCGGAATGTAATTATGAATAAAGGGTATAGATAAAGGAGTATTCGGTATTCTCGGGCCGTAGCTCAATTTGCTTACAAAAAGAAAATCGTTTATCAATAAACTTTTTTCCATTGACCCCGATGGGATCGTATACGCTTCAAAAATAAAAGTGCGTATAAGCGTTGCCGCTATGATAGCAAACACGGCGGCATCCACCCATTCCCGCCAGCCTGCTTTCTTATGTTTTCTTACAACGTCTGCTCCAACAAATTTTGTGTTCTTCTTACTGGCTATATAGGGAAAATAAATAAATGCCACGAGGGCTGCTGCTGTATGATCCCGGAGAGAAAACTTACCGAATACTTTTGCAAACTCTATAAAAATTCCCGGTGTAATAAACCAACCCACTACCGGTATAAATTGCCAGAATACCCAATGTTTTGGCCGTTGCGCGATCTCCTGCATTACCCAGGTATTATAAAATGGTATGTAAGCTTTCCACGCAGGCACACCTGCTTTTACAAATAATTTAGCAAAACCAAAAGAGGGAAGAAATACAAGCAAAGTTCCAATCAGGTAAATAACAAATAACTGTGAAAGTGGCATGAACGTTTATTTAACTCAATAATAGCGGCAAATTTATAGTAAATCACCCGCTGTGATTAAAATATGTCGTACCGCGGGTGTGTTTATTACATAAACAACAAAACAAAAAAATGTTAAAGCCGCAGGTAAAAATGCAGATACTATTTAGGCATTACATAATTTTTTACGTCTTCTTTCGTAATCGTCTTACCTGACAGTATCACGAGACGCTCTACCACGTTTCTCAACTCACGGATATTACCGGTCCAATTATATTCCTGCAATAATTTAATCGCGTCATCATCAATGGACTTTGCGGCAACACCGTATTCATTGCAGGTATCTTCAAGAAATTTATCAACGAGCAACGGTATATCATCACGACGTTCATTCAACGAAGGAACATGAATAAGGATAACACTCAGCCTATGATAAAGGTCAAGACGAAAATTTCGCTCTTCAACTTCTTTCAACAGATCTTTATTGGTTGCCGCAATAACACGAACATCTACACTGATATCTTTGTCGGCACCTACCCGTGTTATCTTCCCTTCCTGCAGTGCACGCAATACCTTGGCCTGTGCGTTCAGGCTCATGTCGCCGATTTCGTCCAGGAAAAGTGTACCGCCATTTGCCTGTTCAAATTTCCCGATACGTTGTTTAATTGCCGAAGTAAACGAACCTTTTTCGTGGCCGAACAATTCACTTTCTATAAGTTCACTTGGTATAGCAGCACAGTTTACCTCAACCAGCGGTCCCGAGCTGCGGTTACTTTTTTCATGAATCCACCGGGCCACAAGTTCTTTACCAGAACCATTTTCGCCGGTTATTAAAACCCTTGCATCTGTCGGGGCCACTTTATCTATTGTATCCTTTATTCTTTCAATAGGCGATGATCCTCCAATCATTTCCTGCACTTTGCTCACCTTGCGTTTCAGCACTTTTGTTTCTGTAACCAGGGAGCTTTTATCCATTGCATTGCGGATGGTAATCAATAGCCGGTTCAGGTCCGGAGGCTTCGATATATAATCATACGCCCCTTTTTTAACTGCTTCTACGGCGGTTTCTATATTACCATGACCGGAAATCATGATGATCGGTATATCGCTGTTCGATTCTATTGCTTTTTGGAGAAACTCGATCCCATCTACTTTCGGCATCTTTATGTCGCAAAGCACCACATCGTAACTTCTGTCTTTGTATTTTTTTAAGCCTTCTTCTCCATCTGCCGCCTCATCAATTTTATAGCCTTCAAACGAAAGAATCTCCCCCAGCGTTTTCCTTATGGCCTTTTCATCATCAATAATCAGTATATCTGCCATCCTGTTTAATTTTTTGAGGGGTAAAAATAAATGAAAGTCGGGAGACAGTAAGATTGAATGTGCTGAACAGAAAAATTCTTAAGAAGCGGATCGACTGATTACCGTACTTATTTCCGGCGAACCAGGAGAAATAATAGAGGCCGGATAGAAATCCAGCCTCGTTGTAAAATCCAATATCCTATGAAAAACCATTACAAAGATGCATCAGAAAGGCAAAACGATGCACGATACGCAGAAATTGCTGTAAAATCGGGTACTTCTACGTAGAGGAATTATTCTATAGAAAAAATCCGTTGGTGGTTGACATTCCTTACTGGGCGTGGGTTTTGGCTTAAAGTTGCATGTCGATTGAAAGAAACGAAAAATTATCGTTTCCCTGTCACCGTTAGATAAATATTCAGTAAGTATCCACTTATTTAAATCTTTCGGCCGGGCAAAGCAACAAGGTATTGGCTGTGTATTGAAATAAAAAAGCCGCTCACAATTGAACGGCTTTGAAGTAATATGTATAAAAAACTATTTCTTCTTTCCTTTCGGTGCAAACAATGCAAGCATACGGCGACCTTCCAGTTTCGGTAAATTTTCCAATATACCGACTTCTTTCAGACGGTCCGCAAATTTCAGCAGCAATAATTGTCCGCGATCCTGGAACTGGATAGCACGTCCTTTAAATTGAACATATGCTTTCACCTTATTCCCTTCTTTTAAAAAGCTTTCGGCATGTTTCGCTTTGAAATCGAAATCATGATCATCCGTATTTGGCGTAAAGCGTATCTCTTTAACTTCGGACACTTTACTTTTCGCCTTCATTTCTTTTTCCTTCTTCTTCTTATCGTAAAGGAATTTATTGTAGTCAATAATTTTACAAACAGGGGGATCCGCCTGTGGTGAAATTTCAACCAGGTCAAGCTGCTGATCCTGGGCCATCTTCAGCGCTTCACTGATCGGATAGACTCCTACTTCAACATTGTCGCCTACCAACCGGACCTGTGGTACCCTGATAAAATGATTGATTCTGTGTTCTGCTTCCTTGCGAGGGACAAACCGGTTGCGGTTAAATCCACCGCCTGGTCTGTTAAATCCGCCACCTGGCTTTTGAAAACCGCCACCGCCTCCGGGCTTTTGAAAACCTCCGCCACCCGGCTTTTGAAATACTGCCATTTAAATCTTTTAAGTGAAGTTCCCCTAATGAACCTTAAATTTTTATTTTTTGTTTAATTGAATGCTTCTTTTTAGGGTAAGAAACATTTTTTATAACAAACTCAGCAAATCCATTTACCTATCAAGATCCTAATAAACAATATTCAAATCTCAATGTTCAATTCCCGGCTTCTATCTTAGAACGATCATTTCGAATGAAGTGTTGAAAAATGATCATTAACATAAACAACCGGTCATTGGAAATCACTCTGCGCTCAACCTGTTTTTTATTTCAGCACTGATATCAGCGATAAACTCCTCCATACCTTTCACGCCTGCATCTCCTTTCCCCTGCTTTCTCACCGCTACTTTATTTTCATTCATCTCCTTCTCTCCCACAACAAGCATATAAGGTACTTTCAATAATTCAGTATCACGAATCTTTTTCCCGATTTTTTCATTACGGTCATCTACCTCTGCACGAATATCTGCTTTTTTCAGCGTTTTTTGAACTGTTTTTGCATAGTCCAGGAATTTATCACTGATGGGTAACACTTTTACCTGTACCGGTGCCAGCCACGTCGGGAATTTGCCGGCGTAGTGTTCAAGCAGGAACCCGATAAAACGCTCATGTGTACCCAAAGGCGCACGATGTATGATCAATGGCGTTTCAGTACGGTTGTCCGCCGTGGTATAGTGTAATTTAAAACTAAGACCTTGCGAAAAATCCACCTGGTTAGTCGCCAAGGTAAACTCCCGGCCAATAACACTGTATATCTGCACATCTATTTTAGGACCATAAAATGCGGCTTCATCCTTTACTTCGACATAAGGAATGTTGGAATTGATCAGCACCTGCCTTACCATTTCTTCAGTTTCGATCCAAAGCTCCGGGTTGTTAACATATTTCTTACCTAGTTTATCCGGTGAATGAAGGCTTAAACGCATCACATACTTATCAATACCGAATATTTTAAAATACTTCTGGTACATTTCATTCACGGCCCTGAATTCCTCTTCAAATTGTGATCGCGTGCAATAAATATGCGCATCATTCATATGCAAACAGCGTACGCGCATCAAACCAAATAATTCACCACTTTGTTCATAGCGGTAAACGGTACCATATTCGGCTATACGATACGGTAAGTCGCGATAACTTTTCGGCTCCGCCGCAAATATTTTGTGATGATGCGGGCAGTTCATTGCCTTCATATAATATTTCTCTCCGTCCATTTCCATCGGCGGATACATACTATCTGCGTAGTATGGTAAATGACCGCTGGTGAGATACATGCTTTCTTTTGCAATATGCGGTGTCACCACCCGCTTATAACCGGCTTCAAGTTCTGTTTCCTTTGCCAGCTTTTCGAGTTCTTCTATGATAATAGTTCCGTTCGGCATCCACATTATTAAACCCGGACCCACATCATCATCCATCGTGTAAATGCTAAGCTCTTTCCCCAGTTTACGATGATCTCTCTTCCTGGCCTCTTCCAGCATTTGCAGGTAGGCATCAAGTTCTTTTTGAGAGGGAAAGGTTATACCATAGATCCTCGTCAACTGCTTATTTTTTTCATCTCCCTTCCAATACGCACCAGCTATATTGGTTAGTTTTATCGCCTTGATAATTCCGGTTGCCGGAATATGCGGTCCGCGGCATAGATCAGTAAAATTTCCCTGTGAATAAAAACTGATTTCGCCATCATTTAAATTTTGTAAAAGATCGAGTTTATATTGATCTCCTTTATCAGTAAAATATTTTACAGCCTCTGTTTTTGGCATTTCCTTCCGTACATAGGTATTGTTCTGTTTTGCGAGCTCATTCATCTTTTTTTCCAATGCCTGCAAATCTTCTTCTGTAATCTTGCGATCACCCAGATCCATATCATAATAAAATCCGGGAGGGTTTTCTGTTGGCGGTCCTACCCAAAACTTCACGCCGGGAAATAACGATTCAACAGCCTCTGCCATCAGGTGTGCCGATGAATGCCAGAAAGTGCTTTTACCTTCTTTATCATCCCACGTATACAATTTCAGCTTTGCATCGCTGTTAATCGGTCTTGTTGCGTCCCACACCTGCCCATTTACATCAGCTGCGATTACCTTGCGGGCGAGACCTTCAGAAATTGACTTTGCAATTCCCAATGCATTAATACCTTCTTCATATTGCCGTACAGCTCCATCCGGAAACGAAATATTGATCATACTTTTGAAAACAATTTGCTGGAAACTAATGAATCCCATTATTTTGGGTGGGCAAAATTAACACTCTTTTGTCACAGTATCATAGAGCTTCAATAAGTTATTGTTTAATTTGCACGCTGCGATGAAACTTAATCTACACAGACTTATTTTATTGCTGACCGCTCTTTTTTCGTTTGCTGTTTCTCCGTTGCACAGTCAGAATCTTACCGGTATCTGGCGCGGTTATTTCATCACAGAGTCTTCCGATCAATATAAGTTTGAATTACAGATAGAGCAGAAAAAAAATTCTATATCCGGTGTTTCTTATTCTTATCTCACAACAGTTTTCTATGGTAAGGCTACATTGACGGGAAATTTCAGTGCCAATTCTCAAAATGCTTTGATCCAGGAAATAAAAACAGTGGAAGTAAGAATGGGACCAGGTTCTTCTGCCTGTATCATGAAATGCAGTTTTCAATATGTGCAATCCGGCAAGGAACAATTCCTGGAAGGAACGTTTACCAGCAAATTTGAAAAAAATACATACGGCGCAAAAAGAGGCGATAATTGCGGCAGCGGAAAAGTATATCTGAGAAAAGTCCAATCGTCGGATTTTTACATAGAACCTTTTTTGCGTAAACAGCTGGCAGATGTCTCGCCTGATAAACCCGACTCGGTAAAATCTGAAAAAAAGTCGCCGCCGGTGGTTAAAAAAACAACCAACCCAAAAAACAATACAGCGACGGCTAAGAAGCCACCGGTTACCAAACCGAAAATCAATGCCGATACAAAAAATAATAACAGCACCGTAAAAGGTACTACGCCAAAAACCGGCAATAATAAACCAGTCGCGAAACCAAAGCTCAAACCGGATAATGCTCCTGTAACCGTAATTGACGATTCAGTTTCGAAAAAGAAACCGCAGACTACAACGATCCTCAAAAAACATGAATTACCTACACCGGACGTAATGAAATCAAGAGAAAATAATCTCGTACGCACAATTTTATCCGATGCAAAAACGGTCACCCTTAAGATTTACGATAACGGCGAGATAGATGATGATACTGTTTCGGTATATCTCGATAAGAAACTTGTACTCTCTAAACAACGACTCACGACAAGCCCGTTGGTTGTTAATATCAAAATGGATGATGACGATGCCGAGCATGAAATTGTAATGGTAGCGGATAATCTCGGTCGCATTCCTCCTAATACTTCATTAATGCTCGTAAACGCCGGTGATAAACGCTATGAAGTACGAATAACTTCTACTGAACAAAAAAACGCGGTTGTTCGTTTCGTTTACCGGAAACCGGAATAAGCTGCCGTCTGAATAATTTTTCAAACGAAAAGAAAAGGAATAAGTATTTTCCATTTTCATGAGCCGTTTTATTGCAACAATTCTTTTTTTGTGTACTGCAGTAGCTGCGGATGCGCAATCATTAACCGGCACATGGCGCGGGAAACTTACACAAGGGCCCGGCGGATGCTTTCCTGTTTATTTTATTGAAATGCAGATGAAAGTGGAAGGCGCTAAAATTACCGGGTCAACTTATCACTTCTCAGACGTTTCCAATTTTGTGAAAGAAAACTTTGAAGGCGTATACGATGCCCGGACGAAGACGGTTTCTATCACCGAAACGGGCGTCCTTACTTTTCATATTCCTCCCGATTGTGTGCCTTGTATAAAAAAATATTCGCTTGCTTACGAGCGAAAAGATAAAGATCAATTATTAAGTGGCGATTGGGGTGGCCGAATGATGAATAGTCAGATTGCTTGTCCGCCGGGGAAAATAACATTAACCAAAGAAGCCTCATCCATTTTTAATGAAATAAAAGTTGACACGGGAACTATCCGGCTTGACTTTTATGATAATGCCGAAATTGATGGTGACACCATTTCTGTAATGGTGGATAATCAAACCGTAGTGAGTCATCAACGGCTCGGAGTAAAACCAATTTCTGTGGATATAAGAATTGATCTTAACAAAACTGTACATGAAGTTGTGATGATTGCAGACAACGAGGGCTCGATTCCTCCCAATACCGCTTTACTGTTGGTTACGGCAGGTGATAAACGTTACCGGCTCTTTCTAAGTTCTGATGATGAACAGAAAAAAGTATTGGTGAGATTTATATATGAAAAACCATCAGTATAAACGTACCCGTTTCCGGAAATAAGTATTAATTAGGTGTTAATACTGACAACCCGGATTACGCCGTTTAGATACTTGATAATGAAACACTTCATGGCTCGTTTTTGACAGTTTACATAACGTTTTCATCCATTCGCTAATTGCACGCTTTGACGTTGATTAATCGTGTTGTATATTTGCATCGCAAATCAGATTTAAGGCCCCAGGTTAACGTACCCTGATCAACCCGCTCAATTGAGTTTTCTGAATCTTGCCGGTTTGCCATAACTGAAAATTTTACGGAAGAGTTTAATAACATAAATTATATACACGTTTATGAACACAGATTCTATGCACAGAGTAGTACATTTAGATGAAAATGAGTTACAAAAGCTGACACAGGAAGTACCAGAAACCCTTGCAGACGACTCAATGTATGAGGAAAAACAAAAGATCGGTTTTAGCGTAGCGAACATGTGGAATGTTCAGCGCCAGGCCCGATCTGCCTCCTCCATGATGCGTAAATGGAATAACTAAGCCAGATACATCTTTTCTCTAAAGCATCAAGGCTTCCGGAAGGAAGCCTTTTATTTTTTAAAGCAGTTAGTCTCAGCGATGCGAGTAATAAAACTGTCTCTTCAAAAGATAAATGAATTGTCTTTTGAAATATTTTTTAACAATGAGATTTTAAGGTAAGACGGATATTAATGGTGTTTTTCAAAATGATCTTCACGAAGGAAAACGGATAGCAACGGCCATCTTAGGGAAACGGTGGCATCGTAGATTAACGGTTAAGTGAAATTTTAATAAAAAAATATAAAGTGTTGTATTTAAATAAATTATACGTTTTTTTTAAAATTTGATGGTAAATCTACGATAAATATAATACCAACCAAAATTTTATTAACATTTTTCTTTTGTGGCAAAATCTATAGCAGCGGGTTGCTGACGGGTTCTCAACTTCAGCTTAATTTCGTACTAAAATCTTTTCATTATGTCAGTCGGAGCAAAACATATTGCGACATTTATAATGGGCGCAGCAGCAGGTATTGCACTTGCGAAATACATGAACATGAGCGATGAAGAAAAAGAAAAATTCATTGCCGGTCTGAAAGAAAAAGCCAATAAATTTAAAGGGGAAGCCGAAAACGCATGGGATAAAGCTTCTGATTATTTTGAAGAATTAAAAACTAAAGGTGCTGATGCATTGAAAGATCACGCGGCAAATGCAGAAAGCGTTTTAAAAGATCTTTTTGGAAATCAGAAAGGAGCTGCCGGGGCAAGTACCAAATAATTGCACATATCGTCGCTCCACGTCGTTTTATGAAAAAGCAAAACGGCCCTTAAAAGGGCCGTTGCTCAAGGCGGATAGGAATTCAGGACAATACGTTGTTATGGACGGTTTTTCGCCTTGTTTTCATAGGATAGCTGGTTTTGGTTTTTCGGAACAAGGATTTTAAACAGCAGGAATAATTTTCCTGGTTATCAATAAGCGTTTTTCAAAGGATTACGGACGGTTTTTCAAAGGCTATTACTGCTTTCAAAGGATTTGGATCAAAAACGGGTCTTATACTTTCTCTAGTTATTTGCTGATTGACAGTACAAAGAAAGCACGCAAATGGCCCGTAAAAAATAGTATGGGATGGGTAAATATTGTCAAATCCTCCTGTTACAATATGTAGAGTTTAATTTACGGAAAGCTTCTTCGTAGATTCACGATCACTTAGTTATCTACCTGCACAACTAAAATTAAAATTTGAAATTCCAGGTTATAGCCGGCAATATTGGAAATAAAGAGACCTGTTTGGCTTGTATGGTAAGATCGCTATTTGCAAGACTTCCTTCCTGATCAAAATAAATAAAATAAGGATTCATGCGGCTATACACATTATAGATACTGAAAGTCCAAGAGCTTTTGATTTTCTTCTTTCGCTTTGGAATGGGAGTATAAGTAGCAGCAAGATCGAGCCGGTGATAAGCTCCCAGACGATACTGATTGATATGACCATACTCCTGGGTCAGCACACCATTAACAAAATAAAATCGTTCAGGCATGGTCGTGGCATTGCCGGTACCATACACAAAAACAGCACCCAGCTTCCATTTTTTTGTCAATTCATAATTTGCAACGACAGACATATCATTTCGCCGGTCAAACTTCGCCGGGAATTTTACACCATCGTTTAATTGTGCAAATTTTCTCCACGTCCAGGAAAGCGTGTAACCGATCCAGCCGGAAAGTCGGCCTCTTGTTTTATTGATAAATAATTCCGCACCGTAACTCCATCCTTTACCAAATACAAAATCATTCTCCGGATCATTCAATGAAGGTGTATATCCTTCTTTATATTCTACCTGGTTCTGCATGTCCTTATAATAAACTTCCAGCGATGTTTCATATTTATTATCAGCGAAGTTTTTAAAAACGCCTGCAGAATATTGCCAGCTTAATTGCGGTTTCACAACATAAGTGCTCGGCACCCACAAGTCAGTTGGCAATGTATTTCCCGAGTTGCTTACGAGATGGATATATTGGTAATTACGATTGACCGCAACCTTCAGTGATGTTTCATCATTAATGGCGTAGCGTATTGTTGCACGCGGCTCGAGCCCTCCATACGTCTTTACATTTTGAAACCCTTTATAGACTGTACTATCCAGCTTGTTTCCGTTCGCGTCACGGTCGTATTTTGTGTACGGGCCAATTTGTGTAAACGTGCTCCACCGTACTCCATAATTCACTTTGATTTTATCACTGATGTCCCAGTCATCCTGGATATAAACAGCTGTTTCATTCGCGTATTTGATCCCTTCATTGTTTGGTTTAAATACTGTCGTATCCTGCTGCCCGGAAACAACATTGGGAATGAATTTATGATAGGTATATAACCCGCCGAATTTCACTTTATGCTGCGGCAATGGATAATAGTCGAAATCAATTTTCGCATTACCGTCACGTATACCCGATGATAAAGAAAGGCTGAAGTCGTTTTGAGATGCTGTAAAGCGAAATTTATAATCGTTATACACCAACGTCGTATTTGCAAAAAGACGACGGTTGAATACATGGTTCCATCGAAGCGTGGCTGTTGAATTTCCCCATGGTATATTGGAACTGAATGACCGTTTGCCATTTACAAAGTCAAAAACATCGCGACCAAAATAACCACTGAGATACAGGCGGTCCTTTTCTGAAAAACGATAGTTCACTTTTGCATTCAGATCATAGAAATAATAACCTGAACCATGAAACGAACTGGAAGTCGGAACAAAGGGTTTCACCAATGCATCCACATACGTTCGCCGTGCAGAAATGATAAAGGAAGCTTTATCTTTTTTTATCGGCCCCTGGATGGAGAGCCTTGATGCAATCAAGCCAATACCTCCGTCTACCTGCAGTTTATTCATGTTGCCATCTTTCATAGACACATCGAGTACCGAAGACAACCGGCCGCCATATTGTGCGGGCATTCCTCCTTTTATCAGCGAAGTGTTTTTAATTGCATCAGAATTGAAAATGGAAAAGAACCCAAACAAATGCCCCGTATTATAAACAACAGCATCATCCAGCATAATTAAATTCTGATCGGCACCTCCGCCCCTTACATAAAATCCGGCATTACCTTCACCTGCATTCCGCACACCCGGCAATAATTGTATGGCCTTTAAGATATCTACCTCGCCCATAAAGGCAGGTATATTTTTTATCTGCTCAATAGATAAATCGATCTTACCCATCTGAGCATTCTTTACATTGGCATCTCTTTTTTTTGTGTAAACAAAAACTTCGCTGATGGCTGCAGATTTTGGAATCAACTCAAAATTGTATGGTTTGTTTCCGTTCAATTCGACGGAAATGATTTTCGATTGATAGGAAACGTGGGAAATACTTATATCATAGTTTCCCTGGCTTAATGTAATGGAATAAAATCCGTATTGGTTGCTGGCTACTCCCTGCGATTGACCATTAACAGTAATTGTAGCACCGATGATAGATTCGCCGGAAAGACTGTCTTTAACGTAGCCATTCAGTGTAAACCGGCCTCCCGATGATTGTTTTACCTGGCATATTGCAGAAAAGCCGGTCATAAGAACGATTACTGCTGCCAGAATCTTTTTCATACTCATCAACACACTTAATGCTTGGTAGTATCTGCTACGGCCACCATAAAATTCAACGTGTCTTTTGGACCGCCGCAATTCAGCAATTGCTCTTTGAACTTAGGGTGTTCCTTACCGGGATAAGGATTGCGGACATCCGCAGTTTTGCTTAACCAATTGCCCGGCTTATCTTCTCCGAATGCGGTGGGACATTCATGAAAATATATTTTTGATTGATCATACCTTACAGTACGGAGCAAATCATATACATATTGCGTGAGTGAATTAAAGGCGAGCCTCTTTTCCTCGAGGGTTGGATCGTTCAACAAACCGTCCATTTCTGATTTTGCATTGTCCAGAATGCCTTTGGCAGTTTCGTAGATAACTGTATCTTTTTGGAGCTCGCTCAGGCGCAGACTGTCCATGCCGGTTTTCAGCTCCCCCGAATACCTGCTTAGAGACACCGTATCCCAATTCACAAAAGCTTCGGTAAGGTTATAGTAGGCATTGATCATATTAATGGCCGACCTGTTAAAAACATCAGAGTGCTTACTAACGGCAAGCGGTTGCTGTACCGGCCCGGTATCAACGTGTTTCTTAGGTTTGAAAAAGAAAAACCATACACCTGCAATAACGAGGATACCAATTAGTAAAACGGCAAAAAGTCTCTTCATCCGGATAACAATTTTTAGTTTCTACGGCCGGGAAAAATATGGGCAAAAGTAATTGAAAGAGATTGCAAAGACTAATACTTTATTTTTGCGGATTCCAGGCGGGATGACCGTTGGTTGGTAAAAATAAAAGCAGTTAATAGATATGTTAGCGGGACTACAAAATGTAACATTCGAATTCGGGGCACGAGTAATTATTGAAGACACGACATGGCACATACAACCGGAAGAACGGATTGGCCTTATCGGGTATAATGGAACGGGTAAATCCACCCTGTTGAAATTACTTGTAGGTGACTATGCCCCATCAAAAGGAACTGTAGAGCGGAGCCGCAACACCAGCATAGGCTACTTACACCAGGATTTATTGAGCTTCGATACAAATGATTCCATCTTACAGGTTGCCTTAAGCGCTTTTGAGAAAGTTTTGCAATTGGAAAAAGAGATTGAAGAGCTCGGTAAGGAATTGGAAAAAACCGGTGACGAGAAAACATTGCATGAGTACAGCGATAAGCTTCATGAAATGGAAACATTGGGCGGATACAATATTCATCATCGTACGGAAGAAGTGCTGCAAGGGCTTGGATTTGCGAACAGTGATTTAAACAGGCCTTATAAAGAATTCAGCGGTGGCTGGCGCATGCGTGTGTTACTCGCCAAAATGATTTTACAACAACCCGATCTTTTACTGCTCGACGAACCTACAAACCATCTTGATCTTCCTTCCATTGAATGGCTGGAAAAATATTTGCAGCATTACCAGGGTTCCGTGGTAATTGTCAGCCATGATAAATATTTCCTGAACCGCATGGTAACAAAGATCGTTGAACTGTACCAGCAGGAACTGCATATTTATAATGGCAATTATGATTTTTACGAAAAAGAAAAAGCGATCCGCCTCGATCTTCAACAGAAGGCATATGAAAATCAGCAGGACTATATCCGGCAGAATGAGCGGTTGGTAGAACGTTTCAGGGCTAAAGCAAGTAAAGCTGCCATGGCGCAAAGTATTATGAAAAAGCTTGACAAGCTGGAGCGCATCGAAGAAGCAAACCTGGAACGGCCGAATATCCGCATCAACTTTCGGGTAGATAAAACACCGGGACGTGTGTTGGTTGAACTGAAAGATATTTCAAAATCATTCGGCGATAACATCATCATTGAACATACCGGAGCCGAAATAGACCGGGGCGATAAAATTGCACTAATCGGGGCCAACGGAAAAGGCAAGTCTACCCTGCTGCGGATCATTGCAGGGACTGAACCTTTTGCCGGCGAACGAAAATGGGGGCACAATGTTGAAGAAAGTTTTTATGCGCAACATCAGCTGGAAGCACTTAATGTGAATAACACGATACTCGATGAGATGAAAGAATGCGGCAGCCAGATGACGGAGCTGGAATTAAGAACATTGCTGGGTTGTTTTTTATTCAGCGGCGATGATGCGGATAAAAAAATAAAAGTATTAAGCGGTGGTGAGAAAGCAAGAGTGGCGCTGGCAAAAACAATGGTGAGTAAAGCAAACTTTCTGATGCTGGATGAACCGACAAACCACCTGGATATGCATAGTTGCGATTTGCTGATTGATGCATTAAAAAAATATGAAGGCAGCCTGATACTCGTGAGCCACGATCGCTATTTTATATCAAAAACTGCAAATAAGATCTGGGAAATCGTTGATCACCGGATAAAAGAATTTAAAGGCGGTTACGACGAATGGGTGCAGTGGAAAGAAAGAATGCAGAAGGCTGATGCCGATAATAAAAAGACAGAGGAGAAAAATTCAAAAAAGGAGATTGAAATAAAAGCTATTGAAGTCAAGAGCGAATCCAAAAATAATAAAATTCAGCAATCACCACAGGCTACGTCTATATCAAAAGAAACAAAAAAAGAATTACAAAAACAGCAACGCCTTTTTCAACAGGTAGAAGAAAAACTGGCTGAACTGAATAAGAAAAAAACAGCCTTGGAAGCGTCTATGACTGATCCTGCTAATTATGCCGATAAAAATAAATTTCGTCAAATTGAATCGGACTATAACGCAACGAATAAGGAAATTTCCAATTTCAATAAGCAGTATGAAGAAATATTCGAAAAGATCATTGCCCTGGAAAGCACAGCCAACGGATAAGGCATAATTTTTTTATACTCCTGTTTTATTTCATTTTATTTTATAGTTACCCGGTTAAAATCGTTTTGGCACAATTATATGTGCTATTATTCCGGAATTATCTATTTTAAACGCTTATTCAATTACTGATTATGAAAAAACAAATTTTTAAATTATTACTGCTATGCATCTCGGTCGCCGTGATGAGCACAACGATTGAGTCTTGCAAAAGCAAGGTAAAAGATGAAGATGTAAAAACAGCTGCAGAGACGGCGCTGAAAGCAAATCCCGACCTGCAAGGCGTTACGGTGAGTGTAACAGATGGTGTGGCTTCTCTTGGCGGCGAAGTAAAAGACCAGTCTGCGAAAACCGCTGCTGAGTCGGCGGTGAAAGACATTAATGGATTGAAGTCTGTCAAAAATGATATCACTGTTGCCGCGGCGCCCGTGCCCAGCGCACCTGTAACGATTTCAGGCGATGACGAGCTCACAAAGAATGTAGCGGACGCAATTAAAGATCACAGTACCGTTACAGCAGCAGTAAAAGACAGTGTTATCACATTGACCGGTACAATAAAAAAGACCGAACTGCCGAAACTGATGCAGAAACTGCATGCATTAAAACCTAAAAAAGTCGACAATAAACTAACTGTTAAATAAGAAGGAGAAATAATTATGGCACTCCAGGATAAATACAAACCGCTGATTGATGCGGCAACTGCATCAGGCGTAACCAACCTGCAGGTAAAAGAACAGGATGGCGTATTATATGTGAATGGCAATGCTCCGAGCGGAGCGGTGAAAGATAAATTGTGGAATGAGTATGATAAAATCGATCCCAATTTTACTACCGGTGATCTCGTATTGGATGTTGATGTAAGTGGCGCTGTCGATGGCGGTAAACTAAAAGTGATCACTGAGCGTAGCAACCTTAATATACGGAAAGGCCCGGGCACCGATCAACCGATAGTCGGTAAAGCGGCGCACAATGAAATTGTAACACTCGTCAGCAAAACCAGTGACCAATGGTGGCTTATCCGCAGTGTGGATGGTGAAGAAGGATATGCCTATGCTCAATATCTTGAACCTGTAAAATAGACCTGAAGAAATATTGGATTACAGAACCGCTTACCAAAGCGGTTTTTTTATTTAATGACTAAAATGGGCGGCCCTGCCTGGCGACTTGTCGCGCTTATTTGGGCGTTGTCCGTCTGACGGCCAACCTGGAGACTCTTGCAACTTGCCCAATAGCGAACAGAATGCACAAGAGTGCGACGCAACGGAAGCCAGATAGTAGCAATTTGCCGGGTTCATAAAATAAAAATATCCGAATTAAAAAGCCACCGGTAAGAATAAGACAGAGCATCAAAATAATGTATCTTTTGCGAATAAAACACTCACCAATGAAGTTCACCCTTATTCCATTTCTTGCCTTTATTACTGCATGGGGTATATTTCATATTTCAGTAAAAAAGACAACACCTGTTGCAGATACTGAAACCTATAAGAAAAAAAATGTCGTGCGTTGCAGCCCGGATTGGAATGTTTTGAGCGAATACATTGAAAGTACCGACATCCCTCCTATGCCTGGTGCCGGAAAATATAAATGGGATATTCATTCAAAAAATGACAGTGCGCAATTTTATTTTAACCAGGGAATAAATATGTATTATGGTTTTCACATCATTGAATCCATGGCTTCTTTTATGAAGGCCGCAAAATTTGATAGTACCAATGCAATGATCTGGTGGGCACAGGCTTTAGCTTATGGACCCAACATCAATGATGCTGCTTACAATGCCTCTCCCCTTGCATTGGAAGCAATTAAAAAAGCAAAAGATTTATCCGGCAATTCTTCAGCGCTTGAAAAAGCATTGTTCAATGCGATGTCAATCCGATATTCGTCCGATGCGACATTATCAAGAGAAAAGTTGAATAACGACTATACAATGGCGATGGGAAAAGTTTATCGGCAATTTCCGGAAAGTGCAGATGCCGGTGCATTGTTTGCTGATGCAATGATGCTGGAACATCCCTGGCTATTATGGAAAAATGATGGAACTCCGTATGCCTGGACACCCCGCATTCGTGAAGTACTTGAAAAAACATTGGCGCAAAACCCGGAACATCCCGGCGCTAATCACTACTATATTCATGTTATGGAACCCTCTCCATATCCGCAAAAGGCATTGGCAAGTGCTGACCGTCTTGGCAAGTTAACCCCCGGGCTTGCTCATCTTGTTCATATGCCCTCTCATATTTACCTGCGCACCGGTTTTTATAAAACGGGGTATTCTGTAAATGAGGAAGCCGTAAAGCAATACAAGGATTATTTAAATCTATATCCTGCGGTTGTTGGTGGTGAAGCATTGTATCGCCTGCATAATGAACATATGCTTGTCAATTGTGCTATGCATGCAGGCAGAAAGAAATATACTATCGATGCTGCCCTCGCTTTACAAAACAGTATTGATGCCGCCTTGCTTTCCGATCCGAGTGGATTTGGCAATTATATGCAATACACATATAGAGTACCGACACTGGTCATGATTCGTTTTGAAGATTGGGATGGATTGTTAAATGCGGCCGAAACAGATGCAAAACATGTTTACGGAAACCTGTTAGTGCATTTTGGAAAAGGCATGGCTTTCGTTGCAAAAAACAATTTACCCGATGCGCAAAAAGAATTATCATCGGTTGAATCATTATTAAAAGACAGCTCGCTGCAATTGTCTTTTGCGCCATTTTCTTCGGCTATTGATGGTGCTACTGTTGCCGTGTATCTTTTAAAAGGCAGCATTGCACTGAAAGAAAAGGAGACAAATGACGCCATCACACATTTTAAAATGGCCGTTGAGCGGGAAAAAAATATGGTGTATAACGAACCACGTGACTGGCTGTTGAACCCAAAAAATTATCTCGCCCGGGCCTATTTCCAAACCGGCAAGTATAAAGCAGCGGAAAAAGTGTTTATGCAGGATCTGAACGATAACAATGAAAACGTGTGGTCGCTGGCAGGGCTTTATAAAACATTACAAAAACAAAATAAAACAGCTGCTGCCAATGCAGTAAAGGCAAGATTTAAAAAAGCTGCGTCGGCAAGTGATTTCAATTTTATGGAATAACGGTTTGCCTGAAATTATTTAACAGGTCTTTCAGAAAATTACTGTGGGAAACACTGCCGGCTTTTCGGTAGTCACTAATCTTAATCTATATTGCGGTTTAAAGATCAAGTGTGCCGATGAAAATGGTGATGCTATTCATATCATTTTTTTTATTTTCTCTTTTTGTCTTTTCACAATCTCCGGGTCGCCCAAAAATCGGCCTTACGCTTAGCGGCGGTGGTGCAAAAGGTCTTGCGCATATCGGCATATTAAAAGCGATTGACTCTGCAGGGTTAAAAATAGATTATGTTACTGGTACGAGTATGGGCAGCATCCTGGGAGGGCTTTATGCGATTGGCTATTCTGCCGATTCGTTGGAGAAAATCGCGAGAAATATAGACTGGAGTCTTTTATTGAGTAATCAATCTTCGCTCAGGAGTTTGTTTATGGAAGAAAAAGACGAGTACTCAAAATACGACGTGGAGCTCCCTTGGGTAAACAACAAACTGCGATTGAGCAGCGGGTTGCTGGAGGCACAAGAGCTTTGGTTAAAATTCTCGGAATTATTTTTCCCCGTTTATAACATCAAAGACTTTTCAAATTTCAGTATCCCCTTTCGTTGTATCTCCACAGATATTGGCAACGGAGAAGCCGTAGTAATGAAAGATGGGGAAATAATTTCTGCCGTTCGTGCTAGTATGGCAATCCCTTCTGTTTTTACCCCTGTTGATTACAACGGTCATCGTGTGATTGACGGAGGGATCAGCCGGAATTTCCCTGTAAAAGATGTAAAAGAAATGGGAGCCGATATTGTTGTTGGCAGTAATGTGGCAAATGGACTTTTACCGTCACAAAAAGTAAGAAATATCCTCCAGTTGATGATGCAGGTTGCTTTTTTTCGCGAAGCAGAAGATTCAAAAAACGAAGTGCCTCTGTGCAATATCTATATCCCGATAAATCTTGAGAATTATTCAATGGCCAGCTTTTCTGAAGGAGATAAAATCCTGCAGGCCGGCATTGACGTTGGAAGAAAATTATATCCCCGGCTCAAGCATCTTGCAGATTCTCTGGATGGAATTTATGGTAAACAGGAAATAGTACACAACCGGCTCCCCGACGTTGCACACATAAAACTATCTTCCTTTGAAATAAATGGGTTGAAAAACACTACTGAAGGTTTTTTTGTCAATACAATGAACCTGGAAACCGGTGTTTATTACACAGCGAAGCAACTATCGGATATGGTGCGACAGGCTTTTGGCACACGCTATTATAACCGTATCGTATACTCGCTGCATGCCCGGGAGGACGGTACGTGCAAAATTATTTTCAATGTAGAAGAGAATCCATTGACATTTGCAAAAGTGAGTTTGCATTATAACCGCTTTTCCGGCATAGGACTCATTGCAAATCTTACCTCCCGAAACCTGCTTGTGTCCAATTCACGCAGTTTGGTCAGTGTGAATATTGGTGAAAGCTTCCGGATTAAAGGAGAACACCTGCAATATATTGGCCGCCGTAAATTTTTCGGCCTCACCGTAAAAACACAATTTGACCGCTTCGATCTTATCACGTATGAACAATATAAACAGAGCGGTTTATATAAACAGGACAATTGGGAAATAAATGAAAAATTTCATTATTCGCCGACCAGAAGTTTTACAGCCGGTATCGGTCATCGATTCGAATTAGTTCATTATCGTCCTACTATCGCCAGCAACCTTGAATTTGAAGGAAGCAATCATTTTTCAACACTATACGCGGATATAAAATTCAATACACTCGATAAAAAGATTTTTCCCCGGAACGGAATAAAAATAGATGCAGAGGCAGGACAAGTATTGCCACAACACTCAACGGTACATTTTCTTATTAATGGTGAACCACCCACCAACCCGGATTCATTATCAATCAGTACAAACAGTTATTTTAAAACATGGCTCGCCGCAGAGGGGTATCTTTCTTTTAACAGTACTACTACGTTGCTTGTACAATCTCAATGCGGCATCAACTTCAACTATTCCGGCAACATTATGAACGAATATGTTATTGGCGGTATGAACAGATTATTCCGTAACCAGGTAACCTTTGCGGGCATACAGGAAGGAACAATTTATTCGCCTGCTATGCTGACGGGACTAATCGGTTTGCGCCAGCAAATATTTTTCAATACCTACCTTACCGGGAGAGCCAATGTTCTTTTCAACAATTTTATCAGCAAAAGTAAATTTTTCAACTACCTGGATTTTTATTCAGGCTATGCCCTTACTTTCTCTTATAATTTCGCATTGGGCCCTCTCGATCTGAGTATCATGTATAGCGATCAGACACAAAAAGTGCAGGGGTATATTAATTTGGGAATTCCTTTTTGAATGAATAGTGAATTGGGAATAACCGGTCTTTTAATGCGAAAGGATATATTCTCAACCATCTAATCTCCCTTCATTCCCTTTACAAAATCACTGATAAGATAACTGATTAATTTGCCGGTTGATTCATCAGTCTTACCATTTAACTGAACGGCTCCTTCGCAGATATGCACGTATGCAGGTCTTGATGCGGCTGCACTATATGAGATATATTGCCGGGCATGCGAAGGAAGAACGCCTGAAGGTGATGAAGCGCTGCTCAAAACGTTTTGAACAGAATCGAGGTCCAGCTCAATACCACATAGGCTGTCTTCTGTAAATTCAACGGCATGTGATACCGCCTGTAAGAAAGTTCTTTTTTCGCGGATGAAAATATCTTCGTACGTAATACAATCAAGAAATGGATTATTTACAAGATCGATCCACACATTCTGGGGCAGATAGTTTTCATGTAACCCCACGATACAATATTTCTGTAAATACCCGTCTTCTTCGGCATAGCGAAATGCATTGCCACTGTGCCTTCCTTCCATCGGGCGATAATCGCTGTGTGCATCGAGATTTATACAATTGAGTTGTGCCAATGGTATCACACCTGCTTTATGCCAGCCTTTTGCAGCGCCCTTAATCAGCGGGTAAGCATTGTTATGCCCACCGCCTATTACTACAGGTACTTTTCTTGCTTCAGTAATTATTTTTATCAATGATTCTACTTCCTCATCAATCGTACTTACAGCGTGACGATACGCTTCCAGTTTTTCTTCCTCGCCATGCGCGTTGATATCAATCAGGTATTGTATATCGCCGAAATCAAAGTGTCCCAACAAAACAACTTCATCCCCGCTGAGAAAGTCATTGCTTTGTATATTCAAAAAAGATTGAAGAAAAGGTATCCATGTTGTGCTGGTGCCACCGGTGCCATAGTTTGCACGTACCCCAATATCTTCAGGAATGCCGATTAAAAAATAGATCGCCTTTGTCGATTGCAAAAAAGATTCAAATTGCAACGGGTCATTTACACACTGCAATCTTTCGCCGAGTTTTGTCTCGTAGCGACGCAGCTTTGTTAATGAAAGAATATCCTGTTTATTATAAAATCGGAAATGTTTCATATAGCGTTTGTATGGGCAATTTAAGAAAAGAAAATTTATTGTGACGTATCCTTGTCCCGACCGGCGGCCTTCGGGTTCCTTCCTTTGAATATCTTTTTCACTGCTTTCCCCAGTTTGTTGATATTATCGATCTGCTCCTGGATAGGCGAAAGATTCAAATCTTCTGATTGCATACCGCCTTCAATAAAATCTACCTGCGTCTGTTCGGGATATAAGAGAATAAAATTATTATCTGGAAATTGTCGTATCAATTTGTTTCTGAACGTTTCAAAATGCGAGCTAAATGAAATCGTTGCCTTTCTTGCACTGAGCATCACTATAAGATCATCACCGGAAATACGCCTGGTGAGGTCCTCCCCATTTTCAACGTCGTTAAATGATCTGTAACGGATATCCGGCGTGGCCCGCAGGCGCTTCATTTCCCGTTCAAATGCTGTTTGCGTTTTGCCGGAAACATATATAATCAACGGCATGCCCGATTGCCTGGCCAGTGAGGCTATCTTGCGCACAACATGAGCAAAACCGGCTTCATATTCTGCATTGCGGGTAACAATTAATACAATACGCTTGTCCGCATTAATGGGATGTTTGCTTCTGCATACATAGACCGTTTCCCAAATGCTATCCAAAATATTTTCGGTGGCAGTACCAAATAACGAGTTAAATAAAAAGTCAGTTGTACCGCTACTCTTTTCGTCCCAATTAATAATAACATCGGAGATCAGCATTTCTTTTACAGCTCTTGAGATACCACTCGTCATATTCAGATCAACCCTTGTAAGCAATTGAATGTGCGTTTCCGTTTCTGCTGCATGTTTAATCGACTTTTCCATGTCCTGGTTTGTTTGCAGCACTTTCTCTTTTACTTCTTCACTGTCATGCACCACATTCAGCAGGTAGATCGGGTTTTTATCCCGGTGTTCGTGGAGCATCACAGCCAGGTCAAGAAGCTGCTCATTTTTTTCAGGATTAATTACAGGTATCAGTATCCGTTCGTGCAGTGTAGTTACTTCGGGCAGTTTCGCAGTTTCTGTTACGGCTAATCGTTTCCCGGCATTTGCCGTTACAAATGAACCGGTAAGACAGGTAATCAGGATAAGAATAATCGTTCCATTCAACACGTTTTCATCTACAACGCCAAGGTTGTAACCAATAAGGATAACCGCAATTGTTGCGGCTGCGTGTGCGCAACTCAAACCGAATATTACATTGCGTTGCGTGGCTGTAAACCGGAAAATAAGTTGTGTAATAAACGCTGCCGTCCATTTACTAGCCAAAGCCATGGCGGTCAACAGGCCTGCAATGATCAGTGCGGTTTGACCTTTTAATAACACCCGCAGATCGATCAGCATACCCACGCTGATCAGGAAAAAAGGAATGAATATGGCGTTACCGGTAAATTCAATCCGGTTCATTAATGGTGAGGTGCGTGGGATCAATTGATTCAATGCCAGGCCGGCTAAAAAGGCGCCGATGATTCCTTCCACACCTGCTATTTCGGCAAGAAAGGCAGCAAGAAATACCATTGCAAGTACAAAAATAAAATGCGTAGTCTGGTCATCTTTTATCCGTTTGAAAAACCATCTGCCGATCATCGGAAAACCAAAAAGTATAACGAACGCAAATACTAAAAAAGAAACACTGAGCTGAATCCAGAATTCTGTATTCAACCCGCCTTTTACCGAACCAACGATCACCGGCAGCATGAGCAGCACTGCCGTATCGGTGATGATGGTACCGCCCACGGCAATAGTCACCGCTTCATTTTTAGAAATACCCATTCTGCTGGCCAATGGATATGCCACTAATGTATGTGTGGCAAACATACTTGACACCAGTAAGGAGGCCGTAAAATTAAAATGCAAAAAATGATAGCATAATAAGAACCCCAATGAAAGGGGGATACTGAAGGTGAAGAAACCAAATACAATGCTTTTATAAGTGTTCTTTTTAAACTCCGCCATATCCAGTTCAAGACCGGCAAGGAACATGATGTAGAGCAAACCGGCTTTTCCAAAAAGATCGATACTTCCCTTAGCCACGAGATTAAAACCATGATCACCGATAGTCATGCCGGCCAATATTAATCCCACGATACTGGGTATGCGTAATTTTCTGAGAATGATCGGTGCGAGTAAAATAATAAAGAGGACAATGGTAAAAATCGGAACCGGGTCTTGCAGAGGAAATGTAATTTTCAAAAAGGTCATGCCGTTCTGTTTACTCAAATCAATAATAACATCAATCTCCTGTTAGTTTATCATTGGGCCGTGATACGTAAAATGCAGTCCACTGATTCAATCATTAAGCCATTCACCATGTATCATCACTTTTTTAACAAGATTTGAACCAAAAGCGTAAGGCAGGTAAGCAACGGAAGGGATTTCTTTTGTAAAGATAAGATTTGCCCGTTTGCCGACCGAAATGCTGCCTGCTTCCTTATTTACTTCCATAGCATAAGCGCCGTTGATGGTTGCAGCGTTTATCGCTTCTTCCGGTAACATTTTCATTTGTATACAGCTCAGCGATAATACAAAATTCATATTACCGCTGGGTGAAGAGCCGGGATTATAATCACTTGCAAGGGCAATCGCGCATCCCGCATCAATCAATGATCGGGCCGGCTGAAACGGCATCCGCAGAAAAAACGCAGCCGAAGGTAAAAGCGTTCCTATGGTACCCGATGTTTTTAACGTTTCAATATCTTCCTTCGTCATTGTTTCAAGATGATCTGCCGAAACTGCATTTAGTTTTACAGCGGTTTGAATGCCGCCGATGCTGTTCAATTGATTTACGTGCAGTTTGGGTTTAAGGCCAAATTGTATACCAGCTTTACAAATCGTTTCCATTTCAGCCGGAGAAAAAAAGCCGGTCTCGCAAAACACATCAATATAATCGGCTAACTTTTCTTTCGCAATCACCGGGAGCATTTTCTCAATGAGCAGGTCAATATATCCCTTATGATTTTCTTTGTATTCAATGGGAAAAGTATGTGCACCAAGAAAAGTAGACTTGATGAGCAGGTTGGATTTTTCTTTTAACCGCTTTATAACACGAAGCATTTTTAACTCCCCTTCTGCACTCAATCCATAACCGCTTTTTATTTCGATCGCTCCTGTACCCAGTTTACTTACTTCGTCGAGCCGTTTCCATGCATCGTTGAACAATTTATCTTCGGATGTTTCATTTAGCTTTCTTGCCGAATTGAGAATGCCGCCACCTTTTGCTGCAATATCAGCATAACTCAACCCACTGATCTTATCAATAAACTCTTCTTCACGGCTGGCGGCGAATACAAGATGTGTATGCGAGTCGCACCAGCAGGGAAGAACAAACTGGCCGGATGCATCTATTTTATCAGCGTGTTTATGTAATGTGTCACCGAGGGCTTCCATTTTACCATAACCGGCAATAATTCCATCTTCGATAAGCAACCACGCCTTTTCAATGCAGGGTAGTACTGCCAGCGCACGACCGCGTAGCAATTGTAATTGTTCCCCGGCATTTACCAGTAGTTTAATATTTGTGATTAATCGTGTTGCCATCTCTTTCCAAAGTTCGTTGGTCAATTCTGTAAATGTAACAATTCCTGTTGCATCGGTACGGTGATGATCCTGTCCAAATAAAAAAAAGAGACTTACCGGCCTCTTATCATTTTCCATTCGATATAAGCTATTCTCTCCTTTTACTTCTTTTTATTCTTCGGTTGTTTATCATTGTTAGTAGCTGCTTAGCTTACCCCACTGGCCACTGCCAAGTCCCCTGCTCTCTGTACCACCACTGATTATTGTTATCTGCTCGATCCCGGGATTTGGACAACATCCTTCTTTCGACGGTGCATGGTTAAGAAATATTTACAGAATCAACTCTAATGCAAAGAACGTTCGATGAATCAATCTTGGAGAAAATTTTCTTTGCGTGGCAGTAGGATTTCCCAATAAAAAAGCTGCACCAAACTGGCGCAGCTTTTCAAAGAACATTTTATCGATTTATTTTCTCTTAAACGTTTGTGTATTGGTGTAAGTCGTTCCAAGTTCTTCAAACGTAGCAGATATTTTGAACGTAGAATTGTCTAATTGCAAAATATTGGCTACTCCTGAGCCAACGCCCGTTCCCACTATCGTAATTTTTGAATCGTTATCAGATAACTGCCATCCAAGGGGATAAGTCTGGTCATCGTTGATGTCGCATTTCGTAGCACCTTCATCAAATGCGCCGGTATTATTCGCGTTGAACGTTATAAAATCATCTTTATCGCAAGATTCATAAAGTGATATTGCTTCCGTTTCAGTTGTACCGTCACCATCATAATCGTAGGCCGGACTGTAAACGTCCGAGGTCAACATCCAGTTGCCAACCAGGAGTTCTGATCTTGATTTGTCACTACTGCTTTTTTTACACGAAATGGAGATGATCGTACAGGTAGCAATAAAAGCCATTACAGAAAGGCGGAGGTTTCTTTTCATAATAGTAAGGGTTTAGTGTTAAAAACCTGAAGCAGGGCCCGGCCCGCACCTCAGCGAAGTGTAAGTATAACGATGCCGCCGCGGAAATAGTATACTGACATTTGAAATAGCGGAAATCGATAGCACTGATTCTTAAAGAGATATTGGCATGACCTCTTGTTTCAATTTAATGAGGCTCTTACCTTACTATAATCGTATTGGAGGTCTTCGTGCAATGTCTTCAGTAGTGTATCAATCTTCTTGAGCTGCGAATTATAAAGATTGCTGATCACCGTATTCCGGTGAATCGGGATCTCCGAATGTTTTAAGGTAATACAGAAATACAGCCGCAGTTCAATTTCCGTTTGTTTTATGCCGCTGTAACGTGAATATTTATTGATCACCCGTACAATTTTCCGCAAACTCTTTTTGGCAAAATACAGGTGCGATAAATTGATTTCTGAAAACAAATCATCTATTTCCTTTTTCACGCCGGCGATATATCCTTCTTCGTTATGCGCCTCGAAAAGAAGATAGGTGAGCAGCTCTTTGTTTTCTTTTTTGAATCTCGCGAGGCGAAGACAAAGTTCAGTCAGTTGCGCCGGTTTTAGTGTTTTCAGCTCTTCCTTCAGATCGCTGCTGGATGCGGTGTTCATTTTTACCCCGTAATTTATTTAACAGGTAATTTAATTCATTCATCATACAACAAGCTGTATATTTTTTTAACTTAGAACATGGAATTTTTTGTGCCCGAAAAATCCGTTGTGCGAAAAATATGGGGCAAAAGCGATACGATTCTCTTTGTATTTGCAGGTGCTTCAGCAGAATTTGCATTAAACAAAGCGGTTGACTGGCTCTACTTCACGGGACGCCTTCCTGCCGATCCGTTGGGACGGCTTTTCTCTACGGTGATGTATGCACGAAAAATTGTGTTTTCAGAAAAGGAAGCGGCTTTAAAAGCTATTGACCAGATTACCGGGATTCATCGCACCGTTGAAAAGAAAAGAGGCGATAAAATTCCGGATTGGGCATATAGGGACGTTTTGTTTATGCTGATTCATTATTCAATCGCCTCGTTTGAACTGCTGGAGAGAAAACTCACGGAAAAAGAGAAAGATGAGTTGTTCGATGTATTTTATAGGATGGGTAAGCGGATGGAATTAACAGGCTTACCATTAAATTATACTGAGTGGGTTGTGATGCGGGAGGAACATTTAAAGCAGAATCTTGTCAAGAGCCATTATTCTTCAGATCTTTTTAAACAATATAAAAAACATCTCGGAACGGGGCGCTATATTTTACTAAAAGAATCACAGAAATTAGTTTGCCCCCCGATTGTAATCCAGTTATTGAATTTTAACCGGTCTCCTATATTAAAACCGGTAATCTTTATTTATAAATTAAGCCGGGCGATACGACTGGATTCACTTATTAAAGCAATCGTTTTACCAGGTGAGTATAAGGCACAGATAAGGTCGCTGGATACCTCGTATGCCTGAAAAATATTCTTCAGCGCACAATTGATAAGACTTTGCCGTCTTTGTCTTGGTGGGAAAACAATAAAATATAATAAACAGCGATTAAAACGTGCGCACACTCCAGCTTCGCTCAAATATTTCTTTTACAGCCAATTTGTTTATTCCTTCTTTATCAACGATCTGCTGGTCAGACGTCACACTGTCTGCAATGCCACACCACGGCTCTATACAAACGAAATCTGCATTTTTCGCCGCCCAGATGCCTAAATACGGAAACCCAGCAAAATCAAATTCAAGCCCGTTTGTAATTTTTTCCGAACGCAGGCTGATCTTGTCTGAAACAAGATTTTTAAAAACAAGGGCATCATTATAAAATAATTCTTTGGACAATGACAGACGATTTTTGTTATTAAGGAATGGAGCGGGCGATGATTCAATCAGGCCATCTTTTGAAATCGGCCATCGGCCTGCGGTTTCCGGCTTATTAAATTCAAGATAGTAGTCATTATATACTGTGTCATTGATAAGCGGCACCTTAAACGCGGGATGGCCTCCAACGGAAAAGTATAAACTATCATTACCCGTGTTGGTTATTTTATAGTTCACAACCAATTTATCTGCCTTAAGACTATAAATAACATCAAACCGGAATGAAAATGGATATTTGGAAAAAGTGATCTCATTGCTTTGCAATGTGAACTGAGCAGATGATGATGTTTGCGCCGTAACCATAAAATCCATTTCCCGTGCAAAGCCGTGCCGGCTCAGTGAATATTCTTTGTGATTATAATAGTAGATATCATTTTTCAATGTGCCGACAACCGGAAAAAGAACAGGTGATTTCTTACCCCAGAAAGCCGGATCGCCGCTCCACATGTATTCCAGGTTTGTCTCCTTGTTATAAATACTGTCAAGCTCCGCTCCTTTTGTTTTTATAGATACCTTTAAAATGTCATTTTCAATTAAGGTCATTTTTTTTATTTTAGAATGACGAAGATATACCGTGATTATACGGATTCAATGAGGATTTCGCGGATTTTTAGCTGAGTATTCCGGATTTACCTGTCCAGGCATTCAATAGATAGTATGAAAGACGTTTCGTTATATATCATGGTTGTAGCTTACATAATTGCCGGTTGTTTTCATTTTATTTATCCAACCTTTTACAGGCGCATGATGCCGAAATGGATGCCCTGGCATATGCCGGTCGTATATATAAGCGGCCTATGTGAAATAATTCTTGCTATTTTACTCTTACCCCTTTCAACAAGGAATGCTGCCGCATGGGGACTGATCATTTTACTTATCATCATTTTTCCCGCTAATATCCAGATGATGTTAAATTTCCAGCGAAAGAAAAATCCTTATTTATGGGTAACTATTTTAAGATTGCCGTTGCAGCTTATATTGATATGGTGGGCCTGGCAATATACACAATGAGAATTTTATTGCGGTTGTCTGTCTCCCCTGATCCAGATAACCGAATTGCCGTTTCCCAATTCATTTTGTTCCCATTGCCGGTTTGACGGATCGGTAATCCATTCTCCATCTACAATAAATTTATAACGATGTTTGCCCGGTGAAAGATGAACACGGTAGATCCATTCGTCGCCCTCGCGAATCATAGCTAATGCGGTCGGGCTCCAATCATTGAAATCACCGGCCAGGAAAACAGCCTTCGCATTTTTATACCCTTTCAACCGGAACGTATAATTCGGTTCCATAACCAGGTAAGAGTTTCCTTTATTGGTTGTAACGTTATTTGCAGGATCAGAAATTTCCTTACCATCTACAATAAATTTGTATTCATAATTGCCCGGTCCCACTGCGTAGGGTAATTCCCAACCTGTTGGTGTTTTTTTCATCAGCAATTCATCTTTTCGCCAGTTATTGAAACTACCGGTAAGTACTACCTGCTTTGCATCTTTGTGCCCGTTTAATTTAAACAGCCGGGCGTTACCGATTTTTACCACAGAATTAAAATCATTCGAGTCGCCGGGCAACTTATCCGGATTTGCAGGGTCAAGACGAGGCTGGTCATCAACAATATATTTATATGTGTGTGTGCCGTCGGCAAGGTAAATTGGTAACTCCCACCCTCCCGCAGTTCTGTTCATCAGCAGTTCATTTGACCACCAGTTATTAAATGAACCCGCAACATACACTTTACCTGCATTTGCAAATGCTTTTACGCTGAACTCAAAATTAGTTTTGAAAAAAACTGAATTCGTATTTCCGAATTCATCATTTTCTTTGACCAGGTTATCGTCGTCTACCATCCAACGTCCATCAGTGATGAATTTGTACCAATATTTTCCCGGCGTGAGTTTTACATAGGCAATCCAGCCGCTGTCGGTCCTGCTCATAGGCAACGCCTGAGGATCCCACACATTAAAGCTACCGGCGAGCATTACCCGTTTAGCACGCTGGTAATCCCTGAGAAAAAACGTAACAACTGATCCATCTGTCGCAAAAGGATATTTATTTATAAACCTGTTGTATCCATACTTAATATTATTACTTACCGCAGGAAAACGTTCGGCAATTTCTTTTTGCTTTTCTGTTAATTGAATTTTATCGGCCGGATTAATTACCTCTTTATAACTTTTTAGGGGTTTAGTGATCACAAACGTTTTTGAATTATTTGATTCCACTTTCCAGCCTTGTTTTTGCAAAGAGTCAGGTGAATTTGTTTTTATAAAATATTTTAGCCCAAGATCATGGAGTTCGTATTGTGCGATAAAACTGTCAAGTGAAGCGATGCTGATATTCTTACTCAGCCTTATATACATGCTGCCATCCTTCACCCCGTACACTTTTACGGGCGACTGCGCTTCCGCTTTATTAAGCAGGGTAATGAATATGCATGCATAAAGGCAAAAACGTATCATTATTGTTTCGTTTTGGGTGTGGTAAGTTTTATTTCCATATATACATTTTGCGTGTTACAAAGTTAAATCCAATCTTGTGCAAAGACAGAAAATCAAAGCCAAGCATTCCGTCAAGACATCGTTCATACGATTTGCACATCCGTTCCAGGTTGGTAACGAGTACAGGCAGACTATCAATATCCCGGCTCCCGATTTTTGTATTTTTCATTTCGCCGTAAAGTGCATCCACTTTTGCATTCCCGCTACCTCTGAGAACCACCTTCCGGGTAATGGTTACATTCTCGAAAATCTTATCAGGAAGACGGCTGTCCAATACATTGGATTCGGCACCCGTATCAATAATAAATGTTAATTTTTTTCCGGCAACTACGATATAAGTCATGATTTTATCTTCTGTAACCGTAATGGGAAAGGTATTGTAGGCGCTTGTATCACGCAGCATTTCGTGTGCATAAGAACTTCCTTCTTTCCTGCTTATCAGGTGAAGGTGAAGTAAATTGTTTTCATAATCAATGATCATTTCAAAGCGACGAAAAAGTTGCATACCGAGCAGGCCCAATATTTTTACGCCTTTACTGTCTTCAATATGTCCAAGATTCACCCGGTCTGCTTCAGTTTGATAATATTTAAAAGGACCAATTGAAAACTCATTAATCCTGATGGCGCCTTCATTTCTTGTTGTTCCCGTAATTCCACCCGATTCCTCAATGTCGGTATGATCAGAGGTGGAAAGATAGTCACGGAAATAAGTTGTATTCAGCACAAGTTTAGGAGCGCCTGTATCAAGAATAAAGTTTCCTTCAAGGGTATCGGCTTTCGCCTGTATTATGATGAGATTTCCTGCACGGATAAATGGAATTGTGATGGATGAAGAATCAACAGGACTAAACGGTTCAGGCGGCCAATAAATAGAAAAGGGTTTACAAAAATAGCAAGGTGTGCCTGGCGATTGCAGCTTGTGGACATTTGGAATGTCAGCAACAGGCTCACCCGCTTTTACAGGATAAATAAAAGCGAGCAATACAACAATGGCTGTAGTACGAAACGCAGAATGCATCACACATGGCTATACACGACAAAGATTAATGTATGTCTTTAAAACATAACGTTATTCATTATATGCGGACATACAGCGTGACAAAAGGTGCTGTTGCGGGAGAAAAATTTCTTTATACTCTTCTCACATCTAAAAAAATCATTTATACCATGAAATGATTTCTTTCAAAATGGCATTTATTTTTTTCAATGGAATATCTTTTTGTGCATCAAGTAAGAATATTTTCATTCTTGCCCGTTTTTCACGGATCAGATCAGGATCTCTAATTTTCTTTCCTTCCACGATTCCCATATAAGGCCGTTTGAATTTTTTGTGTATCCAGAGATAGCAAAACATTTTCCCCTTAATACAAAAAAAAGGCATACCATATTTCCATGCTTCTGTTATTGCCTTATCCTGCTGAAGGATATGCCCACGCAAAAACTGCAGGCAACTTTTCAGTGGCTCTTCTTTTTGATTGTACCATTCGTCTATTGGCCGCAACATAGATTATCGCAGATATGAATGATTATTTTGACGGCTCAATCAGGTCCCAGAGATTTCCATATAAATCCTTAAATACCGCCACGGTGCCATAACTTTCCACGGATCGCTCTCTTACAAATTCAATGCCTGCGTCCCTCATATTTTTATAATCACGATTAATATCATCCGTGTGCATAAATAAAAAGACACGACCCCCGGTTTGATTTCCAACGCGGCTTTTTTGTTCGTCGTTGGCTGCCTTAGCCAGTAACAATCCGCAGCCATCCGACCCTCGCGGTACTATTCTCACCCACCGTTTTGTTTCGCTCAATACCGTATCTTCCAATAAAATGAAATTGAGTTTCCTGGTATAAAATTCAATCGCCTCATCATAATCATCTACGACAAGCGCTATTTGGGCAAGAGACTGCTTCATGAATTTGTTTTGCTAAAACTACAAAAGCAAATCATAAAAATAAGAATGGAGAGAATCGTTATTCACATTGAGTTTTAGGGACTGTAATAACGTGATCAGCAAATAATTTTATCGTTTCGTTCCATCTATATTGCCCTTGATGACAATTCGGGATTTTTTTAATCACTGATACCTAACCGTTTGCCGCGATTTACTCAACATAAAAATCAAAATTTGATTATTTATAGCATTAAAGGCCTGAATCGATTTGTGCAGGTAATCACCCGTTCTGTAAAATTATTCATCATGTTATGTGGGTAAAAAAATACAGGCGCAGGTTGCATTGTTTTTATTTTTGCTGCCATACTGACAATTCTTAATTCTTACCCGATTGCAACTTGCTTTGCCAGTGAAATTATTTTATCAAAAACTTGTTAAACGAAGCAAATGGTACAGAAAACCTATTTTAAAACCAAGGATTATTGTAAAGTGAAATTTTCTTTTAAAGTCGATAATGCCGAAACTGTTGAAATTCTGGGCTTGAATAATGACTGGAACAACGCGGTTATTATGAGCCGTAAGAAAGATGGTTCTTTCAGTGCAGATGTCAATTTGCCAAAGGACTCGAAACATGAATTCAAATACCTGGTGAATGAAACAACCTGGTTAAACGAGCCTGAAGCGGACAGTCTTAAGCCTAATGAGTTTGGCGGCACAAACAGTGTGATCACTTTGTAAGGCGACCATACCACACTTCATAAGGGTTAGTTTTTATAGTTGCTGCGGTACTGTGGCATCATTCTGTTTTATCATTGCAGGAACAGGATGCGCTTTGGCCTGTAATGAGTTAACTTACAGACCATGAAATTCACATTCCGGTTTGTATATGGTGCGTTAATGTTGTCTTTGATAACGGCGTGCAGTAATAAGCTGTCTCCCGCTGAAGGCAATGCGAAAAGTAAATTCAGGGTACTTGGTTACCTCGCCAGCTCAAAAGATTGGGTCAGTGGGATAAATGCTATTGATCTTACTGCCATTACTGATCTCAATCTCGCTTTTATTAACCCTGATTCTTCCGGCAATTTTATTTTGAATGATGATATGAAAATAGTCATTCAAAAAGCACATGCAGGCAATGTTCGTGTATTTGCGTCTATTGGTGGTGGTAGTCCTCCGCCATGGCTTGGAGCATTATTAATGCCTGAAACCCGTTCCCTTTTCATTAGCAAAATTGTTTCATTGGCCGAGGTTTACAATATTGATGGTATTGACGTTGACATTGAGAATGAACTGATCAATGATCAGTATGCGGGATTTGTTTATGATCTCGCGGCGGCGATAAAACCCAAAAGGAAATTGCTTACTGCTGCGTTGGCAAGCTGGAACAGTGATCTGATACATGATACAACACTGAGCCGGTATGATTTCATAAATATTATGTCTTACGATAAAACAGGGCCATGGGATACCACACGTCCAGGTCAGCATTCACCCTACTCAATGGTTAACGACGATTTCAATTATTTCAACCGTAAACGAAACATACCATCGGATAAACTTCTTATTGGATTACCGTTTTATGGATATGGTTTTGGAGCCGGCACGCCATTCGGCATGTCTTACAAACAAATTATAGCGCGTTATCCGGGTGCAGAAAGCAAAGATGAAATGTTGACAACAGAGGGTGCTACTATTTATTATAATGGCATTGCTACAATAAAACAAAAGACTGTATTTGCAAGGCAAAACAAGGCAAGCGGTATTATGATCTGGCAATTATTGGGTGATACGACCGGTTCTTTATCGTTACTGAAAGCAATTAACGAAGTGAAATAAATTACTGTATCTAAAATAAAAAAACCGCCGGATTCACTACGGCGGTTTTTTATAAAAAATTACTTTTAGCTTAATAAGGAAGAATGAATGTATACGAGTTACTATTACTTGCGCTTACAAATACTGTCTTGAAGTAATAGCTTCCAGTACCCGGGCAGGATGTTGCTACGCCTGTAGCATCAAGACCGAATGTTGTAGTAGCGACACCCAATACGCCAGTGTGTACAGCAATACCACTGACTAATCTGAAATTGCAATCCTGGCGAACAACCAATGGAGCTGCAATCGTCCATGAAAATGCATTACCAAAGCGGTTTGTTCCCCATACCGCTATACCACTAATTGCACCTTCTGTATGTGTGCCTTCTTCACTTGCCACAATACCATTGTCATATTCAAATGTTCTCCTGATAGCAAGTTTCCAATTGCGTTCTTTGTTATTGTCAAATGTAACCGTAATGCCATCACTATTTATATCATGTACAATCTGGTCCTTTGTTGCAAGTTCAACGAGCAATCCGCCACTTACATTTGTTATGGTTTTTGTGCCATTGATCGTGATGCTTTTGTTATCTCTGGTTCTCGTTATCTTCAGGTTCTGCACATTAATTGTAATTACAGCGCCTGCATCTTTCCAATGAACACCTTTGTTCATTGAAATTACTATCACCCCTGTACGGGTACGGGCATTAAAACAATCTGCACCGTTATAAGTGATCGTAATCTTTTTAGTATCTCCGGTTGTATCGGCAACTGCAACAGCATTACAGCCAGTCCATGTAAGTACACGTCCGCTCATTGATGATTCAACAGATACTGCTGCCTCAGCGTCATTTGATATAGCGTCTACATCTTCAGAAACCTGCGCCTGGTCATCTGACTGCACAGTCGCAGCGGCATTAGGATCTGTGTTGTCGCTGCTGCTGCTGTTATCTTTTTTACACGCAGTAAAAACAAGTGCAGTGCAAAGCGTCAACATTAAAAAAGGAAGGAGCCTGATTTTCATAAAAAGTTTTTGAGTTTTTAAATGTGGTTTAGTGGTAGACCATTATTGATTCTGCCGGTTTAAACCTTAGTTATTTTTATTTTAAAAACGATTATGCCGAATGAAAAAGTATCGGACTTTTACGACTCAGGTTATGTAAATACTCAGTAATAGAGCTGTGAGGATAATAATTGCTTATTCAGTTCAAAAAGTAAGTAATTAGTTTCACAAAATGTGGTTATAAATTCATTATCGACTTGCAAAATCACTTTCTGTATGATATATTCCCGGATAAGTAGTTTATGTTGCTGAATCAATGTTTTCGTTCACGGGAGACCGCTATTCCGAAGGACCACTATGACTGCAGTCTGAACGACTGAAGAAACACCGGTTTCATTTCATTGATCGTCTTGAATAATAGATCTTTCTTTTGAGACACCAACGTTTTTAATGACCCGATGCGTTTCTTTTCCCGCGTGCGTACCATATCCATTTCCATTCCTTTTTGCAGATGGTCGGCCATCACCAGGTGATCATGCCACTTTCCCATGATATCCTGCAATTCATTTGTTTTTGTTACGGGAATATCCTTTGAAGAGATCATTTTCTTAGTATAAAAAAATTCCTTTAATAACTTTCGCATCGTGTGAACCTGATCGTCAGTATAGTTTCTTCTTTTTATAAGGCGGATAATATTACCTTTTTTACTGTTGATATATTTGTCTACTTCTTTTTTATGTACATGTTCAAGGAAGTGAGAAATTGCATTGCAGGTGGCCCGCATATCTTTTCTCAACTCATCATCGACTAATGAAAAAAACTCATCAGCAGCTTTGCTTCTTTCGTCCTCCAGCCACTGTAAATAACCAGGAAACGGGCCTGATAGTTTATAGCTATCCATTTCCTGCATTTCTAATTGCAGGTCTCTTATACGGCCGGCTTTCTTAAAAAGGGGTTTAAGCAATTTATAATATTCCTTGCTGCTGAATTCATTTGTGCAAAATTCTATAACTGCAAACAGCGCTTTTGTCTTTTTAATTTCAACACGGAGCTGATGATAATCCGCCGGCAAAAAAAGTCGCTGTGGCTTTTTCAACAATGCATTAATTGCATCGATCCTCTTCCTGAAATATTTTTTTAATTCAACTGATATCCTCAACGTTGGGCTTTTAGAGAGTTCGGGTTTTATACTGCAATTGGTATACCAATCAACATAATTTATTTAACACCGGCAAGGTATTCCTCCAGTTTCACAATATTTTGCTTCAAGCCTTCGTCCGCTTTAAAGGTTTTCACCACTTGTTGAAATTGCTCTGCCGATTCAAACAGCATATGCCACTTTAAATGGGTTTTATTTCCCTCGGCAGTAAAAGTAATTGTTGCTATAAATTTCGGACCGCTGACATGCTCAAATACGATGCGTTCCGGTCTTATTATTTCTTTATAGATACTCTTGTTTTTATAATCAGTACCATCCGGACCATGCATAATAAATTCCCATTCACCTCCGGGTTTTACGTCCATCTTATCAATGGTATTCGTAAAACCGTTTGGGCCCCACCAGTTTTTTATATGTTCAGGTTTTGTAAATACATCCCATACCAATTCCCTCGGAGCGTTCAAAAGCCTCGTAATGATAAGTTCCCGATCGGAAGTATCATTTTTTATTTCGCTTCTGTTTACCATATTTTTTGTTTTTAGATTGCAAACTATCCAGGTAGCGTTCAAGTGAATCTACCCGTTGTTCCCAGTGCATCCGGTATTGCTCTACCCAGTCTGCCACTTCATTCAGCTTTTTTAGTCTTGCTTCGCAATAGCGCTCTCTGCCCTGTTGCCTCATTACAATGAGGCCGCATTCAGTCAGTATTTTGATATGCTTCGATACAGCCTGGCGGCTCACCGAAAAAGTTTCTGCTACAGAGTTAAGCGACAGTGCTTGTTTTGAAATCACATTAATAATCTTCCGTCTTGTCGGATCGGCTATTGCCTGGAATACGTCTCGTCTCATACTGGTTATTTTTACGCAACTGTTCGGTTGCAAATATAAGGCAACCGATTAATTGCGCAATATTTTTTTCAAATTGTTTTTGGGAAAATTTTAAAGCAGACTATTCAATTAATAGGAGAATGGGCATTCATAACCTGGCAGTAACGTCAAAAACTCACACGGCGTAAGCATTAACCAGCCGGCCGCTCTTGAGTTTATCAGTCGAGAATTCCTGATGTGAAGATTAAAAAAATGAATATTTAACCGAAGTATCATTTATCAGCGTGATAAGAAAGATGACCAGGGCAGCTATCAAAGCCAGGAATACAATTATTCTTAGCAGCCTTTTTTTTCGTCTCCGGGTTTTTGGTACAAAAAGAATGTTTGGTTCCCTGACAATTTTGTTGCTTAGCATGTCTTTAAAATTTATACTTACAGACAGTTTACCGAAGCAATGATGAATCGTTACTTCAACAAACTTTTTGCATTACGAACGGTGCGTATTCGGGTATTATAATTTCAAAGGGAGTGACTCGCTATAGTTCAATGGATTCCTGGAAGGGATAAATTATGAGGCCGGACTGATTATAAATTTACAGAAAAAAACAATCCGGATGGGCATAATGACATGATTTCTCCCGGTTCAGCATCGCTATCCCACTCAGTCCTTCGCTTTATTTTTACTAAATTGATTCTCAATAAAGAACTGTATGGCCCATTACAACAGTTGCAGAATTTTGCAACCACGACTCACACTATTTGGGGTACAAAAGGAAGTAAGCGAGCTACGGTTAAACCGTCCTGTGCAAAATGGCTTTGAGTTCAGAGACTGGCCCGTTGTTAAATATCTTGCCGACAAAAAAGACTTTGACATAAACGAAATACACTGGGAGTATATACCGGAATATATCCATGATGAATTTGAATTAAGAGAGGCACGTATTATGAATTCATGGCTCCTTGCAAAAGGGGAATCTCTTTTTAAAAATGAGCGTGGCTATGCATCCAATTATCGGGAAGGCGCATTGTATGGACGATGTCTTGTACTCTCTTCGGGCTTTTTTGAATGGCGGCATATACCGGTGATCGGCAAGCGCGGAAAACCACTCGCACAAACGGAAAAGATTCCTTATTATATAACGCTTAAGAGTAAACCAGAATATTTTTTTATGGCAGGTGTTTCCCGCATATGGACAAATCATACCCGCAGTCAGTCGGCCGACAGTTTTGCAATAGTAACCACTGAAGCTAATCAACTAATGAGTCTTGTAAATAATGAAAAAAAACGAATGCCTGTTATATTCAATGAGGACCTTGCGTTGAAATGGTTAACCAGTAACTTAAGTGAAAACGAAATATATCATCTTGCGAACTATAAGTATGACACAAAAGATATGATCGCATGGCCGGTTGAAAAGGGGTTTATTAATAAGTCTAACCCCGATGAAGAATTTCAATACGACAACCTGCCTGCTTTATAATCATATCATCGTTAACCTTCACAAATCTTTTTAAGTTCCGCCAAAGCGGTGGGCCATCCTTTATTAAATTCTTGTTCCCATTCCGGGTTGACCATCATTTCAACTTTTAACTCCGTTTTGCCATCATTTTTAGTAAACATATACGATTCTGTTGTACCGATCCAACCCTTTGCAATATCACTGCTCCGGTCTTCAGAACCGTCTTTATAAATAACGGCAATATGCTCTGCACGAACAAATTCATACGGATTTAGCTCTACAATAGACGCCAATGTGCCGCCCTGGCCGGGTGAAAGGAACCGGAGGCTTTCTCCTTTTTTCCAAACGCCCTCAAAATATGATCCGGGCCAGCTTTTACTCACCCACCGCTTATAGGTTTCGGGTGAAAGCATTATGTCCCATACTTTTTTTGGATCGGCTGCAATGTCAATTTTAAATTCAAGCTTTTTCATTGTCATGATTTTAAAACAGTCCAATTCCGTCAAGCGAAATGGCAGGCAACATCAAATGATTATCTCTGTGGGGTTTCTATTTCAATAATTATGCCTTGAACCGGTTATGCCGGCTCACGTATATAAATATAAAATTTGAGCAAATCAATACATAGCTAATGACATTCATCACTGCTCAGTGCAAACGATCTGAACCTTACCGGTTGAATAAGCGTGTCGTCTACAAAACCTTTTAATGCAAAGAGACCAATATATTTTGGCTTTATGTCTAAAGTCTTCAACCCTACTTCATGAAAGGCTCCATTTGTCATTTTTCCACCGGCATATAAAAAACGGAACTGGTTATCGTTTTTTTCGATACGCAGCGAAGTGTTGTACAGGTTGGATAAAAGAACCGGGCTATCGGCCACACTGTCTAACTGGAATAATACGTTGTGAATAAACTCTTCCGGCTTACCATCGCTTTTGCCGGACGATGAAATTCCCTGTATGATAATTTCCGGTGATCGTTTATAACCTCCGAAATAATCATTGTATCCAAGGGAAAGACGCACACTCCTTGAGGAAAGACTACTATCTTCCAGCAATAGCAAACCTGCCTGTTGCCATTTTGAATGAGGAATAAAATCCTGCATGTGCACTTCCGCAACAAAACAATTACTGCTAATTTCCCGGTAAAGTAGATTTTTGATAATAACCGGTTGTAAAGTTGTATCCGGCCAGTTATCTCCTTTCATCGTAAATAAAGTAAGATAGCCCGGGTTTTGATTACGTTTATTCCAGTTGTTGCTATCCTTATATTTTATCATCCAGCCGTTTTCATTTTCATTAATCGTATTTGCAAAATCAGCAGTGAATTCGGTCTCTTTGCTTTGTTTACTGAATACAATAAAAGCGAAAGTAACCAGCAGAAGTATCGGCACAACAACCCATATTATCGCTCTTTTATTTCTTTTCGGTGAAGCATTCGTAACCTCATTACGCTGCGCGGATAAAATCTTGTTTTTATAACCAAACCAGTAAGGGTAATGACTTTCCGTTTCCTTTCTTTTTATTTCATCGGTGTACGGTGCATCCTCTATATAACGGGCAAGTGTATCCAGCGTAGGAACGGAGGGATTCTCAGGTTTGCTTTTATCAAGAACATAAATCGAATAATTTTTCAAACTTTTCCAGCCGATAACCAATCCTGTATTTTCAAAAACCCGGTTGTAAAAAAGTTTGCTTTCGGTTTCGGAGAGTGGTTCTGCCAGTTCATGGGCAAAACATCTCTTCACCGCTTCGCGGAATAGTTTTTCAAACACCAAAAACTCCGTCTCATTCATACACAGCAAATTAATAATTCCGGCAGAATTTCATTCGAAATACGTAGGTGATCATGTGAAAAGATCATTGCCTATTGCTCAAAATAAAGGTGATTGTGATTGGAGCACCCGGGATTAAAGGCTGCATCGCAGTACGGACACCGATAATTACTGTTCAGGTACTCATTGATTGTCATTTCATATTTACACACCCCACAAAGAATTGCCTTTGAATCAAATTCTTTTTGGCTCCATCGCAATGGTTGATGACTTGCCTCTTCGGAATGACAGTAATAACAGGGATAATAAGTATCGCAGCATTTGAACTTTATAGCGATAACATCAAGCGGTGAATGATAGTGTATGCAGCGGGTTTGATCGTCGGTCAGTTTACCTTTTATCGTCGTGTTCATGTTGAGCAAAGTTATGTCGTACAAGCGTGCGATCCCGCAATAATCGGACAAGCAGCACGAGATGATGGTCCACGGGATGCTGTGCACAGTGATTCAGCCGGTCAATGATTATTTTATCTCGAAACTATATGTTCCGGCATCCAACGATTGGGTATATACATTATCGGTTAAGGTTTGCTTCACTCCGCTTTTATATAGGGCCTGTTTAACCGGAACATTAAGCGTTAATGATGCGGTACTATTTGCCGGGATCGTAACGGTATAAATGATCTTCTTACCATTTCGCTTCCATTCCGAATGAATAATTCCAAAATGGCTTTTATGTGATGCATCGAAATGATCAAGACCGGTTACAAAATAAGGGTGCAACAAAACATTTTTAAACCCCGGTGAAGATGGATCAGGCTTTAAGCCTCCTAATGCTTTATACATCCACGCTCCTATTTCGCCAAACATAATGTGATTGAGTGAAATGTCCGACTTTGGATTAATATCCCAGTTTTCATACAATGTAGTAGCACCGTTCACTATCCACCATCCCCATGAAGGAAATTTTTCGGCAGCTGCAAGTTTGTAAGCGAGATCAGTATATCCATTCTCACTCAGCGCATTTAATATGGCTTTCGTGCCCAATAAACCCACATCTAATTTAGTACTGTCGGCAAGTATACG
>Ga0207683_10000301_pt1 | contig 44592 bp, 39 predicted proteins | sample KBSM73metaG_FD_184333 | JGI IMG/M metagenome (GOLD analysis project Ga0207683, IMG submission 184333) | Miscanthus rhizosphere microbial communities from Kellogg Biological Station, Michigan, USA - KBS M7-3 metaG (SPAdes) (version 2) | ecosystem: Host-associated > Plants > Roots > Rhizosphere >... | reverse complement strand
CAGGGCTCCGAACCACTCGGTGCCGCGCCGGAGGCCCCGGTCCCCGCCCCGGACCCGCCGGACCCGGCCGGCGTCGCGGTGTTCCTGCTCTCCGGCGGCACCACCGGCCTGCCCAAGCTGATCGCCCGCACCCACAACGACTACTCCTACAACGCGCGCGCCTCCGCGGAGCTGTGCCGCCTGGACGAGCGCACGGTCTACCTCGTCTCGCTGCCCGCCTCGCACAACTTCCCGCTGGCCTGTCCCGGCATCCTCGGCACCCTGCTGTCCGGCGGCCGGGTGGTCATGATCGCGTCACCGGACCCGGCCAGCGCGTTTGCCGCCATCGAGCGGGAGGGCGTCACGATCACCGCGGTCGTGCCCGCGGTGGCCCAGCGCTGGCTGGCCCACGCGGCGGAGTGCGGCTCCGGCGCCTTGCGCACGCTCCAGGTCCTGCAGGTCGGCGGCGCCCGCCTCGCCGACGAGCACGCCACGCGGGTCAAGCCAGTGCTCGGCGCGACCCTGCAGCAGGTGTTCGGCATGGCCGAGGGGCTGCTGAACTACACCAGGCTGGACGACCCGGACGAGGTCATCTGCGGCACCCAGGGACGGCCGCTGAGCCCGGGCGACGAGGTGCGCATCGTCGACGCCCACGGCCGCGACCTTCCCGACGGCGAGCCGGGCGCTCTGCTGACCCGCGGGCCTTACACGCCGCGCGGCTACTACCGGGCGCCGGAGCAGAACACAAGCGCCTTCACCCCGGACGGCTGGTACGCCAGCGGCGACGTGGTGCGCCGCCGGCCGGACGGCAACCTGGTGGTCGAGGGCCGGGACAAGGACATGATCAACCGCGGCGGGGAGAAGATCTCGGCCGAGGAGGTGGAGAACCTGCTCTACCGGATGCCGGGGATCGCCCAGGTCGCCGCCGTCGCCGCGCCGGACGCCGAACTCGGCGAGCGGATCTGCGTCTTCGTCGTCCCGGAGCCCGGCCGGGACATCAGCCTGGACGCGATCTCCGGTGGCCTGGAGGCCGCCGGGGTAGCGAAGTTCAAGTGGCCGGAACGGCTGGAGATCGTGGCCGAGTTGCCCGTCACCAAGATGGGCAAGCTGGACAAGAAGGCGCTCCGCGACATGCTCGCCGGGAGGAGCACACCATGAACGACTTTGACAGCACGGAACACCAGACCAGGCTGAAGGAGCTCTACCGCGACTTCGAGGCCGCCGGGATGACCCCGCTCTGGCTGACCCGCGAGGGCCTGATGCCGTTCCACCCCCAGCCCCGGGCGGTGCCGCACCTATGGCGCTGGGCCGACCTGCTGCCGCTGGCCGCGCGCAGCGCCGAGCTCGTCCCGGTCGGCCGCGGCGGCGAGCGCCGCGCGATCAGCCTCGGCAACCCCGGCCTGTCCGGCGACCCGTACACCACCCCCACCCTGTGGGCGGCCATCCAGTACCTGGCCCCGCGCGAGGACGCCCCGGAGCACCGGCACACCCAGTCGGCGTTCCGGTTCGTGCTGGAGGGCGAGGGCGTCTGGACCGTGGTGGACGGGGACCCAGTAGCGATGCGCCGGGGCGACCTGCTGCTGACGCCCGGATGGGCGTTTCACGGCCACCAGAACGTCTCCGACGCCCCGATGGCCTGGCTCGACGGATTGGACATCCCGCTGGTGGCAGAGACCGACCAGGGTTTCTTCGAGTTCGGCCCGGACCAGGTGCGGACCACGGCTACCCCCGACCGTTCGGCCTCCGAACGACTCTGGGGCCAGCCCGGCCTGACCCCGGTCGCGCTGGCCGGGCCCCGCCCGGCCTCCCCGCTGGTCGCCTACCGCTGGGCGCACACCGACGCGGCCCTGGCCGCCCAGCTCGAGCTGGAGGCCGAGGGCCTGCCCGGGGTGCTCGAGCCGGGCCACGCCGCCGTCCGGTACACCAGCCCGGCCACCGGCGGGGACGCGCTGACCACTATGCGGACCGAGTTCCACCGGCTGGCCGCGGGCGCGGCCACCCGCCGGTCGCGCACCTCGGCGTCCTCGGTCTGGCAGGTCTTCGACGGGGCCGGCTCGGTCCGCCTGAACGACTCCGAGCATCCGCTGGAGCGCGGCGACATCATCGCCGTCCCGGCCTGGACCGAGTTCTCGCTCACCGCCGAAACCCAGCTGGACCTGTTCACCTTCTCCGACGCCCCGGTATTCGAGAAGCTGAACCTGCTCCGCACCGAGATCAGCTGAGCACCGGGATCAAGCTGACCGGGTTGTGTGGCCCCCTACCCCCGAACGGGTTGGGGGTTGTGGCCCCCCACCCCCGATAGACGGGGGCCGGGGCCCCCAACCCCCACTCGGCCGGTCCCGGCTGCGTCCGCCGAGGCGTCGGCTGACAGAAACCCGGCGGGCGGAACGGGCGGCGGCTCTGCGGCATTAAAGGGGCCGTGGCCACTGTGATGAGGTTCGCCCAGGCGTTCAGGACACCGGACCTGCGCAAGAAGCTGGTCTTCACCGCCTGCATCATCGTCGTATTCCGGTTCGGCTCGGCGCTGCCCGCGCCGGGCATCTCGGCGCCGAACGTCCGGTACTGCTCCGGCCTGGAAACGAGCCGCGGTGCCGCGGCGAACCTCTACGCGGTGCTCAACGTGTTCAGCGGCAACTCGCTGCTGCACGTGACGGTCTTCGCGCTGGGCATCATGCCCTACATCACCGCCAGCATCATCGTGCAGCTGATGACCCAGGTCATCCCGCGGCTGCAGGCCCTGAAGGATCAGGACCGGGCGGGCCAGGCGAAGATCACCCAGTACACCAGGTACCTCACCGTGATGCTCGCCGTCATCATCTCGGCCGGGTACGTGGAGCTGGCCCGCTCGGGGAGCCTGTTCTCCGGCACGGCCTGCTCGGCGGTGAACCATCCGCTGATGCCCGACCCCTCGATGCTCACCATCGCCACCATGATGATCACGATGGTGGCGGGCACGGCGGTGATCATGTGGATGGCCGAGCTCATCACCGACCGCGGCATCGGCAACGGCATGTCCGTCCTGATCTTCACCAGCGTGATCGCGGTGGTTTTCGGCGAGTTCGAGCAGATCTACCTGATCAGGGGCATCCCGCTGACGCTGGCGGCGATCGTCGTGGTCGTCGCGGTTATCGGGTTCGTGGTCTTCATCGAGCAGGCGCAGCGCCGGATTCCGGTCCAGTACGCGAAGCGGATGACCGGCCGGCGGGTGTACGGCGGGGCGACCACGTACATCCCGGTGAAGGTCAACCAGGCCGGCGTGGTCCCGGTCATCTTCGCCTCGTCGCTGCTGGCCATCCCGCAGCTCGCCGCGTCGATGCTCGGCAACCAGAACAGCCCGCAGGGCTGGGTGGCCTGGGTAGACCGGTACCTCGTCCCCAGCGTGCACGTCCTCCCGGTCTACTACCTCGCGTTCTTCGTGCTGATCATCGCCTTCACCTACTTCTACGTGTCGATCACGTTCAACCCGGCCGAGGTCGCGGACAACACCAGGAAGTACGGCGGCTTCGTGCCAGGCCTGCGACCAGGACCGCCGACCGCCTCCTACCTGGGCTACGTGGTCACCCGCCTGACCGCGCCCGGGGCGGTGTACCTGGCGGTGATCGCGATGCTCCCGATGGTCGCGCTGGGCATGATCGGCATCGGCAGCCAGGCCCTGTTCAGCGGGGTCAGCCTGCTGATCATGGTCGGGGTCGGGCTGGACACGGTCAAGCAGGTCGAGAGCCAGCTGCAGCAGCACCACTACGCGGGTTTCCTCGTGACGGGAACCTCGGAGGCGCCCGCGGCATTGACGGTGTCGTGAGACGAGTGCTGGGTGCTCCGCCGAGCCGGGAGGCGGAGTTCACCGAATTCGTCGAGGCGGCGTCGGCCCGGCTCCTGCGGGCGGCCCTGGTGCTGCTCGACACCCGGGAGGAAGCCGAGGACGCCCTGCAGCTGGCGTTGCTGCGGACGTACCGGCGCTGGGACCGCGCGCGACAGGCCCCCGAGGCCTACAGCCGGACGGTCCTGGTCAACGTCTGCCGAGAGCGCTGGCGGTACCGGGGGCGCCATCCGGAGGTGAAAGGCGTGACCACCGACGCCAGCCCGCAGTCGGTGGTGTTGTCGTTCACCGAGGCGGTCGACCGCCGTCACGTGCTCGTCCGGGTACTGCGCCGCCTGCCCGCCGTCCAGCGCGAGGTGCTCGTGTTCCGCTACATGCTCGACGCCTCGGTGGCCGATACCGCCGCCGCCCTCGACATCGCCGAGGGCACCGTGAAGTCCGCGGCCAGCCGCGGGCTTGACCAGCTGCGGATACTGCTGTCCGCCGAATACGAAGACAAGAAGGTTCGCCGTGTCCATCCACGCTGATGACGAATTCAACCTCAGGCTGGCCCTCGACAGCGAGCTGGACGACGTGAAACCGCACGCCGGGCTGGCCGATCTGGTCATCGCGCGCTACCGCAAGGGCCGCCGGCGCCGCTTCGCCGGCGTGGTCGGCCTGTTCGTGGTCTTCGTCGGCATCGGCGTGCCGGCCGGGATCGCGAGCACGTCCGGCGGTGCGCCGGACGGGGCTGGTCCGGTCCCGCTCCGCCTCGGCTCGTACACGCTGACGCTGCCCGACCGGTTTCACCTCACGGACGCGAAGACCGCCCCGTGCGCCACGGGGGCCGGGGCGGCCCAGGCGACGGCGGCCGTCGCGTCCGGCGTCTGCGTCCTGATGTTCTTCATGCCGCCGGCCTCACCGGGGCAGGCCGACCGGGACGTGCCGCGCGGTGCCAGGGAGGTCACCGTCGGCCACTACCGGGCCTGGCTCGCCCCGCCCGGCTACACGCTGTCCGGGGACGGAACTGCCCTGGTCATCGAGGGGGATAACCAGGACCTCGTGATCGGTGCCTCGGGGTTGTCGCGATCGGCGCTGGTCTCGCTCGTCTCGACGGGCCTTTCCGCGGCCTGAGCTGCGTGGGTTACCGTCGGACGTGTGCATCTCGCCTCCATCCACATCTATCCGCTGAAGGCGGCCCGCGCCGTCGACCTCGAAGAATCCTTCGTCGAGCCGTGCGGGCTGGCCGACGACCGCCGGTGGCTCCTGGTCGACGAGGAGGGCCGCTTCGTCAGCCAGCGCGAGGAACCGTCACTGGCCCGCGTGGTGGTCAGCTGCGGGCCGGGCTGCATCCGCGTGTCGGCAGATGGCCGAACGGGCCTGGTCATCGCCGAGCCACCGGCGGGTGCCCCGCTGATCAAGGTGCGTGTCTGGAGCGATGCGCTCCTGGCCGCCGCCGCCGGGCCGGAGGCGGACGCGTGGTTCTCGGCCTTTCTCGGCCGCCCGGTGGGCCTGGTCCACCTGGACGACCCGACCCGGCGGCCGGTCGACCCGCAGTACGGGCGGGACGGGGACGTCGTCACCTTCGCCGACGGCTACCCGCTGCTGCTCACCAGCACCGGCTCCCTCGGCGAACTCAGCGACTGGCTTGCCGCCGACCGCCAGGCGCCGGTGCCGATGACCCGGTTCCGGCCCAGCGTGGTGGTAGCCGGAGCTCCGCCCTGGGCCGAAGACCGCTGGCGCCGCATCCGCATCGGCGCGGTACCGTTCCGCGTGGCCAAGCCCTGCGGGCGCTGCGTCGTCACCACCACCGACCAGATCACCGGCGAACGCGGCAGGCAGCCGCTCACGATGCTCGGCCAGCGTCGGCGCTTCGGAAAGGAGCTGGTCTTCGGCCAGAACCTGATCCCCGACTCCGGCGGCGTGATCCGGGTCGGCGATCCCGTCGAGATCCTGGACGCCGCGCAGCCCTAGCTCCTCGCCCCGGCCGGCGGCAACCTCACCCCGGCCGGTAGCGGATGTGGATGTTCTTCTGCTGGGTGAAGTCGAGCAGCTCGTCCAGGCATTCCTCGCGTCCGGTGCCCGACTGCTTGTAACCGCCGAAGGCCGCGCCGAGGAAATGCCTGGCGACCTCGTTCACCCAGACGTAGCCCGCCTCGGCCGCGGCCGCGGTCTCGTGCGCCACGGCCAGGTCGCTGGTCCAGATCGAGCACGTCAGCCCGAACGGGGTGCTGTTCACGTCGGCCAGCATGGCCTGCGGGTCGTCCCAGCGGAGCACGGAGAGCACCGGGCCGAAGATCTCCTCCCGGGCGATCGTCATGTCCTGGGTCACGCCGGCGAAGACCGTCGGCTCGATGAAACAGCCGTCGGCCAGCCCGGGCTCGCCCGGCGGCCCGCCGCCGGCCACCAGCCGCGCGCCCTCGGCCTGCCCCCGGGCGATGTAGCCGAGCACCCGGTCGCGGTGGTCCCGGCTCACCAGCGCGCCCATGGTGGTGGCCGGGTCCTCGGGCGGCCCCGGCCTGATCTGCTTCAGCTCGTCCCGGACCCGGTCGAGCACCTCGTCGTGGATGGCGTCGTGCAGGAAGGCGCGGCTGGTCGAGCCGCAGGACTGGCCGCACCAGCCGAAGTTCATGCCGGCCACGGCCGCGCGGGCGACCGCGCCGGGATCGGCGTCGGCGAAGGCGATCAGCGCGTTCTTGCCACCCAGCTCGAGCAGGACGGGCCTGATGTGGTCGGCCCCGGCCCGCATCACCGCCCGGCCCGCGTTCACGCTGCCGATCAGCGCCACCTTGGCCACCCCGGGGTGGCTGGCCAGCGCCGCTCCGGTCGCGCCGTCGCCGGTCACCACCGAGAAGACCCCGGGCGGGAACAGGTCGCCGGCCAGCTCGGCGATCCGCAGCGCGGACAGCGGCGCCTGCTCGGGCGGCTTGACGATGACCGCGTTCCCGGCCGCCAGGGCCGAGGCGGGCTTGCCCGCGCAGAACATGAACGGGTGGTTGAACGGGATGATGCGGACCACGACGCCGAGCGGCTCGCGCACCGAGAAGTTGACCACCCCCGGCCCCATCGGCACCGACGTGCCCTTCATCTCGGTGACCAGGCCTGCGAAGAAGTCAAGCTGCGCGACCGCGGTGTCCACATCGTTGCGCAGTTCCCGCACCGGGCTACCGCCGTCGACGGCGTCGATCCAGGCCAGCTCGTCGCGGCGGGCGGCCAGGCGGCGGGCCATCTCACGCAGCACGCGGGCGCGCTCGAGCGGGGCGACGCGGCGCCACTCGGCGAAGCCGGCCCGCGCCGCGGCCACGGCCCGGTCCACGTCCTCGGCGCCGGCCACGGCGAAGCTCCCCAGCGCCTGGCCGGAGGACGGGCTGACGGTCGCCGCGGTGCCCCCGGCGGCCGGATGCCACCCGCCGCCGTAGAACAGGTCGCGGTGAGCGGGCAGCTGGAACTGGCTCATGCCTTCCGAAGCCTACGCCGCGGGTAACCGGCCCGGGCGGCTAGCATCGAGCCGATGCGACGTAATGCCAGCACCGTGGTGGTCCTGGCCGGCCCGGCGCCCGGCGAGGTCCTGGCCGCCCTCGGCCGGTCCATGAACGTGACCCTGTACCGGCCGGAGCGGCACCGCCCGGAGCGGCCGGCCGTCCAGGAAGGCGACGGCCTGGCGGCCGCGGCGGAGGCGCTGCAGCGGGCCGGCCGGGCCACGTCGCCCTACGCCCTGGTGCCCGCCGACCCATTGGCGGCGGTGGCCGCGAGCTGGCGCGAGATGTGGGACGTGTCGCGCCAGGAGGGATCCGCCGCCTTCGAGCAGGAGGCGGTCACCGCCCTGGCCGCGTGGCGCGCGGGCCGGTTCGAGCTGCCGGACTATTACCTGGTGCTCGCCCGCGAGGACACCGGAGGGCCGGATTTCTATCTCGGGCCGCTGCGGTCGGCCCGGGCGCACCGGGTCGTGCTCGTGCCCGATCAGGAGCCCGGCCAGCAGGCCGCCGGAGTACTGCACGCCCTCGGCTCGCTGCGGCACGGCCCGTGGTGGCCGGGCCTGGACGAGGTGATCGAGACGGCCCGCCGGTTCTACCCGGACAGCCTGGCCGAAGGGACCGTTACCGGTCCGCCCCCAGCGACACCGGAAGCCGGGCGGGTCCGCGCAGGTTGATCCGCCCGTTCCAGGTGACCTCGCCGTCGAGGGCGAGTCCGGGGAACCGGCTGGCCAGCTGCGCCAGGGCGATCGAGGCCTCCATCCGGGCCAGCGACGCCCCCAGGCAGTGGTGCGGCCCGGCGCCGAACGAGACGTGCTGCCTCGCGTTCTCCCGGTCGAGCCTGAGCTCGGCGGCGTCAGGCCCCCAGTAGCCCTCGTCCCGGTTGGCCGAAGCCAGCAGGGCCATGACGAAGGACCCGGCCGGTATCTGGACGCCGGAGATGGTGACCGGCTCCAGGGTGATCCGCCTGGTCGCCTGCACCGGGCTGTCGTAGCGGAGCAGTTCCTCCACCGCGTTCGCGGTCAGGCCGGGGTTCGCCCGCAGCAGCGCGAGCTGATCCGGATAACGCAGCAGGGCGAGGGTCCCGCCCGCGATGAGGTTGACCGTCGTCTCGTGCCCGGCGATATACAGCAGCAATGTCTGCGCGATCAGTTCGTCATCGTCGAGCACGTCGCCGTCGTCCTCGGCGTTGATGAGCGCGGTGAGCAGGTCAGCGGCCGGGTTGGCGCGCTTCCACGCGATCATCTCCGCGGCGATCTGGGTCAGTTCGGCGTCGGCGGCGGCGATGGCCGCGGCCGTGTCCGGGTCGTTGACCGGCTCGAGCGAGCGGACCACCGTGCCGCTCAGCTGCCTGATCCGCTCGTGGTCGGCCGGCGGCGTGCCGAGCATCTCCGCGATCACGGCGAACGGCAGCGGGAAGGCCAGCGCGTCGACCAGGTCGACCCGACCCTGGCGTTCCGCCGCGTCGAGCATCTCGTCGACCAGCCCGGTGATGCGCGGCCGCAGCGCCTCCACGGCCCGCGGCGTGAACGCCTTCGACACCAGCCGGCGCAGCCGGGTGTGGTCCGGCGGGTCGCGGTCGAGCATCGAGATGCCGCGCGGCCGGTAGGCCTCCTCGCCGTACATCTGCTCGCGCAGCTCGATCAGCTGGCGGTCGGTGATGTTGCCGTCCTCGACCGACATGCCCGCCCGGAGCAGCCCGGACACGTCGTCATACCGGGTGAGCAGGAAGAACCCGAGCGGGTGCCGGCCAGCGGGCGCCCCGCTCCGCAACGCCGCGTACTGCGGGTAGGGGTCATCGGTGAAGCCGGGCGCGAACGGGTCGAACACCGGCGGGGGCATGGTCTGGGACATGGCACTGTCTCCTTGCGGGGCTCCTACCCGGCCCGTCATCCACATACACCGTGCTTTTCACATACTCTGCGTATGTTACTACACTCTACGCATGCAACACATCAGGACCCAGAGCCGGCGGGAACTGTACTCGGAGGCCACCCGGGCGGCGCTGCTCGACGAGGCCACCCGCTTGTTCGCCACGCGCGGGTACGCCGGGACATCCCTGGAGGACGTGGCGGCCGCCAGCCAGGTGACCCGGGGCGCGGTGTACCACCACTTCGACGGCAAGCAGGCCCTGTTCGAGGCCGTCCTCGACGCGCAGGAGACCCGCGCGATCGCCAGGATCACCGCCGCCGCCACCGCCGCCGACCCCCTGAACGAGGCACTCCAGGCGCTCGACGCGTTCCTCGACCAGTGCTGCGACCCGGTCTACGGCCGCCTGGTCTGGCTGGAAGGGCCGACCGCGCTCGGCTGGCACCGCTGGCGGGAATGCGAGCAGAAGTATGCCTACGGCCTGGTCGAGCGCTTCATCACCGCCCTGGTCGACGCCGGCTACCTGGCCGACCGGGCTCTGGGCAGCCTGGTCAGGTTCTCCTTCTGGATGCTCGGCGGCGCCGGGCTCGCCCTCGCCGAGGCGCCCGAAGCCGACCGGCCCCGCCTGCGCGAGGAATGGCGCTACCTCATCGGCCAGACCATCGCCGGCCTGCGCGCCGTCTAGGCCCGCCGGCCACCGGCACCCGTCCCGGTCCCTGTGGGGACGGGACGACCACGTTCGCCAGCGGAACGTGGTGCTGCCCGGCATGCATGTCCCGGTCGTGCAGGCTGCCCTGCACGACCGGACGCGGGAAGGACACCTTGACCACGTGCAAGTCCGGGATGCGAAAGATCTGCAAGGACGCGGGGGCGACGTGGTACAGCTCGCTGATCAGCTCGGTGGTGATGAGCGCGTCCGCGATTCGGTAGGTCTCCTCATCCGGCATGAAAGCCTCGAGCGTCATCCAGAACGGCCCGGCGTTCTTCGATCGCACTTCAAGCGCCAGGTCGCCCAGCGTACGAGGCGCGTCGTTCGTTTCAGAAGCCATGGCTCGGACCTATCTCCAGGCGGAACATCCCGGTCGGCGAGTCGACGTCGACGACGTGGTTGAGCACGAACTCGTACGCCGCGCCGCGATCGATGTGGGCGGGGGAGGTGGCAAACGCGAAGCTGGGCAGGTAGTTCATGGTCGGCAGGGGCAGGTGCAGCAGCAGCGGGTTGGCCAGCTTCGAGATCGCCGTCGCCGTCTCCTGGTCCTGGGCGCTGACCAGCAGCATCACCCCGACTTCGGCCGGCGTGGCCGGCTGGCGCTCCAGCTCGCCCAGGATGGCGTTGTGGCCGTACAGGCGCAGATCGGCTGCCCACGAGTCAGCGGCCAGCTCCAGCACGCTCGCCACCCGTTCGGTCAAAGTTTTGTCGAAAAACTCGGCCCAGACGTCGATCGAGGCCAGGATCTGCGGATCCCGGATACCCGTGAAGGACACCGTTTCGTACCCGGTGACCGCTGCGCCCTCGAGCTTGATCGTGTACTGGTCCGCGGGCTCGAATCGCGATCCCTCGACGCGCACCGTGCGCTCGTCGATGGCGGTGTAGCGGGCGCCGGCCACCTCGATGGTGCCGCCCGGTTCGCGCATCGTGTACGGGTTGACGGTCTCGTACAGCATGTGCGCGGCGACCGATGCCGGCGTGCAGGCCGTGTCCGGGTCGAGCGGCTCGATGGTGAAGCCGCGGTGATCGATCCTGGCGAACACTCCGCCGGAGGCCGGGTTGGTGGTGCATTGGCCGCCGCACTCGACGATTTTCGCCGCGTGCCAGGTCGGTCCGGGTGGCATCCCGCGCATGAGGGCGAAGGCGGCGGATACGGCCGTGTCGGTGGCCCGCCCGGCGAGCACGACGTTCGCGCCCGCGCGCAGCGCGTGCTCGATGGGCTCGTGGCCCATCATGCCGACGATGTGCGTGCACCGGCCGAGGGTCTCCGCGTCCAGCGGTTCGCTGGGCGGCAGCGGATGAACGCGTCCGCGCTCCAGTTCTGTGATCAGCTGGCCGGCCTGCTGCTCACTGAAGATCTTGGCCACAGTCAGGTCGAGCCCGTCCTCGGCGCAGATCGCGTCCACGATGCCGGCGACCCAGTGCACGCCCGAGTCCGTCCCGCCGGTGCCGCAGGAGCCGACGATCAGCGGGATGCGGGCGCTCCTCGCGGCCGCGAGGAGCAGGCGAAGGTCGCGGCGCACGGCGCCTTCGGTCGTCTTGGCCACGCCGGCACCGAGGTAATACGGCCCTGAATCGGTCGAACCGCCGTCGACAGCGATAACGTCGGCGCCGAGGGAGATGCCGCGGGTGATGGTGTCGGGGCTGAAGCCGCCCCCGAGCATGCCGGTCGGCACCAGGATGCCCACGCTGTCTGGTGGGCCGGATTGGTCAGGCATGGGCCGCCTTTCTGAGCGGGAGGAGGTGGTTAGCCGGGCTGGTCCAGCCGGGGGCGGGATTCACTCGACGAACGTGGCGACGCCGGGCGGGATGCGCAGCCACACTGGCCCGGGGGCCAGCGGACGCTGCGAGTGCACGCTCAGCTGCAGCGCTCCGACGGCGACCTGGTAGTGGTAGTGGTCGCCGAGATAGGAGGCGTGCAGGACGCTGGCTTCGGTTCCCATTCCGGGCGCGCCGGGCCGGATCCCGGAACTGATCTCGATATCCTCCGGCCGGACGGCGATGGTCCCGGTCGGACCGTCGTGACGCCCTTGGACCTTAATGCCGTCGCTGAACTCGGCCGTCCTCAGCACCTCCCCGCCGTCCGGTCCGGTGCCGATGGCGCCGGTCAGGAAGTTGCACTGTCCGAGGAACTCGGCGACAAACCGCACGCGGGGCTGCCGGTAGACCTCCTCCGGCGTCCCTTCGCGCAGGATGCGCCCGCCGTTCATGACCAGGATCCGGTCGCTCATCGACAACGCCTCGTCTTGATCGTGGGTCACGAAGATCGTGGTGAGCCCCAGGGTGTGCTGCAACGCCTTGAGCCAGTCGCGGGCTCGTTCGCGCAGCTTGGCGTCGAGATTCGAGAACGGCTCATCGAGCAGCAGCACCGCCGGCGAGGACGCGATGGCGCGGGCCAGCGCGACCCGCTGCTGCTGGCCGCCGGACAGCTGGTGCGGGTAGCGGTCGGCCAGCGCGCTGAGCTCGACTAGGGCGAGCACCTCCGTCACGCGAGCCCGAATGGCGGGCTTGCTCATCCTGCGGACGCGCAGCGGGAACGCCACGTTCTGCGCGACGGTCATGTGCGGCCAGATCGCGTAGGACTGGAACACGATCCCGAGGTTGCGCCGCTCGGCCGGGAGGTCGACGCGGGCGTCGCGGTCGACGAAGGTATCGTCCCCGCACGCGATGCGCCCTTGGTCCGGGGTCTGGAAACCGGCGATGCACATCAATGTCGTGGTCTTGCCGCAGCCGGAGGGTCCCAGCAGCGTGACGAACTCCTTGTCCTTGACGGTGAAGCTGACGTCGTCCAGGACTTTGGGGCCGGAGAAGGACTTGCTGAGGTGTTCGATGCGGATGTCAGGCACGGCGCAGCCTTCCAAGGATCCGGGTCCCGAGCAGGAGCACGATGGCGACGATGCCGACTTGAACGACGGCCAGGGCGGCAACGGGACCGACGACTCCCCGCTGCCAGGTCTGGAGCATCGTCACGCCAAGCACCTCGGTGCCCGGTTTCTGCAGGAACACGACCGGGTCATAATCGCCGAGCAGCGTGATGAACATGAGCACGAAGGCGGCGAGCAGCGCGGGACGCAGGATGGGCAGCAGGATCCGCCGGGCGATCGTCCACCAGCCCGCCCCGCTGGAGCGGGCCGCGCGATCGAACTCGGCGTTGATCCGCGCGAGGCTGGGATAGATGACCACGTAGGCCAGGGTCAGGTTCCGCACGCAGAGCGCGATCAGTTCGCCCCACAGGTTGTTGCGGACCAGGGCTCCGGGCGTGAACATGAGGTAGGTCCAGAAGAAACCGATGCCGAGGATCACTCCGGGCACGGCGCGCGGGTAGATCAAGGCGGGGGCCAGGATCCGCCGCAGGCCGAACCCCGATCGGTGCGCGATCAGCGTGGCCGCCGCCACCAGCAGGACGGTGGCCGCGCCGCCGCCTCCGGCGATGAGCAGGCTGTTGGTGATGGATCGTCGCAGCGTCGGGTCGGTGGCCACGAGACGCCAGTTCTCGGCGGTGAACAGATGCCAGGGCGCCTCCAGCGTGGTCAGCGCCTTCACGCCTGACATCAGCACCAGCCCGAGCAGCGGGATCACGCAGGTGATGCCGATGTAGGCGCCGAGACCGATGCTGGCGGGCCAGCGCCAGCGGCCCAGGTCAAGCGGGCGGTAGGTACCACCGCCGCGTGCGCCCGCGGCGATGAACCGCTGTTCCGAACCGGACAGCCGGGCGCGCAGGAGCAGCAGGCCCGAGACGACCACCAGCAGCAGCACGGCGCCCGCGCTGACGAACGCCGGGTCCGGGTTCGCGCCGCTACTCCACGACCGGTACAGATAGCTCGCGTAGAAGTCGATGTTCGACGGCGCCCCCAGGAACAGCGGGATGCCCAGGATCTCCAGGCAGAGCGCGAAGATCAGCAAGGTGCAGTTCACGATGGCTTGACGCAGCATCGGCAGTGTCACCCGCGTGATCACCCGCCAGGGTCCCGCGCCTGCGCTGCGCGCGGCGTCCTCCATCCAGGAGTCGGTCCCGGCGAGCGCGGCCTGCACCGTCAGGTACACGACCGGGATCGTGATGACGGCTCCGAGCAGCGACATCCCGGGGATCGACGACAGGTTCCACACCGGCAGGTGCACGTTCTTGCTGACGACCTGGGTGAGGTAGCCGCCTTGCCCGTAGATCGACAGCCAGCCGACGATGAGCCCGAGCGGCGGGATGACGATAGGCGCTATCAGCAGCAGCCGGTAGGCCTTGCGACCGGGCAGGTTCGTCCGGGCACACACGATCGCCAGCGCGGTGCCGCCGATCACCGCCAGCGCCGTCGTACCCAGGGCGAACGAAACAGTGTTCCGCACCGCCGTCCAGAACAGTGGGTCGGCGAACAGCGTCCGGTACGCCGCCAGGGTGAACGTCCCGCCCGGCAGGTAGATCGGCTTGCTCCGCAGCGAGGAGTAGACCAGCGGGAAGAAGGGGCCCACGACGAGCGCGACGACGGCGAACCAGACCAGCGCCTGCCCGGCGCTCGCCGGCAGCCGGCGCGCTCGGGATCTGGCCGGCGCCGGCGCGGCGACCTCGGCCGGGCGCTCGATCATGCTCGTCATGGGCTTCTTCCCAGGGATCGTGTGACGCTGCCTAGCGGTGGAAGGCCTGGTTCCAGCGCTGGGTGATCGCGCTCTGCTGGTCAAGCACCGCCTGGTTGATCGGTACCAGGTAGGTCGTGTTCGCCGGGACCTCGCTCTGCAGTGCCGTCAGGGAGGCGGTGCAGCCGTTGGCGGAGTGGTAGTTGGTCATCGTCGCCTCGAAGCCGGCGGCGCAGAGGGCATCCTGGCCGGCCTGCGTGTACAGGAAGTCCAGGAACAGCTGAGCCGAGGCCGGGCTGGCCGCATTCTTGGTTACCGTGATGCCGCGAGGAATGAGCGGCGTCGCGTCGCGCATGAAGGTGTAGCCGGCCAGGCCCTTGTAGTGCGGAAGGACGCCCTGGGCCAGGCCCGAGGACATGTAGCCGACCGACGCGCCGCCCTGCAGCATATAAGTAAGAGCAGTGAGACCATCGTCGAAGGTCTTGGTCACCGGCGCCATGGCGTTGTAGTAACTCCACACCTTGCCGGCGCCCAGGACGTGGATCAGGCCGTAGATCCCGCCGTAGTTCAGCGGATTGCTGATCGGGTACGACGCCAGCTTGTACTTGCCGGGATTCGCCTTCGCGTCCGCGGCGAGCTGGGCCCACGTCCTGGGCACCTGCGATGGAGTAAGCAGCTTGGCGTTATAGGTGGTCAGGATGGGTTCGGCCGACATGACGAAGACGCCGTGGCCCTGATTCACCCAGGACGGGAAGGCGCTCAGACCTGCCGGGGTGACGTCGGCGCTCACGCCGTTCTGTTCGGCCTGAACCCACGACGCCGGGGCGCTGGCGATCAGCAGGTCCGCAGTTCGCGCTCCTTGAGCGGCTTCGGCTTCATATTTCGAGAACACCACGTTGTCGGTGAGGTCAGCCGGGCTGACCTTGATGAACGGGTACTGCTTGGTGAACGCGGTGATGACCGGCTGGAAGTCCTGCGCGGGCGCGTTGGCGTAGATCACCAGGCCGTGTTCCCGTTGCGCCTGCTGCTTGAGGGTTTTCACGGATGAAGCCGATGCCGGTGCCGAGGACACCGCTGACGACGACGAGGATCCGCCGCCGGTGGAGCAACTGGCCAGGGCGGCCGTAAGAGCGACCGCGGCCGCCAGCCCACCGATTTTCAGCGAAGCAGGCACTTGATGCCTCCCGTTCGCTACAGCATATTTGCTATAGCATAGGTGGTAACGATGGTCAGGTGAGCGCAAATAGCCTTTTCGTGAGCGCAGGCCGGGCTCGGCCGCGTCCTGGATCGGCCGGCGGCGGCGCGCCCTGCTGGCGCACGTAACTGTCCGTATGCCCGGTACGGCGGTTAGGTTCGGGCGGTGCAATTAGCTGTATGCTATAGTAAGCATGTCCTGAGCGTGACGACAAGACGTCATTCGGATTATCGCAGGCACTTCCCCCTAAACTGCGACTTGCCATAGTAAGTGGTAGATTGCATGTACGCTGGATGTGGTCTGCCCAACTATCCGTGGAGCCGCATGAGTACGGCATCGGATCTGCCCTCGCTGTATCGTGCGGACTCGCTCGCCGAGCAGGCGTACCGGGCGATCCGCGAGGGCATCGCGACCGGCCTGTTCAGGGCCGGCGAACGTGTCACCGAGCGCGGCCTGGCGGCCAGGCTGAACGTCAGCGCGACCCCGGTCCGGGAGGCGCTCCGACGGCTGGAGCAGGAAGGCCTGATCGAGCGGGTCTCGGCCCGGCAGCTTCGCGTCGTGGATCACTCCGCCGGCACGCTGCGGGAGCTCATGCTGACGTTTGCGGCGCTCCGGGCCCTGGAGGCCCGGTTCGCGACCCGCAAGATCACCGATGCGGCGCTCGACCGGATGGCGGCCTTGGTGGATGCCCAGGCCAGCCGGGAGGGGATTGATATCCCCGAACGGTTGCGAATCGCCCGCGAATTCGACATGGAGATCGAGCGCGCGGCCGCTAATCCCGCCCTGCGGAGCATGATCCTCAGCCTGTCCATCATCGGTCAGGAGCGGCGGGCACGTTCCGTGGAATCCCTGCTTCAGCACCCGGAGGCGGGCCTGCGCCGGGTCCAGGACCACCGCGACCTGCTGGCGGCCTTCCGCGAGCGCGATCCGGACCTGGTGGAGCAGGTCTTTCGACGCCACGCCGCCACCGGAGTCGAGCTTCTCCTCGACGATCTCGACTAGCCCAGCAGTTTGTCCAAAGGTGATGGGCAGTGATCGGATGCGACGGCCGATGGCGTGGTAGACCGCGTTGGCGATGGCGGCGGACACTCCCACTGTTCCGACCTCGCCGAGGCCCTTGGCCCCGCGGGGGCTGAACCTGTCCGGCTCACCGACGAAGGTCACGTCGATGTCCGGCACATCGGCGTGGACGGGGACCAGGTAGTCGCCGAATGTCGCGTTGGCGATCCGGCCCTGCACCAGGTGGCCGGCGCCGTTGCAGATCGCGCTGCCGAGCGCGGTCGCCTGCTGGGGACCGGCGCTGCGCCATCTGCGATGGCAGGTGGCGCAGCGCCGAGGCAGCCGGTAACTAGGCCTTGCCCGCCGGCCTGAGCTCGTCGCTGTCGGCGGGGGCATCTTCGCCCGCTCCGTTCGGCTCGTCGCTGTCCTCCAGGCTCAGCCGGGGCAGCCAGCGGTCGAGAATGGCCGGGAGGCGCCAGTTGGTTTTGCCCAGCGTGTGCATCAGCGAGGGAACGAGCACCGTGCGGACGAGCAGGGCGTCGACGATGACGGCGGCGGCCATGCCCAGCCCGATCATCTTGATGGTGCGGTCGGTGGTGAAGGTGAAGGCGAAGAAGACGACGGTCATGATGGCGGCGGCGGCGGTGATGATGCGGCCGGTGGCCGCCTGGCCGATGCGGACCGCGGCCGAGTTGTCGCGGCGCTTGAGCCATTCCTCCTGGATCCGGCTGACCAGGAACACCTGGTAGTCCGTGGTCAGGCCGAACAGGACCGCGAACATCAGGATCGGGATGAACGGGTTGACTGGCCCGGTGTTGGTCACCCCGACCAGGCTCTTCAGCCATCCCCACTGGAACACCGCCGTGATGACCCCGAACGCCGCCGCGGCGGAGAGCAGATTCATGATCGCGGCAGTGGCGGGGATGGCCAGGCTGCGGAAGACCACCATGAGCAGGATGAACGACAGGGCGACCACCATGCCGACAAAGAGGGGCAGCTTGGAGGACAACTGGTTGGCCACGTCGATGCCCACGGCGGTCTGGCCGCCCACCAGCACCTGAAGATGCTGTCCGTGAAGGGTCGCCGGTATGACACTGTTGCGCAGGTCCGTGATCAGGTTGATGGTGGATTGCGCCTGCGGGCTGCCGGCGGGGTACACCTCGGCGAGACCGACCGCGGGGTGGCCAGGGCCGGCGGGGAAGTACTGCGGGCCGACCGTGGTGACGACACCGGGAGCGTGGCTGGCCGCCGTGACCACGGTGCCGAAGGTGGCTCGGTCGGCTGGGCTGGACAGCGGCGCCACGAGCTGCAGCGGCCCGCTGAAGCCGGGCCCGAATCCGTGTACCAGCATCTCGTAGCCCCGGTACGTGGTCGTCGTGGTGCTGGTGGGGTCGACGCTGTAGTCGGCGGTGCCTTGCCGCATCGACAAGAACGGGGCGCCCAGCGCCAGCATGATCCCGAGCGTGCCGATGGCGAGGACGATCCGATGTCCCTGCACGTACCGCGCCCAGCCTGCCCAGCCTCGTGACGCCTCGGCGAATCCGGTCTCGCCCCGGGCCAGGGCGGCGCGCTGACGGCGGGTGAGAATGCGCCTGCCGAGCAGGCTCATCAGGGCCGGCAGCAGGGTCAGCGCCGCAGCCACCGGGAACGCGACGGCGATCGAGGCGCCGATGGCCGCGCCCGACAGGGTGCTGACCCCGACCGTGAGGATGCCCAGCAGGGCGATGCACACGGTGATCCCGGCGAACAGCACGGCCCGGCCGGCCGTGGCGGCCGCCGCGGTGATGGCCTCTTCGACGGACAGACCGCGGCGCAGTCCGTTGCGCGTACGGGTAAGGATGAACAGCGAGTAGTCGATGCCGACGCCGAGGCCGATGAGAGTGCACAGCTGGAACGTGAACGAAGCCATGCTCACGGAGTTGGACAGCATCCCGACGACCGCCAGTCCCGCCGTGAGCGCGACGCCGGTGCTCAGCAGCGGGACCAGCGCGGGGAGCACGGCGCTGAAGAACAGGAGCAGGATGATGAGGGCGGCGACCACGCCGATGAGTGTGCTCTGCGAGGAGGCCGGGTTGGTCGACGCGGCGATGGCGCCGACCACGTCGACCTGCAGGGTGGGCGAGTTCGGGGCCCGGGCCAGGTTCACCAGCTGGGTCGCCTCAGCGGCCGGGATGTTGTTGTTGTCCTTCGTGAAGTTGACCGTGGCAAAGGCGACGCGCTTGCTCGCGCTGATCTGCTTGGCTCCGGCTGGACTGTACGGCGAGGTCACACCGGATACGTAACGCAGGTGCGACACCCGGCCCAGCATCGTCTGGATCTGTTTCTGGACGGCAGGCGCGTAGACCGTTCCGGTCTTGGCCTGGAACACGATCTGTTCGGTGTCTCCCGATTGTCCGGGCACCGCCCGCTGCAGCAAGCTGGCGGCGGCGGCACTGGGCGTGCCAGACAGAGTGGTAGCGGTGGCGTAGTGACTCCCGAGGGCGGACTGGCCGAAAAACGTCCCAAGCAGCACCATTAGCCATATTCCGAGCACGACGAGACGGTGCCTGACGCACCAGCGAGCGAGCGAGCGCATCGCGATCTCCTTTACTGATCCCCGCGAATCGGGGAGCTCCCAGCCAGCATCGGGCCGGCGGGTCCCGCAGATCGTCGGCCGTCCGAACCCTTCGCCGGCTGCCGTCTACCTCTGCGGAGGTACGGCTGGCGACGCCCGCCGCAGGGACTACCTCTGCAGGACTAAGGCGCTCCGCCAGGAGACATCCGGCGGCCGATGTCAGGCCGGGGGCGGGGTTCTAGGCTCGACCACGAGATGTCGGCCGGCGCCGCTTCCACCGCCGCGGTGCCTGAGGAGGCTCACGTGCTCGATGGTGATCCGGGGCGCGCCGGCCACCCCGTTCGGCTAGTTTTCGGAGAGGTACGCTCACGGCGTGACACGAACGCTTTTCCTGCCGTCCGCAGGGTTATCATGCGCGGCAGGCTGGAGTGGCGAGCATTGCGGCGTGCGCCGGACGTCGACCTGCTTCTGGCGCTGGCTGCTTTCGCGGCGCTGCTCGTCGATCCCCTCCTGCTGCACAAGATCACCGAACTGACGCCGGTCATGGGCGTTCTCGCCTTCCTGACCGCCGTGCCCCTGGCCGCCCGGAGACGTTTCCCGCTCGGTGTCCTGGCCATCGAGCTACCGCTGCTGTTGGCGTGCCTTGCCGTCTTCCACCCGAACCGGGCTGCGGTCGGCATCACCATGCTGCTGGTGTTCACGGTGGGGCTCGAGGGAGGCCGGTCCCGGTCCCTGGTGGTGGGTGCGCTGATGGCGCCGATCGTGACTGCCGCAGTGTTCATCACCGGCACCAGAGTCGGCCCAGTCGACATCATCGCCTACTCGTCGCTGGTGCTGGGCGCTCTCCTCGCCGGCGAGACACTTCGCGCCCGGCAGGAGCTCGGCCGCGCGCTGGCCGAGGACGCGGCACGCAAGCGCGAGGCCGCGGCGCAGCATCGCTTCGACGAGGAGCGCCTCGCGCTGGCCCACGAAATCCACGACATCATCGGGCATGCGCTGGTGGCCATCAACGTCCAGGCTGCGGCCGCTGCGCGCCGCGAGCGTAAGGCCGGCCAGGGCGAGGCCACGGCCCTGGATGAGATAGCGTCCGCCTCGGCCGAGGCGCTCACCGAGCTGCGGACCGCCGTGAAGGCGCTGCGCACCGCGCAAGAGGGACCGGCGCCACTGCACCCCATCCACGACATGGCCAGCCTCCCCGATCTCGTCGCAGGCGTGGAGGCCGCGGGCCTCGCCGTGGATCTCGACGTGATCGGCGTGCCGGCCGCGCTGCCCGCATCCGTCGGCCACGCCGGGTACCGCATCGTCCAGGAAGGACTGACGAACGTGCTGCGCCACTCGACCGCCCGCCAGGCGCGTGTCCGGGTTGAGGTCGACGACCGCGCCGTCGTCATTGACGTCACGGACGACGGCCGCCAGCGGGCGACCACCTTCCCGGCTGGCGGTCACGGGTTGCGGGGCATGCAGGAGCGGGCCGCTGCTCTGGGTGGCACCTGCGAAGCGGGGACGGTCAACGGTGCCGGGTGGAAGGTGCGGGCCCGGATCCCGCTGGACAGGACAGGATCGTGATGGAGCCCATCAGGGTGCTCGTCGTCGACGACCACTCCCTTGTCCGTGCCGGGTTCCGCTCGATCCTGAGCGGCGAGGACGACATCGATGTCGTCGGCGAGGCCAAAGACGGGGCCGAAGCCGTCGCAGCGGCGGCCAGGGAGCTCCCCGACGTGGTGCTCATGGATATCCGCATGCCAGGGATGGACGGCCTCGAAGCGACCCGCCTCATCACCGCTCACCCCAGGCTGCAGGGCACGAAAGTCATCGTCCTCACCACGTTCGACCTTGACGAGTATGTCTTCGGGGCGATCAAGGCAGGCGCCAGCGCGTTCCTCCTCAAAGGGGTCGAGCCTCCCGCACTGATCGACGCCGTCCGGACCGTCGCCGACGGCGAGGCCCTGCTCGAGCCGAGCGCAACCCGCCGCCTGATCGAGGCCTATGTCGGCGGCCAGCAGGCGGCCTCCCCGGCGGGCTTCCCGCTTCCCTCATCGCTCACCGCCCGGGAGGTCGAGATCCTCCGGCTCATCGCCGCGGGCCTGACGAACACCGAGATCGCTGAGCGTCTGTTCATCAGCCCGCTGACCTGCAAATCGCATGTATCGCGGATACTGATGAAGTTCGACGCCAGGGACCGCACCCAGCTCGTCGTCCTCGCCTACGAGAGCGGCCTGATCGTTCCCGGGCAGACCAGTGGCCTTCCCGGAGTACCTCCGCAGAAGTAGCGGGCCGACACCAAACGGTTCTGACGGCCGACGATTCACGGGACGCTTCTGCCCGATGCTGATGGAAGGTCCCCGACGGGCGGGGATCGGCAGAGGAGATGGTGATGTGCTCGCTCGCTCGCCCGCTGGTGTGCCAGGCGCCGCCTGGCCGTGCTCGCAGTGGGGCTGATGGTGCCGTCCCGGTGCTGGACCGATACCCCAGCCTGATGTCCGGGACTGTCGTCAGCCAGGGCGGCTCCGGGAGTTGCGTGCGGCTGGCCGTCAACGGGTGGTGCATCCGCCGCCACGTGCAGCCGGACGGCCGGACGGTCATCGAGCTCAGCGACGAAACCGGGGTGCTGACCGGGCTGGTCGTCGGCACCCGCCTGCCGATCGTGTCCGCGGACGCCGCCTGGCGCGGCATCGCCCGCGGCGCGGGCGGTGCGAGGCGGTGGTGGGCCCTAGCCATCGGGCACGTGCCCGCCGGGGCCGGCCGGCCCGCCGTCACCTTCACCCGCGGGCGGCCCGGAAGCCGTCACTCGCGCCGCACCACTGTGCGCCCGGCGCCCATGGGCGGGCTGTGGGTGGCCGCCGCCTTCGGGCGCTACACAATGGTCCGCTGCCAGCTGACCACCCTGGAGGGTACCCCAGTGCAGGCTATCCGGCCGTGGGGGCAGGTTCTGGTGGTCCGCGCCCGGCGTGCCTGATCAGGGGGCCACGTCAGGGGCGCAGCCGCCCGAGCAGGTCGTCGAGCATCTCCTGCTGACGGTCCGGGGTGACCCGGTCGGGATAGAGCACCCGCTCGGCGCTGAGCCCGTCGATCAGCACGAGTAGCTGGTGCGCGGCCAGCGCGATGTCCACGCCCTCGCGGAGCTCGCCGTCCTTCTCCGCCTCGACCAGGTGCCCGCGCAGCCGCTCGGTGAAGCGGTCGAACTCCGTGTGCTGCAGCTGGCGCAGCGCCGGGTTGCCCAGCGCCCGGCCCCAGAAGCTGATCTCGATCTGGGCCTCGAGATCACGCTCGGAGTCCAGCGGCAGCGCCTCGAGCATGATGACGCGCAGCGCGGCCAGGCCGGTGAGCCCGGCCGCCCGGGCTTCCATCCGGGTCACCACGCGGCGGTGGGAGAGCAGCAGCGCCGAGCCGAGGATGTCGGCCTTGTCGTCGAAGTAGTGCGCCAGGATGCCGCGCGAGCAGTCGGCCTCGCGGGCGATGGCCCTGATGGTGGCGCGGGCGATGCCGTCGCGGGCGATCACCCGCCAGGTGGCCGCCAGGATCTCGTCCCGCCGGGCGTCCCAGTCGACGATCTTCGGCATGATCACCTTTCACATGATCACGAGGGCCTGTTTTTTTGTCGGACGTCCGTCTAATATCCGAAATTAGTGTATGGCAGCGACTCCGACGGGCTTCAGGCGGCTCGCGCGCAGCTCGTCAGCTACAGTGCACGCCTGCTTGACGACGGGCTGGCCGTCGGCAGCGCGGGCAACATGAGCGTCCGCATCGGTGACCGGGTCGCGATCACCCCGTCCGGGATCAGCTACACCGAGATGCGGCCCGAGGACATCTGCCTGGTCGGCATGGACGGAGCCGAGCTGCACAGCAGCGAGACGCCGTCCTCCGAGACCCCGATGCACCTGGCCATCTACGCGGCGACCAAAGCCGGGGCCGTGGTGCACACGCACTCGCCCGAGGTCATCGCGCTGTCCGCGGGCCGGGACGAGCTGCCGGCCATCCACTACGCGATCACCGGCCTGGGCGGGCCGGTCCGGGTCGCGCCCTACGTGCGCTTCGGGTCGGCGGGGCTGGCGGCCTCGGCGGTCACGGCACTGGACGGCCGCAGTGCCGTCATCCTGCGCAACCACGGCGCGGTTACCTACGGCCGTGACCTGGCCCAGGCTTACGACCGGGCGCTGCTGCTCGAGTGGCTGGCCCGCACCTACCGGCTCGCGCTGAGCTACGGCGAACCCGCGACCCTGTCGGCCGCCGAACTCGACGAGGTCACGGCCGAGTCCCGGCGCCGTCGCTACGGCGAGCGGCGCAGCGGCCAGCCATGAGTCCAGCCATGAGCGAGCCACAGGGGCACGTCCCCGCCTGGCCACTCGGAACAGTGACGGTGCTCGGCGCGCACATCCTGGACGTGCTGGGCCGACCGGTCGAGGAGATCCCGCCCGGCCAGGGCAGCGTCCGGCTGAAGGAGATCCGGGCCACCGCCGCGGGCACGGCCGCCGGGACCGGCGTCGACCTGGCCAAGCTCGGGGCCAGGGTGCGCGCCGTCGGCGCGCTCGGCGACGACCTGCTGGGCGACATCGTGATCGCCGCGATGGCCAGGCACGGCGTGGACACCGCCGGGCTGGTCCGCAAGAAAGACGCCCAGACGTCGGCCACCATCCTGCCCATCAGGCCGAACGGCGAGCGGCCCGCCTTCCACGTCCCGGGCGCGACGCGCCTGTTCACCCGCGCCGACGTCGACCTGGACGCCATCCAGGACAGCCGGGCCCTGCTCATCGGCGCCCCGGACGCTCTCGCCGGGCTGACCGGCGGGGACCTGGCGGAGATCGCCGGGGCGGCCAGGAGCAACGGCGTGCTCGTCGCCGTCGACGTGCTGCACCCCGGCCGCCCGGAGGACCTCGACAGGCTCGCCCCGCTGCTGGCCATGACGGACTGGTTCGTGCCGAACGCCGACCAGCTTCTCGCCCTCACCGGCCGCCGCGACCTCGGCCCGGCCATCAAGGACGTCATCGCGCTCGGCGCCACCGCGGTCGCCGTGACCTGCGGCGCGGAGGGCTGCCTGGTCACCGGGCCCGGCCAGCAAGCGCCCGTGCACGTGCCCGCCCTCGAGGTCGAGGTGGTCGACACCACCGGCTGCGGCGACGGCTTCACTGCCGGCCTGCTCGCCGGGCTGCTGGCCGGGGCCGCGCCGGAAGACGCCGCCTGGCTCGGCCTCGCCTGCGGCGCCCTGGTCGCGACCGGCCTGGGCTCGGACGCCGGGATCGAGAACCTCGGCCAGGTGCTCAGCTTTTTGCAGCGCACGCAGCCGGCCGCGGCCGGCCGGATCAAGGACAGCATGAAGGAGCACATCTCATGAGTGACGGCACCGCCGACCGGCAGCTGCGCGAGCGCGCCAGGGCCGTGATCCCGGGCGGCATGTACGGGCACCAGGCGGCCCCCGGCGCCGCTTACCCGCAGTTCATGCGGGCCGGCCGCGGGGCGAGGGTCTGGGACGCGGACGGGAACGAGTACGTCGACCTGATGTGCAGCTACGGCCCGGTCGTGCTCGGCCACCAGCACCCGAAAGTGGAGGCCGCGGCGGCCCGGCAGGCCGCGGCCGGCGACTGCATGAACGCGCCGGGCCCGGTCATGGTGGACCTAGCCGAACTCCTCACCCAGACCGTCCGGCACGCGGACTGGGCGATACTCGCCAAGAACGGCACCGACGCCACCACCATGTGCTGCACGATCGCCCGGGCGCAGACCGGGCGGAGCAAGATCCTCGTGGCCACGGGCGCCTACCACGGCGCCGCGCCCTGGTGCACGCCGCGCCCGGCCGGGACGACCGCGGCCGACCACGCCAACCTCGGCCACTACACCTTCAACGACCTGGCCAGCGTGCAGCGGGCCGTCGCCGAGGCCGGCGATGACCTGGCCGGGATCTTGGTCAGCCCGTTCAAGCACGACGCCGGGTACGACCAGGAGCTGGTCGACCCCGCCTTCGCCCGCGGGCTCCGCGCCCTGTGCGACGAAAAAGGGGCCGCGCTGATCCTGGACGACGTCCGGGCCGGGTTCCGCCTGCACCTCGGGTCCAGCTGGGAGCCGGTCGGGGTGGACCCGGACCTGTCGGCCTGGAGCAAGGCGATCGCGAACGGCCGGGCGCTCGCCGCCGTGCTCGGCAACGACGCGTTCCGCGACGGCGCGAAGAACGTCTTCGTCACCGGCTCGTTCTGGTTCTCCGCCGTGCCCATGGCGGCCGCCGTCGCCACCATCACAGCGCTGAAGGACGAAAAAGCCATCGAGGCGATGCACCGCACCGGAACCGCGCTACGCGACGGGATCGTCGACCAGGCCCGGTCTTGGGACCTGGCCGTCAACTACACCGGCCCGCCGGTGATGCCCTACCTCACCTTCGCCGGGGATCAGAACCACGCGCTGGCCGGCGTGTTCGCCGCGCAGGCCCTGCGCGGTGGCGCCTACCTGCACCCCCGGCACAACTGGTTCGTGTCCGCCGCCATGACCGGGGACGACCTCGCCCTGGCGCTCGAGGCGACCGACCAGGCCTTCGCCGCCGTCCGCAAGCACCTCGGCCAGTTAGCAGCCAGTTAGCAGGAGGACCGCCATGTCCAGTACAGCAGCCGAACCCAACCCGCCCGCGCCCGCCGCTGTCCGGGCCGGGCCGGCCGATACGGCCGAGGTGGTCCTCGAGCGGGCCGGCTACAAGCCGGAGCTACGGCGGTCGCTCCGGTTCTTCTCGATGTTCGCGATCGCCTTCTCGATCATCTCGATCACCACGGGCATCTTCCTGAACTACGGGTTCGGCCTGGCGTACTGGGGGCCGGCCGCGATCTGGACCTGGCCGATCGTCGGCGTCTGCAACATGATGATCGCCCTGGTCGTGGCCGAACTCGGCACCCGGATCCCGCTGGCCGGCTACGCCTACCAGTGGAGCGCCCGGCTGGTGAACCCCACCTACGGCTGGTTCGTCGGCTTCGCCGGGCTGCTCTACATGGCCGTCGGCGGCGGCGCGATCATGCTCGAGGTGGCGTCCCCGCTGCTGCTCAGCGAGTTCAACGTCAACAACCCGAGCCCGCGCCTGGTGCTCACGGTGGCGATCATCCTGATGCTGCTGCCGGTCGTGATCAACATCATCAGCATCCAGGTCGCCGCGCGGGTCAACAACGTCGCGGTGTTCACCGAGATCATCGGGACCGTCGTGTTCGGCGTGCTGCTGTTCGTGCTGTGGGGCGTGCACGCCAAGCCCTCGCCGTACGGGGCCGGCATCCTGTTCAACACCACGTCCGCCTTCCACAACCCGACCTGGTACGCCTTCGCGCTGGCCAGCCTGCTCGGCATCTTCACCCTGGTCGGGTTCGAGCTCGCCGCCGACATGTCCGAGGACGCGGTCAACCCGGTGCGCAGCGTGCCGCGCGGCGTGCTCTGGGGGCTCGGCCTGTCCGTGGTCCTGGGCATGATCGCGCTGATCGGCTTTACGATCGCCATCCCGGACCTCAAGACGGTGGCGTCGGCCCCGCTGCCGCTGCTCGCCATCGCCGGCTACTGGCTGCCGTCCTGGCTGGTGAAGGTGTTCGTGGCGTTCGTGGTCTTCTCGATGTTCGCGATCCTGGTCGTCGGCTCTGGCGCCCAGGCCCGGCTGGTCTTCTCGATGTCGCGGGACAATATGCTGCCGTTCTCGGGCAGCCTGCGGAAGGTCAACGCGCGCAGCCAGACCCCGATCGTGGCCCTGCTGGTCTTCGGCGTGATCGACCTCGGCGTGATGTTCTACGGGTACCTCCAGAGCAGCGCGTTCGGCACCCTGGTCGGCGCGACCGCGATCATCCCGTACATCATCTACTTCCTGATCACGCTGGCCTACGCCTTCAAGCGGCGGACCCTGGACAGCCTGCCCGGCGCGTTCAGCCTCGGCCGGTGGGCCTGGCCGGTCATCGGGTTCGTGCTCGTCTACACCGTGGTGGTCATGCTGGTGCTATCGCTCCCGGCGCCGTTCCACGGGTCCGACAAGGTGCTGGGCTACGGCCTGGCCCTGGCCGCGCTGTGGTATTTCGGCGGCCTGCTGTGGCGGCTCAAGAAGGGCACCGCCGGCGTCAAGCCCGTCGAAGACCTAGTGCAAGGCCGGCCCCCGTCCGGGTGACTGCTACGCAGGAGCCACCGGATTGATCCAGCGGACCTCGCTGAACCGTGCGAAGTCGCTGTCGTTAGAGCACACCTCAAGACCGTGTTCGATGGCGAGCGCGGCGAGGTGAGCATCGCTGACGATGTTGCCCCGGAGTTGGTACCGGGTGATGAGGTCGGTCATGATCCGTGCGTGTCCCGGTCCTTCTCTCGGGATCCAGGCGACCTCGGGTTCGAGCCAGTCGGCGACGAAGGCGGTGGCCTGCTCCGGGGTTAGAGGTTGCGCTGAGGCTCGCTCGTGCGTGCTTATCCGCAGGAATGCGATAAGCGACAGCCAGGGAAAGGCGACCCGCCGGTCACCGTTAAGACGTTCGGTCAGCCAGTTGCTGGCCCGCTCGTGGAAAGGGCTGGCCTCGTCGACGGCGTAGAGCAGGATGTTCGCGTCGACTAGCACTACCGGGCCTCGGGCCCGTCGAGGTGCTCCAGCGCGTCAGCCACGCTGCTGACGTCGATCCGCAACCCAAGGTTCGCCGTGCGCTGCCGGAAGGCCTTTCGCCGTGACGGGGCGGCCAGCCCGGCCCTGATCAGCTCGTTGACTGCCTCGCTCAGTCCTACATGCCGCTCTTCGCGAAGTCGTTGCACGGCCGCGGCGACGTCGTCGTCAAGGGACAGTGTTGTGCGCATGAATCAACTATAACGCATCATGATTCGCCAGCTAGAGCATCGTGATGCATACCACCAAGATTACTAATAAATTTCTACCGAACGGACGGGGTGACGGCTCGCGCGAACCGCATCGAGCCGTCGTCAATCTTGCCGTGCCGCAGGGTTATCACGTCGTGGGCATAGCTCATGCCCAGCCGCCACGGGGCGCGCGAGCCGGCCCGCGGGAAGTCGTCGATGGACCGGAGCACGTAGCCGGCCTGGAAGTCGAGTAGCGGCTGCGGGGTGACGGCCGGGTCGTCGTTGACCGGCACGCACGTGTCGTAGCCGCGGCTGTCCATGTACCGGAGCAGCCGGCAGGCGAACTCGCTGACCAGGTCGGCCTTGAGCGTCCAGGACGCGTTGGTGTAGCCGATGGTGAACGCGAAGTTCGGCACGCCGCTCAGCATCATGCCCTTGTAGGCCATCGTCTCGGGCAGCCGGACCGGCTGGCCGTCCACGGTAAGCTCCGCGCCGCCGAACGCGAGCAGCTGGAGGCCGGTCGCGGTCACTACGATGTCGGCTGCCAGCTCGGTGCCGGATTCGAGCACCACGGACCGTTCGGTGAAAGATTTGACGCGGTCGGTGGCCACCGAGGCGCGCCCGGCCCGGATGGCCTTGAACAGGTCACCGTCGGGCACCAGGCACAGCCGCTGGTCCCATGGGTTGTAGGACGGCTTGAAGTGGGTGTCGACGTCGTACCCGTCCGGCAGCTGCTTGATCGCCATCTGCCGGATCCAGCCGCGGATCATGTCGGGCCGGCGCCGGCTGAGCTTGTAGATCAGCGTGGTCACCGCGACGTTCTTCCATCGCGCGGCCGCGTACCCGCGCCGCGTGCCGAGCATCTTGCGCAGCCGGACGGCGATGCCGTCCTCGGCCGGCATGGCCAGGATGTAGGTGGGGGAGCGCTGCAGCATCGTCACGTGCTCCGCCGTTTCGGCCAGGGCCGGGACGAGCGTCACCGCGGTGGCGCCGCTGCCGATCACCACGATCCGCTTCCCCGCGTAGTCCAGGCCGGGCGGCCAGTGCTGCGGGTGTACGACCTGCCCGCGGAAGTCCCCGATGCCGGGCAGGTCCGCCCGGTAGCCGCGGTCGTAGCGGTAGTAGCCGCTGCACATCAGCAGGAAATTGCAGGTCAGCGCGACCGTCCCGCCGCCGGGGAGTTCGGCCTCCACGGTCCACCGCGCCTGCTCGCTGGACCAGCTCGCCCGCGTCACCCGGTGGCCGAAGCGGATGTGCTTGTCGATCCCTGCTTCGGCCGCGGTGGCCCGGACGTAGCCGAGGATCGACGGGCCGTCCGCGATCGCCTTGGCCTCGGTCCACGGCCGGAACCGGTAGCCGAGCGTGAACATGTCCGAGTCGGACCGGACGCCCGGATAGCGGAACAGGTCCCAGGTGCCGCCGATGGCGTCCCTGGCCTCGAGGATCGCGTAGGTCCTGGCCGGGAACGCGGCCTGCAGGTGATGCGCGGCGCCGATCCCGGATAGCCCCGCCCCGACGATCAGGACGTCACGGTGTTCGATCATCTCGGGCTCAGTCATCGCGAGCCCGCCCGGAGCCGCTTCTCCAGCCGCTCCATCACGTCGTAGTAGTGCGTGGGGGCGACCCGGGCCAGGGCGTCGAAGACGTAGGCGTCGGGGCCGACCAGGATGCGGGCCTTGCCGCGGTCGACCCCGCGGCAGATGATCTCGGCCGCCCGGTCCGGCGTAGTCCGCAGGAGCGCCTCGAACTCGGCCGCCATCTGCTCGCGGGTGCGTCCCTGGCCGGTCGGGTCCTTCCGGACTCGCGCGCTGCGGGCGATGTTGGTCCGGACGCCGCCCGGGTGGACGGTCACCGCGCGGACCCCGGTGCCGCGCAGTTCCTGGCGCAGCGCGTCGGTAAAGCCGCGCACCGCGAACTTCGACGCGCAGTAGGCGCTCTGGTAGGGCATGCCCAGCAGGCCGAACACGCTCGAGGTGTTGACGACGACTCCCTCGTCCTGCTCGGCCAGGATGGGCAGGAAGGCGCGGGTGCCGTTGACCACCCCGTCGAAGTTGATCTGCCGCAGCCACTCGTCGTCGTCCGGGTCGGCGTCGAGCACCGACGAGGCGACCGCGACGCCCGCGTTGTTGAAGACCGCGGCCAGCGGCGGGGAGCCCGGCAGCGAGGCCAGCCACTCGCGCACCTCGGCCGCGAAGCGGCGCTGGTCCGCCGCGTCCCGGACGTCGAGCACCCGGACCAGCACCGGCCCCGGCAGCGTCCTCGCGGTTTCCTTCAGCCCGGCCTCGTCGATGTCGGCAATGGCCACCGCCGAGCCAAGACCAGACAGCCGCCGAGCCAGGCTCCGCCCGATCCCCGAGGCCGCGCCGGTGATCATCACCGGCCGCCCGGCCAGCGGCCTGGTCGGCGTACGTGCCAGCGGCCCGGCCGCCTTGCGTACCAGCGGCCCGGCCTGCTTGCGTGCGGCCGGCCATCCGGCGAGCGGCCTGCGCTTCCTTGCCATCGGTATCCCTCCGGCTGTGCTCCTCGAGATCCGGTACGCATGCGTACCAGATCGACGGTACGCGAGAGTACCATGATCGGCAAGAGGAGGGATCGCGTGATCGCCGCCAGCACCACGAGGGCCGAGGCCAGCGTTCAGGGAACCACGCCCGCCGAGTTCCGCCGCCGGCTGCTCGAGGGCATGGCCGCGGCCATCCGGGAGACCGGCTACCGCGACGCGACGGTCGCGGACGTGGTGCGCCACGCCCGCACCTCACGCCGAACGTTCTACGAGCACTTTCCCAGCAAGCAGGCCTGCTTCATCGACCTGCTCCGCGAGGCCAACGCGGCCATGGTCCGGCAGATCGGGGCCGCGGTCGACCGGCGCGCGCGCTGGGACGTCCAGGTGCGCCAGTCCATCGAGGCATGGATCGCGGTGGCCCAATCCGACCTCGCCCTCACGCTGAGCTGGATCAGGGACCTCCCCTCGCTCGGGGCCGACGCCCGCCACCTGCAGCGCGAGTGGCTCGAGGCCTTCATCGTGCTGGTCAGGGAGCTCACCGATACCCCGGAACTGCGCGCGGCCGGGGTCGCCCCGCCCTCCCGGCAGCTCATGATCTTGATGCTCGGCGGCCTGCGCGAGCTGATCGCCACCACCGTCGAAGACGGCGGCGACATCGGCGGCATCACCGACGTGGCCGTCCGGGCCACCCAGGCCATGCTCGGCCCCCCCGCCCGCTCCGCGCCCGAGTGACACCCCTGCTAGTCACCAGAGTCACACGGGCCGTTCCAGTCACAGCCGCCCCTACTTCGCGGAAATAGCGTGGTTGATAAGGGCTCCGCGGTTGATTCGGGGGAGCGGGGTACCCCCAATCAACCCAATAACCCGAATCAACCACCTAAGGCTTCGGACATAAGCGGACGAAAGACGCAAAAAGGCACATCGGCTCGGGAAGCCTGACGGACCCCGGAGGCCTGTCGGGGCCCGGGGCCCGGCGGCGCGGAGGCCCGGCGGCGCGGAGGCCCGGCGGCGCGGAGGCCCGGCGGGGCCGACCGGATGAAGGCCGGTCAGCCCTCGGTTCGGCGACGGCGGTGGCCGACCGAGGGTGACCGGAACCGCGGCGGGGCTGGACTCGTTCGCGTCCGCGGCACCGCTACGGCAACCTCAGGAGACCGGGCCGCTATGTAGGTCGTCTGGTGTCCGTGTGGTGGTTGTGTGGAGACCGGCGCAACTGCGGGCGGCCCGGCGTGAGCCGCATCGGCACCAGGACGGCCAGCGGGGCGGACCGAACCAGAATAGGAAACGCGGCATTGCCCGCTCCGCCCGCCACGCCGTCATTACCGTCCCACCCGGCGTGAGGCGATTATTTCTACGTGAGAATTCCCTGGCCAGGAACGCTTTTCGGCTATCAAAATACCTAGCCGGCCCGGGTCGGATTTCACTGCGCGCGATCATCGTCCTCTGATAGTTTCTGGGCGAATTAGTTCAGCTATGTGCTGATCTACACCCATAGATGATCTTCATTCCGTTATGTACCAGGGGAAAGCGCATGCGAAGAAGCAAGATCAGAATGAGCATGACCGTCATGGCGGCCGCGGCGGCGGCGGTCGCCCTGGCCTTTCCGGCGTCAGCGTCGGCATCGGTATCCACGGCGTGCCCGGACGTCGCGCATCACGAGAACGCTGCCCACGACGGCCGCAACTGCTCGACGGTACCGGTCAACCCGGCGCAGTTGTGGTCGGTCACGCTGAACGGCGCGGCGTCGTATCCGGTAATTGCCGGGGGCCGGATATTCGTCACCACGTCGGCGCCCGGCGGATCCTACGGCGGCAGCCTGTACGCCCTTGACGCCCAGACCGGAAAGACCTTGTGGGGGCCGGTTGCCCTATCAGGAACCTATTTCTACTTCCCGCTTGCCTACGGAGGCGGCCGGGTCTTTGTCAACGATTTCGACGGCACACTGCGCGCTTTCAACGCCGCCACCGGCGCGCAGGAATGGTCGACGACCACGAGCTACTTCAGCGGTGAGCCGGTGGTGTCCCAGGGTGAGGTGTGGGTCCAGGGCTCCGGGAGCGTGTACGGGCTGTCGGCCAAGACCGGGGCCATCGAGGTCCAGACCGGCTACCTCGACGGCGACGGTGCCGCCCCGGCTGTGGACAAGAGCGGCGTCTACGTCTCGACCGGCTGCCAGACCCAGGTCAAGCTGTCGCTGTCAGGCGAGACCCTCTGGCAGGACAGCAACTCGTGCTCGGGTGGCGGCGGAGCCTCGACCGCCCTGTGGCGTGGCCTGATGTACGGCGGCGAGGGCGACAAGATCCTGGATCAGTCGACCGGTGCGGTCGAGGGCTCCTTCTCCGGGGTTCCGGCGTTCAGCGGCAGGACCGGCTTCTTCGCCAGCGGCAGCACGGTCTCAGCGCTCAACGTGGCCAAGGGCAACGCCCTGGTGTGGAGCGCGACCCTTCCCGCTGCGGTGGCGGCCGGGCCGGTCGTGACGTCGTCCGCGGTGTGGGTGGGTACCAGCGCCTCGACGCTGGTCGCGCTCAGCCCGGCCAGCGGAGCGGTGCTGTCTACGATCACGCTGCCCGGGGTCGCCGGTGGCGGGGGCCAGTACTCGGGTGACCCGTCTGACATCGGCATCGGCAACAACGTGCTCGTCGTGCCGACCGGATCGACGGTCACCGCCTTCGGGTGAGATAACCAGGTAACGGGCGAGCTGCGCGGAGAGCCGTCTTCCGCGCAGCTTCGCTTTCGGTGCGCTGCCACCTCCTGTTTCGGATCTAATGGGACTACCGCAGACGGAAGGAGGCGGCGATGGCGCCGCGGGTGAACAGTGAGCTGCTACTGGTCGGGAGCCTGCCGGCGGATTCGGCCGACTCGGCGCTGCGGGCCGCCGCGGCGTTCTACGACGGCCTGGTCTTCGCACTGCCGGACGGCGAGACAGGCCCCCGGTCAGCCTGGGTCGGCTACGAGCGGGAGCGGCTGGTCCGGCCGAACCCGGACGTGGTCGTGGTGCGGGAGACCGAGTCGCCGACCGGTATCCCGCGGCACGCGTACGAGACCCCGGTGTTCGGCATCCGGCCTGGCGCCACCGGGCTGCACTGGGACTCCTGGCCGCGCATCGACGACGCGATAGCCGGCTACCAGGTGTTCCGGGCGCTGCGCGCGGACGGGGTGATCCCGGCCGGGCTGCGCTTCCAGGTCGGCCTGCCGTTCCCGTCCAGCGCGCTGAGCGGCTTCAAGGCCGACATCGCCGCCGACTACCCGGTCGCGGCCCGGGCCTACGAGGACCTGGTGGCCCGCGAGCTGACCCGGCTGACCGCGGCCATCCCGCCGAACGAGCTGGCGATCCAGTGGGACCTGGCCTACGAGACGCAGGACCTGGAGGGCGTGCTCGCCTGGATGCCGGAAGGTGCCTGGGAACGGTTCGCCGGTCCGGTCACCCGGCTGACGCGGCTCATCCCGGAGGAGGTCCTCGTCGGCTATCACCTGTGCTACGGGACGTTCCCCGAGTGGCCGATGTACGAGGCGCGTGACATGGCGCTGCTGGTGCGGATGGCTAACTTCGCGGTCGCGCATTCGGGCCGAACGGTCGACTGGCTGCACCTGGCCGGCCCGCGCTACCTGCGCAGCGAGGACCGCAGCTTCTTCCGGCCGCTGACCGACCTGGAGCCGGGCGACGCCAGGGTCTTTCTCGGCATCGTGCTGCCGATCGACGGGGTGGCGGGGCTGCGCCGCAGGCAGGCCACTGCGTCGCGGTACCTTTCCGACTTCGGCGTGGCGATGTACTGCGGGTTCGGCCGCCAGCCCGGCGCGGACGGCACCGAGACCATGCGCGAGCACGGCCGCGTCGTCCGCACCGCCCGCTCCGCCGCGAGCGGCCGGTAGCCCTACGGGCGCGCCACCGACTGCCGGGTCAGCAGGTTCATCGGCTCGCGGATCATCACGTCACCGGCCGGCTGCCGCTCGATCCTGGCGATCAGCTGGTCCACCGCCGCGCCGCCGAGCTCGGCCAGCGGCATGGCCACGCTGGTCACCGGGACCTCGAGGAAGGCCAGGCACTCGTCCTCGTCGAAGCTCACCACCGACATCTGACCGGGCACGTCCACGCCGGCGGCGCGCAGCGCCGCCATGACGCCGAACAGCTGGTTGAGGCTGCCGACGCCGCACGCCGTGGGCCGCGCACCCCGGCTCAGAATCCGCGTCATGGCCTCCCAGCCGCCGTCCTCGGTGGCCGCGGCGTGCCGTACCGTCAGCGCGATTCCGCTGGCCGCGCAGAGCCGCCGGGCCGCGCTCACCCGGCGGTGCACGGTGTCCACGTCGGGCGGCCCGTCGATGAGCGCCACGCTGCGATGGCCGAACTCCGTCACGTGACCGAGGAACAGCCGCACGGCGCCGGGCTCGTCCATGATCACGTCGTGGCCGTGATCAGGCCCCCGCCGGTTCACGTACACGTGCGGCACCTCGGGCACCCCGGGCGCATGCTCGGCGTTCCGCAGCGCGGTGGCCAGCAGCAGGCCGTCCGCGCGGCTCTCCTCGACCAGGTAACGGTAGGCACCCGGCGGCTTGGCGTCCTCCCCGGGCTCCTCCATGATCATGACCACGTAGCCGCGATCGGTGGCCCGCTGCAGGGCGCCGCGCTGGAGCCGCACCCAGATCGGGTTGCGGAGCAGCGGGATGACGAACGCGATCGCCCCGGTCTGGCGTCGCTTCAGCGCCCGGGCCAGCGCGTTGGGCCGGTACCCCTGCTGTCGTGCCGTGCTCAGGATCCTGCGGTAGACCTCCGGCCTGATCGACTGGGCCGGGTCGCCGTTGAGCACCCGGGACACGGTGGACACGTGCACGCCGACCGCCTCGGCGATGTCGACCAGCCGCGGCCCTCGGGGGCGGGCAGCAGGCCTGTCCCGCTCCGCGCCCGGGCCCTGGATCACCTCAGGACCGGCCTCAGGATCAGCCGCGGACACCTCGCGGCGTGTCCCCCTAGACTCCTCCGCCAACTCCCCACCTTGGTCCGACTCAGGCCCCTACTCTGCCATCAAGCATTCTGCTCGTTCTCACTCCGGTCCGGCCTAGGCGCACCGGCCCCGGAGCTAAAGGCGAAGTGGCAGGCCGCGAGGTGCTCAGCCGCGCCAGCGCCGGCACCCGGGGCACCGGCCAGGACCGGATCCTCCGTTTCGCAGCGCGGCTGCGCGATCGGGCAGCGGGTGCGGAACCGGCACCCGGCCGGGATGCGCAGCGGGCTCGGCGGGTCGCCGGCGATGGCCGGGCCGCTGCCGTCGACGGCGCCCTCGGTCATCCGGGGGATCGCGGCGAGCAGGCCCCGGGTGTAGGGGTGGCGGGGCGTGCTGAAGATCTGCTCGGTGGGCGCGACCTCGACGATGCGGCCCAGGTACATGACCGCGACCCGGTCGCACAGGTGCCGTACCACGGCCAGGTTGTGGGATATCAGCAGCAGCGTGAGCCCGAGTTCGTCACGCAGGTTCGACAGCAGGTTGAGGATGGTGGCCTGCACGCTGACGTCGAGCGCCGATACCGGCTCGTCCGCGACCAGGACGTCGGGACGCAGCGCGAGGGCCCGGGCGATCGCCACCCGCTGCCGCTGGCCGCCGGAGAACTGGCGCGGGTACGCGGACAGGTCTGCCTCGCTGAGCCCGACCAGCGCGAGCAGTTCCGCGCTGAACGTCGCGACCCGGTTCGGGGGTACCACGTGGTGCACCCGCAGCAGCTCGCGCAGCATCCCGCCCACGGTCATCCGAGGGTTCAGCGAGGAGTAGGGATCCTGGAAGACCATCTGGATGCGCCGCCGGTCCGCCCGCGACCGCGAGGCCGGGAGCACGCGGCCGTCGAAACGGATCTCGCCGCGGTCCGTGGGCTGCAGCCCGGCCAGGGCCTGGGCCAGCGTGGACTTACCCGACCCGGACTCGCCGACGAGGGCGAGCGCCTCGCCCCGCCGCATCTCCAGGTCAACCCCGTCGACCGCGCGGAGCAGGTGCTCCTCGCGCCGCATCCGGGCGCCCACCCGCGAGCCGACCGGGAACGACACCGAGACTTCGCGGGCCGAGAGCAGCGGCTCGGCGTCGGCCACGTCGGTCATGGCGTTCACGGCGTTCACGGTATTCACGGGCAGGCCCGATCTGCCTCGACGGCCTCCAGGGTGCGTTCGTAGTGCAGGCAGGCAGTGAACCGCCCGCCCGGCAGCGGCCGCAGCGGCGTCTGCGACGTCCGGCAGTCATCCTCGGCGAACGCGCATCGCGGGTGGAACCGGCAGCCGGACGGCGGGCTGACCAGGCTCGGCGGCGAGCCGGGGATCGGCACCAGTGATTCCCGCACGTACTCGAAGTCCGGGGCCGAACGGACCAGCCCGAGCGTGTACGGATGACGCGGATCGAGCAGCACGTCGCGGACCTCGCCGCGCTCGACGATCTGCCCGCCGTACATCACCGCGACGTCGTGGCAGACCTGGGCGACCACCGGCAGGTCGTGGGTGACGAACACCAGGCTGACCCCGGACTCGCGGCACAGCTGGGTCAGCAGGCGCAGGATCTGGTCCTGGATGGTCACATCCAGGGCGGTGGTCGGCTCGTCGCACAAGATGATCTCCGGGTCGCAGGACAGCGCGATCGCGATCATCACGCGCTGCCGCATGCCGCCGGAGAACTCGTGCGGGTACGCCCGGAACCGCCGCTCCGGGTCCGGGATGCCCACCCGGCGCATCAGCTCGAGCGCGCGCTCGGCCGCCCGGCGCCGGCTGAGCCCGAGGTGCACCTGCGGGCCCTCGGCGATCTGCCAGCCGACCCGCGTCACCGGGTTGAGCGCGCTCATCGGCTCCTGGAAGATCATGGCCATCTTCGGGCCGCGCAGCCGGTTGATGTCGGAGCCGCGCAGCTGCCGCAGGTCCACCCCGTCCAGCCGGATCTCACCGGAGGTGACCTGCGCCTCGGCCGGCAGCACGCCGAGGATGGCGCGCAGCGTCATGCTCTTGCCGGAGCCGGACTCGCCCACCAGGCCGAGGGCGCCGCCCCGGGGCACGTCGAAGGAGACCCCGTCCACGGCCCGGACGATGCCGCGGCGGCTGGCGATCCGCACGTGCAGGTCCCGGACCTCCAGGATCGAGGCGCTCACAGGTCCCGTTACTGTGCCCACTACTGGCCCGGCCTCAGCAGGTCGGCCAGGCCGTCGCCGGTCAGCGACAGGCCCAGCCCGACCACCACCACGACCAGGCCCGGGATGGTGGTCAGCTGCCAGTGGGTGGACAGGAAGTTCTGCCCGTCGTTGATCATCGATCCGAGGTCGGCGGTGGGCGGCGGGATGCCCAGGCCGAGATACCCGAGCGTCACGATGGCCAGGATGACCTGCACGATGTCGGACATGGCGTAGATGTACCCCTGGCTGATCACGTTGGGCAGCAGGTGCCGGCGCATGATGCGCACGTTGGACAGTCCGCCCGACCGCGCGGCGGTCACGTAGTCCTGCCGCTTGGCCACCAGGATCTCGCCGCGGATGATCCGCGCGTAGGCGACCCAGCCCACCAGCGTGATCGCGAGGTAGATGCTCCGCTCGCCCGGGCCGAGCACGAAGACCAGGGCGATGATGAGCACGTAGAACGGGAACGCCACCACGACGTCGACGAGCCGCATGATGGTCGTGTCCATCCAGCCGCCGAAGTACCCGGCCAGCGAGCCGAGCACGATGCCGAGGCAGAACGGGAGCAGCACCGCGATGAACCCGATCCGCAGGTCCAGCCGCAGCCCGTAGAGCAGCCGGGTGAACGTGTCGCGGCCCAGCTGGTCGGTGCCGAGCAGGTGCTGGCGGCTCGGCCCGAGCAGCGACTCGCTGAGGTTCTGGGTAATGGGGTTGTACGAGGTGATCAGCGGCGCGGCCAGGGCCAGGCCGACGACGACGGCGAGGATCACCAGCCCGGCCACCAGCGCGGGCTGCCGGTACCACCGGCTGGCCGCGTGGCCCTCGGCCCGGACCACGAGCACCGGCTCGCTGGCCGGCTCCGGGCCCGGCGGGCCCGGCGGGATTTCGATCGCGCTCACCGGTCGAACCTCACTCTCGGGTCGAGCGCCGCGTAAGACAGGTCGGCGAGCAGGTTGACCAGCACCACCATGATGGCGAACACCAGCGTCACCCCCTGCACCACCGGGAAGTCCCGCTGGAAGATCGAGTTGATCATCAGCTGGCCGATCCCGGGGATCGCGAAGATCTGCTCGATGATGACGGTCGCCCCGACCAGGAAGCCGATGTTGATGGCCAGCACGGTGACGGCCGGGATGACGGCGTTCCGCAGCACGTGCCGCTGGTACAGCCGGTGCGACGGAACGCCCTTGGATCGGGCCGTGACGACGTACTCGGCGCCCAGGACGTTGAGCATGCTGGCCCGCAGGCTGCGGATGACCACCGGGGTGAGCGCCAATGCGACGGTCAGGCTGGGCAGGAACATCGACTGCAGGTGCCCGGTGAAGCCGGAACCGTACCCGCTGACCGGGAAGATCCGCAGCGAGATCGCGAACGCGTAGATCAGCAGGAACCCCAGCCAGAACGGGGGCATGCCCAGGCCGACCAGGGGGACGGCCCGGACCACGTGGTCCCGGATCCCGTCCCGCCGGGTGGCCGCGAGCACCGCCAGCGGCACGCTGATCAGCACGGTGAGCACGGTCGCGTAGACGAGCAGCCACAGGGTGGGCGGGAGGTGACTCAGGATCAGGCTGGTCACCGACCCGCCGTAGAAAATGCTCTGGCCCAGGTTGCCGTGCAGGAGGCGGTCGAGGAACAGCCAGTACTGGCTGGCCAGCGGCCGGTTCAGGCCCCACTGCTGGTGCAGCAGGGCGACCGCCTTCGGGGTGGCGTGGATGCCGAGGATGGTCGCCGCCGGGTCACCCGGGATCAGGTGGACCATGAAGAAGACGACGATCGTTACCCCGACGGCCACCGGTATGAGCAGCAGCAGCCGCTGCACCACGAACCCGGCTCGTCCCATCTGAGCTCCCGGCCTGCTTGCCCGGCCCTATGTGCCCTAGCCCTACTTGCTCAGCCAGACGTTCTCCAGGTGGTAGTTGCCGAGCGGCGTGACGTAGAAGCCGTGCACGCTGGACGAGGTGGCGTAGGCGTACGGGGAGTTGTACAGGAAGGCCATGAACGCGTCGCTGGCCGAATCCGACTGGACCGTGTTGTACAGGTCCTGCCGGGCCGAGGTGGACAGGGTCTGCTCCGCGTCGTGCGTGGCCTTGACCACGGTGGGGTTGTTGTAGGCGGTGAAGAACGACCGGGCCCCCGAGTTCGGGTCGACGCCGAACGTCGCGAGCTCGTCCGGGTCGGGAATGTCCATCGTCCAGTAGGTCAGCGTCATGTCGTACTTGAGGCTCTGCTGGTTCGTGTTCGCCGTGTTCGGGTCGAGCTGCTGGATCTTCACGTTGATGCCCAGCGGCTTCAGCTCGGACTGCAGGATCGTCGCGATCGTCACGTAGTCCGAGAAGCCCGAGGACACCAGGATCGTGGTGGAGAAGCCGTGCGGCACGCTGGACTTGGCCATCTCCTGCTTCGCCTGGGTCAGGTCGAACTGGAGCCCCTGGGTGGCCGCCTGGTAGTAGGGCACCTGCGGCGGGAACAGCGAGTTGGCGGGCTTGCCGTTGCCGAACAGCACGGCCTTCACCAGCGCGGCCCGGTTGACGGCCAGCGAGATCGCCCGGCGGACGTGCACGTCCTGGAAGGGCTTGCGCAGCTCGTTGAAGGCCAGGTAGTCGGTCCGCGTCGAGTTGAACAGGTTCATCGTGACGTCCGGCGTGGTTTTCAGGCTGCCCACCGTGGACCAGGCCGGGAACTCGTCGATCTGGGCCTGGCCGCCCTTGAGCTGCAGTTGCCTGGTGTTGTCGCTGGGCACGTCGGTCCAGGTCACGCTGTTGAGGTACGGCTTGCCCTTCTCCCAGTAGTTGGGGTTGCGCACCAGCTTGAGCGCGCTGCCCTTGTGCCAGAAGTCCCACTTGAACGGACCGGTGCCGACCGGGGCGTTGTAGAACGCGGTCTCGCTCTTGCCGCCGTAGTTGGCGGGCACGATCCCGTTGGAGAACAGCGACAGGTCGGCGAGCAGCGGCGCCCACGGGTACTTGAGCGTGACCACGACCGTGGACGGCGTGGGCGCGGCCACGGACTTGATGGCCGTGTTGATGTAGCCCCAGCCCTTGGCCGCTGCGCTCGCCTGGTCGATGGAGAACTTCACGTCCGCCGACGTCATCGGCTGGCCGGTGGAGAACTTCACCCCGGGCCGCAGGGTGAACGTGTAGGTCTTCTTGTCCGCCGAGACCTTGTAGCTGGTCGCCAGCATCGGCTGGACGCCCTTGCCGTTCGGCGTCACGGTGTACAGCGTCTGGAAGATCTGCTCGAAGATCCAGATCGACTCGTTGTCGAACACCGTGGTGTTGTTCATCGACTGCGAGTCGGCGGTCCGCGCGATGACCAGGTCCCCGCCGCGGACCGCGGCGCCGCTCGCGGCGGCGGCCGTGCCCGAGCTCGAGCCTGACGACCCCCCGCAGCCCGCCAGGGCCGCGAGCGCGCTGACCGCGATCAGGGTTATCGCTGTGGTGGTCCGGTGCTTCACGGTAACTCCCTGTAGTGTCCGGGCAGCCTGGGGACTAGCGATGGCGGCCCCGCGGGCGGCTCAAGGCGTAAGGAAGAACAAACCTTTGTCTAAGCCAAGATGATCGAAAATCGGCTGGTTGTAAATACGGCTTTGGTACTGGGAGAAGGTTTTTACACCGTTGTTACGCTTCACGCGGTCTCGTGACGTTCCGCTATCTGATTACATGCTGTAGCGTTACGCGCCGTGCCCTACGTTGTCCTCGGCTGCGGCGCCGTCGGTGTTACCGTCGCCGCCCGGCTGGCGCGGGACGGTCACGATGTTCTCGTCAGCGACCCCGACCCGGCCGTCGTGGCCGCTGTCCGCGCCGGCGGGCTGCGCGTCGAGGGACCGGCCGGAGGCTTCACGGTCGCGGTACCGGCGATCGCGCCGGACGACCTGCCGTCCCGGCTCGCCGGCCCGGTCCTGCTCGCGGTCCGGGCCCGGGACATGCCGGCCGCGGCCGCGCTCCTGGCCGCGCGCCTGGACGGCGCCGGGTACGTCGTGTGCCTGCGCCACGGCCAGGACGCCGGCCTGCTGGCCGACGCCATCGGGCCCGGCCGCGTCGCGGCGGCGTGGGCCGACTTCGACGCCGCCGAGATCGGGCCCGGGGTGGTGCGGGTCGGTGACCGGGCCAGGCTCCTGGTCGGCGAGTTCGACAACCTTCATACCGAACGGGCGGCCCTGCTCGCCTCCCACATCGCCGGAGCTCTGCTGGCTCTTTCCCCTCCGGGGGGACCCATCCCCCCGGACCCCCCTTGGGGAAGCACGACCCCCCCGAACCCCCCCGAAGTCCAGCTGACCGAGCGCATCAGCGGCGTCCTGCAGTCCGGCCTGGCCCAGGACGCGGTGCTGGCGGTCACCGGTCTCAGCGACCAGCCGGCCGCCGCGGTCCTGGGCGATCCGCGCTACCGGCCGCTGCTGCTCGAGGTGGCGCGTCAGGTGCTGGCCGGGGCGCCGGTGCCGCCGGCGCCGGCCGGCGACTTCGACCCCGCCGACCTGCCTGGTTCGCTGGCCCGGCTTGAGCAGGCCAGCAGGCGGTCCGCCAGCCCGCACTCCGAGGTCTACCTGGACCTGGCGGTACGGCACCGCCCGGCCGACGTGCCCGCTCTTACCGGTGCGCGTGACGGCGCCCTGCTGGCCCGGGCCGGCGAGCTCGTCCGGGCCGTCGAGCAGGGCCGCCGCTCGTGCTCGCCGTCGAACCTCGACCTGCTGGCAGCGCACGAACGGCTGGAACGGCTCGGCCGGCCGCTCAACGCGGTCTGCTCGGCGATCGGCGCGCCGGACCGGGCCCGCACCGGGCCGCTGGCCGGGCGCCCGGTCGGCGTCAAGGACATCATCGCGGTGGCCGGGGTGCCGACCCGCTGCGGCAGCCCGGCCAGCGATCCCCGGCCGGCCGTGGCGGACGCGGTCCTGGTGCGCCGCCTGCGGGAGGCCGGGGCCGAGGTGTTCGCGACCACCCAGTGCCTGGAGTACGCGGCCGGGTTCGCGCATCCCGAGGTCGGCGACACCCGCAACCCGCGCGACCCGTCCCGTACGTCGGGCGGATCGTCCGGTGGGTCGGCGGCATTGGTCGCGGCGCAGGTGTGCGACCTGGCCCTCGGCACCGACACCGGCGGTTCGGTGCGGATCCCGGCCGCGTACTGCGGAGTCGTCGGGCTCAAGCCGAGCTACGGACTGCTCCCGCTGGACGGGGTCTTCCCGCTCTCGCCCAGCTGCGACCACGCGGGCACGCTCACCGCCACCGTGGCCGACGCCGCGGACCTGCTCGCCGTCCTGGCCGGCCCGGACCCTTCCGGCCCCTCCGGTCCCTCTGCCCCCGTAACCTTCACGGTCGGAGTCCTCGTGGCCCAGCTGGAGGATCCCTCGGTCACCCCCGCGGTGCGCGATGCCATCCGTGCCGCGCTGGCCGCGCTGGCCGCGGCGGGCTGGCGGATCACCGAGCTGACCGCGCCCTGGCTCGGCCAGCTGGCCGCCTGGGACGACGTGCTCGCCGTCATCGTGTCCCGGGAGGCGTACCTGGTGCACAAGGACCGGGACACCAGCCGCTACGCCGACGGCACGCGAGCCCTGCTGGCGTTCGGCGCGGCGGTCAGCGATACCCGCTACGCCGCCGCATTGGACCGCCGTGCCGAACTCACCGCCGCAGTCGAGGCGAGCCTGGCCCGCGTCGACGTCCTGGCCGGTCCCACCGTCGGCTATCAGGCACCGGAACAGGATCCGCCGTTCGGGGCCGGTGACGACAACGGGGAGAGCCGGTTCACCGGCCCGTACAACCTCACCGGCCACCCGGCCGTGTCGCTGCCCGTGCCCGCCGCGGGCCTGCCGGCCGGCCTGCAGCTGGCCGGCCGCCGCGGTGCCGACGCGGCCCTGCTCCGGGTCGCCGCCGCGGCGGAGGGCCTGATCACGGAACAGCAGCAGCTCATGAAGGCCCAGCCATGAAGGCCCAGCCAAGGAGGACCGACGCATGCCCACCACGACGCGCCGTCACACGCTCACGCTGGCCGGCCTGGAGGTGCCCGTCGTCGAGGTAGCCGGCGCCGCGGACGGCCCGCGCCTGGTCGTGCTGGCCGGGGTGCACGGCTGCGAGTACGCGTCGATGGCCGCCGTCCGCCGCTGGGCCCGCGGTCTCGAGGAGCGTGAACTGCGCGGCCGCGTCGTCGCGGTCCCGGTGCTGAACCTGCCGGCCTTCCGCGCCCGCACCCCGTTCGTGGTTCCCGACGACGGCAAGAACCTCAACCGGTGCTTCCCCGGTGACCCGGCGGGCACCCTCGCCGATCGCCTCGCGTACGACGCGTTCACCCAGCTCATCTCGGGCTCCGACGCCCTGGTCGACGCGCACACCGGCGACATGGTCGAGGCCCTGGAACCGTTCGCGCTGTACGACGCGGGCCCGGCCGAGGCCAGGGCGCGCGAGCTGGCCAGCGCCTACGGATTGGGCTACGTCATCCGCCAGGAGCCGGGCCCGGACCGGGCGGTCGGCGGTTCCACCAGCGCGGCCGCGGCCGCGGCCGGCATCCCCGCGATCATCGCCGAGGCGGGCGGGTGCGGCCTGGTCGAGCGGGCCGCCGTCGACGCGCACGTCCGCGGGCTCGACCGCATCCTCGCCGCGCTCGGCATGGCCGGTCCTTCGCAGGCCGAGGCCGGCCCGGCTCACGAGCCCGCCTACCTCCGGCGTTTCCTGTGGCTGCGCTGCGAGGACGAAGGCTGGTGGGAGCCGGCCGTCAGCCCGGGCGAAGCCGTGGCCGCGGGGCAGTTGCTCGGCACCGTCAGCAGCCTCGACGGCGCCCGCCTCCTGCAGACGATCACGGCCCCCGCGGCCGGCGTGCCGATGTTCATCACCAGTTCCCCCGCTGTCGCCGCCGACGGCCTCCTCCTCGGCCTCGGCGCCGCCTAGCCACCCCGCCCCGGCGCGCCCGGCCACCCCGCCCCCGCCCCGGCCCGCCAACGGGGTGAGGGTGCCCCCACCCCCAATAGAAGGGGGTAGGGGCACCCAGCCCCCACCCCCCCGGCGTGGATCTAGCTAACGCGGCTTAACCCCTGGGCGCGTGCGGCCGGTGTCAGCACGTCCCCGACGGCCTCGACCAGCAGGGAC
>Ga0207683_10000300_pt1 | contig 44628 bp, 60 predicted proteins | sample KBSM73metaG_FD_184333 | JGI IMG/M metagenome (GOLD analysis project Ga0207683, IMG submission 184333) | Miscanthus rhizosphere microbial communities from Kellogg Biological Station, Michigan, USA - KBS M7-3 metaG (SPAdes) (version 2) | ecosystem: Host-associated > Plants > Roots > Rhizosphere >... | reverse complement strand
GAGCTGAGAAGCGTCTTCAGCGTTCTGGAAGCGTCCGTGACGCGGCCAGGGCATTCGAAGAGGATCTCAACCGTGAGGGTTAGACACCATGGCCAAAGTCGCCAATGCAATGACCACCTATCAGGCGGGCGGGGCCCGCGAGGATCTTAGCGACCGCATTTACAACATCGATCCGTTCGATACACCCGGCGTGAGCATGATTGGCCGCCGGAACGTCAAGAACCGGACCTACGACTGGCAGACCGAGAACCTGCCGAATGTCGATCTCAACAACGCTCAGGAGGAAGGCTTCGAGCTTGTGCGCTCGCCGGCCATCCTGACGATCCGTCAGACCAATCTGGCCCAGATCTCGAAGCGTGACGCGACCGTCTCGGCCTCGCAGGAAGCCTCTGACAACGCCGGCAAGAACTCCGAGATGGCCCACCAGATGGCTATCAAGAGCAAAGCCCTAAAGTGCGACGTCGAGAGCATCACCTTCTCGAGGCAGGCGAAGTCGTCGGACGACACCACGACCGGCATTCGCAAGACGGAGTCGATCCCACACCAGATTGCACGTGGGAAGGATAAGAACGCCGCGGCTGGCACACACATCTTCGGCGTGAAGACCGGTCTGCCGGTTTTGGCAACCGATGTCTGGGCGGCGCCGACACCGGTCGAGTTCACCGAGAAGATGCTCGGGGACGCCATGGCGGTGGCCTACGCGGACGGCGCCGAGCCCACGCGCCTGATCGTGCCCTACAACATCAAGCGCGGCTTGGTGATGTTCAAAGGACGTGAGTCGACCCAGGTGATGGTCGGCAAGACCGAGGTGGTCGCCACGGTCGACGTCATCGCGACTGACGGCGGGCGCGTCACCGCCATGCCCTCGCGCTGGCTGCCCGCCGACCTCGGCATGCTGATCGATCCTGAATATGCTCGTCTCGCGTTTTTCAGGAACTTCCGTCAGTACCCGATTGCGAAGATCGGCGATGCCGAGAGCCGCATGATCGTGGTCGAGTGGGGGACTCAAGTTGATTCTGCAATGGCGCATATCGTCTTCAACGGCATCACTCCGACCGTCACGCCGGTGGCTATGGGTGCGGGCGGCTTTTCAGACGTGAGCGGCCAGGGAGCTGTCGAGAACCCCGAGCAGGCGCGCATCGCCCGCGAGAACGCCGAGCGTCTGTCGCTCGAGCGTACGAAGCGTGAGAAGGAGCCCGTGCACCGCGACCGCTCGTAGGAGCATCGCGATGCCCGAGAGGCGCTTTACTTACATGGACGAGGGCGGCATGCGCCGTACCCTCGTCTGGGACGAGGCCGAGCCCGAGCAGTTCCATGTGTTCGCGCAAGCGGACATGACGAACCTCGCCCGGCTGAACCGTGAGCAGGCAGAGCGCGAGAGCGCTCTGCACGCCACCACCACGATCGCGCGCGTGCCTTTCACGGTTTGGGAAAAAGCGCACCATGAGAACTGGGACAAGTCCGACTGGGACAAGTTCCTGAACGACCCGGCGAACCGGGACTTCCGCGTCTGGCCGGGGAGGGTCTGAGATGGGCGGCGGCGGGCCTGGCACCACGGCCAACCTGAACACCGGCGGAGGGTCGTCGGCGCCCGTGCTGCAAAGCGGGTCGCCGCTCGACACCTTCAATGGCTCCCGGCAGGCCGTGGTTGATCAAGGGATGGCCGTGCTTAACAACCAGGGCGTCAATGGCATCTCAGGGATCCTGCAGGCGAACCCGGTCTACCAGCAGGCCTGGGACGCTTATACGAATTATACGAACGCGCTCGCCATGAACCCGACGGCGCCGCCGGTGGATGCGTCGACGATAGCGACACCGGTCGGGTTCAACTCGGATCCGTATGGCGGCGATGGCACAGGCGTGGCGGAAGCCGCCGCGGCAGCATCAGGCGATACCTCGGAGCTGCCGCATCTCGGGGCCGATATCGTGGCGGCTCGGGAAGCGGCGGCGCAAGCGCAAGCAAAAGCTGACGCCGACGCCAAAGCGGCGGCGGATGCCGCTGCCGCGGCGAAGCCGCAGGATCCGAACCGGCCGGGCTTCTATAATGGTATCGAGCTGGGCACCAAGACGTGGCCGCCGGGGCCGGAATGGGATCGTCGGGACGTCCATGAATGGCTGGCGGCGAACCCACATCATGATCAGGCGTTTGAAGTGCCCGACAAGGGGCCGATCGGTACGCCGGGCAACAGCTGGTACCTACCGAAGGGAGTACCCCTCTGATGGGCGGTACGACAGGCACGAGCACCACGAGCACGCAGCCCGGTGGCGGCGCCGAGCAGGCGGCGGTCAACCCTTCGCTGAACTGGCCGGAATGGGCGACGAATTACGCTGCGGCCAATCCTCCTTCGCCGATGGCGACGGCGTCTGACGGCTCCATCTCGTCGCAAGGGGCGCTGTCTTCGTTCGGGGGAGGAGCGACACTCAATCTCGGGTTTCCGTCGCTTGGGCCTACGGCGACGCCGGTATCGACTGCGGGCATGACGCCGCCGAGTGGGTTCGGTTCGGAGCCCTTTGTGGCGACTGAGGCGGCGGGAGCCGATGGGTCAGACCTGCCACATCTTGGCGCGGGGATGGCGCCGCTGACTGATCCCGCGGCCGATGCCGGGCTGCCGGCGACTGGGCCGGATGCGCCGATCACGCAAGCGCAGCTGGATGCACAGCTTGGGCAGCCTCGGAACCCGGTCTACGAGGATACCGAGGTCGCAGCGTACACGTTGCCCGGCGGCACTTATGGTACCACCGGTGTCCAGTATGGAACTCCAGGCCCCCCTGGATCGACCTATCCCAACGGTGTCGGCTATGTCGATCCGAAAGCCTACGAGACCTTCGGGTACGGCCAGGGGCCGTATATCGATCCGCGGATGGATCCCTACTACGCCGCCTCGTGGGACAAGTCTCAGGGCTCTTCCCTGACCCCAGGACAGGTGCTGACGCCCGAGCAGCAGGCGAGCCAGCCCCACATGTCGAAGGCGCTCTACGACTTCAATATGGAGGCCTACGGCAACCCCTACGGCCCGGCGAAGTCGCAGGCCGACAAGGCGCTCTATGACCAACTGTTGCGGCTCTATGGGCCGCAGACGGCATCGCAGATGGCCTTGGGCGGTAGTGGCAATTACGGTGGGGGCGCCTGATGCCGCTCGGCACCCCCTTCTTCGATAAGTTCCTGGCTCGGCTGCAGAGCTGGACCGACGACATGGACCTGTCGACGGACCTCATGATCTCGTGGATCGAGATGGCCGAGGAGCGCTTCAACAACGAGCTGCGCTGCCTCGAGATGGTGTCGACGCGCAGGGTCTTCTTCGCCGACCAGTGCACGCCGCTGCCGGCTGATTTCCTGTCGATGATTTCATGCCGTTACACCAGCTCTGGCCTGCCGCTGAGATACGTTTCCTCCGACGAGTATTATCGGCTGCGCTCGGCTACCGAGTACTACCTGTCGGGGCCTCAGACGACGGCGATCACCTATCTCGACCCTGGTACCGGCCAACCATTAGGCCCACTACCCCGGCAACCGGCCTTCATCGACTATCCAGGGCGCTCCGGGCCCGAATTGCCGCTCGCGAGGAACGTCTACACCCTCCTTGGGAGCATTCTTCACGTCCACCCGACCGTGGTTGAGCCGGGCCAGCCGGATCCGACCGAGGTCGAGCTGACCTACTACGCCAAGGTGCCGCCACTGGCTGAGGCTGCGGAGGCGACAGCGCTCTATGTCAGGGCGCCGAAGCTCTACACCTATGCCACGCTCGCACACTCAGCGCCGTATCTGGTCGAGGATCAGCGCATCACGCTCTGGGACGGCACGGCGACGGCGCAGATCAAGGCGATGAACGAAGCCGCCATGACGGGGCATGTCGTGTCCTCGCCGATCGTAATGCAGGTCCGGAGTTTTGGGTGAGATGGCGTCGATCTGGGGCCAGCATCTGTACTCGCAGTACCGCTACTCGTGGATCGAGGAGTGGATGACGCAGCCTTGCGTCCCGGGCAACTGGGTAACGGTGACTTGTGGGCCGGTGCCACCGAATACGACACCGCTGGAAATCGGGCCGTACGACCCAACTGCACCCGTACTCAACCCTTTAAGGATGCGCCGCCATGGCCCTCATGACGCTCAACCTCGGGCTCGTCAAACCTACCGTCAATGGACCTGAGACGGCGAATGTTTGGGGCTATAATATCAATGACAACTTCGACATCATTGATAGCTCTTACGGTGCGCTGACCGGGCAGGTTTCGGATATCGAGGCTTGGAATTGGGTCGAGGAGGCGCCGGCCGACGGGCGCAGCTATTTGCGCCAGGGGACAGGCCCAGCTGCGGGGCAGTGGAACCCTCTCGGGCTTGGGTTGATCCTGCCCGACGGCGACAAGGGCGACATCGTCACCTCGAATAGCGGCACGACCTGGATGCTCGATCCGTCGGTGGTGACACCGGCGGCGCGCAACGTCCTCGACGATGCGAGCCCGGCCGCGATGCGGACGACGCTCGGCGCTGCCGCGACGGTGCACACGCATGTGATCGCCGACGTCACCGGGCTGCAGGCGGCGTTCGACACTCAGACGGCGCGCGACAACGCGCAGGACACGGTCATCGCCGGCAAGGCGCTCGCGGTGCATACGCACGCCCAGAGCGACATCACGAACCTGCAGTCTGATCTTGCGACGAAAGCGCCGACCGCATCGCCGACGTTCAGCGGTGTGCCGACGGCGCCGACGCCGACGACGGGGGATAATACGACGAAGCTCGCCACGACAGCATTCGTCACTGCGGCGATTTCGTCGGTGGCTGGTGGGACTGTGCTCGAGGCTCCGAACGACGGCTCGACTTATGGCCGCAAATCGCTCGGCTGGGTGGTCCTCGATGTCACCCCGGACTGGACTGAGATTGCGAACAAGCCGGCGGTGTTTCCGCCGTCGGCCCATACGCACGTCATGGCGAACATTACAGATTTGGCCCCGGCGTTGGCGCTTAAGGCTGATCTGGCAAGTCCGGCGTTGAGTGGTACACCGACCGCACCAACAGCGGCTACGGTGACGAATACTACACAGATTGCGACGACGGCCTTTGTGAAGGCGCAGCCTTTTGCGCCGCTTGCAGATCCGGTGTTCACCGGCGATCCGAAGGCGCCGACGCCGCTGACGGCCGACAACGACACCTCGATCGCCACGACTGCGTTCGTGAAGGTGCAGGGCTACGCCACGGCGACTTATGTCGACACGCAGGATGCGCTGCGCGTCCTGAAGGCCGGCGACACCATGACCGGGCCGCTCGTTGCGCCGAGCTTCGCGACGCCGGTCGCCGATGCTAGCTTTGTCAAGGTCTCGCATACCTCGTTTAATGCCGGGGCAGATCCCTATAACTTCACATCGAATGCTATTACTCGGTTTAAGTTAGATAATTTAGGACGTATGCATGTTAATCCGGCTTTTGTCGGATCAGTAGGCATGGATACGGCTTATGCTATGTCCGTTACTAAAGATAGCACTTACGGGGGTATTATCGTTAATGCCGGACAACCCGGCGCGGCTGCGAATGGTCATTTCTTTGTTGCGAACGGCTCCGGCGCGCTTGTGTTTTATGTCGGCTATGGTGGCGGCATCTTTTCGACGAGTTCTTCGGTTAGCGTCATCTCGGATGCCAATTACAAATCGGATGTCGTCGATCTGCCTTACGGGCTTGATGATATCTTGAAGCTTCGGCCGATCATGTATCGGTTGGATCTTCCAAATGACCCTGATCGTCCGATGCAATACGGCTTCACGGCGCAGGAGGTGCAGCCAATCTTTCCTGAACTAGTAACCACCGGTGAGGTTCTGATGCGGGAGGGCGAGGAGCTACCGCTGATGCTGGCCGAAGGCTCGATCCTGATCCCGCTCGTCAAGGCGGTGCAGGAGCTGGCGGCGCGCGTCGCTCAGCTCGAGGCGGCGGCGGCGTGACGAAGCAGATCCAGGAGCTGGCGGGGGAAGTCGTGAAAGGCTTCCAGGGCCAGCCTGCGCTCCTCGCCATCATGGTCCTGAACCTGATGATGCTGGCCGCCGGCGCGTGGTTCCTGACTTCGCTGGCGAAGGCTCAGGCCGGCCGCTTCGACCTCATCCTGAAGGCGTGTATCAAATGATCACGTTTCACTGCCCCTCCTGCGGCCAGCCCGCGAAGCCGCCCCTCGAGCTCGTGGTCGAGGGCGACGTCGTGGCGGCGAACGGCAAGGTCGTGCGCGTCTCACCTTCGCTCGGCACGCTGCTCGCGAGCCTCGCTAAAGCTGCACCAAGACCTGTCTACCTGACGACGCTGATCGACGAGCTGTATGGGCTCAAGGACGAGCCTGAGACCGCCGACAACGGCATCTCCGTCAGGATCTGCACGGCCCGCAAGCTCCTGCGCCCGCTTGGCTATCAGATCGAGAGCGTGAAGGGGGCCTACGGCTTGCGCGAGCGGGCCTACCGACTGGCGCGGAGGGCAGCATGACCGTCGAACCACTCTTCGATCGCGAGATCTTCTTCGGCGTCGTGCGTGGCTCGCTCTTCCACGGGGCGATGACGCAGCGCCAGGTCGACGGCATGAACGCCATCCTCTCGGCCTGGGAAGAGAACCCGCGCTCCGACAATCTGCGCTGGCTCGCCTACCCGCTCGCGACGACAGCCCACGAGACCGGCTTCGCCATGTGGCCGATCGAGGAGTACGGCAAAGGCGAAGGCATGTCCTACGGCAAGCAGGATCCCGAGACCGGGCAGACCTACTACGGCCGGGGCTTCGTGCAGCTGACGTGGCGGGAGAACTACGCACGCGCCGATCGGGAACTCGGCTACGGCACGACTGAAGCTGACTGGGACAGTCTCGAGTGGAATGCCGGCAACGCGCTCAAGCTCGATGTCGCCGCCGAGGTCATGTTCCAGGGCATGGACGAGGGCTGGTTCCGCGGTGACTCGGAAGGCCGCCAGACGCTCGAGCGCTGGTTCAACGACGAGGTCGACAACAGCTACATGGCCCGCGAGATCATCAATGGGGATAAAAGCAAGGTGCCGAGCTGGTCGGGCGGGGTATCCATCGGCAACCTGATCAAGCAGTATCACGTCGCTTTCTTGGCCGCGTTGGAAGCGGCCCTCCTCGATCAGCCGGAGACGGTATGAGATCCGAAACGCAGAAGACTGTTGTATCAGCCATTAACAGTGCGCTTTTTGGCTGGGTCGAGGCGCGGGTGGGGGACATGCTGCGCGCACAAGATCGTCTCGATGATTTCATCGAGGATCTGAACATCGTGGTAGGGATCCACGACAATCTCGTCGCTCAACTCGAGCCAGACAAGGAGTTGGAAGATGCCATTCAAGGACGCGATCGGGCCAACTGGGCTCAAAATGTCAACGCTCCGCACGAAGCAAAAGCCCTCTGGGAAGGGGGGTGGGAAGGAGTTCCCCAGCATGGAGGAGACTAACTTCTTCGACCCGAAGAGCCTCGGCATGACGCCGGCGCGCGGCTCCTCGCTGCCGCGGCGGAAGGCGGCGCCGCTCGACATGGAGTTCAACTCCGTGCCCGGTATGGGGCCGGCGAAGCCGAAGAAGAAGCCCTCCCTTAAGTCGCTGGGCATGAAGGGGCTGGGCAAGAACGGCCTGAACAACGATGAGATCTACTGAGGGAGGCTGACATGAGAGCAGGTGGAAAAAACACTGCGAAGCCCCGCCAGCCCGGCGCCGGCAAGCAGTTCGGGGGGAGCGGCGGCAACACTCCTTTCACGGCAACGCCGAAGAAGGCGACCGCGGCGATGATGGGGTCGGATCCGCCGGACGGCACTAAGGTACATAAGTCCATCGCTCGAAAAGACGCGCGGAAGAACACCGTACGCTCAGGCGGCAAGAAAGTCTTCTAGCCGACCTCGAGGCCGAGCGGAGGAAGTAGGCATGCCCGACACCAACACGCCTAACTACCATCTTACGCAGCCCCAGGTGGGGGCTGCGGAGAACACTTGGGGCAATTCACTCAACACCGATCTCGGGATTATCGACACGCTTCTGGCCAATCGGATCGTCAAGACCCGAGACGGTCTCGACGTCATCGCGACCGACCCGCAGATCATCGTCACGGGCCTGCGGCTCGCGACTCAAATCGATGGTGCTGTCCCAGGTTCCGGGGTGGGGGTCTACGAGAACTCGGCCGCGACGGCGCGCTGGGTCGAAACCCGCATCATGGCGCAGATGAACCGTTTTTTTCCGATCGGGACGATCCTGATGTGGTCCGGTAGCCAAGCCACCATTCCGTACGGGCAAGGCTGGACAATGTGTAATGGCGTCGTCGGTCCGAACGGCGGAGCTATCCCACCGGATCTTTCCGATCGGATCGTGCTTGCAGCCGGCAACTACAACGTCGCTGGAGAAAATGGCGGCGCCCGTTTCCAGAAAGGCTTGATCCCGCCGTCGCACTATCATGTCGGGACGCAGTTCGTGCCCTATTACCCCGGTGGGCCTGAGTTTCTTGACGACTATGGTGGTGATCCGGTTTATGATGGGCCGAGCGCGTCTTTGCCTTACTATACCGTCTGCTACATTATGAAATGCTATAATTGGACGCCGGGGATGTAATGGCCGAGCCCGGCCCAAACACGCTCCCGATCACCTTCCCGCCGGGGATCAATCGCACCTCGACGCCGAGCGGCATCGGGCAGAAGTGGTGGGACGGGCATCTTGTGCGTTGGGTGTTCGGGCGCCTGCGTCCGGTCAATGGCTGGGAGCGCGTGACGCTCGATCAGCTGACCGGTGGGCCAGTCCGGGCCATGCATGCCTGGGTCGATAGTACTGGCGAGGTTCGGCTCGGTATCCTCTGCGAGACCAAACTCTGGGTGCTCGAAGGTAGTGATGTGCCGGGGGACACGGAGCGCCTCCGGGATGTCACGCCGACCCCACCAATTGTCGCTCCGAGCAACATCTTTGAGGGGGGCTACGGCAACGACACCTACAGCGTCACGCCGATCCAGCCCGGCGACCATCCGAACGTCTACAGCATGGGTCATCGCAACCGACGCACCGATCAGCGCTCGGTCGGCGAAGTCTGGCGCTTGTCGAACTGGGGTGACGATCTCCTTGCCATGGCCTCGCCCGATGGCCGCCTGCTCATCTGGGTGCCGGGCCCTGATGTCGGCGGGCCTAATGTCGCCAAAGCGGTGACAGGTGCGCCTATAAACAATCGCACCTTCGTGGTCACGGCCGAGCGCCATGTCATGCTCTTCGCCATGGATGGCGCAGTCAACAAGTTCGGCTGGTGCTCCCAGGAGAACATCAACGACTGGGACTTCACCTCGACCGTGAACACGGCGGGCTTCTACGCGATCGAGCCGGCGAGCCGGATCATCGACGCCGTGACGACGCAGTACTCGACCATCTTCTGGACCGTGCAGGGCGCCTATTCGGTCAGCTACAAGGCGCTGCCTTTCGTCTACACGTACAATTATCTTGGCGAACAATCCGCGCCGCTCTCGGCCCAGGCCGCGGTGGCGCATTCAGGCTCGGTGAGCTGGGCCGCCGCGGATGGTTTCTACCGCTTCGACGGCTCCTCGATCCAGCCGATCGCGTGCCCGCTCCTCGACTGGTTCCAGCAGAGCTACGACGATATCGCCACGCGGGCCCATATGGCCGGCTGGTACAATGGTGCCTACGCGGAGATTTGGTGGTGCTTCCCGAAGCAGGGAGAGCCGACACCAATCGAGAACGACACGCTGATCATCTACAATCCGCAGGAGGGCTGGTGGTCGATCGGCCATAACGTCAGACGGACCTGCGGGGTGTCAGGCACGTTGATCAGCTACCCGCTCATGGCTGGCGGCGGGGACAGCAACGACATCTATCGGCACGAGAAGGGTTATTACTATCCCGACACGCCCGAGCTGCCCTGGATCCGCTCGGGCTTCATCGGGCTCGACAAGGGGATCACCATGGCGACGACGCGCCAGATCCTGGTCGACACCGAGGCTGATCTCGACGTGGTTTCGTACCAGATCTTTGCCACCAAAGGCCGCTACCTCAAAGCCCCGGAGCGCACCAACGGGCCGAAGGTGCCCGTGGCCCGGCACAGCTATAGCGAGTACGAGGGCAATGTGCACGGCCAGGGCAAGATCGACTACCGGATCTCCGGGAGAGACTTCTCGGTCCGGATGCAGATGATGACGTCAAAGCCCTGGAGCTTCGGCGAGGGGCTGATCACGATCGCGCCGCGCGGGAAGCGGGGAGGGCCATGACATGGTAATGGCGGTTGGCAACGTCCCGATGCCGAGCCCGGCGGGGCTCTTCAAGGAGATGCCGGGCGAGGCGACCTACATGGCGACGTTGGCGCAGCGTATCTCGGGCGAGCTGGCCTCACGCTCACGTGATGACGTGGCGCGACCGAATGTTTTGATTATGTCGCCGGGCGGCGCGGTCTTCGCTCTCTATGTCGACGACTCAGGCGCGCTAGCGACAGCGAAGATCAGTGGTTGAACGTGACAAGCTCAGGGAGCTGCAGGAACTCCTGCACTCGATGGGAGGCACGCATACTCTCGAGGACATCCAGGGGCTGGTCGAGAGCGGGGTCTTTCAGTCCTTCGTGGTGAAGGACAGTTGGGCCGTCACCACCGTGGTGAACTTCCCGCAGGCGACGGTCGTGGATGTCTTCTTTATCGTCGGCTCGCTCGAGGATTTTGACGCGCTGCAGCAGCAGATCGAGAAGTTCGCCAGGGACATCGGGTCGACCTTTATGCGGGTGTACGGGCGGCCTGGCTTCGAGTACCTTATCGACCGGCGCAACTGGGGCCCTGGACAGGGCTGGCGCAAAGGTCCGCGCGTGTACACACGGCGTCTCGACCTACACTAGGAGCATTCCCATGGGCGGTGGCGGCAGTTCCAGCAATACCCAGAGCATGGGTACCACGACGTCGCATGGCGTCTCGGACCAGACCGGCGTCTTCAAGTACCCTGACTGGTACCAGGACACGGCCAAGCGCAACCTCGCCAAAGGCGAGGATCTTCTCAACGCACCCTACCAAGCCTTTGAGGGCACGGTCGTGCCTGACTTCTCGCAGGACACGCTTGATACGCTCGACTGGATGCGGAAGAACGCCGGCACCTACCAGCCTCTGTACGACAAGTTCGGCAACGACATCATCGCGCTGCAGCAGCGCGGCGACGTCCAGCCGGGCAATGTCGACAACTACATGAACCCGTACATCGACAACGTGGAAAAGCGCGCCATCGCCAACGCCGAGCGTGAGGGCCAGAAGGCGCTGACCAAGACCCAAACGGATGCCACCGCTGCGAAGGCCTTCGGCGGCTCGCGGCAGGCGGTCCAGGAGGCGGTCCAGAACGCCGAGACCACGCGCGGCATCGGCGATCTCTCGGCGAAGCTCCGGGCGGATGCGTACGACAAAGCGCAAAGCGCGCGTACGGCCGACTGGGGCCGGCAATTCCAGAACCAGCAGAACCAAAAGGCTCTCGCTGAGAGCGGCATCGGTGCGACGAAGGCGGCCCAGGCCGGTCTCTCCAACGACTATTTCAACATGCTCTCCGCAGGCAAGATGCAGGAGGACAAGGACCGCGAGCAGAAGGAGGAGATCTACAAGAAGTTCGTCGAGGCGCGGGACTATGGCAAGCAGATGCTGACGTGGTTCGCCGGCCTTCTCGGTATCACGCCGACCGGCCACGAAGAGGACATCCACAAGGTCGAGGACGCGACCTCGCAGACCATGGGCATGTCGAACACCAAGACCAAGCAGTCGCCGAACATCGGTTCGCTGATCTCGAGCGGCGGCAGCCTGATCGGTGCGCTCGCCGGGCTCTCCGACCGCGACACCAAGACGAACATCGAGAAGCTCGGCACCGACCCGCAGACCGAGCTGCCGGTCTACGCCTACGACTACAAGGCCGACGTGAAGGGCAAGAAGGTCACGACGACGCCGAAACGTGTCGGCTACATGGCCCAGGACGTGGAGAAGAAGTACCCGAAGGCGGTGCACAAGGTCGCCGGCAAGCGCGTCATCGACTTTACTCAGTTGCCCCTAGGCTAGCGCGATGGCCCGCGATCCGCTCGACGTCATCGAGCAAAGGGAAAGCGGCGGCAGGAACGTCCCGAACTACAAGTACGGGCCGGGCTTCACGGCGTCTGGCCACTATCAGATGATCAACGCGACCTGGCGGCGCTGGGCGAAGGACGCCGGCGTCGACATCTCGCAATACCCCCGCGCCATGGATGCGCCCAAAGAGGTGCAGCGCGTCGTCGCTCAGCACGGCTTCGACACGGAAGGCTGGAAGCCTTGGGCAGCGAGCGAACCTGGCCGCCGCCAGGAAGCTAAGCCGGTAGCCACCCTCCGCAAGGACGGCGCGCCCGGCCCGGCCGACGTGCCAACGCTGCCGACGAATGTTGACCAGGGCCTCCTTGCCTCGGTCTACCAGCCGCTGACGCAGCTCAAGAACGACGTCGAGGTGAAGCAGCAGCAGCAGGCGCACCAGCAGGCCGTCGACAAGGGCCAGGAACAGGCCGTGCAGCTGCAGGAGCAGGCGGCACAGCCCATGTCGCCGACCGCGCCGCTCGCTACGCCGGCGCCCCTTGCAGCCGAGACGCCCGACTTCGCGGCGCTGATGCTGCCGCGCATCCGCCGCGGCCTCCTCGCTGATCCCACGGACTATGGCCTCTTAGGTGGAAGGTATAGCTGATGTGGGACTGGTTGCTCAGCGGTCCGAAGACCAAGAACATTCCGGCGGATCCGCTGAAGGCCTATCCGTCGGCCGAGGACGCGCAGACCGCGCGCGCCGGCGGCTACGGCTATGGCGATCCGAACGACGCCTACATCGAGGGCAAGGCCGGCAGCACCTTCGGCGGCTTCAAGAAGGGCGGCAAGGTCGACCCCTTCGTGCCGGTGATGCCGCGCGGCACGGTGGCGCGAACATTTGATACCCCCAAGGTCAACATGACCGGGCAGTCCGGCATCAGCTCGGGGCTCCTCGCCGACAACCAGGACGCCTGGACGCGCGCCTCGCTCGCTTCGAACTACGTGCCGGTCGCAGCGCTTGGCCTCGATGGCCGTAACTTTACAGGTGACCTTTCGGGCAAGAACGCAAACATCGCCGGCATGTACAGGCCTGGCACCGACCAGGGCATGTTCTCTTCGGGGACACCGAGCAGCCTGCTGCATGAGTCGGCCCATCGCGGGCTGGCGATGCTCAAGGATCAGCCGGGCGTGCCGGAATGGATCCAGCAGCGCATTGGCGGCCCGGCCGAGGAAGGTATCGTCCGCCACCTGATGCAGCGCTATGCCGGCGATCCCGAGCAGGGCCCGATGGATATCGAGCAGAAGCGCGCCGCGCCGGATATCTCCAAGGACGGCATCGCCCAACTGAACGCCGTCGTCGCGCGTATGATGCAAGAGCGCCGACCGAGAGGACCACGCTGATGGCTTATGATCGCTATGCCCGTGGAGGCGACAACCCCTTCCGCATCGACATCGACACGCTCGACATGCCGAAGGCGCAGCCGGAAGCGCGCCCTGGCGCGAAGAAGGTCGCTGCCGCCGCGCCGGCGCCTCGAGCTAAGCCGAAGCCGAAGCCGGCAGATGCTGCGACGACCGCATCGACCGTGCCGCCGAGCGCGCCGGACTACTCGCCCGAGCCGGCCGTGCCCTTGGGGCCGAGCCCACCCTTCCGTGCGCCGATCGCGTCGACCGAGCCGCCGGTGCCGTTGGGCCCCTCGCCGCCGGCGCGCCCGCCGGTCGAGGTGCCGACCGAGGCGCCAATGGTCGGCGCGCGCCCCGGCGGCTTCCTCAGTGCGTTGCAACGGCTTATCGACGGCCAGGCGTACGAGCCCGGTGAAGGCCCGCCGGCCGGGATGCAGCCGGGCGGGTCGGGCTACAACCCCCCGGCCGCGCCGACAGCCGGCGGCCCGCCGCCAACCGCGGGCGCGCCTGTCTTCTCGACGGGGCCGGGGCCCAACACGACGCCGCGCCGTACGACCTTGATGCGCCCGCCGCCGCCGACCGGCCCCCAGACCGGCGGGCTGCCGGATTGGATCGCCGAGCTGTTCGGCGGCTACCGGAGATAGACGATGGCCTCCGGTGACTTCGGCTCAGCCTATGACGGTTTCGACCTGCGGAAGCTGCTGCCGAGCTCGCAGCCCGGCGCCTTCGTCACCGGGGCGCCGATACCGACGCTCAACCCCGACGGCACGATCACGATCCCTTACGATCGGCCGGGCGCGGTGGACCGGGCCATCGTCGGCGAACCCAAAGGTCAGCAGCCACTGACCGGGCCGGGCGCCAACCCGGGCGTGCTCGGCGTGGCGCCTAATGCGGCGGTGCCGGGGACAGCCATGCCGAGCGGCATCGGCATCAGCGGCTTCAGCCCGCAAGAGAAGCAAGCCGCCGCTGCGGCGCAGCGCGTGGCCGCCGGCCAGGAGCCCTCGGCTCAGGATCCCTGGTACAAGGAGTTCATGGCCAAGGTTAAGAACGGTGACTTCAACGGCGCGATGACGCAGCTCGGCGCGGCGGCCGGCGGCGGGGCCAAGGCTACCTCCGGGACGGCGCCCTCGCCGCATCCCTTCCAAGTCGGCGCCATGACCCCGGTCAGCCCGCCGGCACCGATCAAGAACGCTGCGGCCGACATGATGAAGGGCGCAGGCGGCACTGTGGATCTGCGCGCCAAGCAGGGCGGGGGTGAGCAGAGCCGCTATGATCTCCTGAGAAGGCGCGGCCAGCAGGATGCGCTGAAAGGGCTGTTAGGCTGATGGGCATCCTCGACGACTACGGATCGCTCCTCGACGATCCGCTCCGCGCCAAGAAGGCCTTCATGCCGCCGGGCACAGTCCCCCCGAGGGGGCCCTACGCCTCGTTCAACATCATGGATCAGATGAAGGCGGACCGCGCCGCGCCGCGCGGTATGGACTTCGGCACCGGCAGCCCCGGCTTCCCGCCGACCAAGATGGACTGGAAGCCGGCGGCACCAACGGCCGACAGCTCGGTCGCAAAGCTCCAGGACCGACTGGGCAGCGGTCCGGACACGTCATCCTTCGACCTTGCCCAGACCTTCTCGCCTGAGCCTATCAGCGGCGCCAAGCCGCCCCCATCGGTGGCCTCCTCGCCACCGACGCCGACGCCACCGGTCATGCCCCCCAGCCCAAAGGTGGCGTCGGCACCCTTTCCACCTTCACGCCCGCCTGGCCTTGGCGCTTCACCCAGCGCCGGGCTTCTCGCACCGACGCCGCCGGCACCTGCGAAGCCAACGGGTGTGCCCACGACCGCGCCGCCGCCGAGCCTCACTGCAGACGCTCCGTTACCACCGGAGCGTCCGCAAGGGCTCGGCGATGGCGGCGGCTCGCCGCTCGCGTCGAACCCGGTGACCGCGGCCGCCACGCCGCCGCCGGTGATCCCGGCCTCGACCATCGGCAGCCCAATCGGTGACTTCCAAAAGGGAGGTGAGTTTGGCGACGTCGCTCCTAGTGGCGGGGATGATCTTGGCAGCGGGCTTGGTGGCAATATGGGCAACGGCTCAGACGACCTCGCCTTCGCGGGTGGCGGTATGGACCTGGCCGCCGGCGAGAGCGGCGGGGGCGGCGACGGCGGTGGGGGAGGCGGGGGTGGGCTCGGCGGCATCCTCGGCGCCATCGGCGGCCTGGCCAAGGGGCTCGGTGGCGGCGGGGGCGGGGGCGCTCAGGCGCCGGCACCGCCAGTCCCTGTCGCTAAGGCGCCGACGCTCGCCCCGATGGCGGGTGACCCCGGCATGGCGAAGCGCGCGCAAGGCGCGCAGCAGATTGTAAGCGGGCTCCTCGCCGACCCGAGCCTGATCGACCCCCGCAAGAAACAAGGCCTACTCGCGTGACCATCGCCCCCATGACCCGCACCGACCTCTGGGCTGTGACTTTCCTTGGCGGGGCAGCGCTCCTCTGCTTCGCCATCGCTTGGGTGATGTTGTGAGGCTCGATCGTCTCCGTACCGGCTTGCTCTCCGGCCCGCTGGAGACGCCGGGTATGTTGACGGATCTGCGGACTGTCTGGCCAAAAGCCGGGCTAGAGACTGAGAACACCGATAGAGCCGTTGGGCCTGAAGGGCAGATGGATCTGCACATGCTGGCGACGATGGGCAAGGTTCTCGGCAAGCCGCTTCACGAGATGCCGAACCAATACGCGCAAAGCCAGATCTACGCCGATACTCACGGTCGACAGGAGCCAGCCGTAGACCCCGGCGTCACGCCCCAGATGAGAACTACGCTCAATGAGCTGTCCGGTCTCGCGCAAGGCCAGAGCTTCGGCCGGCCTTATTCCGAAATAGATGATGTGCCGAAACGGCCGTCACGCCCTCTAGAACATTCAGATCTTGATGATGATGACAGCGCGGATCTGCCCTCCCGCCCGACCGGCCCGATCCAAGAGAGCAACCCTACGGTCGACGAGATGAAGGGGCCGCTGCAGCAGCTGAACTTCATGGACCCGCGCTATCGCAATGGGGGCTGGTTTTGAGCAGCGGTGAAGCCAAGGATCTGCGCGACCTCGCCATGAAGATCGAGCAGGTCGTGCGCGAGCATCGCATCAACGGGGTGGCCTGGGAGCAGACACGCGCGCTCTGCGATTACCTGACGCTGCGCGCCAAGGTCATCGAGCTGGGCGACGAGCTGCGCCGACGTGACCTGGAGATCGAGGAGACACGTTAATGGCCATCGGCGACGACCTCCAGATCCTGCTCGGCATGGTCCCAATCCGCGACCGGGCCGGGATTGCGCGCGGCACCATGGCGGATGCGGCCGAGGCCGCTGCGGCGAAGCCTGACGGTCAAGGAGCCCCTATGAACGGTGCGCGCCCACCGGCCTTCGCCCTGCCGCCAGGTATGCTGACGAGCAACAGTCCGCCGCCCGCTGACGTCAAACTGCCTGATGACGTCAACGCCGAGTACACCGCGGGCTCCGGTGGCTCGCGCATGTCGCCGGTGAAGCTCGACCCCAAGGTGCCGCTGCCGCAATCGTCCGAGCGCGTGATCGACTCGTCGCCCGCCGCGGCGCCGTCGCCGAGCGTGGTCAGGCACTCCGACATCCTGATGCAGGCCTATCTGCAGAAGCAGCGCGCCGAGCGCATGCAGGCGATCTTCCAGTCGATCGGCGGCATGGTCGGCGGCCTGCGCGGCGAGCATGTCAGCGGCGGGGGTGGCGGCTCAGTCGGCCCTGACATGGGCGCGCTCAAGACCATCCTCGATCAGCGGCAGGCCGAGGATCAGGCGACCGAGCTGCTGAAACAGAAGGAGCGTAAAATCCAGGACGCGATGCTGACGCAAGGCGTCAACCGTGATCGTGCCACGGTTCTCGTCGAAGGTGGCGAATACGACAAGCGCAATGCGCCGGAAGAGCTACGCGCCGCACAAGGGATCCGGCAGAAGGATGTGCAGCGCCAGATGCTCGACAAGCGCGCCGGCGATCTCGCCGCGGTCATGGGCGGTGACGAAGGGCTGATCAGGGCACAGCTCCAGACCGATCCGCAGAAGGTGCTCGACAACCTGACACCGAAGATGCTCGCGGATGTCGAAAAGTTGCAAGGTGAGAATTTCAACTCGGCGGCCGAACGGGCGGCCTATCTCGCCCGCATCCGAACCGGCGCTGCAGCGGGCGAGCCATTGGTCGGCCCAGGGGCAGTCAAGGAAGGCGATACCGCGCGCCTGAAGAAAGAAGGCGAAGCGTCGACATTGGCCGCTGCCGCGACCCGTAAGGAGTTCGACGTCAATGCCGGCAAGGGCGCAATGATCGCCAACCAGTACCTCACCACCACCGGCAAGCAGCTCGGCGACAGCTGGAACAAGGATCTCGTCACCGGCACAGGTGCCGAGTTCCGGCAAACCCTACGAAAGGCTTTCGAGTACTGGGCCGACAAGAACGACCTCAAGCTCGACAATACGGCGGCCTACAACAGCGCTCTCAAGAAGTACGTCACCGACCGCCTCCGCATGCTCCCCGGTCAAGCCTCGAACAAGGAAGGCATCTTCGCGGCGGCGATCGCCGGCGGCGACAGCATGTCCCCGTTCCAGATCCGTGAGGTCGTGCGCTTGAACGAAATGTCCCACCGCGCCGAGCTCGAGCAGCATGACGAGCAAGTGCAGCGCATGCGAGATCAAAGCCCTGCATTGAAGCGTGAGTTTGATGAAGCGCCGACCTACACCGGGCGCAATGCGCGTACCGGCAGGAGCCAGATGCCCGAGCCTTCAAAGATCCTGAAGGACGATGTCATGCTGCCGGCCAATGCACCTGTGCGACAGCAGCTGGTCGACATGGCAACGCAGTTGCACGCGCACCCGAACGATCCGAAGGCGCAGGCGGCGTACGAAAAGGTCGCCAAGCATTTCGATCAGCAGTTCGGCGCACGCATGTCTGATGCGTTCCTCGATGCGGGAGGGAAGTTCTGATGGCTGACGACAATATCATCGGCCCCGACGACATCGAGCTAGCCAAAGCCCACCGCTACGGCGAGGCCCCTGAGCGGGTGAAGCGTAAACTCTCGCCCGAGATGGAGAAGGCGGTCGCTGACTCAAGCTCCTGGAGCGCGCTCGCGCGCGCCGCGGCCAATTCGGCCACCTTCGATCAGACCGACCGGCTCGCGGCCAAGATGCAGGGCACGCCGATCGAGGATCAGTGGGAAGCCTCGCAGCGCATCCGTGAGGCTCATCCATGGATGTCGATCGCCGGTGACGTCCTTGGCCTCGGCGCCCAGACGGCCGTGACCGGCGGCGCTGGGCTGATCCCGCGGCTCGCCGGGGCCGGTATCGGTCGGGTCGCGGCGCGCGAGGCGATCAACGCCGGGGGCCAGTCGCTCGCGGATAATCTGATCAAGACCGCCGAAGGTCGCGAGGAGCTCAGCCCCGGCAAGGTGCTCGCTGGGGCAGCCCTCGGCGGGGCAGGTGGCGCCGCTGCGAGCCAGATCCCGCGCATATTTGGGCACGCGCCCTCGATTGCCGCATCGGTCTCGTCGGCGCCGCTTACGGATGCCCAGCTTGCCAACACGAGAGCCGCTCGGAACTTCGCCGAGAACTACAATTTCAGGGGCAACACAGGCCTCGATATCGGACAAGCCGCGCGCCTTTCGGAAGACCCGACCCTGACCTCCCTGGCGGCTAAGGCCGAGCGCATCAAGGAGAACGCCACACCAGGCTACACAGCGGGGCGGGAGGCCGACCTCGATCGCGCCGGCCTGCGCGACATGCTGGACCGCTCGAAACCGATGTACGGCTCGCCGAGCGGGCCGTCAGCTGGCGGGCTCCGCAAGCACCCTGACCTGTCAGGCAAGGAGGTCGGGCAGAACCGCAGCAACTTCGCGGAGGAGCACGTCATGACGCCGGGCAGCCCGCTGCCCCCGGCGGCCCAGGCCGCACTCGACTCAAGCTATCAGTCCCACGTCGCCGACTGGCTTGTCCGCAACCAAGCCTCGCCGAACCCCCAGGGCGCTTTCGGCCCCACCCGCCCGCAGCCCTATGAGCGCAAGATGTGGGAGGAGGTCATCAGCAAACCCGATGCGAAGTATCCGCTCTCCCGCGAGGATCGGATCGCCACGCAGAACATCTACGCTGACATGAACCCGAGCAACCGCAACCGCATCATCGCCGAGCAGAAGGCCGACAACCTTGAGCGCATCAAGGATGCGATCGACATCGCCCCGGCCCCTCGCAGCATGTGGCCCGAGAACATCCATGTCGGCGGTAGCGTCGGCCGAGTGCCTCTGCTCAATAAGATCCCCGGCCTCGGCGGGCTGCACTTGGGCTTCGATATCCCAACCGGCGCCTTCCGCCCGACCGAGCGCTACTCGCGGGCCGCGGAACTGCTGCGCGACCCCAGCTTCGCCGAGCTGATCGGGCGCCTGACGAAGCTTCAGGAGCGTGCTGCCGGGGCGGGACGCGGGGCGAGCCAGGAGCCGGCTAGGTCGATGTCAGGAAAAGAATAAGCCAGATCAGCATGGCGAAGGCGCAGGGACCGATCTTGGCGATGATCGGCCCGAAGACGACACCGAAGACATCGTTGAGGGCGCGGCAGATGTTCTCGCCCGCGACAGCGACCCCAGCGCCGAGCGCGAGCCCGCCCGCGACGAGCAGCGGTAGGATGACCGTGACGAAGAGAATGACGAGTGCAAGAGCTAACATGATGATATTCCCTGCCAGGAATGCGTGAATTTACATTGCGAGGTTGGCTAGCACCAAACCGGCATCATTGAGCCGACGGATTTCTCCATGCATCATGCCGAGGTTGTTGCGCTGCCCGGTGATCTTTCGCCCATATTCAGGCTTCCAGTGCGGAGGCTGCTCGATCGTCTTATAGGGCGAAAGCGTGAAGGGGCGATTGAAGAGATGTGGATGCGCTTGGACGGTAGCCTTGGTCGGATCCTTGTCGTTTAGGTTGACGTAGGCGCTATAGTTATGCCGATAGCGCACACACTCGGTCGGCGCGCCATTCTTGATCTTGGTCACCACGAGCGCCACGGTCCGGGTGAAAGAGACATATAAGACCGGGTGTGGAAAGCATTCCTTATTGCTCGTCGCCGTTTCCGACAGATGACAGCCTATAGACAGTCCCGGCTTCCCCTTCATCGCATCCAGCACGGTGCCGTTGAGCCTCACCGGCTTGGTGGCGTTCTTGACCTTCAACGTCCAATACAACCGATCTCCCGTCTCCTTGTTAAGCCCGTAATAGAGCCGTGTGGTTTTACGAGGCATGGTCGTCTCCATAGGTCACTTTGCAGCGACGGTTGCGGCGAGAGAGGCGAGTGCCGTCGAGGCCTCCCTCACCAGGGTTTTGACGTCCGACGGCAATTTCACATTCCGCCAACCGGGGAACTGCTTGTCGAAATAGGGCTCCCGCGCGAGCACACGCCCGCAGAGATCAGCCACCTCGGCACAGAGGTTCCGCAAACTGATCTCTAGCCGCTCTTCCATTGGCGGCCCGGCGTAGTCCGCCTCGGTGTATTCGTCCTCATCGTCCGGTGTGGCGGGAATGTCACGAAAAGCGGCGTAACGTTTCGCCGCTTTTTGTTTAGCTCGCGATTTTTGCATGCCTTCGCGAGCACGATCACGCTGCTGCTCGATCGTCACCTCACCACCAGCTAACTCCATTAGCTCGCGCGCTCGGCGCTCACTGCGCCCCAGCTCCTTGAGCACAGCAAACCAGCGCTTGCCTTCCTCCTTGGAGCGCTGCTTCAGCTCGACAAGATATTTGCCCGTGCGGAGAGCCCACTCATCCGCGTCAGCTTTCGTAGCATCCGCACGCTCCCACGCCGCTTTGGTCTTCTTGACCATGGCATTGAAGCTCTCGGCCTTAATCGAAATGATCTCTGCGGGCATCAGGCTGCCTCCTTCTGAAACTGAACCTCGGGGAAAACTGCTTCGAACATGTTCTGCTTGCGCTGCAGCGCCCGCGTAATGCGCTCGTCGATGTCGGAGCCAGACAGGTCGACATAGAGGCAGCTCTCGGCCACCGTGCCCATGCGGTGGATCCGGTCCTCAATCTGCGAGCGCGTGTCCAAGGAATACGTGTTCTCGAAGAACAGCATGGTGCCGCAAGGATCCTCGGGCGTACCGACGAGCGTGTGGCCGTACTTGCCGGCGTCGGCCTGCAAGAGCATCAGTGGACAATTCTGTTTCTCGAACTTGAGCTTCTCGACATCGATGGCGAGGGTTGTCATTCCCCCATGGATCCATGCGACCCTGGCATGTTCCTGAGCTAGCGCCTTGTAGAGAAGGTCGCCGACGGCCTTGTGCCGGTAGACGATGACGGCCTTGCCCGACACCTCCTCGTCCAAGATCTCCTGCAGCAGCAGGAGGCGGGAATTGTGCTCGGGCTCGACCAGCCACTCGACCTCGCGGTTCTCCTTGATGATGAAGCCGCATTGGATCTGGGCGAGCTTCTCGTATTTCGAGAGCGCGATCTGGACCGAGACGACCTCCCCCTTGAGGTAAGTCAGGAAGTCCTCCTCCATCTCGTCATAGTGCCTCGCGATCGCGCCGGTCAGCGAGTAGCGCCGGGTCGAGTAGAGCTTCGGCGGCAGACCTTTCAGCCAGTCGCGCTTCTTCGCTTGGAAGGCGACCTTGGTGAGCTTCTCCTGCAGATCCTTCTCGTTCAGGACGCCGACAACCTGCTTGTCCATCCAGCCGCCGAGCCGGCAGTACTGCTTCTGGAAGCCAAAATAGCTCATCGACATCTCGCCGATGGCAACGATCTGGGGCCAGAGGTCGTGCGGCCCTTGTGTGATCGGCTTGCCCGAGAGCACGCGCACGAAGTTGAACATCCGCACGATGCCGCCGCGCATCTCACCCTTGTAGAGCTTGCCGATGATCGACTGGGTCTGTTTCGAGTTCCGGTTCTTGAGCTTGATGCTCTCGTCGATCGCGAGGTAGCAGGGCCGCTGCCCCCAATTGATGAACTTGAGGATCGCCTCGATCCCCTTCGCGGTCCGCACGGCCTCGTAGTTGATGATCAGCACGTCGATGCTTTTCGAGGGCTCGAACTTCTTACCGCTCTCGAAGATCATGGCCGAGAGCCCGGTCCGGTGCTTCATGATCTCCGAAGACCAGCCGCCCTTGAACGAGTTCGGGCAGATGACGACGAGGCGCTCGACCACGCCCGACATGCGGAGCGCCTTGAACTCGGTCAGGGTGGTGAGGCTCTTACCGAGCCCCATCTCCATGTAGTAGGCGTAACCACGCCGACCGTTGGCCTGGGCAATGGCTTCGAGCTGGACTGGTGCGAGCGCGGTCAATGCCGTGTCTCCGCTTCGCCGTTGTACAGGATGTACGCGAGATCATCCTCGACCGTCGTCGCGAGCGCCCCGACAAGCTGCTCGTGCATGTGCTCAGGGTGGCTGGCGAGCCATCGGGCAACCAGTTGCGCCAGGATCGTCATCATGACGAACGAGTGTGCGCCGTTGAGGATCGGACTGATCTGCTTCATGCGCTTGGCGCCGTCGGCGTAAAACGCCTCGAGTTCAGGCGGCAGTTGGTCGGTCATGGTGGGGCCCCCAAATGGTGAAGATGGCGGTGTTGAAGACCTCGGTGAGCGGCAGATCCTGTATCGGCCAAGGCGAGGTGTAGTACTTGTCCCAGGGCTCGCCTGGCAGGCCGAAGCCCATCATGCCGTTCTTCAGTCCGACGACGAGCGCCTTGCAAAACGGGTTGCCGATGCGGTTGACGAGCTTGATCTGATGCCGCTGCGCGACCGAGGCCGGCAGCGCGGCGATGTCCTTGAGGAGCTTCGCCTCGGCGTAGATCGTGTAGGGCTGCGTCACGACCAGCATGTCGAGCGAGCCGACAGCGTACTTGTCCTCGATCCGCCGCGCGAAGCTCCCCTCGAGGAGGAGCCGGCGGACCATCTCGCGCTTCCATTCGGCTTCCGAAGGCATCAGCGCCGTACTTTCTTGTGAAGCTCTTTCGTGATCGCGTCGAGCATTTCATGGTCGGAATTTTTAAGCTTCTCCAAGACATCAACCTTTATTTTCTTGACATAAGCTTTAACCAACTTATTAAATTCTTCATCAGCATGTGTGATAAGCACACACGCCACCATATAGGCCAGCGCCGATATGCCAACATCCGGGGTATAGCGCGTCAGAATGTCAGACATGGCATTTGTGGCAGCGACAAAGTCCTTGGCGTGCTCCTCGTACAACGCCTTGTCGTATGTAGAACCTTTGTTCCAGCTCATCACACATGCTCCTTGTCGACCCAGCGCCACTTCGAGTTCTCCAGACGCTGCTTCAAGCGGACCTCCTCGGGGTGCGCCCGGCAGTATCTGATGATGACGATCCGTATCCCTTCGTGCGAAAGCCCGAACTCTTCGCCGAGCTGGCGATAGGTCACGTTCGTATCCTCGACCCAGCGGTTCATGATGGCTTTGTTGCGCGCGGCCAATCGATCTCGCTCAGGCGGGCTGAGTGTCATGTTGCCTCCATCGAGGATCTTGAAGCGGGTTTTGCGCGTAGCGCGGCGGACCCTGCGCCCAAACTTGTAGATGATCTGTCGCGCGGTCTCGCGTGAGCCGCAGCCGATGCGGTCGGCGACCTCCTGCAGGGTCAGCCCCTCGGCGCGCAGCAGCCAGGCGTGCTCATAGCGCGCCTGCGCGTAAATCAGTTTGAACTTGGGATCCCGCGCACCCACAGGCCGATCGAACGTGCCCCGATAGCGTTCCAAAGCCATGCGCGCCCGCTCTGCGCGGTGCGGCCCGTAATGCGTGAATTTTACAGGGCAGCCGAGTGACGCGCAGAAGCGCTCGATGCTGCTGCAGATCACCGACTGCGAGAAGCCGGTCTCGTTAGCGATATCAACCTGATAACGCCCCGTAGCGAACTCGCGGGCGACCCAAGCGTCTTCGGCCAGAGTCATGCGACCTCCATCATCTCTCTGACCAAGCGCTGGGCGATATAAACCGCCTCGTCGGTAGGATCGGCATCGGTGGTGGTAAGGATCGACCAATCCCGCCGACCGAGTAGCTTGACGTGCGATCGACCGTCGTCATCGAACTTTTGCTCAGTGAGGATCACCGTCACGACGATCATGCCGCTTCCTTCATCTCAAAGTCGGGCCAGCTCGCCTCGGCCCAGTTGCGGCCCGCACTGATCTCGACCGGCATCGGTGTCGACAGGTTCAACGGGTCGCCAGGGTTCTCGAGGATGTCACGCAGCTCGGTCAGCCCCATGCCGCCCTCGGCCTGCCAGATCACCGCGTCGTGGATCGTCATCAGGATGTCGATCAGCCCGGCGCCGCAGGCCTCGACCCACTTGCAGGCATCGAGTAGACGGACCTTCATGTGGTCCCCGGCGGACCCCTGGATGATCCGGGAGACAGCGACGTGGGTGGAAAGCTCCTGTGGGAAATGTTGCCGCCGACCCAGAATGGTACGTACATATCCGCGCTGCGCTGCGACGTTTGCGGCGTCATTTTTGAAATGAGCTATCTCGGGAAAGGCGCGAAAGAAGTCATTGTAGAGCCGCTTCGCCTCAAGTTCGCTTACACCCAGCCGGGTGGCGAGTGTCTTTGGTGTCATGCCGTTGAAGATCGAAAGTCCGAGCGTCTTGGCGAACTGCCGATCGATGCCCATCAAAGTTGAGGCCATGCTATGGATGTCGATCGCTGGTGTCGCGTTGTAACCCTCGAGCAGGCGCACGCACTTGGCGAAATGTGCGTAGAGGCGGGGCTCCTGCTGCGAGAAATCCGCCTCATAGAGAGCCATCCCTCGATCGGGGACTATAACTGGACGAACGATCTGCGCGAGACGCTTATTACGCTTGGGGAAAGCCTGAAGGTTTGGGCCGACACAGCTAAACCGCCCGAATTTTACGCCGTATTCTCCATCCGACATCTGCTTAAGCTCAGGATGGATGCGCGCCTTGCCGAGCATGGGGGCGAGGAAGGTTGACTTGGTCTTGAGGAGCTGCCGTAGGTTCAGCACCTGGCGGCCAGGATCGCTCGCCTCGAGCGTCTTCGACGTGTAGGAGGGCTTGAGCTTCTTGGTCAGGTGTGGGCTAGCTGCATCATGCTCGCTCATCCACTCATGCAGCTCGACAATCTTCCCAGGATTGAAGCCCTGCGGGAAGCCCTGCAGCGCCTGTTCTATCTGTCCGTCAAGCGAGGCTATCGCCCGCTCGGCATAGGCCTGGTCGACACGGATCCCCTTGACCCGCATCCGGGCAAGATAAGGGATCAGTTCGCATTCAAGCCGGTGTACCCGCTGCAACGTATGTCCCTGCGGGTCAGGACGGGCGATCTCCTCCTGCTGCACCGCCCAGAGCCGGTAAGTGCCAAGCACGTCCCCCGTCGCGTAGTCCCAAGCCAACCGACCATCGCCAGGGAGACGCCAGAAGTTCTTCATCTGGACGCTGCGAGTGCGCGACCCACCGAACTGTTCTCCCAGCGTGTGGATGAGAGCTTCGTCGTCCTTGCCGCCGAGCCCCCGCCGTTCCAAGCAGCTACCGAGATCATAGGCGCGGTGGTATTCGTAGATCAGTACTTCGTTGATTTGACTGTCTTCCAATGGCGCACGTGGCCAGACGCCGTAGCGGCCGCTATGGAACAGATCGAACGCGATGTTGAAGCCGACCGTGAGACGACGGCGGCGGCCACGCTCCGCGAAAGCGAGATCAAGGCGTCGTTCGAAGCGTTCCGGCTCCTCCACGTTGCCTGAAGCATGCCTGACCGGCACGTAGACGGCCTTGTCGCCATCGGAGACGGCGTAGCCACAGACGCGCGCGTCGCTATCCAGGCCCGTCGTCTCGATGTCGAAGGCCAACACCGGCGCGGTCGAAACCAGCGCCAGTGCAAGCTCTATGCGATCGCTCAGTTGCATCAGAAAGCCGGATTGCTCGCGCCGGCGAGCGAGAGATCATCGGCGTCGACGACGTCTTCGTTGCCAATGATTTTGATTGTAGGGTAGAGCGCCTGCAGCCTCTCGGCCTGAGCCAGGAACTCGTCGAAGCGCGGGTCGTCCTCGGCAAGCTGGCCAGCCGAGGTGAAGTTCGGGATGAACCAGTTGCCGCCTTGAGGTCCAGGCTTCTCCTCGGTGGTCATCCGATAGATCTGCCGCAACGGCTCGACCCCGCCCGCCATCCGCAGATCGATCTTGGTGTTGAGCTGCATGATTTTTTTGTTCGTTGAGACCGAGCCCGAGTAGATCACCGGGCCCTCGATATGTGGCTCGAGGATCCGCATGATCGTGGTGTAGACGTGCTGCGCCGCCGGCAGCGAGTTGCGATCGGCGGGGTCGGACGAGCCCCACTCGAGCAGGCCCGAGGCATCGACATTTTTGTCGGTGAAATACTCGACCTTCCGGTTGCCTGGCAGCGTCACCTCGAAGCGCTGGTTTGGCTTGTCCCAGTTCTTGGCGTCGGCGGCGCGGGCCAGGGTCTGCGGAAACTCCTTGCCGCGAGGATCCTTCGGGGTCTTGAGCGCGACCGAGTGGTGGACGAGGAGCACGACGACGTCGAGCTGGTCGCCGAGATCCTCCTCGAGGATCGAGTGGTAAAAGTGACCCGGCTCAAGCTCGGGATTATTTTTCACGACCTTCGAGAGGGCATGCAGGATCCTGAGCGCCGGGATCTCCATGTCCTGGGCGGTGACGTTGCCGAAACGCCGGAAGCGCCTCGGATCCTGTACGGCCGGCAGCGGGGCGCTCGGGCGCGTGGCGGGGACGGCGGCGGGTTTCTTAGCCATGGTTCTCATATTCCACTCCTAAAGTTATAATAGCCTTCACCGATAGCGGCATTGAACATTGCGATCAGCTCAGGATCCTGCTTCTCGTTGATATATTCGGCGATCTTGAGGAGTGCGTCCTCGAAGACGGCCGCGTAGTCTTCAGCACCTTTCAGTTCCTGTTGATGCTGAAATTCATCCTCCATGCCCATTGTCTCATTCCTTTGTGAAAGAGGTGTAGGCGTAGGTGTTCGCCTCGATCGCCTCCCGTGGGGGCTCTTCACCTTGTTTAAGCAGCTCGGAGACGAGGGAGTTCATGGTCGAGGCCGGGACCATCTCGCGCACGGCATCGCCATGGCCCATTTCCGTAAGCCATTCATTAGCTTCGGGCCAATCTAACACTTTGGCCGTGGTCCGGTGGCTGAGGGTGAAGCGGCCGACCCGCGGTAGAATAACAGTGGATACGGGGACCGTGGCGTCGTTGCGGAAGGCGAGGGGGAGCTGCTCGTAGGAGAGGCGTCGGGAGAGCTTCTCGGCCTCGACGGCGATCTCCTTGACGGCCTCGTGATACTGGCGGATTTTATGCCAATGATATAGCTGATTGGGAAGCGGTGCGGTGACGTCGTTCTGGTCCTCCAGGGCCATGCGAGCCTCGCGAAGGACTTCCAAAGCTTCCTGCAACTTGCGTGTCTGATCGACGGCATTGCGATTGATCTTTCTCACATTAACCTCCATCGCACCTCGGTGCGTGGGAGAAGGTTAATCAGAACGCGGATGACGTGTCAACCCTCGACCAGGAGGCAACCGCATTTCGGAGCGTGGTTGCATCCGGCTCATAGGGCCCGGTCTCCTGATGCGCCTCGGTGTCCCTGGCGATCTCAATGCCAACGATATGGTTAAACGCATCACAAAGGCTGCCGAGCTTTGCCGGGAACCAGTATACCCGCTTGCCCTCATGAGGCCGATGGCTCTCGAGCTTGCCGTGCGCGCCGAGGTATTGTGCCAAAAGCTTAGATATCCTCGTGCCGCTTAGCGGGGTGGCCTTGCGCCCGGCATATTGCAGATAAAAATGATTAAAGCCGTTGTCGAAAGCGGCTTTGTCGAAAGGCGCGGCAAGCGGTCGCCCATCCGCCTTGGGGTGGACGATGTTGCCCTCCAGCATGATCTTCAGTGCGAGTTGCTCGGCACTAAGATCCTCGCCGACAAAATCACTCGTCAAGCTGTCGCTCGTCGAGATGTTCTCCAGTTCGGCTTGCGTCACCGCATACTCCATCAGCACCGCCATGATCGCCATGCGGTGCTCAAGATCGTCGAGCCAGGCGAGCTTGTCGATGACCTCCTGCTTGCGGCGCAGCTTGAACGCCTCCCAATCGTCCCGAGAAAGCCCCATGCTGTCCTGTGTCGGCGCCTTGATGATGTAGAGCGTGCGATCGGTCTCGCCCGCGATGTTGAATTGTGGGTGCGTCTCGTTGGTCAGGTAAATCGGCACCGCCAGGATGCGCTGCAGCCCCTTGGTCTGGCTCTTGAGATTGACCTCATGCCACTCCGAGCGTGCGAGCCCCTTAGCCATGGAGAAGTTGACGAGATCCTTGACCTCGTTGACGATCAGGAAGCTCGCGCCTGGCGCGGAGTTGAGCGCAAAGTTATCGTTAAACAGGAGATCCGGCGTCGTCTCGCGTACGCTCATGCCGAGGATGCGCTGCATCAGCGTGCCAAGGACGAAGTTCTTACCTATGCCCTGGCCCCCATAGACACCGAGCGCGAACTGCACCTTGGTGAAGGGGTTCTGGACCTTGAAGGCCCACATCTGCATGAGCTTGCGGCGATCGGCCTCGCGGGCAGAGAGCCAAGTGCACATCTCCTGGAGCGCCGCCTTGGCCTCCTCGCGCGGGAGCTTGGCTTCCGGCTCGTAGGGCGTTGCCCAGCCGGCCGCGATGTTGATCAGGAGCGGCTCCTCGTCGTGCTCGCGATCAAGGCTCAGCGGGCCCCCAAGCGTCTGGTAGAGCAGCTCGCCTCGGGCCACCCCAGGGATACGAATGACGTCGTCGACCAGACGGCGCCCCCGCGAGGTCTTCAGCAACTCAAAAGCCGGCACAGCCTTCTTGCCGACCTTGACCGTCAGGTGCCCATAGTTGTTGCGGAGGTCGGTATGGGAATAAAGCTGCAGCTCCCCTGTCGGGGTGCGCTGGCTGAGATCCACGCAGCGGCTATCAGCCGATTTAAGGAAAACGATGTTCGCCCGCAGCAGGTCGAACATGGACATGTCCCGCCCGGCCAGCATCAGCCGCATCGCCTGGGCGGTCTCCTCGCCGATGCGCTCGCCCAAGGCAGGGTAGCCCGGCATGTTCGTGATGTCGTTCCTGGCGAAATCGCTTTCGAAGACCTGCAGCCGGTCCTTAAGCTCGGGGTCGCCGGCGAAGAGACTGCGGAAGATCGCCTCGGCGTCACTGCGTGTGAACGAGCCGCCGTCGCGCTCGGTCTGCTCGACCTCGCGACGCAAGATGCCCGAGACCAGCATCGCCGTCTCGTGGCGCTGCCCCTCACCCATGAGCGGGCGTGTCGCGAGCGTCATGGCGAAGCGGTAGACCGCCTTGACCACGGCCTCGAGAGGGTAGGCCTCAAGCACGTTGTTTGCGAGGCTCACAGGGCCCGCTGGCAGGCTCTTGTAGGCGCACAAATCGCCGTCGGGGTAGATGCTGCCAGGCATAAAGACGAAGGCCTTGCCGTCCTTCTTACGGGGCGCCTGGCGCACCTCGAGCTTGACCACAAAGTTGCCCAGGTCGATCCCGAATTGCAGCTGCTTCAGCCGGGTGCGCTGCTCCTCGATCGTCAGCTCCTCCTCCTGCTGGACCTTGATCAAGAGGTGCCCGTTGCCGCCGAGAGTTTGGCGCCCGAACATCGCCCTAAAATCGAAGGCGCCGAGCGTTTCCTTGAAGGCGTCACGGAAGGGTGCAAAAATTGTTCGCTCGGCCTCCGTCCGCACGGTCGGCGACCAATCCGGCCCGCGCGAGGACAGATCCGATTTGAGCCGAACGTCGAGGTCGAGGTCGAGCGCATCGCGGGGCAGGAGGCCGAGCAGGTTGAACCTGACCGCGGCACCCTTCCAGTCCTCGGGCTTGACCTTCGCGAGCGCCGGCTCGGTGATCTTCTCGACCGGGCGCTTCGTCTCAGGCAAAGCCCAGACAGCTTTCAGCCCCCAAGCGTCGAGCACCTCGATCGTGCGGGTGCGCTGCTTGGCGAGGTCCGGGGTCAGTGGGAAAGGGACGACATCATTCATAACATAGCCCTTAAACGTAACGGAACATCCAAGGGATATGCTAGCCCCGCGATTAACCTATGTAAATGCCTAGCCCTAGTTGACGGGTGCGGCTAATCGCTATATGTAGGGAGCTGCGCGTAAGCCTTGAACGTGACGGGAGCATCCACTCAGTCTCGTAAGGTGCGTACGGAAAGGGCGGCTCTTCCTGGGCCGCCCTTTCTTCGTTTCAGCGTCGACCAGCGTTCTGCTTCTGTGCGTCCGTCGCGATCTGAAGGTCGAACGTGGCGTCAAAGACCGACATGTCCTTGCACTCTTCGCAGAGCCAGAGCATGCCTGGCATCACGTTCGGCGGGTCGTTGATCAGGACGATCTCTTTCGCGAGGTGGCAGTACGGGCAGACGATCGACTTGGTCGTGGCGACGGGTTCCGTCATGCGGCCATGCCCGTGCCGGGCCGCTTGAACATACGGCGAGTTGGAGCGGGCGCGGGCGCCGGCTCCCGAATGACGCCCTTCTCGATATGCCGGGTGACATACTCGTCGATCGCGCGCCGCATATGCTCTTGCTGAGCATAGCCGGTCGCCTCGGAGAGCGCCTCCAGACGGCGCTTGACCGGGCCTGGCAGGCGGATCTGGGTGATGATCAGATGCCCACTGGGCTTTGCTGGACGTCCTCTAGCCATCGTTCTTAATCTCCTTGAGAATAGTTTGCGCGAGGACCAGAAGAATAGCCTCGAGCTTGTTGATCCGCGCTTCCAACATATCCGTGCGGTCTCGGATCTGATCGAAGCGATCGACCGTGGTCGGCAGCTTATCCTGCTGCCACTCATGCACAGGCTCTTTCGGTAGCGGACCGCTGGCGATCTTGGCCGGCTGCTCGGGGGCGATCTGCATCACCTCCCCACCACCGTTGTTCGCCTTCTTGCGCGGGCCGCGCTTGACCGGTTGGGACTTCTTCTCCTCGGGCGGCGGCTCGGCACTGACGCGCTTGGCGTAGGCCTCTTGGGCCTTCTGGTACGCCTCGGCGAGAAGATCAGCCTCGAACCTCTCCCCCTCCTTGCCTAGGCTCACGACGTAGGTGTTATGGATCTCGTCGAACTCGAACTTGTAGAGCGACGACTGCGTGATGGCGTTGTAGGCGCGAGCTTCTGCCTCGGCGGCCTCACGAGTAGGGGCGGGCAAGCCCAGCTCCTCGTCGGGCATGTCCGGGTGCGGTGGCAAGACCGCCACATACTCGCCACCCTCTTGCACGATTTTCATATTGTCCATGATGGTCCTCTGCTGTTGACCAAATCAACATAAGCGAGCTAATCGCCATCGTCAAGCCGGGTGCGACAGGTGCGACATTTATTGCATTGCATTTGATAGGGTGGTTAGCCTATGGTGCATCACGGTCGATCGGACCGAGGAAAGGATCAAAAGGAATGCACCTCCTCTCTTGGCACCATACCTTCCACGTGCTTGGCTTCCGCATTCACGTGCGCGTGTCACGATGACGCCCGAAGCTATCGCCCTCCTCGCCGTCGCCAGCTTCACGCTTGGCATGTACGCAACCTACTACCTACTGAAGGTGCTCTGATGACCATTCCAGTCTCACGCGAAGTTCTGAACGACATCATCGAAGCGCTTACGCAAGCAGCTGAGTACTTCGAGCCCCGCATGGACGCCGATGGCGATAGCGAAGGCTACTATCCAAACGAAGAGATGCAGCTCTACACGCTCTGCGGGGCCGCGCTCGAGGCCCTGCCCTGGCTGGCACCCATGCCCGCAAGCAAGCCCAAGCCGAGCCCGCTCGCAAGCTCACCCTACCCTGATGGCATCAACGAGGTGCTGGCGCTCAAGCGCTGACACGAAAAAGGCCCTGGGGAGTGGCTCGCCCCAGGGCCTAGTTCACACCGTCGCATTCCTGGCAGGATCGAAACAGGTGAGCGCGGACCCTAGCGCCGCCACGGCGATCCCGTCAAGTGATTGTCATTGTCGGCCACGACCCAGCGCGACTGGATCGCGCCGAGTGTGAAGATGCGGCGAAGGAGTGCGGCACTTCCCTGGCCCCAGGTGCCGCGCCGGGGTGAGATCCGATGAACGCTGTGTCGAGCACCATCCACCGGCCAAGCTCAAACGGTTTGACGCCGACGCGAACGATACCAAGCGAGAAGCATGCCCGCAAGCACGGGCACCGCGCCCGCCCCAGCGGTCGGACCTGGTACGCCAAAGGTCGAGATCGTGCCGCCGTAGCCGGCATTGACGCCAGCGTCACCAGTAATTTGCAAGTAGTAGCTACCGGCATCGATCGTGGACGAGCCCGCGATGCTCTGGCACCCGACCGGCACGCCGATACAAGCCTGCGCCCCGACCGGCCCGATCACGAAGGTATCGTCCGCAGTCGAGGCAGTCCCGTTCGTGTTGAGCACGGCCGCGGTGAAACCCGTAATGAACTGGTCCTGCGCGCTGAAGGTGTTGGTTACGCCCGCGATCGTGAGAAACTGAGGCGCGCCGACGAGTTGGAAGGTGTAGTTGTCGACGAAGGCGCCCGAGCCGCCAGCACCAGCGCCGGGGTTCTGGTTTGCAAAGGCGCCCGAGCCCGAGGACGGGTTCTGGCCGAGATCGACCGTGACGTCAGCGAGCGCCGGGCCCAGGAAGGCCAGCGAGGCGACGGCGGCAAGAAGGATAGCTTTCATACAAAGTCTCCCATGGGCTTAAGCTCCCCGAGCTTAGAGCCTGGCGAAGTGCGCCGCTATATATCGTTGGATATACCCATAGGAATACAAAGATACAAAGATACAAAGATACAAAGATACAAAGATACAAAGATACAAAGATACAAAGATACAAAGATACAAAGAGGTTCGCGAGAGGTTCGCGAGAGGAATGGCGAGAGGAATGGCAGGCCTATACAAAGACAGCGGCCCATATCCTGCGACCGTCCGCCGCACTATACAATGATATGGTGATTAGCTATATGTGGCTCACGGCCATTGCGGCCGATGAGGACAGACCAATGGCCAAGCGCAATGCAGCGATCGCAAAGCAAGTTCTCGCCCTAGAGAACCCGGACGCACAAATCGCACTTATCAACCGACACAAGCAAGCCAAGGCCTTAGGCCAACTCGCAATCATCTGGACTACCAAGAGTTCCAATACAAAGACCGGCCCGATACCGGTTTCCACAACGTCAAGCGAGACTTGCCCGAGCGTTTGCCCGTTCCGCGGCGCGGGTTGCTACGCCGAAAGCGGGCCGCTCGCCTTCCTGTGGCGCGGTCTCGACAACGCTGGACCCAATGCATCGTGGCGCTCTGGCGTGGCCACGGTTACGAGCACGGATTGGAATGGTCTGTGCAAGAACGTTGCGGCTTTGCCCGAGGGCCAGCTGTGGCGACACAATCAAGCTGGCGATCTGCCTCATACAAACGGCATGATCAGCGACACGCTGCTAGAGAAGCTTGTCAATGCGAACCGCGGCAAGCGAGGCTTCACATATACACACCATGAGGCGATCCATACAAAGCACAATCGGGCTTTGATCCAATGGGCGAACGCGAACGGGTTTACCGTCAACCTGTCGGGCAACAATCTGAAACACGCTGATCAGCTGGCCAAGCTCGGGGTCGGGCCCGTTGTCGCGGTGTTGCCGTCAACGGTGTCGGGCCCGGAAAAGATACAGACGCCAGCTGGCCGCACGGTTCGCGTTTGCCCCGCGACCTATTCGGATCGCGTATCGTGCAAAACCTGCCAATGGTGTGCGATCGCCGAGCGGGATTGGATTGTAGGCTTTCCGGCGCATGGTGCAAAGAAAAGCACGATTGACCGCTTGACAAAGGCTTAAGCGGTTAGCTATGTCATTTGCACGGCCATAGCGGCCGAGGAGAAACGAACATGTCGACGCGCGCAATGTACACTTTTACTGGAAGCGGTACCTTCCACGTTTACAAGCACCATGACGGCTATCCCTCTGGCGCGGTTCAGTGGATACGCGCGGCGCTTGACCATGCTTGGCCGTTGCCACGCTTCGAGGCGGACGATTTCGCCGCGGCGTTTGTCGCTGCGAACAAGTTCAGCAAGGCCGATGAATACAAAGCGCTTGTGAAGCTCGAAGCGCTTGGCTGGGTTGAGGCGACAGAGGCGAGCGCGAAGGAAATCACAGAGGCTAAAGAGCTTCTGGACTACGCGCGCAAGTACCGCTCGCAAGGCGGTGGCGTCCGGCTTATGCCGAGCGGCTCGGTTTACGCCGTCGCGCCAATGGACATTGAATACCGCTACGAGATCACGCTAGGCGTCAAGAGCACGCTTTGGATCAAGGCCTTCGAGACGAATTTTTGGGACACGCGAACCAAGGCCAATGAGAAGCTGATATTCCAAGGCACGCTCGAGGCAATGGAAGCATGGGCTAAAGAGAACGCCTGATCAGCGGCAATGAGACAGAAGGGCGGCTTGCGAGCCGCCCTTATTTTTTTGTCGGAACCCTATTGCGTTTGATATGGTGATCAGCTATCTCATTAGCACGGCCATAGCGGCCGATTGGAGAAACCCCATGGAACAGCTAGCACGCTCGAGCGCACGCAAGGCTTGGATCGCCCTTGGCAAGGCGCGCGAAAGCCGGTCGACCGCGACCTATCTGAGCGGCACGAATGCGGAGGTGTACGCCACTGTCATGCGAGACTATTCGCGGGATATGGTGCGGATCGCTCGAGGCTACATGCGAAACGCGGTTCTGTGCCGGAGGACGATGTGATGCCAAGGCAACGCAAGACGCGCGACGAATATCAGCTTTTGGTCAACTATGGCCAAAGTTTTGAGCACGAAATCAGCGAGGACACACACGCTGATATCAAGCAACGGCTCAGAGAATATCGCGAAAATTGCCCGCAATATCCCGTCACATGGCGCATTCGTCGCGTTAAGATCGAACCGGAGGCAAAGTCATGAATAGCCGCGACACGCTTAATGCGATCTATGACGCGATAACCGCTGTGCAATATCTCGGGCAGGACTACACGCCCGAGCGCCAGCCGCAAACGTGGCACCACATCCAAGAGGCAATGAAACGCCTATGCGACGCTTTCGAGGATATCGAAGCGGCTGATGATGCGGCGAGCGGCGAACCGGGCCCGTTGCCTGATCCGGATTACCTTCGCGACATCCAAGAGGAATGCCGCGCCGACATGCAGTCCGGTCGCGGGGAGGATTGAGCATGGCGCGCTATTCCAAAACCGCGGTTGATCGCGAGATTGCTCGCGATCCGCGCATCAGCAAGCGTGAGGCTCGCGCAATTCATGCGCTCTTGGAAGGACCAACACCAATGACGATTGTTGACACATCGCGTTCCTGGAAACCGGAAGTGATTGCCGATAGCAGCGGCAAATGGTACGCGAACGGTTTAGCGTTCGCCACGCGCGAAGAGGCAGAGGCGAGCGCCCGTGATCTAGCCTCGCATTGGTTCGCCGTACGCGAGTGGCGCGCTATCGAAAGCGATCAAGAGCCTAACTACCGCTGGACTAAGCACGGGCTTGAGCCGCTGAACGAACGAATGTCGGGCGTTGACGTTTGAGGCGAGAGGGGCACCACATGGTGCCCCTTTTCATTTATGCTATTGACATAGCGATTGACCATCGCTAGCTAGGGTGCTCGGCCATTGGGGCCGCGGGAGAATGACAAATGACCAAGGCAGAGATTGGCACGGTCTCGCATGGCACGCTTCGCAGCGAAGACTTGATCGAGGCGTTCGCGGCTGAGCTAGAGCGGCTCGCGCCTGACTCGAAGCTGATCGGCGAGGCGCAGAACTCCGCCTATTTCGAGGAACATCCTGACGAAGCGTCCGAGTTGGTCAATGAACTCATCGACGCGCTGAACGAACATGCGCCTGAGAATTGCTATTTCGGCGCACATGAAGGCGACGGAAGCGACTTTGGCTTCTGGCCGATCGAGACTTGGCAGTGCGACGATGAGCGCGACGCGATTGCCGAGCTCGAGCGGCCCGGCGGGTGCGGTGCGATGCGTATGTCGCCTGAGCAATTCGCCGGCTTGGCCAAGGTAGTCCGGCTCGCCAAGGGCGCTGACATGCGTGAGCGTTGGGATGCGCTCTTCGCAAGCGGGTACCCGATTGCGGCGCTCTATGCGGCGGGCCTGAACGATGAGCACATTGACACGGCGCTCCGGGCGATCTCACGCATGGCCAACACCGGCCATTTCCCGGACGATTACGACCACGAGCGCGGCTGCTTCTATGCCGATCTAGAGCGGCCAGGCGGCTGCGGCGCGATGAGGATCGAGAGCGATCTCAGGCGCGGCATGGCCCTTACGCTTGGCCAGGCGGCTATCCTTGCTATTTCGTCATGGGGGACGGGGAGGCGTTGTCGTTCCGAGCCGCACGCGAGAATGTGCGCGAGCTCCTATGGGCGTTGGCGCATGGGGCCGGCGCTTGGCGACCGGTCGCGCTCGAGATTAATTGGGACGATGGCGCGCTCTGGTGCGCCCATACGAACGATCCGATCGAGAGCGCCTACGCGGACTAGATCGCACCATCCTGGACTACCAAAGGGGCGCCGCGAGGCGCCCTTTTCGTTTGTGCGAGGTGGTGGAGCAAATGCCGGAGCAAGGGCCGGAGCGAAGGTGGAGCGGCCAAAACGGTGGCGCGGGGCGCTCCGGCGCTTGCTGGCGAGGGGCGAGGCGATGGCGCGAACGGTGGAGGGCATTTAATCGCATTGGCCCAAGGCTTTAGGGTGTGCCGCTCCACCGCTCCACTCTTTTCTCTCTAACTCTCTCTCTCTCTCTCTCTCTCTAAAAGAGGCGTATCACTACGGGATACCCGTATAGTTAGAGCACATTTCTAGTTTCTGTGGAGCAATATAGGAAAAAGCGCGAAATGGTGGAGCGCGGCCCTCCCTCGCACCGGCCCGAAGGGGAGCACTAGCGCCTATCCCTCGCACCGGCCCGAAGGGCGACCACACTGCCACGCCACGCCTCGCACCGGCCTGAAGGGTGGCGCTCCCTCGCTCTTCCCACACTGGCCCTCGCTCTTCCCACACTGGCCCTCGCCGCCTCGTCTCGATCGCCGCTCCCTCTCGCCTCGCCTTGCTGGCCATCCTAGGGCAGAGGAGAGGCATGAGCACATGCTATCCTAGCGCGCCCTATCCATTCCCATTGACCACAATCTAGAGGCTACGCACGCTAAGGCTGTGCAACCACAGGACACACACATAGGAAAGCCCCCCTATGTAACTATAGAGCGTGGACGCCCAGCGATATGGATATTGAAATGAATTTCTGTAATAATAGCAGTCACTTAAGTACGATTTGACAGGCCTCCTCGATTTGTGCCAGCATGGCTCCCAATACGGCTGGGGCAAGTGCTGTTCGCACCCTTTTCCAGCTGGGCGGGCCGGTAGTAACGAATGCCGCGAGACCTTGCCTGACGAGTACCGGACCAGTCGGTGGACATCTGGACCTCCGGGAGGGCTTAAACCGGACGCTGGAGCGTTTGCTCCACTGTTTAGGCCCAAACGGACTGAAAAACCGCTCCAACGGTCACCCGAGATATGTCTGAATGAAACACCCACATCAGCCGGACCAACATCCGGTGCCTGGAGAAGTCGGATATTCAAATAAACCGCTCTTCGAGGTGGATACACCCGAAGGGCGCCGCCCGTTCATTCCGCCCGGACCCGAGCCCGCTCCCCGCCCCAAGGGCGAGGACGGCAACGATCTCCCGGACAACCCCCAGAACCCCAGGGGCAAGCCCTCCCTCTCGTTGCCCCAGCAGGCCACTCCGCTCACCTCCGACCAGGGTGTTCTTTCCCAAGCAGACCTCCACGATCCCACCAAGATCAACGAGGTCATGGTTCAGGACGGGCTCGCCCCCGATAATCCGGAAAATCCAAGAGGCACCCCGGACTACTTCACCGAGGATACCCTCGAGCCGCTGCACGATGCCGCGGACAATAAATGAACCAGGAAAGTAAGACACACCCGGATCATCCGCATCTCGCCCTACCGGTCGAGGTGGGCCCACCTCCACCGCCCGAACCCAAGACCTTGAGGCACCTCGATGGCGAAGACACCGGCGAAGCGCGCCCAACACCAGAACCTCCCGGACACCGCCGAGGAAGGGAACCGAGCTCTCCAGGAGCAGGCTAAGCAGGAGCAGGAGCAGTTTGAGGCCGATCGCGCCCTTGAACGCGAGCAGGACGAGGCCACGCCCTTCGCACCTTCGATCCAGACCGAGCCGCCGGTTCCGCCGGACAATCCGAAGAACCCCAAGGGTATCTCCTCGAACCTGACCGACGGTACGCCCGACGCCCAGGCGACGAACGCCCAGAAGGTCCAGAACCCGACGCCCTCCCGGCCGCCGCTCGCCGCCACCTCGACCGTCTCGGTCCTCGAGCGGGTCTCGGCCGGCCAGAACCGCAAGCCGCCACAAGAAATCATTCCCTAGCTGTGCGTAGGCCGGGACAGAAATCCGACTACACGCCCGGTGCCGAGCTTCCGATCGAGCTGCTGCCGCCCGACCTTGCCCCCATCCCCTACGGAGCGGATGGCGAGGATGACGAGGCTGTGCGAACGGCTTTGTGGCTTAACTATGGGAATATCCGCCTTGCTGCTCGTGCTCTCGGCGCTGCTCCTGGTGCGCTAGCCCGCAAGGTCGAGCAAGACCCCTCCCTCAAGACCGACCGGGACGCCGCTCGTCGCATGATCGTCGACGAGGCCGAGAACGTCATCGTCGAGCAACTAACAGATGTGAATTCCGTCGATCGCAGGGATGAGGCGGCGAAGTTCGTGCTGACGTCACTCGGGAAAGCTTTAGGATGGGGGCAGCAGGCGACCAGCGCCGCCGGCTTCAGCCTCAGTGACGGTGGTGGGCGTACCCTTCAGGTCAAGTGGCAGACCGACTGATGTGCACGGTCCACGCCTTTCCCTGGTGGGAGTTGGGCAGCTACATTGTCGGCGACGATTTCAGGCATAGAGGAGGCCGAGGATGCAGGCCCCCCAGCTCCTCCTCACCCCGGCCACGCGCCAAGCGATCGGCGCCATGGTCAGCCGCGGCCACGGCCACCGCCTGAGCTTCGACACCATCCGGCTGCGGAAGATCCCGCACGACCACTATCGGCTTGTCGTGCCGCACGGATTTGTGGTGCACTTCGACACTGGCTACTATCGCCCCTCTTGGTTGTGCCGACATTTGAGTGTACAAGGGCCGGCCAAGTGGCCCAGCATGCGCGAGGTGGGCAACCTCATGAAATTATCGGGTTTTCAGGGTGATATCGAGGGGGTCGTGTCCTGGGCCGATCGCACGCCTGAACGCCATATCGTGCACGTCCTCGAGCCCCTGAATGGCGACTGGTCGCCCATGCGTAATGACTGACGGTGTCCTCACCCTGCAATATCGGCCCCGCAGCCACTTTCGGCCCTTCCACGCCTCGAAGAAGCGTTGGCGCTACGTCGTGGCTCATCGTCGGGCCGGCAAAAGTGTGGCGTTCATAAATGACCTTATTCGAGCAGCCTTGCAAAATCCCCGAGATATCCCGATCCCCCGCTATGCCTATGTTGGTCCTACTTTTGCACAAGCCAAGGATCTCGTCTGGAACTATCTCAAGCAATATACTAAGGATATTCCAGGCGTCGACTTTTCCGAAAGCGAACTCACCTGCAAACTGCCAACACGGGCCCAGATAACGCTCTATGGTGGAGGCCAAGCCTATAACCGCATCAGGGGACTGTATCTCGATGGAGCCGTACTGGACGAGTACCCCCTTATCAACCCGGAAGCCCTTAATAGTGTCATACGACCTGCTTTGGCAGACTACCAAGGCTTTGGCGTCGTCGCTGGGACACCCGCAGGGCGAGATCACTTTTACGATCTCAAGGTCAAAGCCGAGCAGCAGCCCGACCTCTGGGACGTCTTCAACATCCCGGTGACTAATACCAACGCGCTCCCGGAGGAGGAGCTGGAGGCGATGCAGCAGCAGCTTTCGCCGCACCAGTACGAGCGCGAGATGCTGTGCTCCTTCGAGGCGCCGGTCGAGAACTCCTACTACGGCGACCTCATGGTTGCCGCGAAAATGGAGGGGCGCCTGTGCTCGGTCCCGGTCGAGCCCCGAGCCAAGGTGATCACGGCGTGGGATCTCGGGATGAAGGATCTGACCACCATCTGGTTCGCCCAGAAGGTCGGTCAGGAGATCCATGTCATCGATTTCTACCAGTCATCCGGCAAAGGCCTCGATCATTACGCGCGGGTGCTCCAGGAGAAGGGCTATTTGTATGGGCACCACCTCCTCCCCCACGACATCAAGATGCGTGAGCTTGGAACCGGGCGATCTCGTTTCGAGACCCTACTCAGCCTTGGTATCGAACCTCTTATCGTCCCAGATCACAGCGTTGCAGACGGCATTGCGGGAGTACGATCCGTCATCCCCATTGCTTGGTTCGACCAGACCAAGTGCGAACTCGGCATCGACGCGCTCCGCTCCTACCACGTCCAGCAAGCCCCCGGCGGGGCCACCGTGAGGGACGCCCCGGCCCACACCTGGGCCTCCCACGCAGCCGACGCCATGCGCTACTTCGCCATGGGCCTGCACCTGACCACGGCCTGGGCGCCCGGAGCGTTCAAACGTAACGTGAAAGGCGTGGTGTGATGTCGATCGGCCTGATCCTGCTCATCCTCCTGATCCTGATGCTGGTCGGCGCGCTGCCGAGCTGGGGCTACAGTGCTGGCTGGGGGTGGGGCCCGTCCGGGATCATCGGGATTATTGTCGTGGTCATGCTCATCCTCGTCTTGACCGGTAGGTTCTGATGGCAAACCCTGGCCGCACCCGCCCTGCCTCGCTCGGACCGATCGACCCCAATGAGCCGCCGATGCCGGAGCTGTTTCCGAAGCTGCGGCGGGAGCTGGACACCTCGGGCTACGCCAACCCGGACACCGACACCGACTACCAGGCCTCGATCTGGGCCCTGATCGAGGATGCGCGCGACTACAACGAGAATTACCTCGCGCCCCAGCGTGAGGCGATGGCACAGCTCTATGACGGCCAGCTTCCTTTGGTCACCGACGAAGGTCGTTCTTCGATCGTGCTGACTGAGGTCCGCGATCTCGTCCTCGCCATGCTGCCGAGCTTGATCCGGCAGTTCACCAGCCAGGAGCATCCGGTCCATTTCCAGCCCAGGACGGAAAAAGACGTCCCCATGGCCGAGGAGGCCCAGGACTACGTCAGCTACGTCTGGAAGTACGACAACGACGGCTTCCTGAACTTGAATGCCATCCTGAAGGACGCGCTGATCAAGCGTGCCGGCATCGTCAAATGGTGGACCGAGCGTGAGGCCGAGATCGTCGAGCAGACTTACACCAACCTGACGCTCGAGCAGCGCCAGTTCGTGATCTCGCAGCCGCGCACGCTCGTCGTGAACGAGGAGCGCAACGATCTCGAGGGCCAGGGCAAGGTCGTCGAGCCGCGCTTCAATTTGACGGTCCGGCGCTCGAAGCTCACCCCCAAGCACAGGGTTGCTGCAGTCCCCCCGGACGAGTTCCGCATCTCACGTGAGGCAAAAAATGTTCGCACGGCGGCGCTTACCGGCCACGAACGTCTTGTCCCCCTCTCTGAACTCATTCAGCTCGGCTACCACCCCAGTGTACTCGAGGACGACTACGGCACCGGATCCGCAGCTTCGACGGTCGAGCGCGACATGCGAAACCCCGGCGGCCTCGGGCAGCTCTTCGCGGGCGCCAGGGATGCTTCGCAGGGCGACCCTCTGGTGCATTACGGAGAATGGTTCATCCGCATCGACAAGGATGGTGACGGTGTCCCCGAGCTTCGTAAGATCTGCACTGTTGGGGATGGCGACCGCATTGTTATGGACGAACCGGCAGCTCGAGCGAAGTTCGCGCTGTTTTGCCCGGATCCAGAGCCACACACGGCTATTGGCCACAGTGTGGCGGAACAGGTAGGCGACCTTCAGAACATCAAGACCAACATCCTGCGGAACACGCTCGACGCGATTGCTTCGACCATTCTGCCGCGGCTCGTCGTCGTGGACACCATGGTCAACATGGACGACGTGCGAAACAACGAGCTGGGCTCGATCATTCGGGCGAAGGACGCCGGCGCCGTCACGCAGCTGCAGCAGCAGCCGCCGACTCAGATGACAATCCAGCTCCTCGAGTACCTCGACCTGATCGGCAACCGGCGCACCGGCGTCACCGAGCAGAGCAAAGGCCTCGACCCCAAGGCCATGCAGTCGACCGCCAAGGAAGGCGTCGGCTTGCTGGTGACCGGCGCTCAGGAGCGTATCGAGCTTGTGGCGCGCACGCTCGCCGAGACCGGCTTCCGCGACCTCTTCGCTGGTTTGCTCCAGGAGATCGTCGAGAACCCGATCCCGGAGCGCATGATCCGGCTGCGCGATAAGTGGACGAAGGTCACGCCCGATCAGTACGACGCCACCATGGACGTCATGGTCAACCCGGCCATCGGCCGTGGCTCGGATCAGGATCGTCTGCAGATGCTGATGGGCATCAAGCAGACCCAGGAGATGATCGTCCAGAGCTATGGCGCGGACAATCCGATGGTCTCCCCGATCGAGTACCGCAACACGATCGTCGACATCATGGACTTCGCGGGGATGAAGAACGCCTCGCGCTACTTCAAGCAGATCACGCCCGAGCAGCTCAAGCTGGCCCTGCAGCAGAAGTCCCAGGCGCCGAACCCGGAGATGGTCTACGCCCAGGCCGAGGCCGACAAGGTCCGCGCGAGCATCGTCAAGGCGCTCACCGATGCCAAGGTCAAGACGATCGACATGGGGCTGAAGGACGACCGCGAGCGCGACAAGCTCGACGTCGAGATCGCCACCAAGGCGGGTGAGCTGGCGGTCAAGGGCTTCGAGCTGGATCAGAACGCGGTCCAGATGGCGATCGACGCGATTCGGCCGGAAGCCGAGAAGGCCTCGACGGATACCATTCCGGAACCAACCCCGGAGATGTTCCCGACCATGGGCGACCAGGGCGGCCTTCCGGTCAATTCGGCGGCACAGCCGCCTACACCCGGCGGGCCCCCCAAACCGATGTCCCCGCCGATCAAGCCGCCGGTGCCGCCGCCGATTAGTCTGCCGCAGGGCTTTGGACAACGCTGATGGTCGATTGGCCGGATCCAAGGCATCAGGCTCCCCGGATCGACATGCTCGAGCGTGACGAGAAGGCGGCCGATGCCAAGGAATTGCTCGATCATCCGCTGCTCACGGAGATCCTTGAGAACCTCCTCAAGGAGGCTACCGAGCAGATCCTTGCCAATCCGCCTGGATCTGATGTAAGTTTGTTTTCGCATCACCGCGTCCTGGCCATTAGAGCGTTGCAAGCGGACCTAATCCGCTGCGTCGAAGACCCCAAGATGTTGCGTGCCGCGGCCGAGCGCCGGCGCCGGTTCGCACAGTAGGCATGGTGGATGGCCGACGAAGCCCAGGATCTCGCTTCACACTTCGAGAGCGTCCTCGACAAGGAAGAGGGCGGCGCTCCGTCGCGCGCGCCGAAGGAGGAGCGTGACGAGGCCCCGGAGCAGCTCTTCCCCGAGCAAGAGGTCGAGGGTGAAGAGGCTGACGTCGAGGATGACGAGTTAGAGGATCGGGCTCAAGACGAACCAGAACTCGAACCAGAAGAGGAGAAACCGGAGCAGGCCGCTCTCGATCTGAACCAAGTCGTTGCGGTGAATGTGGACGGGCAAAGGGCCGAGGTCAGCCTCCAAGAGGCACTCAACGGCTATGTCCGCGCCGAAACGTTCCACCGCCGGCTCAATCAGCTCGGGCAGGTCGCACAGGAGATCGAGAAGGAGCGTACGAACCTCGCCCAAGGGCGGCAGTACTACGCTGAAATGATACCCGCCTTGATGCAGCAGTTGCAATCACTGCAGCCGCAGGAACCCGACTGGGACAAGCTTTACGCGGAAAATCCGCTCGAAGCCGCCACGTTGGAACGCCAGTGGCGCTCTTACCGAGAGAAGGTTGCACAGCTAGCGCAAGAGCATAATCGGGTGACCGATGAGCAGAAGCGGGAGCAGGAGCGGCAGACAAAGGTTTTCGAGGATACGCAAAGGCGTCAGCTGGCCAGCTGGGTACCAGAATGGTCGGATAACAAGCGCTGGGACCGGGACCGGAAATCCATGATCCGCACTGCACAAGCGGTGGGCTATTCGGAAGCCGAATTGAGTCAGCTGAGGGACGCTCGGCCGACCATGGTCCTGTTATGGGCATCGCGATATCTCGAGCTGATGCGGAAC
>Ga0207683_10000298_pt1 | contig 44684 bp, 40 predicted proteins | sample KBSM73metaG_FD_184333 | JGI IMG/M metagenome (GOLD analysis project Ga0207683, IMG submission 184333) | Miscanthus rhizosphere microbial communities from Kellogg Biological Station, Michigan, USA - KBS M7-3 metaG (SPAdes) (version 2) | ecosystem: Host-associated > Plants > Roots > Rhizosphere >... | reverse complement strand
CGGAGTCGTACGGCAGGCCGCGCGCCATCAGCAGCGCGCCGAGGTTGGCGTAGCCGAGGCCCAGCTGGCGCATCTTGTGCGCGTTCTCGCCGATCTGCTCGGTCGGGTACGACGAGTTGGAGACGAGGATCTCCTGCGCCGTGAAGACGACGTCGACCGCGTGCTTGAAGCTCTCGACGTCGAACTCGCCGTCTTCCTTGCGGAAGCGCATGAGGTTGAGGCTCGCGAGGTTGCAGGCCGAGTTGTCGACGTGCATGTACTCCGAGCACGGATTCGAGGCGTTGATGCGCCCGGTGTTCGGGCACGTGTGCCAGTCGTTGATGATCGTGTCGAACTGGATGCCCGGGTCGGCGCAGCGCCAGGCCGCCTCGGCGATCTGGTGCATGAGGTCGCGCGCCCGCACGGTCTTGACGACTTCACCGGAGGTGCGCGCCGTCAGGTTCCAGTCGCGGTCGGCCTCGACAGCACGCATGAACTCGTCGGTCAGGCGCACCGAGTTGTTCGCGTTCTGGTACTGGATCGAGGCCCAGTCCGGCGAGTCGAGCGACATGTCGTAGCCGGCCTCCTGGAGCGAGCGCGCCTTCTCCTCCTCGCGCGACTTGCACCAGATGAACTCCTCGATGTCGGGGTGATCGACGTCGAGCACGACCATCTTGGCCGCGCGACGCGTCTTGCCGCCCGACTTGATGGTGCCGGCCGATGCATCCGCCCCGCGCATGAAGGAGACGGGCCCCGAGGCATAGCCGCCCTTCGAGAGCTGCTCCTTGGAGGAGCGCACGCGCGAGAGGTTGATGCCGGAGCCGGAGCCGCCGCGGAAGATGCGACCCTCCTCGACGATCCAGTTGAGGATCGAGTCCATCGAGTCGTCGATGGAGAGGATGAAGCAGGCGGAGCACTGCGGCCGCTCTTCAAAACCGACGTTGAACCAGACGGGAGAGTTGAACGCCGCGTACTGGTTGAGCAGGAGGAACTTGAGCTCGGCGTGGAACGTGTCGGCCTCTTCGCCGTCGGCGAAGTAGCCGTCCTTGCGTCCCCACGACGTGATCGTGTCGACCACGCGGGAGATCATCTGACGCACCGAGCGCTCGCGCTGCGGCGATCCGAGCGGGCCACGGAAGTACTTCTGCGCGACGATGTTGGTCGCCGTCGCCGACCAGAAGACCGGGAATTCCACCTCGCGCTGCTCGAAGGCGGGCCCGTCCTTGCCGGGGATGAGGGCGTCGCGCACCTCCCACTCGATCTCGTCGTACGGGTCGATGCCCGTGCGCGTGTTGCGCCGGCTGATGCCGATCGAACGTGTCGTATCGAGCGGGATCTGCGCTTCGTCTGTCGCGGTCGCGGCCGTTGTCTCGGTGGTCGCCAAGAGTCCATCCCCTCCTTTGATGGGGCCTTCCATTCTATCAGCTAGAGGACTGCCGAGCGAACACGTGTTCGCCCGTCTGCGCCTAGCGATTCGAGCTCGTTCTGAAACTCGTCCGGGGTCTCGAACGACCGGTAGACGGACGCAAATCTGATGTACGCGACGCCGTCGAGCTCGCGCAGATGGAGCAGCGCAGCCTCGCCGATCGCCTCCGACGCGACCTCCGAGAGCCCATCGCTGCGGAACCCCGCCTCGACGGCCGCGACGATGCGCTCGACCAGCTCCAGCGCAACCGGGCGCTTGACGCACGCGCGCTCGAGCCCGCGCAGCAGCTTGGAGCTGTCGAACGGCTGCCGGCTGCCATCGCGCTTGACGACCCACAGAGCCGACAGCTCGAGGCGCTCGAACGTCGTGAAGCGCGCGTGGCACTCGAGGCACTCGCGACGCCTGCGGATGGCCTCTCCCGCATCGCTCACGCGCGATTCGAGCACGCGCGTCTCACCAACGCTGCAGGACGGGCAGATCATCAGACCGCCACTAGATCCAGCGTTGCGTGTCCCCCAGGCACGCCAGATACAGTGCCACCGCCGTCGGACGGAGCCGCGGACGGCTCAACCAGGCTGAAGCCGGAGGGAGTGCCTAGCGAGCAGGGCGGCGCGAGCGCACGCGTGCGAGCGAGGTGCCGAGTCCGGCGAGCAGGAGCAGCGCAGCGCCTCCTCCGAGCGCCACGACGGGCAGTGGCACCTCGTCGACGTGCGCCGGGCCGAGGCCTTCGAGCAGGCTCGTCACGGGGCCGCGCACGCCGGCGGCGACCGCGGGCGCCACCTCGGCGCTCGAGCCGACGACGCTCTGTGTGCTGCGGGCGTTGCGCTGGACCGAGGCGGGCGCGTCGAGCGTCGCATCGCGGTGCATCGCCTGCAGGATGTTGGCGCGCACCGCAGGCAGATAGCTGTCGAGGTCGGACGGCAGGCTCGCGAGCGTCTGCTGGTAGCACTGCGGCGTGTGCTGGCTGATCGCGCGGCCGTTGGCCGCCGCGTCGACCATGTCGCGGGAGTCACAGGTGGCGGCGGACGCGCCCAGGGGCATGAGCAGCAAGCCGAAGAGGACGGCGATGCCGATCAGGAGAGGATGGTGACGTCGACTGCCCATGAGGGAAGCTGGCACGGAGGCGGGTCCACCCGCAGTGTCCTGCCGCTGAAAGAACGCTACCGGGACCGCATGAGCGATGAAATGGCGGTTGGTAAGTGTTTCGTGAAGATTCATGGCGCTGATGGGGTCACCCGACCGGGGTATCGGCCGTCACCCATTCGACCTTGAGCGATTCCTGCCGTGTGCGCCTGGGGCCGCGCCATTCCGAAGAGGTGCCACTGCGAGGATCCTGCCAACAGATTCCCGCTGCAGCCCCACTATCCTAGCGACGTGAGGGCTGTCACGACGTCCCTGCGCGACGCGGCGGGCGGATGGCCGGCAGCTCTCTGGCTCGCCCTGGTCGCCGTTGTCGCGATCGGCGGCGCCGGCGGAGCCTCGAGCGGCGGCATCGCGCTGGCCGCAGCGGCCTGCCTGGGCGCCTGTGCACTCGCGGGCGTGGCCGCGGCCGGCGGCGTGCGGCCGTGGTCTCCACCACCTCGCAGGGTGATCGTCTACGTCGCCGCCCTGGCGGCGGTGGGCCTGGTCTCGTACGCCTCGATCGCCTGGTCGCTGACGCCGCAGGCTTCCTACGGCGACGCCGACCGCTGGCTCGTGGCCGCGGCCGCGGCCGCCGTCGGCACCGTGCTCGCTGGTCTGCTTCGCCGTCCGCTCGAGGCCGCCGTATGGGTGCTCTGCGGTGCCTCGCTGCCGTTGATCGCGTACGCCATCCAGCAGCGCGCGCACGGCGAGTTCTTCCAGACCTCGCCGCGACTGCAGGGCGTGCTCGGCTACCCCAACGCGATCGGGGCCTACGCGGCGCTCTCGGCGCCCGCCGCGCTGTGGCTCGCGAGCTCCCCGCAGCGCGCGCGGCGCGTCGCGGGCTGCGCCACGCTGGCGCTGCTCGTGCTCGGCCTGGCGCTGTCCTCGTCGCGAGGCGGCGTGCTGGCCGCCGTCCTCGGCTGCGGAATCTGGCTTGCGGTCTCGGAACGGCGCACCGAGAGCGGCGCGGCGCTGCTCGCCGTCCTCGTGGTGACGGCGCCCGCGGCGCGCTGGGGGCTCGACCAGCCGTCCTTCAAGGCACTCGACGTCCCCTTCACCGTGCCCGCGGGCTCGCGCCTGGTGTGGTACTCGCTCGCGGCCGTGGTGGCGGCCGCCGTGCTCGGCCCGCTGGCCGTGGAGCTCGCTCAGCGCGCGGGACCGCGCGTCCGCAGGGCCTGTGGCCTCGCCGTGCTGGTCGTCGCCGTGGCCGGCGCTCTGCTCGCGGTCGTGCGGCTGTCGTCGCAGCACGGCGGCCCGATCGGCGCGCTCAGCCACGTCTGGCATCAGCTCTCGGGCGGCGGGGCCGTCGGCTCGACCGATCACCTCACCCAGCTCTCGACCAACCTGCGCGGCCGCTGGTGGGGCGAGGCCTGGGACGGCTTCACCGCGCACCCGTGGCGCGGCAACGGGGCCGGCTCCTTCGAGACGATTGACCGCCTGGCGCGACCCGACTTCCAGCAGGCCGGTCAGGAGCACTCCGCGTTCTTGCACGTGCTCTCGGGCACGGGGCTGCTGGGCGCCATCCCGGCGATCATCGCCCTGGCCGCCGCAGGCGCGTGCATGGCAACCGTCACGCGCCTGCGCGGGGCCGAGCGCTCCGCAGCGCTCGCACTGGTGGCCGGCGTGGGCGCCTTCGCGCTGCACAACCAGATCGACTGGGAGTGGCAGCAGACCGCGCTCACGGTGCTCGCCTATCCGATTCCCGTTCTCGTGGCCTGCGCCGCGGGCTCGACCCGTGCCGTGATGGCGGCGCGCGCTCGGCGGCAGGGCCTCGCGGTGCTGGCGGCGACGGCCCTCGCGCTCGCCGCGATCCCCGTGACGCTGCCCGTGCTGAGCAACAACGCGCTGGGGCGCGCCGATCGGCTCGAGACCCAGGGACGCACGGACGAGGCGCGCGTTGAGGCCGACCTCGCCGCCGCCCTCGACCGCACGTCGGTCAACGCGCAGCTCGAGCGCGCCAGCCTGCTGCAGCAACTGGGCCGCCCGGCCGACGCGCGGCGCGCCGTCGACCACGCGCTCTCGCTGGAGCCGGAGAACGACCGCACCTGGCTGACGCTCGCGGGCTACCAGCGCTACTGCTGGGACGACCCGGGCTGGCGCAAGAGCATCGACCGCGCGCGCGAGCTCGCGGGCCATGACACGGTCTTCGCGGGCACGGACGCCGAGGTCGTGGCGGCCAGCGACGCCTGCGTCGGCAACGAGCCGGGCTGAGCAGGTCAGGGCTTCTACGTGCCGAGGATGACGACGAGCTTCGCGCCCTTGGCCTGCGACGGCGTGATGCCGTCGAAGGGGGTCACGAACTGCACGTTGCCGACCAGCCGGGCGAGTTTGCGCGCGGCCGGCCCGTAGCCCCTGGCGTACTGCACGATCGTGGGCAGCCCGCGCTTCTGCGCGTTGCCGACGTAGGTGATGGGATAGCCGGCGCCCTGCACCCTGGCGGCCAGCTGGTGCGCGACGCCGTGGATGCCGTTGGAGTTCAGCACCATCACGGGGGTCTTGCCGGGCGCCGGGATGGGCCTGGCCGGCTTGTGGCTCTTCGGCTTCGTGGCCGGATGCTTGACGGGCGGCTTGTTCTTGACGGCTCCGGCGGCCTTGCCGGTGCCGGTGCTCGTGTGGTGCGCCGTGGCCACGGTCGTCGCGCCGCCGCCGTGGGGCGTCGCCGGAGCTTCGGCAGCTGGCTTCCCGGAGTCGCCCCCGCGGGTCAGCACCGCAACGACCGTGATGATCGCGGCGAGCAACAATCCGATGGCGATGAGGCGGGTCACGAGACGCACTGCGTGGCGATGTCCATAGACGATGTAGCTGGGTGCAGCAGACATGTGAGGCTGACGTTTCGCCATGCGCGTTCAGGCTCCTGCGACGTACGGCTATCGTCTCGCACATCGGCAGGGAGCGCCCTCAGCATGACAGCCTGCGATTCATCGCGTTCGAAGGGGCCGACGGCGCGGGCAAGACCACTCAGGCACGACTGCTCGCCGCGCACCTGCGTGCCCTCGGCACCGATGTCGTCGAAGTGCGCGAGCCGGGCGGGACGCCGACGGGCGAGAGCGTGCGCGCGATCGTGCTCGAGGGCCGCGAGCCGGTCAGCGCCCGCGCCGAGGCGCTGCTGTTCGCGGCAGCCCGGGCGCAGCTCGTCGAGGACGTCGTCGCGCCGGCGCTGGAGCGTGGCGCGACCGTGATCGCCGACCGCTATGTGGGCAGCTCGCTCGTCTACCAGGGCGTCGTGCGGGGCGTGGGGGCGGACGCCGTGCGCACGATCAACGACATCGGCACCGGCGGCCTGATGCCGGACGCCACGGTGCTGCTGACCGTGACCGCGGAGCAGGCGGCGGCGCGGCGTGATCGCGACAGCGACGACCGCATCGAGCGCGAGCCGCTCGAGTTCCACCGCAAGGTGATCGCCGCCTACGAGGACGTGCTCTCGGCCAACGGCCGCCTCGTCCACGTCGACGGCAGCGGCGAGGCCGAGCAGATCGCCGCGCGCGTGCGCGAGGCGCTCGGACTCTGAGCTTTATGAGCACTGTCACCACCGATCCGTTCGAGGGCCTGGTCGGCAACGAGGCCGCGCGGGCGCGCCTGCGCAGCGCGCTGCGCCGACCCTCGCATGCCTATCTGCTGATCGGCCGCCCCGGCTACGGCGTCGCGGCGCACGCACGGCGGTTCGCCGCCGCTCTGGCCGGGCTGCCCGAGCGCTCGCTCGAGAGCGGCCACCCCGATCTGCTCGAGGTGCGGCCCGAGGGCACGCAGATCCGCATCGACCAGGTGCGTGAGTTGTGGCGCGACATCCAGCTGCGGCCGTTCTCCGCCGAGCGTCGCGTGTACTTGATCTGGGACGCCGAGACGATGCCGGACGTCGTGCAGAACGCGCTGCTGAAGTCGATCGAGGAGCCGCCCGCGCACGCCGTGGTGGTGCTGGTGTGCGCCCAACCGCACCGGCTGCTCGCGACCGTGCGCTCACGCTGCGAGGTCATTCGCTTCGCGCCGCTGGCGGCCACCGAGGTGGCGACGGCACTCGGGCTCGGCGGGCCGGAAGGGCTCGCGCTCGCTCGGGCGAGCGGTGGCGACCTCGAGCGCGCGCGCGAGTTGCTGGCCGGTGGCGAGGCGCGTGACCGCCGCGAGCGCTACCTCGCGCTGGCGCGTGCGGCCTACGCAGACGAGCGCTTCGATCCCGGCGCGGCGGCCCGGGCGGTGGCGGAAGCCTGCAGCGCGCGCGGCGCCGAGGCGCGCGCCGCCGCCGAGGAGGAGACCGCGCGGCGCGTCGAGGCCCTCGGTGAGCATCCTCCGCGCGCGGAGGCCTCACGGGTGCGGCGCGAGGGCGAGGCGCTGGCCAAACGCCGGGCACGCGCCGCCGAGGTCGAGGAGGCGCGCGCGGCCGTCGAGACGCTCGTCACCTGGTACCGCGACCTGCTCGCTGCGACGCTCGGAGCCGACGGGGCGCTGGTACACTCGGACCACCGCGAGCAGCTGGTAAAAGATGCTGCAAACGGTCGCGAAGCACTTGCCGCGCGCTGCCTCGAGGCCGCGCGCGACACGCGCCGAGCGCTGGAGCTGACAATTACGCCGACCCTCGCGCTCGAGGCGCTCTTCCACCGTCTGCGGACGATCGCCCGGGCCGAGCAGGCGACTGCATAGAGAGCCCCGGCGGGCTCTGGAAGGGGCCTCATGGCCTGGGCCGTGAACGTCGTCTTCTCGCCCGGCGGGAAGGTGTACAGCTTCGACCCGAACGGGCTCGAGCTGGCGTGGGACGAGCGCGTGATCTGCAACACCTCGCGCGGACCGGAGCTGGCGCGCATCGTGACCGGCAACCACGAGGTCGAGCGCTCGCCCAAGGATCCGCCGCTGCGCCCCATCGACCGGCGCGCGACGCCGGCCGACGAGGAGCGCGTCAAGGACAACCGCGCCGTCGGACGCAAGGCGATGCTGGCGTTCCGCGACCTGCTGCGCGAGCGCGGCATCCAGAACGCGCGCCCGGTCGGCGCCGAGGTCAGCTTCGACGGCTCGCGCATCGCGCTCACCTACCGCGCCGAGGAGCGCACGGAGCTGCGCGGCATCTCCGGTCCGCTCTCGAGCCGGATGGGCACGCGCGTCGAGGTGCGGCAGGTCAGCCCGCGCGAGGCGGCACGGCAGTGCGGCGGAGGCGGCATGTGCGGGCCCGTGCGCTGCTGCACGCGCTTCCCCTCGCACGAGCAGCCGATCACGCTGCGCATGGCCAAGGATCAGGACGTGCCCATGAACCCCGGCCGCATCACGGGCCTGTGTGGCCGCCTGCGCTGTTGCCTGGCCTTCGAGCACCCGGTCTACCGCTCGTTCCGCGATCGCGCGCCCGCCGTCGGCCGCATGGTCAAGACGCCGCAAGGACGCGGGATCGTGCGCAGCTACAAGGTGCTCGACGACACGCTCGTGGTGGCGCTCGAGGGAGTGCCGGGCGAGGTCGACGTGCGCGTCGACGACGCCAGCGAGATCACTCCTCGCTCGTAGGCGAGGGCTGCTCCTGGGCGGCTTCCGCCGCTCCCATGCCGAAGTCGAGGAACGACCCCAGGTACGCGGCTAGCGCGGCCGTGCCGGTCAGCAGCTCGATCATGGTCGCGGTACGCGCGCCCTTGCTCGTCGCGATGATGTCGCCCGGCGGGCTGACGAAGCCTGTCGAGACCGAGTAGTAGAAGAAATCTGAGAACGTCGGCGGGTTCGCGAGGCCGTGGAAGGCGCCGTGGGGATGCCAGCGCCAGACGCCGATGTAGATCAGCGTCCAGAACAGGAAGAACGCCACCGCGAGTAGCACGAGACCGACGCGCCGCAGTGCGACGAGCAACGCTGCCACGCGCGCGACGCCATGGCCGAGCAGCGGGACGTCGAGGCGCGCCAGCACGCGCTGGGTGCCCATGAGGAACACGAGCACCCCCACGCCGATCACGCTCCAGCCCACGACGAGTACCACGACGGCCGTGTCCTCGTCGATCTCCGGAGAGAGCATGCCGAGCGCCCAGATGGCCAGACAGGCCCCCACCAACCGCAGAGCGCCGGCGCGCAGATGCCCCGGCAGGCGCTCGGCGGTGGCCAGCTGGAACGAGAGACCGCGGCGCATCGCTCGCTCTACGAGCCTAGACGCCCGTATCCTGCCGCGCCATGGGGGTGACGATCGTCGGATCGACCGTACGGGATGTCGTGCACATGCCCGGGTGCGCGCCCGTGCACAGCACCGGCGGCTCGCCGTTGTTCGCAGCACGCGCGCTCTCGGCGCTGGGCGTGCGGCCGGGCGTCGCCACTCGTTGCGACGACGCCGCGCTCGCCGCGCCGATCGCCGAGCTCGCCGATCCGCTCTGCCTGAAGCTCGACGCAACGGTCGTGCAGAGCGAGCTCCGCTACCGGCCCGACGGCGAGCGCGACCACACGCTGGCCGGCCTCGGCGAGGCCTGGACGGAGGACGACATCACGGGCTGGGCGGCGCCCGCGCTGGCGGGCGCGACGTGGGTGCATGCCGGCACGCAGCGCGGCGGCGACCTCGGACCCGCGGTGCTGGAGGCGCTGGCGGGCGGCGGGCGCTTCGTCGCACTCGACGCTCAGGGCCCGTTGCGCCGCCCCGAAGTGGGACCGCTCGTGCTGACCGGCACGCTCGACGCCGGGCTCCTGCGGCACGTGCAGGCGCTCAAGCTGAGCGAGCACGAGGCGATGGCGGCCTACGGCACGATCGACGCGAGTGCCATCCGCGCGGTCAGCCGGGTGCCCGAGGTGCTCGTCACGTTCGGGGAGTGGGGCGCCTCGCTCTCGTGCGAGGGCGACTCCGGGCAGGTTTCGGCACAGGCGGTGACCGACGTCGATCCCACGGGCGCCGGCGATGCGTTCCTCGCGGGCTACGCCCACGCGCGCGCGCAGGGGATGGAGCCGCTGACTGCCGGGCAGGTGGCCTGCGAGGGCGTCAGCGCGCTTCTCGCGGAGCGCGCGCGGGCCGCGCAGCGAGCACGAGCGTGAGGGTCGTGAAGGTGAGCACCAGGACGATGCGCCATGTGCTGCCATTGCTGGCGGTGCCCGGCGTGATCCAGAACAGCAGCGGCGCGAACCAGACGAGCGCGAGGCGGTCGCGCCCCGCAGCGATCGGCACGAGCAGCAGTACGAGGTAGTGCAGCCAGACGACGGGCGAGAGCGCCAGCGAGGCGGCGATCGCGCAGCACAGCGCGCTCACCTCGCTGCGCGGGTGGCGGGCCAGGGCGATGGCGGCGACGAGCAACGGCAGGCCGACGGCGAGCGCGAGCGCCAGAGCGGCCTCGCGAGGCAACCCGAGCGCCAGGCCGAGCGCCGTGGGGCTGTAGCCGCGGGGCGACTCGATGCGCGAGAGCTCCTGCAGCAGACGCGGGTAGTCGGCGAGGCCGGCGAAGCCGATCAGCGCCCAGGAGGCCAGCACGGCCACGAGCGCCGCGCCGATCGAGACGAGCGCCGCGCGCCAGCGATCGCCGATTGCGAACAGCGAGAGCAGCGGCCACAGGAACAGCTTGGCGACGGTCGCGCCCAGCACGATTGCGCCCAGCGCCGGCGAGGAGCGCCGCCAGCGCCACGCTGCCGCGACGGCCAGTGCGAGCAGCGGCGAGATCGTCCCGAGCGAAAGGCCGCCGAGCAGCGGGGGCCACAGGTAGATGATCCCGTAGCAACGCCAGTCGCGCACCCCGAGAAGCCGCAACGCCAGCGCGGGCGCCGCCAGCGAGAGCGCCACGAAGATCCACTCGGCGAGCATCTGAGGCAGCCACGTGAGCGGCGCGACGAACACGGCCACGAGCGGCGGGTAGACGTAGTTCGCGTGCGACCTCAGCTGACTGAGCGCGTGCGGATAGGGCGAGTTGCCGTCGAGCAGCGCGCGGCCCGCCGGCAGGTACTCCTTGCGGAAGTCCCAGAGGTAGTCGCTGCCTGCCGCGTGCAGCAGCAGGGGCACGAGGGCGAGCGGCAGAGCGGCGAACAGGACGACGCTGCCCAGTTGCGCCGCGGCCCGCACCAGGGGCAGCCGCTCTCGTCGCTCTGCAACTGCCATGCCCCGATCATCGGCGCCACCCGGCGCCGTCTTGAATGTCAAGACACCTAGAATCCACCGGGTTCGGAGAGAGCCCCGCCCCAGGGAGGCACCCGATTCCGGTCGAGTTCATCGGCATGATCGCCACGCGCGCCTCCTCGGAGACGCAAGCGGCCGAGGGCCCCGTCATCGACGTCGCCTACACGCGCGAGTTCGCGCGCGTGCACGAGGAGGCCGGCTTCGACCGGGTGCTGATCGGCTACTACTCGGACGCCGCCGACGGCTTCATCGTCGCGGCCGACGTGTTCGCCCACACCGAGCGCCTCGGCGTCCTGCTCGCCCACCGGCCGGGGTTCATCTCGCCCACGGTCGCCGCGCGCAAGCTCGCCACCCTCGATCAGTTCTCGGGCGGCCGACTCGCAGTGCATGTCATCTCGGGCGGAAGCGACACCGATCAGCGACGCGACGGCGACTACTGCGACCACGACACGCGCTACCGCCGCACCGACGAGTACCTCGAGGTGCTGCGCGCGATCTGGACCGCGGACGGACCGGTCGACCACAGCGGCGAGTTCTACCGCTTCGAGGGCGCTTCCTCGGCCGTGCGGCCGGCGCAGGAGCCGTACCTGCCGATCTACTTCGGCGGGTCGTCCGACGCGGCGATCGGGGTCGCAGCCAGGCACGCCGACACCTACGCGCTCTGGGGCGAGCCGCTCGAGCCGGCGCGCGCCCATATCGAGCGCGTGCGCGAGGCCGCGGCAGCCGAGGGCCGATCGCTGAGCTTCAGCCTCTCTCTGCGGGCGATCCTCGGAGAGAGCGAGGACGCCGCGTGGGAGAACGCGCACTCGTTGCTCGAGCAGGCACGCGCGCGGGCCGCGGGGGGCATCGCGTCCGATGCGAGATCCGAGAGCGTCGGCTCCAGGCGACTGCTCGAGGCCGCGGCCGCCGGCGACGTGCACGACGAGCGCCTGTTCACGGCGATCGCCGAGGCAACGGGTGCGCGCGGCAACACCACGGCGCTGGTCGGCACCGCCCAGCAGATCGCCGACTCGCTCATGCGCTACGTCGAGCTCGGCGTGTCGACGATCCTGCTGCGCGGATTCGACCCCCTCGAAGACGCGCGAGCCTACGGCGAGATCATCCGGCTCGTGCGCACCGAGGTCGCCCGCCGCGAGGAGCTCTCGGCTATCGACCGATAGGCGTACTTGCCAATTGTGCCTCCACTTGCCCCTTGCGTAGGCGACGCACTATCGTAGGTGTCGACTATCGATCGATAGAGGAGGCCGGGTGTGGGCATCGTCGTCTCTCGGGACGGAGCGGTCGCGGTGGTGGAGATCGATCGCCAGGCGAGCCTGAATGCGCTCGACATCGAGACCGTCAGCGAGCTCGCGGCGCGACTCCGCGAGCTGGGCGAGGACACGGGCGTTCGCTGCGTCGTGCTCACGGGTGCGGGCGACCGCGCCTTCATCGGAGGCGCCGACCTCGAGTACATGAGCAAGGTCACCAGCGAGCAGGCGCGCGAGTTCGCCGAGGTCGGCCACGAGGTCGGGCGTCTGCTCGAGACGATGCCGAAGCCCACGATCGCGGCCGTCAACGGCTATGCCCTGGGCGGCGGCTGCGAGGTCGCGCTGGCCTGCGACATCCGCTACGCGTCGTCCAACGCCAAGCTCGGGCAGCCCGAGGTCTCGTTCGGGCTGATCCCCGGCTGGGGCGGAAGCCAGCGCCTGGCGCGAACGACCACCCTCGGATTCGCGAAGGAGCTGATCTTCACCGGGCGCTACGTCGGCGCGGAGGAGGCGCTGCGGCGCGGGCTCGTCGACGCCGTCGCCGACCCCGTGCTCGAAAAGGCGATGGAGAGCGCCCGGACGATCGCGCGCAACAGCCCGTCCGCGCTGGCAGCCGCGAAGCAGCTCTGCAACCGCGCCCTCCAGGGGGCCCACGCGGCCAACCTGGCGGAGGAGTGCGAGCACATCGCCGAGGTGCTCGTCAGCGACGACGCTCGCGAAGGCACCACCGCCTTCCTCGAGAAGCGGGAGCCGGCCTTCGCCATCGCTAGCATCCGCGAATGACGGCGCCTCCGGACCAGCGATCGGATCAGATCCGGCGCGCCGCGGCCGAGCTGTTCTTCAATCACGGCTTCGAGGCGACGACGACGCGCGGGATCGCGCAGGTGCTCGGCATCAAGTCGGCGAGCATCTACTACCACTACGAGGACAAGCAGGAGATCCTCTTCGAGATCATCTACTCGACGATGCGCGAGCTGATCGATCGCGTGCGCGTCGGCACCGAGCAGCAGACGGCGCCCGAGCGCAAGCTCGCCACGCTGATCATCCACCACGTGCTCATGCACGCGCACCGGCCGAAGGAGGCGATCCTCGGCGACACGGAGCTGCGCAGCCTGACGGGCGAGCGGCGCAAGGTCGTACAGCGGCTGCGCGACGAGTACGACCGGCTGCTCACCGAGATCCTGAGCGAGGGCCGCGACTCCGGCACGTTCGACCTGCTCGACGAGAAGCTGACGGCCTACGCGATCCTCGCGCAGTGCACGCACGTGGGCACGTGGTACGAGCGGCGCGGTCGCCTCTCGCTGTCCGAGGTCGCCCTCGTCTACGTCGGATTCGGGCTGCGGCTGGCCGGCGCCGAGTCGATGGCCCGCGACGAGTTCGACGCGCTGATGGCCTCGGCTCAGGCGTTCTACGAGGATGCCCGGCCGAAGCGCGTGACTGGCTAGCGCGTGCAGCAAGACGTCACGGTGGCGCAGGCCGGCGTCGAGGCCGTCGACGAGTTGCGCCTTCTCTTCCTCGCGCTGCATCGCCATCACCGCTCGGTCACCGACCTGCCGCTGGTCGCCGACGACGAGGCGTGGCGGGCGCGCAGGGCGACCTATCTCGCGTGGTTCGCCGAAGGGCGGGCGCTGCTGTTCGTCGCGAGCGCTGGGGAGGCGCCCGTCGGGTACGCCCTCGTCGTCTGGCACGAGGGCGCGGACGACACCTTTCCGCTCGCACCGCGCTACGCGGAGCTCTACACCCTCAGCGTGGCCGAGGGGGCGCGCGGAGCCGGCGTCGGCGGTCGACTGCTCGACGCCGTCGACGAGGCGCTCGCGGGCGAGGGCGACCCGCCGCTGGTGATCGCCGTGACGGCCGGCAACACCGACGCGTTGCGCTTCTACGCCCGGCGAGGGCTCGTGCCGGGCGAAGTGCTGCTGTACCGATTCCGCGCCGCTCGAGCGGATCCCGGAACCTAGTCGGCCCACCAGTCGCGCCGGCCCTCGACGTCTTCACGCGGATCCTCGCCGAGATTGGGCGCGCCGATGACGAGGATCTCGAGGCCGTCCGGTCCCGCCTCGTAGCCTCGCCACGCACCGGGCGGGACGCGCACCGCGTCCCATTCCTCGAGCTCGACGATCTCGTCGTCGATCTTCATCCGCCCGCTCCCGCGCACGACCACGTACACCTCTTCCTGCGTCTTGTGGGTGTGACCGTACGGAAAGCGATAGCCGGGCGGGACGCGCTGATAGGTGAGACCGGATTGCTCGAGATCGAGCGCCTTGGTCGCCGCGCGGAACTCCAGGTCTGGCGCGCCGTCGAACCTCGGGCCGTAGTCCTCCAGGTCATGCTTGAGGTTCTTGCGCGTGAACGGCACGGCGCAATCGTATGTGCCGGCGGCGGCAGCGGGAGTGGCTCTGCGCGCTACCGAAGCGGCGCGAGCCCTGAGTCGAGGACGAGCTGAGCCATGACTTGCTGGCCCTTCCCACTCGGGTAGCAGCAAGGATCCTTGGTAAGCCAGCCCTTCGCGTACGCGTTCAGCGCTCCGCTGGCGCCGTTGAACGCGCGCAAGGCGTCGACGCATCGGCCGCCATGCGTCGTCATCGCCGCGCAGATGGACCGCTTCAACGTCATGTCCTCGTAGACGCCGATCTCGCTCGTGATGAACGAGGGCACGACATCCTTGGCACCGGGCACGACGTTCGGCAGGGTGATCGCCCGCAGCACCGCCTCGTTCGGCTTGCGCAGCTCGCGGACGAGCGCCGCCGTGGCAGCGAGGTTGCGGCTGAAGGCGCGGAGATCGGCCGCGTAGCACGCAGTCCCCGTGCACCCGCCGGCCTCGAGCCGGCCGTCTCCCGCGTTGAGATCGGCGCCGCCGATGCCGATCAAGACGACCTGCGCCTTGCGCAGCGCCCTGCGCGTCGTCGGGTCGGAGCGCACATCGGCGAGCAACTCGCTGCTCGTCTTGCCTTCACGGGCGAGATTGACGACCGTGACGCGGAGGCCGAGCTTCTGCTGCAGGAGACGCCCGTAGCGCCCGACCCAGCCGAGGCCGGTGGCGTCGCCCTGGCCCGTGGTGTCGGAGTCTCCGATCGCGACGACGTTCCAGACCGCCGGCCGCGCCGACGCACGTGGGGCGCCCAACGTGGCAGCCGGCAGGATCGCGAGAAGGGCGACACTCAGAACGATTCCGCGCAGGCCCGCTCCCGAGCGGTGGGTCGGCGCAGATACTGCGGTCACGGCCGTCATGTGCGAACTCCTCCTATCGCGTCACGAACCCGCACGAGCTGCGGCGCGGCGAGCATCGCACGAGGTGGAACCCTGCCCGCTCATCACTGCGGGTGATCTCGAGCTCGCGCTCTCACCCCCAGGACGGATCGAACCTCAGGGCCGCTCGAACACGGCGGCGAAGCCCTGGCCGCCGCCGATGCACATCGAGACGAGGCCCCAGCGCTCACCGGTCCGCTCGAGCGCGTGCATCAGCTTGACCGTGAGGATCGCGCCGGTCGCGCCGACCGGGTGGCCGAGTGCGATCGCGCCGCCGTCGGGATTCAGCTTCTCGGCCGGCAGCTGGAGCGTCTCTGCAACGGCCACCGCCTGGGCGGCGAAGGCCTCGTTCAGCTCGATCACGTCGATCTCGTCGATCGTCTTGCCGGCCAGCTCCAGCGCCTTCGGGATCGACATCGCCGGCGCGTAGCCCATGATCTCGGGCTCGATGCCCGTGACCGCCCAGGAGTGCAGCAGGAGGCGCGGGGCGAGCCCCCGCCGCGTCGCCTCGGAGAGCCGCATGAGCAGCACCGCGGCGGCGCCGTCGTTGATGCCGGACGAGTTTCCGGCGGTCACCGAGCCGCCCTTCTGGAACACGGGCTTGAGGCCGGCCAATTGCTCCAGCGTTGTCGCGCGCGGGTGCTCGTCCCGGGCAAAGGGCTCGTCCGCGCGCGGAGCCTCGATCGGGACGATCTGCTCGTCGAAGCGGCCCTGCTCGATGGCCTCGGCGGCGCGCTCCTGGCTGAGCAGCGCGAAGGCATCCTGCTGCTCGCGGGAGACGGCCTGCTGCTCGGCGACCTTCTCGGCCGTGACGCCCATCTGGTACCCGCCGAACGGATCGGTCAGCAGCGAGAGCGTGCCGTCGATCGCCTCGCGCGAGCCGAGCCGCCAGCCGGCGCGCTCGCCGTAGGTGAGGAACGGCTGCCGGCTCATCGACTCGTCGCCGCCGGCGACGACGACGCGCGACTGGCCGGCGAGGATCGACTGCGCGCCGCTCACGATCGCCTGCAGTCCCGAGGAGCAGAGGCGGTTGACGTTCATGGCCGTGGACGAGGGCGGCAGTCCCGCGCCCAGCGCGCAGCGCCGGGCGTTGTAGGCATCGGGGCCGACCTGGGCGACCTGGCCCATGACCACCTCGTCGACCTCGCCGGCCTCCAGGCCGACGCGCGAGATCACCTCGCGGATGCAGGCGGCGCCGAGGTCGGCCGCCTCGACGTCCTTGAGCGCTCCGCCGAAGCGACCGATGGCGGTGCGCACTCCGCCGACGAGCGCGATGGGGTCGTCGTGCATCATCGGGCGTAATCGTAGAAGCCGCGGCCGGACTTGCGGCCCCAGTGGCCGGCCTCGACGAGTCGTTTGAGCAGCGGCGGCGCTGCGAAGTCGGGTCGCTTGAACTCGTCGTAGAGCGAGTCGCACACCGACTGCAGGACGTCCAGCCCGATGAAGTCGCACAGCGTCAATGGGCCCATCGGGTGCCCGGCGCCGAGCTTCATGCCCGTGTCGATGTCCTCGGCCGTCGCGAACCCCTCCTCCAGCATGCGCACCGCCGCCATCAGATACGGGACGAGCAGGAGGTTGACGACGAAGCCGGAGCGGTCCTTGGTGCGGATCGACTGCTTGCCCATCGCCTGCACGAACTGCTCCGCCTGCCCGACGATCTCCTCTGCGGTGTCGAGCGAGACGACGACCTCGACGAGCTTCATGACCGGCACCGGCGAGAAGAAGTGCATCCCCAGCACGCGCTCGGGGCGCTCGGTGGCCGCCGCCAGCCGCGCGATCGGGATCGAGGAGGTGTTGGACGCCAGCGGCACGCCCGCGGGCACCAGCCGGTCGAGATCGCGGAAGATGTCCGCCTTGATCTGCGGGTCCTCGTAGACGGCCTCGACCACGAGCTGCGCACCGCTCACGGCCTCGAGCTCCGTCGCAGACGTGATCCGCGCGAGCACCGAGTCGGGGCTCGCTCCCTCGAGCTTGCCGGCCTCCGCGGCACGTGCGAGGCTCTGCTCGATGCGCCCGCGCGAGCGTTCGAGCACGGCCGCATCGGGCTCGTACTGGACGACGTCGAAGCCGCCGCGGGCCGCGCTCTCGGCGATCCCCGACCCCATGAAGCCCGCGCCGATGATGGCGACCGTCCCGGACATGACTGCCTCTCCCTAGCGTGCGATAGGCGCGAGAATAGCGAAGTGCCCGATCGTTTGACAGCCCTGCAGACCGATAGCTACCCTCATCTACCTATCGTTGGGTAGATACATGAAAACGACTCGACTCCCCCTGCTCCCGGCCGTCGTTCGCGAGCGCGCCCAGTCGACCCCGGACGCGCCCGCCGTCGTCGCCGGCGCGAGCGAGCTGAGCTACGCGGACCTGCAGGCGCTGGTCGCCGCGCTCAACGGGCGCCTGCGGCACCACGGGGTGCGCACGGGCGATCGCGTCGCGATCCTCGGCCTCAACTCGATCGAGTGGGTCGTCGCGTTCCTGGCCTGCCTCGACGCCGGGGCCGTGGCGGCGCCGCTCAGCTATCGCCTGAGCCCGTACGAGCTGGAGCAGCAGATCACGCTGCTGCAGCCGCGCCTCGTGCTGGCCGACGAGGAGTTCCTCGAGTCGGTGACCGCGGGTGCGCGCAGCGCCGGTGCGACGCTGCTTCCGCTCACGGGTCTGGACTCCGGCCGCGAATCCGTCTGGGCCGGCCGCTCCGCGGGCGCCGTGACCGCCGCGGTCACGCCCGCAAGCCACGCGCTGATCAGTTTCACCTCGGGCAGCACCGGCGCGCCGAAGGGCGCCGTGATCACGCACGAGGGCCTCGTGTCGGCGGCCGGTGCCTACGTCGAGGCGATGGGGACGAGCGAGGACGATCGCACGCTCGCGATGGTGCCGCTGTTCCACAACACGGGCTTCTGCGACCAGCTGGCCCACATGCTGCTGGTCGGCGGCACGGTGGATCTGCTGCCCGCGTTCGGCGTCGCCGCGGCGCGCGAAGCGCTGCTGCGACAGCCCTCGACGTTCCTGATCGGCGTGCCCGGCATCCTGCGCCTGCTCACGACGAGCGAGGGCGGCGAGGGGATCTTCGCCGCCTGCCGCATCGCGTGCTACGGCGGCTCGCCGATGCCCGAGGCCTGGATCCAGGACATCGCCTCGCGCTGGCCGCACCTCCGGCTCTACAACTCCTACGGGCTCACCGAGTTCACCTCCGTCAGCCATCTGCTCGACCCCCGCGACCTGCCCGAGCACTCCGGCACGGTCGGCCGGCCCGTGCCGGGCGCGGAGCAGCGCGTCGTCGAAGCCGACGGCTCGCAGTTGCCGGCCGGAGAGGTCGGGAGCCTGCTGCTCGCAGGGCCGAGCCGCATGAAGAAGTACTGGCGCGACCGCGCGCGCACGAGCGAGGTCACCCGCGGGCGCTGGCTCGTGACGGGCGATCTCGGCAGCGTGAGCGAAGACGGCTTCCTGACCCTGATGGGCCGGGCCTCGGAGGTCATCAACCGAGGTGGCGAGAAGGTCAGCCCGCTCCAGGTCGAGGCCGCGCTCAGCCTGCTGCCCGAGATCGCCGAGGCTGCCGTCGTCGGCGCGCCGCATCCCGTCTTCGGCGAGCGAGTGGTGGCGTTCGTCGCCCTGCGCGACCGCCATGAGCTCGATGCCGACGCCGTGCGCACCCACCTGGCGCGCACCGTCGCCGACTTCGCCGTTCCCGAGCGCTTCTTCGTGCTCGATCACCTGCCCCGCGGCTCGACCGGCAAGGTCGACCGCCGCGCGCTCTGCGCATCTGCCGAGGCGGCCGTCGCGGCCGAGTCGGCGCGTTGCTGACCCCGAACCGACAGGAGCCGTGATGGCGCTCTGCACACCCGAGGAACTGTCCAGGCGGCTCGCCCTTCGCAAGGCCGACTTCCGCTGGCGCGGCGAGCACGTCGATCCCGCCACCCATCCGGAGTTCGCGCCGACGCTGATCTCGTGGGGCAGCTGGCTCTACCAGGCGGCCTTCGATCCCGAGACCGCCGCCACGATGATCGCGAGCCCGGATCTGAACGGCGAGGAGTGCCACGTCTTCTGGCACATGGCGACGAGTCCCGAGGATCTGCTCCAGAACCTCAAGGCCGCGCAGCTGCTGGCCGAGCGCTCTCCACTGAGCGGCTACGCGAGCATCGGCCGCGACGAGCTGCAGGCGCTGATGGTCGCGACGATCGACGTCGACAGCCGCAACGGCACGAACTACCACGAGCGCGTCGTCTCCTACGTCCGCCGCTTCCAGCGCGAGCAGATCATGGCGGCCGCCGCCGTGACGGACGTCAAGGGCGATCGAAGCAAGCGCCCGGCCGAGCAGGACGACCCCGACATGTACCTGCGCGTGGTCGAGCGCAACGCCGACGGCGTCGTCGTGCGCGGGGCCAAGGCGCACACGTCGGGCTCGGTCGGCGCGGAGGAGCTGATCGTGATCCCGACGCGCGCCATGCGCCAGGGAGAGGAGGACTACACGATCGCGTTCGCGATCCCGGTCGACACGCCGGGCATCACGATGGTCGCCCGCGCCTTCAACGCCGGCAGCGACAGCGAGTGGGAGGCGCCGATCTCCTCCCACGACGAGCTCGCCGAGACCTTCACGGTCTTCAACGACGTCTTCGTGCCGAACGAGCGGATCTTCCTGAACGGCGAGTGGCAGCACGCGGGCGACGTCGCCAACCTCTTCGCCAGCGTCAACCGCCAGGGCTATCTCGGCACCGAGTCCGGCCGGCTGCGCCTCTTCATCGGCGCCGCGGCACGCATCGCCGAGCTCAACGGCACCGCGGGCATCGGCCACATCCGGGAGAAGATCGCCCAGATGATCAAGATGGAGCGCTCGATCTGGGCGCTCGGCGTCGCCGCGTCGGCGGAGAGCTACTCGCGCGGCGGCTACCAGATTCCCGATCCGGTGCTCACGAACGCCGGGAAGATCACGTGCATGGAGTGCCACTTCACGGCCACGCGGCTGCTGCTCGAGATCGCGGGCGGCGCCGTCACGACAGCCCCTCTGGAGGCAGATCTGATGGCGCCCGACATCAAGCCGCTGGTCGAGAAGTACTTCCGCGGGGCCGAGCCCGGCTCGGCCTGGGAGCGGCTGCGCGTGTTCAAGCTCATCCGCGACCTCGCGGCCTCGGAGTACTCGGGCTACTGGAACACGGAGATCATCCACGGCTCGGGCTCCCCGGCCGCCGAGATCCTGGCCATGTATCGCGAGGCCGATCTCGATCACTGCAAGGCGATCGTGGATCGCGCCCTCTCGGGCCGCGCCGCAGTCGCCGCCCCGGCCACCGCCTAGCAGGAAGGAAGGAGGCGGCCCATGTCCTTCAGGATCGCTGTTGACACCGGCGGCACGTTCAGCGATGTCGTGCTGGCCGACGACGCGGGGCACTTCTCGCTCAGCAAGGCGCCGACGACTCCGGGCAAGATCTTCGACGGGATCTCGCAGGCGCTGGAATTCGCGGCCGCCGAGCGCGCTCTCGGCCTGCACGAGCTGCTGGCGCAGACCGATGTGCTGATCTACGCGACCACGCGTTCGACGAACGCGATCATCACAGGCACGACGGCGCGCACGGCGCTGATCACGACAGAAGGATTCCCGGACACACTCGTCTTCCGCGAGGGCGGCAAGCTGCGGCCGTTCGACTTCCGCCAGCCGTATCCCGAGCCGTACATCCCGAAGCGGCTGACGTTCGAGATGCCGGAGCGGATCTCGTCCGAGGGCGACGTCGTGCGCGAGCTGAGCGAGGCCGACGCCGTCGCGGTGCTGCGCGAGGTCGCTGCCGCCGGCGTCGAGGCGATCGCCGTCTCGCTGCTGTGGTCGATCGCCAACCCGGCGCACGAGGAGCTGATCGGCTCGCTGATCGAGCGCGAGCTGCCAGGCGTGCCGTACACGCTCTCGGCGCGGCTGAACCCGATCATCCGCGAATACCGGCGTACGTCGTCGGCCGCGATCGACGCGTCGCTCAAGCCGCTGATGCAGGCCCACCTGAGTGACATGGACCGCGATCTGCGCGCGGCCGGCTTCGCGGGCGAGCTGCTGGTGGTGACCTCGTTCGGCGGCGTGCTGCGGCTCGAGGACACGACCCAGCGGCCGCTCTACACCGTCAACTCGGGGCCGGCGATGGCGCCTGTCGCGGGCAAGGAGGTGGCCGCGCCGATCGACAACATCGTCGTCTGCGACACCGGCGGCACCAGCTTCGACGTCAGCGTCGTGCGCGGCGGCGAGGTGCAGTTCACCCGCGAGACCTGGCTCGACGGTCTCTTCACCGGGCACATCACCGGGCTGTCGTCGGTCGACGTCAAGAACGTCGGCGCGGGCGGCGGCAGCATCGCGTGGATCGACAGCGGCGGCCTGCTGCGCGTCGGCCCGCAGAGCGCGGGCGCCGAGCCCGGCCCTGCCTGTTACGGCCACGGTGGCACCGACGCGACGGTGACCGACGCCGCGGTCGTGCTCGGCTACATCGACCCGGCGTACTTCCTCGGCGGCAAGCTGGAGCTCGACGCGGCCGCCGCGCACAGCGCGGTCGAGCGGGCCGTGGCAGGGCCGCTCGGCTTCAGCGTGCAGCGTGCGGCCTGGGCGATCCTGGCCGTCGCGAACGAGCACATGGTCGGCGCCGTGCGCGAGATCACGATCAACCAGGGCATCGACCCGCGCGAGTCGATCGTGATCGCCGGCGGCGGTGCGGGCGGGCTCACGATGTCGAAGATCGCCGAAGAGCTCGGCTGCGACAAGGTGCTCGTGCCGCAGACCGCGGCGGCGCTCTCGGCCACGGGCGGCCTGCTGGGCGACGTGGTCGCCGAGTTCACGGTCAGCCGGCGGGCCGACACGAACGCGTTCGACCGCGATCTCGTCAACGAGGGGCTCGCCGACCTCGACCGCCAGATCGAGGCGTTCTTCGCGCAGATGGACGTGCCCGCCGACGCGCGGATGCAGGACTACGTGGTCGAGGCCCGCTACCCGTACCAGGTGTGGGAGCTCGACGTGGCCCTGCCCAGCAGGCGATTCGAAAGCCAGGCCGACGTCGACGCGCTGGTCGCGGCCTTCCACGAGACGCACGAGCGAGTCTTCGCCGTCAAGGAGCTCGGCCAGTCGGTCGAGTGCCTGTACTGGAAGGGCCGCGCGCGCGTGCACCTGCCGAAGCCAACGCTCGCGGCAGCCACGGGCGAGGCCCAGGGCGCGCCGAGCGCCGAGCCGCGCCCGATGTGGTGGGGCGGAGACGATCCGCAGCAGACGCCCGTGTTCCTGGGCGCGGCGCTGTCGGCCGGCGAGCGTATCGCCGGGCCCGCTGTCGTCGAGCTGCCGACGACGACCGTCGTCGTCTATCCCGGCTGGACGGCGACCGTGACCGAGCGGGGCGATTACCTGCTCGAGCGCGAGCGCGTCTCCGCCGCCGGGGCCAACCGAGAGGAGGCCGCATGAGTGCCGAGCCGCAGCAGACGTTCGATCCGATCCTGCTGGCCGTCGTCGCCAACCGGCTCGACGGCATCTGCCGCGAGATGACGAACACGCTCCTGCGCTCCGCGCGCTCGTCCGTGATCAACCAGGCGCGCGACTTCTCGTGCGCGCTCGTGACGGCCGACAACGAGCTGCTGGCCTCCGCCGAGGGCCTGCCGGTGCACATCATGGGCTCGCAGTACCTGGCCGAGGCCATGACGGAGCTGCACGACGATCTCTCCCGCGGCGACGCGTTCCTCCACAACGACCCGTACCTCGGCAACACGCACTCGGCCGACCACGCGATCCTCGTGCCCGTCGTCGTCGACGGCGAGCACCTCTTCACGGCGGTCGCGAAGGCCCACCAGGCCGACTGTGGCAACGGGCTGCCGACGACGTACGTGCCGGGCGCGAAGGACGTGTACGACGAGGGCGCGCTGACGTTCCCGTGCGTCCGCGTCCAGCGCGACTTCGAGAACGTCGAGGACATCATCCGCATGTGCCGGAGCCGGATCCGGGTTCCGGAGCAGTGGTACGGCGACTTCCTCGCAGGCCTCGGTGCGGCGCGCATCGCCGAGCGGCGCCTCGAAGAGCTGTGTGCCCACTACGGCGTCGATGTGATCCGCGATGCCATCCGCGAGTGGTTCGACTACAGCGAGCGACGCATGGATCAGGCGATCCGCAAGCTCCCGTCCGGCACGCTCCACGGCAGCTCGACGCATGACCCCTATCCGGGCTTGCCCGACGGGATCCCGCTCAAGATCGAGGTGCGGATCGACGCCGAGGAAGGGAGGGTCGAGCTCGACCTGCGCGACAATCCGGACAACTATCCCGGCGGGCTCAACGAGTCGCGCGCGTGCTCGATGGCGAATGCGCTGATCGGGCTGTTCAACTCGATCGACCCCGACATCCCGCACAACGCCGGGTCGTTCCGGCGCGTGACCGTGCACCTGCGCGAGGGCTGCATCGCCGGCATTCCCCGGTTTCCCCACTCGTGCTCGATGGCGACGACGAACGTGGCGGACCGCCTGGTGTGCATCACGCAGGCGGCCTTCGCGGAGATCGGCGACGGCTACGGCCTGGCCGAGGGCGGGATGGGCATGGGGCCGCACATGGGTGTCGTCGCCGGGGTGGACGCGCGGCTGGGCGACCGGCCCTACGTCAACCAGATGTTCATCGGCTCGGCCGGCGGCCCCGGCTCGCCGACGGCCGACGGCTGGCCGACCTATCTGATTCCCGTGTGCGCGTCGCTGATCTACAAGGACAGCATCGAGGTCGACGAGCAGCGCTACCCGATCCACGTGGAGGAGCAGCGGCTGCTGCCCGACACGGAGGGGGCCGGGCGGTTCCGCGGCGGGCTGGGGTGCATTTCGGTCTACGGGCCGACGGATCGGCCCATGTCGGTGGCGTACTCGCTCGAGGCGCGAGACAACCCGCCCCGTGGCGTACGCGGCGGGCAGTCGCCGTCACGCACGGAGGTGTGGAAGATCGAGACCGCGGGCGATCGCGCGGACGTCCCACCCGTGGCCGCCCTGGAGCTGCAGCCAGGCGAGCGAATCGTCTCGGTCTCGGCCGGCGGAGGCGGCTACGGCGACCCGCTGACGCGCGATCCCGCCGCAGTCCTGCACGACGTGCTGGAAGGCTGGGTGAGCCGCGAACGAGCACTCGACGTCTACGGCGTGGTCCTGACGGACGCGGGCAACGACGTGAATGTCGCGGCAACCGAGGCCGCGCGCAAGCCAACCTGAGCCGCTCATTCCAGATTGGGGTCAGACCCCGCCAGGCGGGGTCTGACCCCAGGTGGCGGAGCCTGACCCCAGGGTGGCGATCGGCTTGAATAAGCCGTTTGTAGAGCACGAGAGCGCTCAAGTGCGACCGACGTCGGCCGCGTCTCCCGCCGCTCAGGGCTGGCATATTCCGCATGTCGAGAGGCGTTGCCGCTTGCCGGACGGACCGGGGTCAGGTCCCGCCACGTGGGGTCAGGCCCCGCCAGGCGGGGCCAGACCCCGGTTGAGCGACCCCGGGTGAGCCGACTGGTTTCGATGCATGCTCATCCTTTCGGTGCAGCGCGGCTCAACCTCTTGATCGTCCGAGGGGACGATTGTCACGAAGTACTGCTGACGGGAGGCTTGGCGGGTGCTCTCGTCCCCCAGCGCAACGACTCCTCCACCCCAGGGAGGAGTCGTCGTGGAGCGCATCGCGGCGGCCTATGAGCAGCGCTTCGCGCAGTACGTGAGGGTTGCCACGGCGATTGCCGGCGATCGCGAGCGCGGACGGGACGCCGTCCAGGAAGCGTTTGCACGCGCGATCGCCGGCTGCCTCGCCTACCGCGGCGACGGGCCGCTCGAGGCATGGCTCTGGCGCGCGGTGACGAACGCGGCCCGGAATCAGTGTCGCGCCGCGGGCTCCGGCGTCACGATCGCGAGCCTGGAGGACGAGCCTGGCGACGAGCCCGCAGCGCCGAGCGACGAGGAGGCCGCGGTGCGCCGGCACCTGGCGGCGCTGCCCGAGCGCCAGCGCCTCGTGCTGTTCCTGCGCTACTACGCCGATCTGTCGTACTGCGAGATCGGCGAGGCGCTCGGCCTGCGCACCGGCACCGTCAGCGCCACCCTGGCCGCGGCCCACCGCACCCTGCGCGGCCGGCTCCAGCCAGTGGCGGCGTGACCACGCCGCCACTCGACACGCGTGCATACAGCGTCCAGGTGGACGCCAACGGCATCCGCCAGCACTGCCTGGACTACGGTGGCAACGGCCCGCCCCTGGTCATCGTGCCGGGGATCACCATGCCCGCCGCATGCGTCGAGTTCTTGGCGCTGCCCCTGTCGGAGCGCCATCGCGTGGTCAGCGTCGACCCGCGCGGGCGCGGCCTGTCCGAGCAGCCCGACAGCGGCTACGAGCTGACGACGTACGCGGACGATCTGGCTGCGCTCATCGCCGCGCTCGGCCTGGAGCGCCCGATCGTGCTCGGCCACTCGATGGGAGCGCGCATCGCAGCCGCTCTCGGCGCCTACCACCCGCGTGTGCCGGGCGCCGTGATCCTGGCCGACCCGCCCCTCACCGGGCCCGGCCGCGCGCCCTACCCGGTCCCGATCGACCCCTATGTCGACTCGCTGCGCAAGGCGAAGAAGGGCGCCACGGCCGACGACATGCGGCCGGCGTTCCCGACGTGGTCGGACGAGCACCTCGAGCTGCGCGCGAAGTGGCTCGGCACCTGCAGCGAGGCCGCGGTCGTCGAGACCTACGAGCGGTTCCACACCGAGGATGTGCACGCCCTGTTGCCCCGGATCGAGGCGCCCGTGCTGTTCGTGTACGGGGCCGAGAGCCCGGTCGTGCCGCCCGATGCGCTGCCGGAAGTGCACAGGCTGCTCCCACGCGCCCGTTTCGCAGCCGTGGAGCGCGCCGGTCATATGATCCCGTGGGACAATCTCGACGACTTCGTCGCGGTCGTCCTGGCCTTCACCGGCGAGCTGCGCAGTAGCCCGTGACCCCGCTTTAGGAGCCACCCGCGCCTGCCGGGCAGGGGCGCATCGCGCGATCACACCGATGTCCGCACCCAGCAATCCCGCAACCGCCTCGCCACTCAGTCCTGAGGTTGCTGCGGCGGCCTTCGAGCACGCACCGATCTCGACGGCGATCGTCCAGATCACCGACGCCGAGCTGTCGGTCGTCGACGTCAACCTCGCGTTCGCGGCGCTCGTCGACCGCCCCCGGGAGGCCCTCGCGGGCTGCAACCTGGCCGAGCTCCTGACCGGGTCGGGCGATCTCCACCGGGTGCTTTCGGAGCCGACAGGGCACCGCGGCATCGACGGCTTCGTCGCCGTCTGCGGCGACGAGCGCATCCCGGTCACGCTCCGCGTCGGGATCGTCAAGGCGAGCTATCGCACGCCGGAGCTCGTGCTCGTTCAGGTCAACGAGCTCATCCACCGCCGCCAGATGGAGCGCGCCCTGCGCGAGAGCGAGCAGCGGGTGCAGGATCTCGTCGACAACGTCGACGCGCTGATCTACATCAAGAGCGCCGACGGGCGCTATCTGCTGATCAACCGCCATTTCGAGGAGACCTTCGGCATTCGCCGCGACGATCCGGCTGTCAAGACGAACTACGACATCGTCTCCCCCGAGACCGCGGCCGTGTACACGGCCAACGACCGGCGAGTGATCGAGGCGGGCATCCCGATCCACTTCGAGGAGCCCAAGTCGGCGGGCGACAGCGGCACGTGGCTGTCGCTCAAGTTCCCGCTCTTCGACGAGGACGGCCGGCCCTACGCCGTGGCTGGCATCTCCACCGACATCACCGAGCGCAAGACCGCCGAGACCGCGGTGCGCCAGGCCAAGGACGAGGCCGAGCGAGCCAACCGCGCCAAGAGCGACTTCCTCTCGCGTATGAGCCACGAGCTGCGCACGCCGCTCAACTCGATCCTGGGTTTCGGCCAGCTGCTGCAGCTCGAGCCGCTGCCCGCCGGCGCAACCGACAGCGTCGACCGCATCGTCAATGCGGGCCGGCACCTGCTGGCGCTGATCAACGAGGTGCTCGAGATCTCGCGCATCGAGGCAGGCCGGCAGCCACTGCAGGTCGAGCCGCTGCACTGCTGCGGGCCGCTCACCGAGGCGCTCGACCTCGTGCGCCCGCTGGCAGCGGGTCGTGACATCGCCCTCGAGCAGGATCTCCACGCCGGCCTCTTCGAGTTCGTCCTGGCCGACTACCAGCGCCTCAAGCAGGTGCTGCTCAACGTGCTCACGAACGCCGTGAAGTACAACCGGCCGGGCGGGACGGTGCGCATCGTCCTGCAGGTGCTGCCCGACCGGCAGCTGCGCTATCGCTTCGCGGACACGGGACGCGGAATCGCGCCGGAAGACCTCGAGCGGGCGTTCCTGCCGTTCGAGCGTCTCGACGCCGACTCCACCGATGCCGAGGGCACCGGCCTCGGGCTCGCGCTCTCGAAGGGCCTGATCGATGCGATGGGCGGCGCCATCGGCGTCGAGCGCAGCGTCAAAGGCGAGGGTTCGACGTTCTACGTCGACCTGCCGCTGACCGACAACCCGCACGACGACGCGGGCTACCTCTTCCAGCCGGAGCGCACGCCGTTCCCGCGCCGGATCGAGCGCGGCGGGCGCGTGCTCTACATCGAGGACAACCTCGCCAACTACGACCTCGTGCGCAAGGTCTTCGACAGGCTGGGCGGTCTCGAGCTGATGTCGGCGATGCAGGGACAGATGGGAATCGAGCTTGCCGCCCAGCACCAACCCGATCTGATCCTGCTCGACCTCCACCTGCCCGACATCGACGGCGAGGAGGTGCTGCGGCGCCTGCGCGCCGACGAGCGCATGTGCGACATCCCGGTGATCATCCTCTCGGCCGACGCCACCCCGGCGCAGGCCGAGCGCCTCAAGGCGCGGGGCGCCGAGGACTACCTCACCAAGCCGCTCGAGCTGGTCGGATTCGTCGAGGCCGTCGAGCGGGCGCTCGGCCGGGGCGCGGGCTGATGGACGTCGCAAGCCGCCTCGCGCCGCCCAAGCTCGTGCGCGTCGTGATCGCCGACGATCATCCCGTCTACCGCAAGGGCGCAGCCGGGCTGATCAACGGCTGTCCCGAGCTCGAGGTGGTCGGGGAGGCGGGCACGGGAGCCGAGGCGCTCGAGGGCATCCGCAGCCTCGCGCCCGACGTGGCCGTGGTCGACCTCGGACTGCCCGACTTCGACGGCATCGCCGTGATCGGCATGCTCGAGCGCGAGGGTTCGGCCACGCGGGTCGTGATCGTGTCGGCCTCGGAGGACGGGCCCACGATCTACCGGGCATTCGCCCACGGCGCCCGGGCCTACATCCCCAAGGTCAGCTCCGGCGATCTGCTCTGCAGCACGCTGCTGCGCGTCGCGACCGGAGAGAGCGTGATCCCGCCTTCGATCCAGTCGGCGCTGACGCGAGAGCTGCGGGCGCGCCGCGACCGCACGGACGAGCCGCTGCTGACGGCGCGCGAGCTCGAGATCCTGCGGATGTGCGCCGACGGTCTCACCTCGGCGGCGATCGCGGAGGCGCTCTTCGTGAGCGTCCCGACGGTCAAGACGCACCTGCAGCACGTGTACGCCAAACTCGAGGTCTCCGACCGCGCCGCGGCGGTCGCGCAGGCGCTGCGCCGCGGCCTCCTCACCTGATCCGCGCATCCGCCTAAACAATCCGCGGGGCTCGCGTGTCACTTCAAGCAGATGGCCACGACACGAGCAGACGAGCAGGTCCACGAGGCGCTCGAGGTTGCGCTGACCGAGGCCGCGCTCGACGCGCTCGCGCCGCTCGCCGAGACCGGCGAGCCGGCCTGGGCCGACGTGCTGGAGCGGGCCGCCGCGCTGCCGCCCTGCACCTGCCACCGGCTGACGCCGGCCCCTCAACCCCAGACCTCGATGCCACAGGAGGCCACATGGCCGTTGCCGATCCGCAACAGACGCACTACCTGAAGACCGGCGAGGAGTACGTCAAGTCGCTGCAGGACGATCGCGAGGTCTACTACAAGGGCGAGCGCGTCGAGGACGTGACCACACACGTCGCCACCGGCGGCGGCATCCGTGAGATCGCCGCCGTCTACGACGACCAGTTCGACTCCCAGGCGCAGAACGTCCTGACCTACGTCCGTGACGACGGCGCCCGCGTCACGTCCTCCTACCTGATCCCCCGCACCCGCGACGACCTGCGCTTCCGCCGCGAGGGCATCAAGCACGTCGCGCGCTCGACCTGGGGCACCCACGGCCGCGGCATCGACATGATCGCCACCCTGCCGCTCGGCATGCTCGGCGAATTGCCTTCCTTCAAGCGCGAGTGCCCGGAGTTCGCCGAGAACATCCACTGGTACCTCAAGCACGCCGAGGAGAACAACATCCACCTCGGCGAGACGATCGTCGACCCGCAGGGCTTCCGCTCGCGCGCCGCGGGCACCGCACCCGAGACCGCCCCGCCCGAGCGCGCGACCGCGCGCATCGTCAAGGAGGACGCGACCGGCATCTGGATCAGCGGCGTCAAGGGCGTCGGCACCTGCGTGCCGCAGGCCAACGAGCTGATCCTCGGCTCGTTCCACCCGCCGCTCGACGAGGAGAGCTTCTGGGTCTACGTGCCCGTCGACTCCCCGGGGCTGCGGATGTTCTGCCGCGAGATCGTGCACCGGCCGGGCACCAGCGCCTACGACCATCCGCTGACCTCGCGCGGCGAGGAGATCGAGTCGATCGTCGCCTTCGACAACCTCTTCGTGCCGCGCGAGCGGATCATGGCCAAGGGCACTCGCTCCCTGCACGGCGTCAACTTCTACAACGTGTGGGCGCGCCTGGAGCACTGGTACACGTTCGTCCGCATCGTCGCCAAGGCCGAGATGTACGTCGGCCTCGCCCAGCTGATCATGGACACGCTCGAGCTCGGCGAGATCCCGGTCGTCCGTCAGCGCGTGGCCGACATCATCGAGTACTGCCAGATCCTCCAGGCACTGCAGCTGGCGGCCGAGGACCTCGCGGAGCTGTCCGAGGGCGAGCTGATGATCCCGGACGTGAACGTGGTCACCGCCGGGCGCTCCTACGCGCTCGACAACCTGCCGCGCATCCTGCACATCCTGCAGGACATCTGCGGCCAGGGGATGATCCTGCGCTGGAGCGAGAAGGACCTCGAGACGCCGGCCGCGTTCGGCAAGAACCTCGGCTGGTTCCTCGACACGCGCAACATGAGCGCGCGCGACAAGAACCTCGTCATGAACCTCGTGTGGGACGTGGCGGCGAGCGAGCACGCGACGCGCTCGAAGCTGTTCGAGGAGTCCAACGCGCTCAACGTGCCGTTCCTCAAGGAGCGCCTCTACGGCGAGTACGACCGCAGCAAATTCCTGGAGGAGTGCCGCCACTTCATCGGCCTCGGCCCGGCGCCGGAGCGCACGTTCACGCCGCACATCCTGGCACCGTCGCTCTCGTCGGTGACCAACACGAAGGGCGACGACCCCTTCGCGAACGGCTCGAAGACGCGGGGCTGAGCGGCTCTCGGCCGGAGCCATGAGCGACGAGGAGGCACGCAGGGTCTACGCCGAGGCGCGGCTGGGAGAACCGGTCGCCCTCGGCGGGCGCCCTGCGGTGCTCGTCGTCGATTTCTCCTGCGGGTTCACCGACCCGGCATGCAGCGTCGGCTCCGACCTGTCGGACGCCGTGGAGGCGACCGCCGGGCTCCTACGCGTCGCACGCGAGCGGGGCGTGCCCGTGATCTTCACGACGATCGGCTTCGAGCCGAGCCTCGCCGACGGCGGCCTGTGGCTGCAGAAGATGCCCGGGCTCGCCGCCCTGCAGGTCGGCGGGCCGTGGGTGGAGATCGACCCGCGGCTCGGCCGCCGCGACGACGAGACCGTCGTCCTCAAGAAGGGCGCCTCCGCCTTCTTCGGCACCAACCTCACCGCGATCCTCGTCTCGCAGGGGATCGACACCGTCGTGCTGTGCGGTGCGACCACGAGCGGGTGCATCCGCGCCACTGCCGTGGACCTGCTGCAGAACGGCTTTCCGACCCTCGTGCCGCGCGAGTGCGTGGGCGACAGGGCGCGGGCGCCGCACGACGCCAACCTGTTCGACATCAACGCGAAGTACGCCGACGTCGTCTCCGTCGAGGACGCGACCGCCTACCTCACGAGCGCAAGGAACCTGCCATGACCGTACCGTTCTCGTTCGTCGACCTGTGCGCCAAGGAACTGGAGCTCTGCGGCCTGCGCGAGGGTGAGAGCGTCGCCGTGCTCTCCCAGATGGATGAGCGCCAGGACTACGCCGACGCCTTCATGGCGGCAGCCCGGCGCTTCGGCGCCATCCCGTTCCAGGTGCGCCTCCCCGAGGCCTCGTCCACGCTCACGGGCGACGCCGGCGCGTGGACCGTCGGCGTGACGCCGCTGGGCGACAACCGCCCGGCGATCGACGCGCTCAAGCAGGCCGACCTCGTGATCGACCTGATGTTCCTGCTGTTCTCCCGCGAGCAGATGGAGATCCAGGCGGCGGGAGCCCGCATGCTGCTCTGCCTCGAGCCGATCGACAACCTCGCCCGCCTCTTCCCGACCCTCGACCAGCGCCGGCGCGTGGAGGCCAGCGAGGAGCTCCTCGCCGCGGCCAAGACGTTCCGTTTCACGAACGCCGCCGGCAGCGATGTGACGTACAAGCTCGGCGACTTCCCCGTCGTGACGGAGTACGGCTACACCGACACGCCGGGACGCTGGGATCACTGGCCCTCGGGCTTCCTGTTCACGGGCGGCGCCGACGACGGCGTGGACGGCAAGGTCGTCGTCGACCGCGGCGACATCATCATCACGCCGTTCAAGAAGTTCGTCGCCGACCCCGTCGAGATCACCATAGAGGCCGGCCGCCTCGTGGACATCCGCGGCGGATTCGACGCCGAGCTGCTGCGCGACTACATCGCCGACTTCAACGACGAGAAGGCCTACGGCATCGCCCACATCGGCTGGGGCTGCAACGAGAAGGCGCGCTGGTCGGGGCTGCAGAACGACGGCCGCTCGCTCGGCATGGAGTCGCGCGCGTTCTACGGCAACACGCTCTTCTCGACGGGCCCCAACCAGGAGCTCGGCGGCACCAACGACACGGCGTGCCACATCGACATCCCGATGCGCAACTGCAACGTCTACCTGGACGACGAGCCGGTGATCATCGAGGGCGAGTTCACGATCGACGACCTCAAGGCCACACGCTCGACGTTCGCGCCGCCGTCGCTGGCGCGGTCGTAGGCGATGGAGGTTCACGTCCAGCTCAAGACGGCCGACGGGAGCGTCGCGGGGAGCCTCGGCTACGAGAGCGCAGTCTCGCGTGCGCTCAAGGAGGCCGGGCTGAAGCTGTACCCGCGCTATCCGGGAACGCAGGACTCACGCCAGGGCACGCTCTTCCGCGTGCCGGTCGACGATCAGGCGGACGCGGACCGCGCGCTCGAGCTGCTGCGCTCCACCGACGGCGTGGAGCGTGCAGAGATTGCCGCTACCTAGCGACGTCGACGCTCCCGAGCAGTTCGAGAATGATCCGTTGTTCGGCTTTGGACGCTTCGGAGCCCGTCCCGCCGCGCCCGGTCGTCCAGTGGGCAAGGTCGGATGCGGTCGATCCGCTGTCGTTCCGGAGGCGCGGATCGGCACCGGCGCCGAGGAGCGTCTCGACGGCGGCGGAGCATCGGTTTCGGGCGGCTCGATGCAGCGGCGTGACGCCCCCGGCGGCGGTCGCGTTGGGATTCGCGCCCGCCTCGATGAGAACGAGAATGACACTGCGCTGGCGCGGCGGGTTCCAGCTTGCCGAGCCAGGGCCGCCCATGACGGCCGCGTGGAGCGGCTCGGCGCCCCGCCGGTTGCGGGCCCGGATGTCCGCGCCGCGTTCGATCAGGTCTCGTGCCATCTCGGCGTCGTAGCTGAACGCCGCAGCGTGCAGTGCGGTGTCGTCCTCGTAGACCTGGGCGGCTCGCTCGGCGAGGAAGAACTCGTCACGCCGGGCCAGGCCGGCCGTCGCCAGCGATGGCGTCGCATCGAGGAGGTCCGCCGCGGCCGTGTGATCGCCGTTGGCGATCGCGATCAGCAATGACGTCAGGCTCTGCGTGCCGGCCACGGCGCATCCTCCTTCCCTACGGCGCTGAGCGAGCCAGGTTACCCTCCACGCCGAAGGAGAGCATTCATGGACGATCCAGGGGCGAGATTGCAGCCCCGTGACCCGTTTGCCCGACTCTCCGGCGACGAGCGCGCGATGCTGCGCTCGGCACCGCTGCCGGAGCGCGTGGAGCCGATGAAGGCCGTGCTGACCGAGGAGCGCTTCTCCGATCCGGCCTGGGTGTTCGAGCGCAAACTGGACGGCATCCGCTGCATTGCGATCAAGGGCGACCGCGGCACGCACCTGCTCTCGCGAAACGACCTGAGCCTCAACGCGCGCTTTCCCGAGATCGCGGCGGCACTTGACGCCGACCCGGCGGAGCAGCTCGTGCTGGACGGTGAAGTCGTGGCGTTCTCGGGTGGGCAGACCAGCTTCGAGCGACTGCAACAACGAGCCGAGCGCCATGTAGCCGTGTACCTCTACGCGTTCGACGTGCTGTACCTCGCGGGCTACGACACGACTCGATTGCCGCTCCACGCGCGCAGGCGGCTGCTCAGGAGCGCCATCGACTTTCACGGGCCTCTCCGTCTGATTCCCAGCCGAAAGCGCGAGGGCGAGCGACTCGCCAAGGAGGCCTGCCAGCGGGGCTGGGAAGGCCTCATCGCCAAGCGGGCCGACGCGCCCTACACGCACGGGCGCTCACGGGACTGGCTCAAGTTCAAGTGCACGGCCGAGCAGGAGCTCGTGGTCGGCGGATACACCGCGCCGCGCGGGAGTCGCTCCGAGCTCGGCGCGCTCCTGCTGGGGCATTTCGAGGATGGCCGCCTCCGCTACGCGGGCAAGGTGGGCACCGGGTTCACCGCTGCGACGCTCGCGGACCTGGCCGCCCGCCTCGCTCCGCTCCGTCGCGACACGACGCCGTTCGCCGACATCGTGCGCGAACCGCACGTGACCTGGGTCGAGCCGCAGCTCGTTGCCCAAGTCGGCTTCACCGAATGGACGCGCGACGGCAGGCTCCGCCACCCGCGCTACCTCGGGCTACGTGAGGACAAGGCCGCGGAGGAGGTCGTGCGCGAGCAATGAGGCGACGTCAGGGCGGAGCGATCTTCAGGCGGCTGATGCGGCCTCCGACCGTCGAGAAGTCCCAGGTGAGCTCGGCCGTGCCGCCGGGAAAGTTTCCGTCGATACGGCCGCTCACTCGATAGTGGGTGTCATCGACGCTGTCGCTGCTCTCGAGCGTGGTCGTGTACTCGTACTTCGACGCGGGGCCGAGTCGCCATTCGCGGATCTCGCCCCTACCGCGCCATTCGCGGCGTTCGTCGAGAACGACCGCGTCTTCGAGGAAGAGCGAGAGAATCGCCTCGACGTCACGGCTTGCGTCAAGCTCGAAGTAGCGCAACGCCACGTCCTCAGCGGGTACGGATGGGGACTCATCGGGCATGACCGTCAGACTAGAGCTCGCTAGGCGGCCGCCAGCGTCCCGCTCAGCAGCGCTCCGGCCCGTGGCACTACCGGCCGCAGTCCGAGCGTGCCGAGGATCTCGTAGGTCGTCGCCACGGCGGCCGACAGCACCGGCAAGCCCAGCTGATCCTCCGTGACCTGGATCGCCGGCAGCGACGGCATCTGCACGCACGCCGACAGCACGACCGCCTGCGCGTTGCCGAGCTTCATGCCCGCGGCGATCTGCGGCAGCAGCATGGGGTCGTGACGGCCGACGTCGCTATTGCGCGGGATCTCCAGGGAGACCGCGTCCACGACCTCGATGCCGGCATGCTCGATGTAGTCGACGACCAGCTTCGTGAGCGGTTTCATGTAGGGCGTGACGACCGCGATCCGCTCGTAACCGAGCGCGTGGATCGCGCGCACGAGGGCGCCGGCGCTCGAGACGATCGGGGCCGGCCCGCCGTTCTCGGCTGCCACCGCGGCGAGACGGCGTTCCGACTCCTCGTGGAAGCCCGGCCCCTGCGACATGATGGCCACGAGGCACGCGTAGGCGATGACGTCGACTCCGGCGTCGGAGAGCTCGAGCGCGCAGCGGTCGCTGCCGCGCACCATCTCGGTCAGCTCTTCCTTGGTGACGTGCTGCAGGCGGACGCGGCTCGAATGGAACGTGAAGGTCTCGGGCTCGATCTCCTCACGCCGGCGCAGGAGCTCCGGGATCTCGGTCTCCATCGTCGTGTTCGAGCTGGGAACCACGAGCCCGATGCGGTACGGAGGCATGCGTCATCTCCTTGGGTCGATCACGGAACCGCCCAGCCGCCGTCGACCAGCAGCGAGACGCCGTAGACGTACCTGGCGGCTTCGGAGGCGAGGAAGACGACCGTCGGAGCGATGTCTTCGACGACGCCCACACGGCCGGCCGGGGTGGCCTCGATCATCGCGCGCTCGTACTCGGGCGAGCGGAAGTACTCCTCGTTCATCGGCGAATGGATGTTGCCCGGGGCGATCGCGTTGACACGCACGCCGCGCGGAGCGAACTCGACGGCCAGCGACTTCACGAGCTGCTCGATCGCGCCCTTCGTGGCGCAGTAGGCGGCCGCGTTCATGAAGCCCACCTGCCCGGCGATCGACGAGATGAAGATCACCGAGGAGCCCTCGCCCAGGTGCTCCTGGGCCGCGTGCGTGATGGCGTAGGGAGCGCGCACGTTGACGAGCCACTGGTCGTCGAGCGAGGAGACGGGCGACTCGGGGAACGGCTTGGGCGCGAACACGCCGGCCGAGTGCACGATCACGTCGATGCTCCCGAACGCGCCCAGCGCGCCCTGCACGATGCGCGCGGGGGCGTCATCGTCCGTGACGTCGGCGATGATCGTCGCGCTGCGCCCGTCGCACAGAGCGGCGACGCCCGCGAGACGCCCGGCGTCGCGCCCCACGAGCACGACGTTCGCGCCGGCCTGAGCCATCGCCTCGGCGATCGCCGCGCCGATGCCCGAGCTGGCGCCCGTAACGATCGCCGTCTTGCCGTCGAGGCGGTTGCCGGGGAATGTCGTCATCGCACCCCTCCTCGCAGTCGCTCGGTCTCGGTCTCGTCGAGAGCGAGGGAGTCGTCGACGGGACCGTCGGCGAACGCGACGCCGTAGACGTCCCTCGCACGCGCGAGAGAGATGAAGCCGGAGAGCACGTCGTCGCGCACCCGCTCGGGCTCGCGCGCGTGCGGGTCGCCGTAGCCGCCGCCGCCCGAGAGGCGATGGCCGAGCATCTCCCCGGGCTGGATGTCCTCCTGCGAGATCGGCCGCAGCGGCTCCTCGGTGCCGTCGGCGAGCAGCTTGTAGGGCTCCGACGATGCCCCGTCGCCGCCGCCCTGCGTGCCGCGCGGCGGATGGAAGTGACCGTCGGTCACGTAGGCGGCCGTCATCGTGTCGCGCTTCGGCCCGTAGGCGACGATCGCACCGGGCGCGCCGCGTCGGCGGCCGGCCCCCTCGGAGTCCTGCCGGATGCGGATCTCGCGCACGCGGATCGGGTACTTCAGCTCGTCGATCTCGACACTGTCGCGGAACATCAGGCCGTTCGTGACCGCGTTGCCATACGTCACCCAGCCGTCGATGTCAGGCCCGGCCGGGCCGCCCTGCGAGCCGAGGAACTTCTGGTTGACGTAGGCGTCGTCGCCCTTGCGGTAGTCGGTGCCCGAGACGACCGCGAAGCCAGGCCCGATGCCGCAGGCGCCCTCGGCCAGTCCGTAGCCCGGCCAGGCGTCGGCGATCGAGCGCTGGGTCGTGACGACGAGCCGCTCGCCCACGTTCGTCGTGGCAACCGAGCACGAGTGCGGGAAGGTCGGGATGCCGACGACGCAGTTCTCGCGCAGCTTGACCTGGACGCGCCGGAACGTCCCGGCGTTGTGCGGGATGTCCGGGTCGATGGAGTTGAAGACGCCCGTCATGCAGTTGTTCATTGCGCACGTGCGCGACTCGTTCAGGCCCGCGGGCAGGCAATCGATGTTGTCGGTCAGATCGATCTCGATCATGCCCGCGTCGGGATCGACCGTCACGGTCACGTTGATCGGGATGCCCTCGGGCGCGGGCCCGAACGGGTCGTGACAGCCACTGCCGACGATCACGCCCTTGCGCATATTGGAGATCACGTGCGCGATGCGGTTCTCGGAGTAGTCGAACCACTCCTCGACGAACGCGCTCAGCGTCTCGCGGCCGTACTTCGCGCACAGCTCCTTGAGCCGCGCCTCGCCGATGCGGGCGGCGCCGAGCATTGCCAGGTAGTCGCCGTACCACTGCTCCGGCACCCGGATGCGGCGGCGGCACATGCGGATGATGTCGTCGATGTCCTTGAAGTCGCGCTGCACGCGCACGGCCGGGAAGATCAGGCTGCCTTCCTCGTAGACGTCGCGCGCGTAGGGCATGTAGGTCGTCGGCTGCGAGTTGCCGCAGTCGGCCTGATGCGCCTTGGCAGCGGCCGTGAAGAGGTGGACGCCCTCCCAGATGATCGGCACGAGGATGACGTGATCGGCCGGGTGCGTGTTGCCCAGATAGGGGTCGTTGTGCAGGAAGGCGTCGCCGTCGCTGATGTCGTCGTGCAGATCGGTGACCGCCTGAGCGAGGAACTCCATGCCGATCACGTGCACCGGCAGGCCCTCGGCAGAGGCCAGCAGCCGTGCATCGCCCGTCACGAGGGCGCACGAGAAGTCGCGCGCCTGGTTGAGCACGGCAGAGCGACCGCTGCGCAGGAGCGTGTTCTCCATCTCGCGGACGATCGAGTCCATGCGGTTGGCGATCACCGCCAGCAGTACCGGATCGAGGCTCACGGCTGCACCTCCAGCAGGTAGTTGCCGAGCGCACTGACCGTGACGGTCGACCCGGGATAGGCGACGACGGTCGTGGTCGGCTCGCGGATCAGCGCCGGGCCCTCGATGCGCGCGCCGCGCGGCAGCGTGACGCCGTCGTAGTTGGGCACGGGGACGAGGCCGGTCTCGCGGAAGTACGCGGGAGCGACGAGCGCCGGCTCGGCCGCGCCGGTGGACGCGGCGCGCGGGTGCACGGCGGGCTTGCGCGGCACGGCCGTCGCGCGCACCTTCCAGAGCAGGCACTCGAGGTACTGGCCCGGCTCGCGCACGGCGAAGACGCGCTCGTGCGTCTCGTGGAACGCGTCCTCGAGCGCGGCCACACCGCCGTCGCGGATGCGGCTCGGGATCGGAACGTCGAGCTCCCAGATCTGTGCGCGGTAACGGGCCTCGACCGTGAACTCCTTGTGCGTCGCGACCGGGTCGATGTCGGAGAGATCGGCCAGGAACGCGTCCGCGCGCTCCTCGATGTCGGCGAGCACCTCGTTGACGGCGTCGGGGTCGAGCGTGCGCGTCTCGGCGTAGCGGCTGCGCGAGAACTCCGAGATCACATCCGAGAAGAGCGCGCCGCAGGCCGAGAGCGCGCCTGCCGTGGATGGCAGCAGCACGCGCTTCGAGCCGAGCTCGCGCGCGATCGGCACGACGTTCAGACCCGAGGCGCCGCCGCCCGCGACCAGCGAGTACTCGCGCGGATCGATGCCCTGTGCGATCGTGATCTCGCGGATCGCGCCGATCACGTTCTCGGTGGCGATCGTCAGGGCGGCATAGGCGGCCTCCTCGACGCTCATCCCGAGCGGGTCGCCGATCGTCCGCAGGACGGTGCGCGAGGCCTCGGCGTCGAGCGTCAGCAGGCCGCCGAGGAAGTAGGCGGGGTCGATCCAGCCGAGCACGACGGCGGCGTCCGTCACGGTCGGCTGCGTGCCGCCGCGCCCGTAGCAGGCGGGGCCGGGGTCGGCGCCCGCGCTCAGCGGCCCGACGCGCAGCAGCCCGCCCGGGTCGATCCAGATGATCGAGCCGCCACCCGAGCCGATCGACTTCACGTCGACCGAGCGGATGCCGGTGATGTGTCCCGTCCAGCGTCCCCCGAGCCACGTCTCGGCAGTGGCGTTGACGAGGCCGCCCGAGGTCAGGCCGACGTCGAACGTCGTGCCGCCCGTGTCGCAGACGACGAGGTCGCCGCCCTCCTCCTCGCCGAACTCGGCGCGCGCGTACATGAGCGCCGCGACCGGAGCCATCGAGGGGCCGGAGCCGACCGAGTAGATGGGCCGCTCGACTACCTGGTCGGGCCGCCAGGCGCCGCCGAACGAGGTCGCGATCAGCAGGTGGCCCGCGAAGCCGGCCGCGCGCAGATCGCTCTCCATCGTCGAGAGGTACTCCTGCATGAGCGGCTTCAGCGACGCGTCGATGGCAGTCGAGGAGGCCCGCCTGTACTCGCGGATGATCGGATTGAGCGCATGCGAGAGCGTGTACGGCACGCCGGGCGCGTGCTGCTCGATCAGAGCGCCCACGCGCTGCTCGTGCGCAGGGTTGACGATCGACCACAGGAGGCACACCGCGATGGCCTCGACGCCGAGGTCGCGCGCGCGCTGGATCGCGTCCACGACCGAGGCCTCGTCGAGCTCGATGAACGGCTCGCCCTCGGCGTCCATGCGCTCGCGGATCTCGAACGTGAGCCAGCGCGGCACGTAGGGCAGCGGGTACGGGATCTGCTTGAACGGGTCGGGCTTGCCGCCCTCGCGCACGAGCAGGATGTCGGGGAAGCCCTCGGTCGTGAAGAACGCCGTGCGCGCGGTCTTGCCCTCCACGATCGCGTTGGTCGCCCGTGTCGTGCCGTACGTCAGCACCTCCGTCTGGGCGAGCAGGTCCTCGACGGTCAGCCCGAGGCGCTCGGCCACCTGGCCGATGCCCTCGCGCAGCCCTTCGTAGGCGCGGGCGCGCGTGGTCGGCGCCTTGCCGAGCTCGAGGCGCCCCTGCTCGTCGCTGACGACGATGTCGGTGAACGTGCCCCCGGTGTCGACCGAGATCCGGTACGTCATCGCCCGACGCCCGCCGCCTGCGGGAGCGAGAGCAGCTCGCGCGCCTGGGCGACCGTCGCGGGCTCACGCCCGACGCTGCGTGCGATCGCGGCGATCTGCGCTACCAGCGCGGCGTTCGACTCGGCCAGCTGCCCCTTGCGCAGGAAGACGTTGTCCTCGAAGCCGACGCGCACGCAGGTCGCACCGAGCAGCAGCCCGAGCGTCAGCATGCGCGTCTGGTGGCGACCGATGGCGGTCACGCACCACGTCGCGTCGTCCGGCAGCGCGCCGACCGCGGCGATCAGGTTGGCTGAGGTGGCGGCGAGCGCGCCCGGGCAGCCGACGACGATGTTGATCCGCAGCGGCGCGGGCAGCACGCCGCGCCGGGCGAAGTCGAGCGCCGCGTCGATGTGTCCGATCTCGAAGGCCTCGATCTCCAGCGGGATGCCGAGCTCGGCGGCGCGCGCCGCGATGCCCTCGGTCTCGTGCGGCAGCGTCGGGAAGAGGTCGCGCCCGAAGTTGAGCGAGCCCGTCTCGATGCCACTCATGTCGGGTCGCGCCTCGAGCCCGGTCGAGCGCTCCTCGATCGTCATGCCCATGGCGCCGCCCGTGGAGACCATCGTGACGATGTCGCAGCTTTCGCGGATCTGGTCGACCGCCGACTTGAACAGCTCGGCCGACGCGCTCGGCGTGCCGTCGGCCTCACGGACGTGCAGGTGCGCGACGGCGGCGCCGGCCGCGTGGCAGGCCGCCACGTCGGCGGCGATCTCCTCCGGCGTGTACGGCACGGCCGGGTTGTGCTCGCGCGTCACCTCGGCGCCGGTCGGGGCGACGACGATGACGACGGGGTGCTCCGCCCAGCGGAGGTCTCGGTCTCGATTCATCGGCCGGCGCTAGGCGGCGACTGCCGGCCAGTGCGAGGCGGAGCGCCGCTGGATCATCTCCCGGAACGTCACGGTCGTCTTGGGCAACAGCTCGCCCGTGCCCCAGTCGAGGATGACGCCGTAGTGGCGAACCAGGTCGAGGACGTCCAGGTCGCCCTCGCGGTAGCGCTTGGCGACGCTCTCGGCGTCCTCCTCCAGCCACCCGCGGCGGGCCGCGGCGATGCTGGCCCGCGCGCCCTTGGTCGCCTCGAGGTCGACCTCGTACTCCGACAGGTCGGCATCGACCTCGCGCACCACGACGCCGTAGTCCCTGAGCGCGCGTTCGATCGAGACGTAGGCGTCGGCGACGTCCTCGCAGACGCTCGCGGGGTCACGCTCGAGCGGATCGCCGTAGCCGCCGCCACCCGCGGAGGGGCGCGTGAACATGTCGCCCTCCTTGATCGGGACGTTGGAGAACACGGCGCCGAGGAAGCGCTCGTTGTCGCTGCCCGGGTTGAGCCAGACGCCGTGCGGCAGTGAGGGCAGCCCGCCCTCGATGCCCCACGCGATCGAGCGTGCTCGGTCGCAGGAGTAGGACATGACGGTGCGCTCGGCCGCGGTCAGCGTCGCGCCCTTCTCGACGCCGCAGCCGCCGCGGAACCGCCCGGGCCCACCGGAGTCGGTGCGGATCGCGTGCTGCGTCGTGACGACCGGGCACAGTCGCTCCTGGCCCTCGAGCGGCTGCACCGCGAGGCCCACGCCGAAGATCGGCGCCGTGCAGTTGGAGCCGTCGCGGCCGTTGCGGCCGCCCCACCCTCCGACCATCCAGTCGTACCACATGAAGTACGGCTTGTCCTCGAGGCGGGCGTCGCGGCCGCCGACGAGCAGGTACTCGAGGTTGAACGAGCACGCGAGCGCGCGCTCGGGCATCAGCTTCGACCACAGCTCGAAGATCGCGTTCATGATCTTCTCGTACGGCCCCGAGCAGAAGCCGGTGACCGCGATCGGCCAGGGCGCGTTCACGACCGAGCCGACCGGCCCGAGGTCGACCTGGACCGCGCGGTAGAAGCCGGAGTTGAGCGGGACGTCGGGGAAGAACGTCTTCGTGCCCGCGATCACGCCCGAGAACGCGCTGCCGAAGCCGGCGTTGAGGAACGTGCCGACCGCCGGGTGCGAGCCAGAGAGGTCGTAGGACAGTTGGTCGCCCTCGATCGTCATCTTGACCTTGATCGGAATCAGGCCCTCGCCGATCGACGGGTCGTAGTCGATGTAGTCCTCGGTCTCCCAGACGCCGTCGGGCATCTCGGCGATGCGGCGGCGCGTGAGGATCTCGACGTAGTCCTGCACCTCGCTGAACGCCGTCATGATCGTCGGCTTGCCGTACTTCTCGACGAGCCGGAGGATCTCGCGCTCGGCCACGCGCGTGGCCTCGGCCTGCGCCTGCAGGTCGCCGATGATCATGTCGGGCGCGCGCGTGTTCGAGGCGAACATGCGCACGATGTCGCCGAGGTACTTGCCCTGGTCCCAGATGCGGATGGGCGGGATGCGCAGGCCCTCGCCGAAGTGCTCCTTGGCGTTGATGTCGAACGACCCGGGGACCGTGCCGCCGACGTCGGCCCAGTGGCCGTTGGACTGCGCGTAGGCGATGACCTCGCCGTCGACGAAGATCGGCCGGATGATGCGCACGTCGTTGAAGTGCGTGCCGCCCAGGTACGGGTCGTTGATCGCGAACACGTCGCCGGGGTGGATGTCGCCCTCGAAGGCCTCGATCACGGCCTTGCACGTGTAGTGCAGCGTGCCCACGTGCACGGCGATGTCCTGCGAGCCCTGCATGATCGTGTTGCCCTCGACGTCGCACAGCGACGAGGAGAAGTCGCGCGCGAAGATCACGAAGGAGTGGCAGGTGCGGAGGATCTGCTCCGCCATCTGGTCGACGGTGTTCGTGAAGGCGTTCTTCAGCACCTCGAACGTGACGGGATCGAGCGAGTAGAGGCGGGACTTGGTGCTCATTGCGCAGCCTCCGAGTCGTGCAGTCGGATGTTCAGCCACTCGTCCACCTCGGCGCGCCAGCCCGGCGGGACGACGACGGTGGAGTCGAACCCCTCGACGATCGCCGGGCCCTCGAACGCGAAGCCTGCGGGCAGGTCGTCGCGCAGGTAGACGGGAGTGTCGGCCGGGCCGCCGGACTCGAAGAACGTGACGGGCCGGCGGGAGCGCGGGCTCGGAGTCTCGCCGGTCGGCTCGTGCCGGGCGAGCTCGGCCTTGGGCGTCACGCCGATCGCCTTCACGTTCAGGCGGTAGATCTCGACGGGCGCGTCGTCGCGGCGGAAGTTGTACTCGCGCAGGTGCTCGGCGTGGAACGTCGCGGCCGCCTGCTCGAGGTCGAGCGGCGCCTCGACGGGCACCGAGAGCGAGCGCCACTGCCCGAGGTAGCGCATGTCGATCAGCCGGGCGAGGCTCATCTGCTCCGGCGGGACGTCCTCGGCGGCGAGCCGCTCGCGCGCCTCGTGCTCCAGCTTCTGGAACTCCGCCTCGACGGCGTCCGGGTCGACCGTGGCGACCTGGGCGAGGTACATCTCGGTGATGTCGTGGCGCACGTCCACGAGCAGGCAGCCGAGCGCCGACGTGATGCCCGGGTTGGGCGGCACGATCACCGTCGGGATCGACAGCTCGCGCGCGAGGTCGGCGCCGTGCAGCGCGCCCGCGCCGCCGAAGACGACGAGCGCGAATTCGCGCGGGTCGTAGCCGCGGCGGATCGAGATCAGGCGGACCGTGTCGGCCATGTTCGCGTTGGCGACCTGGATGACGGCCTTCGCGGCCTCCAGCGGCTCGAGGCCGACCTTCTCGCCGAGGTCCTCGAGCGCGCGCTCTGCGGCGCCGGCGTCGAGCGTCATCGCGCCGCCGATCAGCTCCGAGCCGAGGCGGCCGAGCACGACGTTGGCGTCCGTGTTCGTGGCCTGGTCGTTGCCGCGCTGGTAGCACGCGGGCCCCGGGTTGGCGCCCGCCGACTGCGGGCCGTTGCGCAGGGATCCGGCTCCGTCGATCCACGCCAGCGACCCTCCGCCGGCGCCGATCGTCAGCACCTCGATCGACGGGAAGCAGATCGGGTAGCCGTACTCGACGAACCACTCCTTCGTGATCCGCTCCTGGCCCTGGTAGACGAGCGAGATGTCGGTGCTCGTGCCGCCCATGTCCAGGCCGATCGAGTTCTCGTAGCCGCACAGCATCGCGATGTGGCGGCTCGCGATCGCGCCGGCGGCGATGCCCGAGGAGGCGAGCCGGACTGCGAGCTTCTCGGCCGTCTTGGGCGTCATCACGCCGCCGCCGGAGTGCAGCAGCAGGACGTCACCGTCGTAGCCGCCGTCCTCGAGGCGCGACTGCAGCCGCTGCACGTAGCCGCTGATGAGCGGCGAGAGCACGGCGTTCGCGACGGTCGTCGAGAAGCGCTCGTGCTCGAAGATCTCCGGCAACACGTCGCTGGAGGTGGAGATGCTCACGCCCGGCAGCTCCTCTTCGAGGATCGCCCGCATGCGCTGCTCGTTCTCGGGATTGGCGTACGAGTTGATGAAGCAGACGGCAACGGCCTCGACGCCGCGCTTCCGCAGGATCGCCGCCACGCGCCGCGCACCGGCGTCGTCGACGGGCTGCAGCAGCTCGCCGTCATAGCCGACGCGCTCGTCCACCTCGAAGCGGTCGCGCCGCCGGATGTACGGGGGCGGGACGTCGGCGTAGGCGTCCCAGAGGTCTTCCTTGGTGCCCCTGCGGATCTCGATCACGTCGCGGAAGCCGGTCGTCGTGACCATCGCGGCACGCGGGAAGGTACGAGTGATCAGGGCGTTCGTGGCGACGGTCGACCCGTGCGAGAAGACGCTCACGTCGCGCAGGTCGACCTCGGCCGCGCCGCGTACGCCGTCGATCACGGCGTCGATCGGGTCGGCAGGCGTCGACGGCACCTTGGCCACCGACATCGCGCCGGTGTCCTCGTCGAG